>Ga0207772_100066_pt1 | contig 117777 bp, 111 predicted proteins | sample A23M3SouthBayCA_2_FD_187750 | JGI IMG/M metagenome (GOLD analysis project Ga0207772, IMG submission 187750) | Aerobic enrichment media microbial communities from Eden Landing Ponds, California, USA - A23 M3 (2) (SPAdes) | ecosystem: Environmental > Aquatic > Marine > Unclassified | place...
GCTTCGCTCACCGCCAGCGACCCTCGCCCTTTCAGTCCGCCAGGACAAATACGGTTGCACAGGCTGTCTCGACATGGATTGTTCGGTGACCCGCCACACAGAAATGTCCCTGGCGGACTGGAAGGGTGAGGCGTGCGTGGCGCCACGCGCCACTTGCCGAACGGGGAGGGACGACCCATGAGGCGGGCTCGCGGTGAGCGGAGCGAACCGAGTCGCCTCAGCGACCCCTATCCGCGCGGTGCGAGGCGCTACGGGCCTCGAAAGCGCACGGCGAAGCCGTAAGCGGGCGGTGCCGAGAGCGCGGATATGTCGCTGAGCGACCGCGAGCACGCCGAGGGCTTCCATCTCACGAGCGTGAGTGCGGTTGCGGAAGTTGCACCAACTCCAATTGTTACACTTACTCGACGGGTGTTACGAATCCAAAATCGGGAACGCGTCCTCGTGAGAGCCGTTCGACGACGGGCACCGAATCGACCGAAACGTCGATTGTCCGGCGGCCCGTCCGACTCGACGTGAGCCGTTCGCTGACCGACGTCGGCCCTGCACTCCTCGTCCCGGCAGCCTGGACAGTGACACTGCTGGCCCACCTCGGGACCGTCCCGCGGCGGACGCTGTTCATCGCGCTCTGTGTCATGGACGTCCTGCTCGTCGTGTTCGCCGTCGTCTCGCGCGAGGAGATGACCGGTCCTGTCCTGCAGATCTGGCAGCGCGTCCTGCTCGTCGGCCTCGTCGCGACCGTCGCCGGGACCGTCGACATGGTGCTGGACCCGACCAGCGACCCCGTCGCGCTCGTCACGCTCCTCGTCTGGATGGTCGTCCCTGCGGTCGCGTACTTCCTGACCGGCCGCGCGGTCGAGACCGTCTCCTACCGCCGGGTCTACCTCGTGGGTGGCGCGCTCTCGCTGCTGGGCGCCCTCGTCTACGCGCTCGAACCCGCGGGCGTCGCTGGCGAGTCGGCGGTCGTCGCCGGCCTCGCGCTCGTCGGCGTCGGACAGACGGCGGGGATCGTCACCGCGGTCGTCCAGAACGGGTGAGGGCTCTCGCCGACTCAACCCGACTCCCGCTCCCGTGCGACCGCGCGGAGGCGCTCGATCCGCGCGTCGGTCGGCGGGTGCGTCCCGAGCAACCTCCGGTAGATCAGCCGGCGCGTTCGGTCGAAGAAAGGGTGTTCGTCCCACGGCGGCGGAACGATCGAGAACGCCGCCGCCGCTGATTCACGGAGGTCCGTCGCCGGCCGCCGGTCGAGCGTCTCATCGAGCGTCTCCAGTGCGCTCGCCAGCGCCGCCGGGTCGCCGGTGAGCGCGACGGCGCCGTCGTCGGCGTTGTATTCCCGTGCGCGAGCGACCGCTGCCGTACACGTTCGACTGGTCAGCGTGGCGACGCCCGCCAACAGTGCCACCACCGGGTTCAGCCCGTAGCGGTAGAACGCCCGATGGGCGGCCGCCCGGGGAAAGGAGAGCGCGGTCACCACGGCGGCGTCGCGGTTGGCGACGTGTGCGAGTTCGTGTGCCAGCACCGCGTCGAGTTGCCGGTCGTCGAGCGCGTCGACCAGCCCCGTGGAGACGACGAGCGTCGAGTCGGCGGGCCGGTAGCCGACTGCCGCCGCGGTCGGCGTCCGCGAGGCGACCAGTCGAACTGCCGGCGCCGGGACGTCGGCCTGTGCGGCGAGGCGTGCGACCCGTTCGGTGAGCGCCGCCGCCCGCTCGTCGTCGACCACGCGGCCGAGGTCGTCGGTCACGTCGTCGAGCACCGCCGTCGCCCGCAGTTCCGCCCGGAGGAGTCCGCCGAGGTGTGCCAGCGCCAGCCCCGCGCCGGCGGTGACGGCCAGCGGGACCGTCAGTTCGATTGGTGACCGCGCCTGCGCGAGGACGGCGAGTGCCCTGAGCCCCGCGATCGCGAGTCCGGTCGCGAGGAGCGAACCCGCGAGTCCGAGGCGGTCGACGGCCGCGTTCGCCACGCGCCACAGTTCCGCGGCGACCGCGCGCACTTCCTCGGTGTTCGACGGCGGGTCCCCGCTCTCGTCGACCGTCCACGGTGACGACCCGTCGTCGTCCGGGTCCCGGGCGAGTTGCAACAGCATCATGGGGTACACCGAGGCCAGCACCAGCGCCACGACGACGAAGAACGTCCACCCGGGCAGACCGAGGAGCTGGATCGCCAGATACGTCGCGGCCAGCGACGCGAGGACCAGCAGTGCCGAGACGTAGACGAGCAGTTGTGCCAGGGTCTCGCCAGCCGACTCTCTCGTCGCGACGCGATACGCTGCGAACACGACCGCCGCCGCGCCGACGTAGCCGAGGACGACGAGTACGGTCGCGAGACCGGGCGGTATCGGCGCGTGGTCGACGAGGCCGAGCGCGAACCGGAACACGCCGTACGACACCAGCCCGAAGACCGTCACCTCGAAGGCGACCAGTCCGGCGGCGACGACCGCCAGGGCCAGCGCGGCCGCGCCCGTCCGGAGCCACAGGCTGGTCTTCGACCGGCGAACAGGGGAGGGCATCGCCCGTGTCGTGGTGGCCTGCCACCTTGAAACGCGGTGATCGGGACGAGCGACACGCCTCCACGTGACCGGCAAACGTTCGGCTCTGGGACCTGCAATTATCCTGGTGGCGGTCGCAGGGCCCTGCATGAGCGAATATTGCCCACAGTGTGGCCATTCGGGCGTCGAGACCGACATCGTAGTGATGGAGACAGCGAAAGTTCCACGGTACGCCTGCGACACGTCCGGGTGTCCGGTCGTCACGTATCGGTGACTGTGATGCGGGAGCCACTGCGGTCGTTCACAATTCGAGTGACACGCACAGCGATCGTTTGACGCTGTGGACGAAACCGAGAGAGAGATGTCAACTGTTCCGAACGAGTAGTTCGGAGCTTGTCAGTGAACTCGACCTCTACCGACGGTCAGTCGGCCGGGACGAATCCCCGGTTCGGCGTCACCGTTCCTGACTTCAGGGCGAGTTGACTGTCGCCCGTCCGCCACGAGGACTGTAGCCCGCGACGGACGTACCGCCAGCCGATATTTTTCGCACCCACGTAGTCAGCGTTCGCCGTCGCACCGCACCGTTCACACTCGAATTCCGCCTGTGTGACGCGGTTTCCTTCACTCGTGTGCCCGCACTCGGGACACCGACGACTCGTGTTCTCCGGCGAGACGAACACCACCTGGACACCTTCGGATTCGGCCTTGTACTCGACCATGTCCACGAGTTGACGGTGGGCCCACTGGTGGAATTCTTTGACCGGTGGTGCGCGTTCGCGGATGTGTTTTAGATTCTCGAAAGCGATGTACTCGCAGTCGTGAGCGAGCGCTTCCTCGATGACGTCGTTGGCAACCCCATGTAGTGCGTTCCGGAGATGTCGCGATTCCCGTCCACTCATCTGCTGGATCGTGCGGTGGGCCGACTGCGTACCCGTCTGCTGTAGGTCGCCACGAATCCGCTCGAGCTCCCGGTGGCGGTGGCGTAGTTCTCTCCCGGAGGCGAAGGAGGCTGTCGACGTGGTGGCGATGTTGACGATCCCCAGGTCGACGCCGAGAACTGTCCTGTCCTCGTCGTCAGCCTGTCTCTCGACTCGCTTCTCTGGTTTGGGTTTCCGAAAGCCCAGATGGAGATAGTACTCGCCATCACGTCTCGATAGCGTCGATTCCGTGATCTCCCAGCTCTCGTCCGCGAGATACTGATACTGGTAGCCCTCGTTTTCGTCGGGTAAGGCGAGGTCACAGCGAACCCGGTCCTCGACCGTCGCGAGCGAGACGCTACCATCGTCGAACAGCGTCATCGTCCGTGTATCGTACTTGATCGTCTCGCTGGTGAATTCCGGTCGAGACGTCTCGTACTCCTCGTCCAGTTCCTCGATCTCTTCGATACCGGAGAGAGCTGCTGCGGCCTGATGCGTGGCAAGAATCGCGTGTTGACTCCCGAGACGTGTCTCTTTCAGTACGTCGTTGTAGGCGAGTGACTGCAGTTTTGTCTTGCGTGTCTCACCCGTCCGCCAGCCGATCCGACTACCGACGTTGCAGGCCGTTTTCCACTCCCGGATCGTGGTGTTGAGTAGTTGTTGCTGCTCGTCGGTGAGGATGGGACGAGTGATCGCGGTCCGTCTCAGGTAGTCGTCCGCCACCGGATTCAATAGCAGAGTATGGTACTTAATAACAACACCTGACATACAGCTCGCAGTGGCAGTCGAATCTGGCGAAATGACGAGTTCACCCACGAGTTAAATAGCCCCAATAACGCCTCTACCGAGATAATTTCCGAGAAGCGCCGAGGGTGAGATTTGAACTCACGTGTCCTCTCGGACACCTGCTCTCGAAGCAGGCGCCTTGGCCGGGCTAGGCTACCTCGGCTCACTACGTGGTAGCGCGATGGCGGGTTTAGCCGTTACGATTCCGTGTCTCCGTGGGACTCCCGGTTGACGCCGCTATCTCTCACAGAGTTCGCCCGAGAAAACCGAATAGCGGACCTCAGCAGGGCGACTCGACGGGTTCGACGTTCCCGAAGTCCCAGTACTCGTAGGTCGTCTGCATGTACTCCATTCTGAGCACGTAGCCGCTCTCTGTGTCGACGTAGAAGGTCATCGTTCCGGCCGGTTGCTCGGTCTGGACCTCGTAGACGTGCACGCTCTTCCCGTCGACGGTGTCGGTGCCGACCGGCCGCGTGCTCAGGTTGTAGTCTCCCTGGGACGTGTTCCTGGGGTTCTGGATCTGCTGGGTCTGCCCCATGTCCATGCACTGGCCGCCGATGACCGTGTCGAGTTCACCGTCGACGCTGTATACCTCGTAGGACTGGTCCATGCCCGCCATGCTTTCAATCTTCCCGTAGAAGTCGTCACCGTGCCACCGTCCCACCTGCACGTAGGTTCCCTCCGCAGTGCTGGTCTCGACCCGGTAGCGGAACTCCTCGGGCGAGCGGATCACGTTCTCGAGCAGCGGACCCGCCGATTCGTCGGCCCCGGATGAGCCCGAGGCGTTGGGCGTCGGCGTCGACGTGGGAGTCCCCGGTCCGGCCATCGTCCCGGTCGCCGTCGGTGTGGACGCCGCCGTCGCGGTTCCGCCCGCCTCCGCGACGGCCGTCGGCGTCGCATCTCCATTCGACCCGTCCGAGCCGTCAGAATCGGCCGAGCCGTCCGTCCCGTCTGCCCCGTCCGAATCGTCGGCGTTTCCGTCGCTTGCGGCACCGTCACCGTCGTCGCCGGGCGTCGCGGTCCCGCCGCCACCCCCACAGCCGGCCAGCGCGACCGTCAGCGCGACCACCAGCACCACGAGAAATCGTCTGGTATCTCGATGCATGAGGCAATATTCAGTGGAGAGAACGTAAGTGCCGCCTCTAGGTGCTTAGTGAGGGAGCGGGTCGGCGCTCGAAAGAGTCAAACAGTCTTTGTGTCATCCAAACCCATAAATCGCCGGCGGGCTATCGGGCGATATGGACGTCACAGACGCGAGTGCCGAGTGCGACCGCATCCTCGACGAGGTTGGGTCGGCCGTCATCGCCGACCGCGCGTTCCTCGAAGACGTACTCCTCGGGTTCATCGGGCGGGGCCACGTTCTCATGGAGGACGTCCCCGGCACCGGCAAGACCCTCACCGCGCGAACCGTCGCTGACGCGGTCGGACTCTCCTTCTCGCGGGTGCAGTTCACGCCCGACCTCCTCCCCGCCGATATCACGGGTACCCACGTGTTCAACGAGCGCGAACGGTCTTTCGAGTTCAACGAGGGCCCGCTCTTCGCCAACGTCGTCCTGGCCGACGAGATCAACCGCGCGCCGCCAAAGACCCAGTCGGCGCTGCTCGAAGCCATGGAGGAAGAGCAGGTGACTGTCGACGGCGACACCTACGACCTGCCGACGCCCTTCTTCGTGCTGGCGACACAGAACCCCGTCGAGATGGAGGGCACCTTCGAACTCCCCGAGGCGCAGGTCGACCGCTTCCTCGTCAAGACCTCCATAGGATACCCCGACGAGGCCGGCGAGGAGGAACTGCTCCACCGGCGACTCGCCCGGCAGGACCAGAGCCCCTCGGTCGAGTCGGTCATCTCCGAGTCGGGCGCCGCCGAGTTGCGAACCGCGCCCGAGCAGGTCCGAGTCGACGACGACGTCGTCTCGTACATCTCGGCCGTCGCGCGGGCGACCCGCGAGGACCGCCGCGTCGAGGTGGGCGTCTCCCCGCGGGGTACCCAGCGCCTGCTCGAAGCAGCCCGTGCCCGCGCGGCGATGGTCGGCCGCGAGTACGTCACCCCCGACGACGTCAAGCGCATCGCCCGGCCCGTCCTCGCCCACCGGGTCGTCCTCACGCCCGACGCCCGCGTCGACGAGGTCCCGAAAGCGAGCATCGTCGAGGGCGTCCTCGATGGCGTCCCCGTCCCGACGGTCTGAGTTCGCTGGCGTCTCCCGACACTCACGACCGGAGCGCGAGCAGGAGCGCCACGACTCCCGCGAGCAGGAACCCGACCGCGACTCCCGGGACGCTCCCCGCGGAGACGCGGTAGGCGAGGAACCCGACGAGTCCGACCGACAGTGTCGTGACCGTGGCGCTCGCGAGGTGTGCGAGGACCGACCGCTGGACGGGGGCCTCGCGACCCAGCTGGGTGGCCAGGCCGACGACGTGCTGGCCGGTCGTCCAGCTCACGACCGCGCCCGCCGCCCCGAGGACGAGCGCCGCCGGCGAGACGTCCGCCGTTCCGGCAGCGAGAACGCCCCCCAGCAACACGAGGGCGCCGAGACTCACGCCAGGTCGTGACGCGACCGTGACGCCGACGGCGAGGACGACGGTGCCGACCAGCCCCAGGGCGGCCCCAGTGGCGTTGCCCGCCAGCGCGAGTGTCGTAGCGGCCGCGGGGACGACAGTGAGCGCGGCGACCGACCGCTGCGGCTGTCGGAGGAACGTCACTCCGACCACCGCCTGTCGGCGGCCTCCAGCGCCGCCGGGAGTGGTTCGTCGGCGTCCCAGTCGACGACGCGGACGCCCCACCGTCGCAGTCGCGAGAGTCGGACGGCGCGCTCGATGGCCGCCAGCCGCTGGCCGGTCGAGTCGCCGCCCGTCGGGTCCGGGCTGACGACCGTCACCGGGTAGCCGCGAGCGTGAAACTCCCGGAGGAGTTCGACCGCGTAGTCGTCACACAGTGGGGAGCAGACGACCAGCTGTGCGTGGCCGGGTAACGCCTCGCGGAGTCGCCGGAGCGGTGGTCGGCCGTAGAACGGCTCGGTCGGCCTGTTCGGACCGAACGCCGGGTGAGTCGCCAGACGACGCCGGATCCGGGCCCGTTGCGTGTCGCCGCCGCGGGGTGCGAGCCAACACCACTCCGGCGAGAACGCTGCGAGTCCGACACTGTCGCCGGCCGAGAGCAGCGACGACGCCAGTCGGTCGGCGGCCTGGAGTTGCCGTTCCGGGACGGCGGCTCCCTCGAGGTCGTCCGTGACGTACGCGTGACGGCGAGCGTCGACGACGACGACCACCGTCGCAGCGCGTTCCTCGTGGAACTGGAGCGTGGCGAACTCGCCGGTGGTAGCGACCCGATTCCAGTCGACGCGACTCAGGGGGTCACCCTGTCGGTACTCCCGGACGGAGTGGAACTCGACGCCTTCGCCGGCCGTACCGGTTCGGACCCGGCCGGTCTGGCGGGCCGCCTGCGCGAAGACCGGCACCGCGCCCGTCGCGCCGAGGTCGGGCGCACACTCGACGGACGTCGCCCCCGTCGCGTCGACCTGGCGTTCGCGTTCGGTGGCTCCGCTCGGGTCCCGTGCGATGGCTCGGACCGGGTCGAATGCGTGTCCGCCGCGCGTCGCCCCGACGGTGTAGGAGAACCGCACCGATTCGCCGGGTCGCAGGGCGGTCGCGTACCGGGGTGACCCGTCGACGACCCGCAAGCCGGGGGGAACGCCGTCGACGACCCGCAGGTCCGCGAGCCAGCTGTCGCCCGTGTTCTCGACAGTCACCGTCACCTCGATCTCGTCGCCCGGTTCCGGTCGCCCGGTGTCGACGCGACGCTCGACCGCGAGCGAGACGTCGGGAACCGTCGCGACGACCGCGTAGCCGGCGCCACCGACGACCACCGTCGCCGCGACGACCAGCGACGAGACTCCGCCGCCGAGGGTCGCGAAGACGCCGACGCCGACTGCCAGCATCGCCGCTCCGACGACGCCGGTCCACCGGTGCGTGCGCCGGTCGACCGGGCCGGTATCGTCGGAGCGTGTCCCCTCGACACCGGTCGATGCGATTCCGGCGGTCGCGGCGTCCGGGCCGGCGAAGCCGGGCATCGCGTCCGCGAGTTCGGCGACGGTGCGGTCTGCCTGCCGCTCGACGGACGACCGCCCCCCGACCGCCGTACGGACCCGGTCGACGGTCACCTGACCGGTCCGCTCGTCGAGAGGGTCGTCGATGGATCCGGCGTCGCGCCACTCGCCCGCCTCGACGCGCTCGCTCGCCCGGTCGACCGGGATCCGCTCGACAGCGGCGAGGACGGCCGCCGCGGTCTCGCGCAACCGTTCGCTGGCCGTCTGCCGGGCGTCCGCGCGCTCCTCGAACCCGCCGTGGACTGCCGTCGAGAGCGTCCGGTCGAACGACGCCCCCGGAACCTCGACGTCCCTGCGGAACTCGACGACCGGCGGGTCGGCCTGCTCGACGCTCGTCGCCAGCCGCCGGGCCCCGACGACCACCCCGCCGAGCACCAGTCCGCCCCCCACCGCGGTCGCGACCGGTCGCTCGGGGAGTGGTGGCACGACGTCGACCCCGACCGCCGCAACGAGCCCCAGCGCGACGCCGGTCAGGCCGGCCGCGAGCGCCAGGGGGTGCTCGAACACCACCGGCGTGTCGACGCTGTGACTCATCGTTCGTCGACTCCGTCGGACTCCGCGTCACCGCTGTCGGCGGGCGGTGTCGCCCGGTCGGTATCGGCGGGACCGTCGGCGGTGTCTGGGCCGCCTTCGAGACACCGGAGTGCCGCGAGCGCGCGGTTCTCGTGGTCGGCCACCGGTTCGTCCCCGTAGCGGACTGCCTCGAACACGACGGTGAGGTCGTCGACCGCTCCGGGGTCGAGCCCGGCGTCCCGCGCTGTGGCGGCGAACTCGCCCGGCGTCGCGGTGTCCGGGTCGGCGACGTCCAGGGCCGTCGTCATCTCGTACCACGCCCGGTACACCGCGTTCGAAAGCTCCGACGGGTCACCGTCGGCGTCGGCGACGGCGTCGGCCGCCCGACCTGCTGCCTCGGCCGCTGCCACGCTCTCGTCGCCCCCAGACCCGGGTTCGGGTTCGTCGGGCGTCTCGTCTACACTCCCGCTGACCGAACGCAGTGTCAGGACCGCTCCGACGAGCGCGAGGGCGGCGACGCCGAAGACGGCCTGCGAGACGGTGAGCAGCGACGGTCGCGTCGACTCACCGCCGGCCCCGTCGCTCTCCCCTTCCTGTCCCGCCGGGTTCCCCGGCAGCATCTCGCTCGCCCGCGGAACCAGTCCGGACAGTGACCCGTTTACGCGCTGTGAAAGCCCGGTCCACATCCTGTACGTCCTGTTGTCGGTGCCGCTGCTCGTGGCCTCACCGGCGCCGACCGACGAGTTCTCGCTGGCGCCCGTGCCGCCGTCACCGACTGGCTCGGGCGACACCGCAGGCAGACCGGCGGCCGTGAGGCCGAGCGCGAGGACACAGAGGAGGACAACTCCCAGAGCGGCGAAACGACTCGCCATACCCGCCTTGTGGCCGCTGGATCCTTAACCGTGTGCGGTCGCCGCGGCGATACGAGAGCCCCCTTTACTTCCGGGTGGCGTCCCAACGGCGGTGCATGGACCCGGACATCGACGCGTTCGGCTCGCGCCGCTCGACGGTCTACGGAGCGAACGGCGTGGTCGCGACGAGTCAACCGCTCGCCGCCGAGGCGGGCCTGCAACTCCTGCGCGATGGCGGCAACGCCTTCGACGCGGCCGTGGCGACCGCCGCCGCGCTCAACGTCGTCGAACCCACCTCCACGGGACTGGGCGGCGACGTCTTCGCGCTCTACCGGACCGCCGACGGCGAGGTGGGCGCGATGCGGGCCTGTGGAGGCACACCGGCCGGCGCGACCATCGAGCGCGTCCGCGAATCGGTCGCCGACGAACAGGGTGTCGGTGTCGACCCCGCCGAGGCCGAGATGCCCGACACCGGCGCCCACACCGTCACCGTGCCCGGTACCGCCCGCGGGTGGGAGGCCACCGTCGAGGAACTCGGCCGGCGCTCGCTCGCCGACGTGCTCGAACCGGCCATCGGCTACGCGCTGGAGGGGTACCCCGTCACCGAAGTGGTCTCCGCCCAGTGGCAACACGCCGAGGAGTTGTTCAGCGACGACCACGCGCGGGATACGTGGCTCTTCGACGGCGGGGCGCCCGGAGTGGGGCAAGAAGTCCGACTTCCCCGTCTCGGTCGGACGCTCGAAGCCGTCGCCGAGGAGGGTGCCGACGTCGTCTACGAGGGCCACATTGCCGAGGCCATCGCCGACGAGATCCAGTCGAAGGGAGGATTCATGACCGTCGACGACCTCGCGGCCTTCGAGGTGGAGTGGCCCGACCCCGTCTCGACGACGTACAACGGAGCCGAGGTGTTCGAACTCCCGCCGAACAACCAGGGACTGCTCGCGCTCGAAGCCCTCAACATCGCCGAAGAACTCGACGCTGGCGCCGCCGACTACGACTCACCCGAGCGCGTCCACCGCTTCGCCGAGGCGATGAAACTCGCATTCGTCGACGGCCACCGCCACGTGACCGACCCCGACTACGAGGATATCCCGCCGCTCGACTCGAAAGACTACGCACGGGAGCGCGCTCAGGAGATCGGCGAGCAGGCCATCGAAGACCCCGACGTGGGCGTCCCGAACGCCGAGAGCGCGGAAGACGCGGATACGGTCTTGCTGTGTGTCGCCGACGACGCCGGCAACGTCGTCTCCTACATCAACTCCCGATTTGCGGGTTTCGGGTCGGGCGTCGTCGCCGGCGAGACCGGTATCGCGCTCCAGAACCGCGGGTCGTCGTTCTCGCTCGACCCCGACCACCCCAACCGCCTCGAACCCGGAAAGCGGCCGTTCCACACGCTGATCCCCGCCGTCGCGAAGCTGGGGCCGGACGACTGGGCGGCCTTCGGCGTCATGGGCGGGTACATGCAACCGCAGGGCCACGTGCAGGTGCTCTCGAACGTCGTCGACTACGACATGCCACTGCAGGCGGCCCTCGACGCTCCGCGCTGGCGATATCGTGAGGACGGAACTCTGGCTGTCGAGGAGCGCATGCACGATGGCGTCCCGACGAAACTCGTCCATCGGGGCCACGACGTCCGGGTGCTCCCGCCGCTGCTGTTCGGCGGCGCCCAGGTCGTCCGCAACGACGACGGCACGCTCTCGGGTGCGACCGAACCCCGGAAAGACGGTCACGTCGCCGGTTACTGATCCCGTCACGAGTTGCCGAGAGAGCGAGCGGGTGTTCTCGCCCCCGGACACCCTCGCCGGGTGCCGTACCCTTTTGGACGCGCTCCGACTGGGGACCGCATGGCCTACGAGATCGCGGTGATCCCCGGCGACGGGATCGGCGAGGAAGTCATAGACGCCGTGCGACCGCTCGTCGACGACCTGGCGGCGTCCGAGCGCGTCGAACTCGAATACACCGAACTCGACTGGGGCAGCGAGCGCTACCTCACGGAGGGTGCGATGATGCCCGACGACGGCATCGACACCCTGCGGGGCCACGACGCGATCCTGCTGGGCGCCGTCGGTCACCCCGAGGTTCCGGACCACGTCACGCTCCACGGGTTGATGCTCCCGATCCGGAAGCGCCTCGACCAGCAGGTGTGCAAGCGCCCGGCGACCCTCCTGGAGGGCGTCGAGAGCCCGCTCCGGGGGTACGAGGGCGGAGACGTCGACATCGTCGTCTTCCGGGAGAACACCGAGGGCGAGTACGCGGACGTCGGCGGGCGCGAACACCGCGGGTTCGACCACGAGGTCGCGGTACAGAGCGCTGTCTACACCCGCCGGGGTACGGAGGCGGTGGTCCGCGCGGCCTTCGAGGCGGCTACCGAGCGCGACGGGAAGCTGACGAACGTGACGAAGTCGAACGCACAGGCCCACGGGATGGTGTTCTGGGACGACATCGTCGCGGAAGTGAGCGAGGAATACCCCGGCGTCGCGGTCGAACGGCTGCTCGTCGACGCCGCGGCGATGGACTTCGTGCGCCGGCCCGAGGAGTTCGACGTCGTCGTCGCCTCCAATCTCTTCGGGGACGTCCTCACCGACCTGGGCGCCATCGTCACCGGGAGTCTCGGCCTCGCACCCTCTGCCAATATCGCCCTCGACGGTGACGCCCCCTCGATGTTCGAACCGGTCCACGGCAGCGCGCCCGACATCGCCGGTGAGGGGATCGCCAACCCGCTCGCGACCGTCCGCTCCGTGGCGTTGCTCTTCGACCAGCTCGGTGAGGCGACCGCCGCGAGCCGTCTCGAAGACGCCGTCGCCCGACAGCTCGCCGACCCCGACGCGCCGCGGACTCCGGACCTGGGTGGGGACGCGGGGACCCAGGCAGTGGTCGCGGACCTCCGAGAGCGGGTCTGACGGCGTCGACCGAACGGTGGTGGGAGCACGTGGTGACGGTGCCGGACCCCGGAGTGCCGGTACCAGACCACGCGGCGAGTTACCGCACCACGTCGGTCGTAACCGTCCCGATCCGGTCGACCTCGGCGCGGACGGTGTCACCGGGTTCGACCGGGTGCGCCCCCGGAGTGCCAGTCGAGATCAGGTCTCCAGGTTCGAGCGTCATCACACGGGAGTGGAAGGCGACGAGTTCCCGCGGCGAGAAGTGCATGTTCGCGACGCTGTTCTCGGCGACCACCTCGTCGTTCACGACTGTGTGAACGGAGAGGTCGTCGAGAGGCCGACCGTCGCCGGACTGGTCGTCGAGGTCGTGTTCACGCTCGGGCACGACGAGTCGCGGACCGACCACGAGGAAGGTGTCGTAGCTCTTCGCCCGGGTGAGAAACCGGGGATTGCGCTGGAGGACGTCCTCGGCGGTCACGTCGATAACGGGGACGTAGCCCGCGACGACGTCGTCCACATCCTCGGGGTCGATATTTCGGCAGGTCCGACCGATCACGACGGCCAGTTCCGCCTCGGCGGTGACCCGTTCGGACTCGCTCTCGGGGGGCAACCGGACGGGACCGCCCGGCCCGGTCGCCGCGGTGGCGGGCTTGAAGAAACTCGCGGGCTCGTCGGGGCTGTCCTCGTCGAGGTCGGCGGCGTGGTCCGCGTAGTTCAGGCCGATCCCGAGCAGTTTCTCCGGGTCGGCGAGCGGACTCGCGAACGCCAGGTGCGGTCCGGGAACGCGCTCGGCCGAGGCGTCGTCCGGGTCGGGCAGTTCTTCCGGCGGACACCGGAGCGCGTCGCGAACGGTCGTCAGCGAGGGGTCGGCGGCCGCGAGCGGAACGTAGCCGTCGTCGTCACCCAGCAGCGCGCGCCCGTCGGTGTCGCGAGCGAGGTACCGGTCCATACGCCGGTGAGCGGACCGCGGAGTGATGAATCTTCGGCGAGTTCCCCGGGCGGCCGACAGGCGAATCGCGGGCGGACGGCGAGGATCGTGACGGGGTTTTTTGTCGGTCAATTCCCGAGACGTGCTCGTGAAGCGACTCGCGGTCGGGGTCGCGGTCGCGGTGCTGGTGCTGGCGAGTGGCTGCAACGCCATCGGCGGCGCCGAACCGACGGCGGCCGAGACAGTCACTCCGGCACCGGTCCCGACGGTCGGGACGGCCGAAACGGTCGAATCGACGGTCACCGACCGCGGCGACTGCGCAGCACCACGGCCGGGGGTGGCCCCGAAGTCGACACCGCCGCCCCGGGACGAACCCGTAGCGCTCCCGGTGGTCGACGGTCGAGTCAACGGGTCGGCGCTGGCGGCGCTGCACGGACAGCGGCTCTCGAATCACAGTTTCCACCTCCGGGCGGGCAGTAGCGGCGAGGTGTGGTCACTGCCCGACGCTGCCGCGTTCACCTACGAGGGCATCGGACTCGGCATCGGGGCGCCGTGGACCTACGCCATCGGCGGACAGATCTACACTCTCCGTACGGACGACGGGCAACTCGTCTTCGACGAACGCGCCTACGGCTTCGACTCGGAGACCCGCGAGCGACTGCGTGAGGTCGTGACCGGCGAGCAGTGGTTGACGACGCACGTCGGCCCGTACAACTACAGCGTCGTCGGCACCCGGTCGGTCGACGGCACCGAAGTCCGCGTACTCAGGGACACGGTAGACCAGCCGTTCCTCCGTCTGCCGAACGCACGAGCGGCCGCACTCCTGTACGTCAACTCGACGCTGTCCGTCGACCGTCACGGGATCGTCCGGAGCGTCCACCACGTCGAACGGTTCCGCTACGACCCGCGCGCCGGTATCCCGAACGAGACCCGGGTGACGACCTTCTCGGTGGACCAGGTCGGGACCGCCGACCTCCACCGCCCGGCCGCGTTCTGCGTCACCGACCCCGGCGCGATGCGGACGGCTGTGCCGACCGACGACCGCAACCCCACTGTCGTCGGGTCTTCCGCCGGCGGGACGTCGACGCCTTCGGCTGGGTGAATCAGGACCGCCGTGGCTTGCTCACTCGATCGTCAGGTCGCTTCCCGTGTTGCCGCCGCCGTCGTTCTCGTCCCACTCGATCTCGAACTCGACGCTCAACTCGCCGGGGCCGTCGACGGGGCCTTCGCGCTCGGCTTTCACCTCGAAGGTCGGCCGATCCGGGATGGTCATGGTCACCGACTCCCCACCGGCCGACAGCGTGAGCGAGTCACCCACCTCGAGCGTGTCCGCGACGCGGCGGAGATACGAAGCTACTTCGGCACGGTCCCGCGTGCTCTCGGATTCGAAGAGGACTTCTTCGGGCATACCTCGCCTACGTCGCCCGCTACGATAAGAGTGTGCCTCGTCAACAACCTCACCGGTTGAGCGCGACGACGAGGACGGCCGCCGCGAGCAGGAGGACGAACAGCGTCGTGACGGGCTGGCGGGTCGGACCCAGCCGGAAGAGGACGAACGCCAGGCCACCGCCGACGAGGCCGACCGCACCACCGATCAGGGCGTGGAGCACCTCGACACGGCCGGTGTCGGCGCCGCGGCCGACCTGCTCGCTCACCGATATCGAGTTCGTCCCGCTGTCCCAGGCGACGACGGCAGCGACCGACCCGAACACGACCGGCATCGCGCCCGCCCCCGACAGCGCCGCCGCGACGACCCCGGCGAAAGCGACCAGCCCACCGCCGTCGACGACGTTGTGTCTCCCCAGCCGGATGCCGCCGAGCAGTACCACGACCCCGGCCAGCGCGAGGAGTGTCGGCGTCGGTCCGCCGGGGATGCTGGCGACGACGACGAAACTCCCGGCGGCCCCGGCGATAGCGACCGACTGTCGCGAGGGGCGGCGGACGAGTTCGTAGCCCGTCACGCCGACCACCGCCGTCTCGCGCGTTCGAGCGCCTCGAACAGCGACTCCTCGTCGGTCCAGTCGATGACGCGCAACCCGCTCGCCCGCAGGTCGCTCAGTCGGTTGGACCGCTCGACCGACGCCAGCGTCCGCCCGACCGTGTCACGACGTGTCGGGTCCGGGCTGACGATCGTCACCGGGTGCCCCCGGACGTGGAGGCGGCGGGCGACGTACGCCGCGGCGGGGTCGGCCATCGGTGAGCAGAAGACGACCTGCGCGTCGTCGGGGAGGCGACCGGCGAGCAGTCGGAGCGCCGGACGGACGTACACCCGCTCGGCCGGTGGTGTCGCCGACAGCGCCGGGTGGGTCGCCAGCAGGTGGCGCGCCTCCGCCCGGTGGGTCGGGCCGGCCCCCGGCGGTAGCCAGATGTCGGCCTCCGAGAGGGCGGCGATCCCGACGCGGTCACCCGTGTCCAGCAGCGAGTTGAACAGTCGATGCGTCGCGTCGATACTGCGCTCGACGGCGCTGGGGCCGTCCTCGCCCGACTGGACGTACGCCGCCGGCCGCAGGTCGACCAGGAGCACGACCGTCGCCATCCGCTCCTCGCGAAACTCCATCGTCGCGAGCGACCCGTCGCGGGCGTAGCGGTTCCAGTCCAGTCGGCTCAGCGGGTCGCCGTGCTGGTACTCGCGGACCGAGGCGAACTCGACGCCCGAACCCGTGGTGTCCGTCGCCACCCGTCCGGTGTAGGGCGACGTGAGCGCGTGCAGCGGGACCGCGTCCGTCGCGTCGACCGGCGGGACGCAGGTCAGCGTCGTCGGTTCCGTCGCCAGGTCGTACTCGCGCTCCTCGCTCCCGCTGGCGTTCCTGACGATCGCTGTCAGTCCGTCGAGGTCGAACTCGCCGCGGCGGGCCGTCACGGTGTATGAGAACGTCATCGTCGCGCCCGGTCGGAGTGCCGTCGCCGCGCGTGCCGGCCCCTCGACGACCGACAGCGCGTCGGGCACCTGTTCGACGACCCGCAGGTCCGGGATCGACTGCTCGCCCGCGTTCGTGACGGTCACCGTCACCGTGACGTCGTCGCCCGGTTCGGGCGTCGGGTCGCTCACCTGCCGCGCGACCGACAGTGAGGGCGTTGGTGCCGACGAGACGTTCGCGTAGGCGAGGTAAGTCACACCGACGACCGCCGCGAGCAACAGCGGGCGGGTGCTCGTCGCGACGCCCAGTCCGCCCGTGAGAAAGGACAGCCCCGCGACCCCCACCCAGCGGTTCGTCTGCCGCGTAGTCGCGGACCTGACCGTCGTCTCGGTACTCCCTGCCTCGCTCGACTCGCTATCGTCGTCGCCGTCCCGGGAAGCGACGGGATACTCGCCACTGCGGGCTGTCGCCGGCTCGCGCTCCTGCCCCGGTGGCGTCTGTGAACCAGTCCGGGTTCCGGCCGCCCCGTCAGCGGCGGTTTCCGCGGTCGTCGCATCAGTGCCACCATCCGTGGCCGTCGCGTCTCTCCCGTCATCTACTGTCGTCGCGTCCCTTCCGCCGTCCGCTGCCTCGTTCTCGGTAGCGCCAGCCGCCGGGTCCGGGTCACTCATCGCCGTCCTCCCCGTCGGCCGATCCGACGTCGAACGCCGACGTGAGCCCCGAGCCCGCCTCATCTCCGGAGCTTCCACCGTCGTCGACTCCGGTGCTGGCAGTGCTGTCGGAGTCTCTCTCGGCGCTCCCGGCGATGTCGGAGCCGACCTCGACAGCGTCGCCCGTTCGGGGGCCGGGCTCCTGGGGGTCGTCGACGAGTGCCGCGAGTTCGGCGGCGACGCGCTCGGTCCGGCGGGTGAACGTCGGTCTGGAGCTGAAATACTCGCGGACGCGCTCGACTCGACCGACCGCCGGGGCCTGGCCGCTGAACACCGCCGCGGCGTAGGGGTCGTCGGTCCAGGTCCCCTCGTACATGGATTCTCGGGCCGCCTCCGGGGAGAGCCCGCGCCGGCGGACCAGCGTCTCCTCGGTGACTTCCTCGACCTCTTCGCGGAGTCGCTCGCGTTCCGTCGTGCGGTACCGGGTCATCGAGAGCCGGTCGAAGCGCTTGTCGAACTCGTCGCCCGGCGTCGGCAACTCGACGACCTCCTCGGTGTCGGGCGTCTCGGCGTACTCGCGGTCGGTCGCCCGGCGCCGCTGGAGTTCCCGGAGTCCCCCGAGCACGAGAAGCACTCCGAGGACGAGGACCATCGCGCGGTCGGTCGGGAGCGACCCGAGAACGCCGGGGACGGCGAGTGCGACCAGTCCGACCACGGCCAGGGCGACGCCGAGAGTCGCCGCGATGCGCCTGGCGAAACTCACGAGTCGCCCTCCGTTTCCCCTGGATCCCCCGCGTCCCCCGCGTAGGTAGCTTCGATCCGCCGGAGCGTGTCGACGGCGGCCTGTTCACGGTCGGCGGTCGCCTCGGCCCCGCCGTAGCGGACGTCCGCGAACAGCCGAGTGAGTTGCTCGACGTCTTCGCGTTCCAGCCCGGCGTCGACCGCGGCGGCCGCGAACTCGCCGGGCGTACTCGACTCGGGGTGGTCGACGGTCAGCGAGTCGGTCATCTCCGCCCAGGCACGGTACACCTCGTTCTCGAAGCTCTCCCCCTCGTCGGTCTCCTCGATGCGGTCGGCCGCCCGACCCGCCGCCTCGCCGACCGCCGCGACGTCTACCGGGTCCGCGCCGTCCTCTTCACCCTCGCCGTCGGCGCCGTCGGCGACCGTCTGGTCGTGGTCGCCGGTCAACACGAGGATCGCCACGACCGCCAGGAGCCCGAGCACCCCGACGAGGAGGAACTGCGAGATCAGGGACGGCTGGGCGATCGCTTCCCCGCCACCCATCAGTCCGCCGCCTTCCTGGCTCGGGTTCCCCGAGGAGGTCATATCGAGCAGTTCCCCCGGCCGTCCCGACTGGCAGGAGGTCAACAGCAGGTAGACGAAGAAACCGGGATAGCCGACCAGCACGGCCCACCCCAGACCCATCGCCGCGTCGTCGTACCACCGCCCCGCGAGGAACACGCCCAGCAACCCGAGCAGGAGTGCGACCTGGACCAGCGGACTCGACAGGGCCGAGACACAGAGGTCGACCTGTGAGGAGCCCGCGCCGAGGTCGACGATCGACCAGCGCTCGCCGTCCCCGTCGCCGGTGGGCGTCTCGACCGGCTCGCTCTGCCCGCCGAGCTGGTCGCCGCCGCCGAGGCTCCCCAGTCCGGTGTTCGGGCTCGTCGTCGAGTTCAGCGTCGCCGCCGCGAAAGAGAGCGTCGCCAGACAGAGGAGGGCGAGCACTACCGTTCGGAGGCTGAGACGCGAATCGTCCACACCCGCGCCAAAGGGACCGCCGGCTGTTAGTCTTTCGCGTAGGGAAACGCGTGCCACCGGTCCGACAGCGTCCATCGCCGGTCCGACAGCGTCCAGCGCCGGTCCGACAGCGTCCATCGCCGGTCCGACAGCGTCCAGCGCCGGTCCGACAGCGTCCAGCGCCGGTCCGATAGCGTCCGGTTACGGTCGGGGAACCACGCGCCGACACCCGGACCACGGAGGATCCCACCGCGACACCCACCGTTATCCCCCTTCGGTCCGATCACCGGAACGATGCGCGCCGTTCGACTCCACGACCACGGCGGACCCGAGGTACTGCAGGTAGACGACACCGACCGCCCCGACCCCGGGGACGACGAGTTACTCGTCGAGGTGGCCGCCGCCGGCGTCAACCCCGTCGACACCTACTTCCGGGACGGGTCGTACGAACCGGTCGGTCTCCCCTTTACTCCCGGCGTCGACTTCGCGGGCACCGTCGCGGCAGTCGGCGCCGACGTCACCGAGTTCGCGACCGGTGACCGCGTCTACGGCACCGGCATCGGCAACGGCGGCTTCCAGGGTGGCTACGCCGAGTTCGCGACCGTCCCGACCGACCGCGTCGTCGCCCTGCCCGAGGGAGCGGATATGGTCCAGGCGGGCGCCGCGGGCGTCGTCGCCGTCACCGCCTGGCGCGCGCTGGTCGACCACGCCGACCTGAAACCCGCGGAAGCCTGTCTCGTTCACGGCGGGTCCGGTGGTGTGGGCCACGCGGCCGTCCAGGTCGCCGACGCCGTCAGCGCCCGCGTCGTCACCACCGCCGCCCCCGAGTACCACGACAGACTGTCCGACCTCGGGGCCGACACCGTCCTCGATTACGGTCGCGACGACCTCGCCGACGCCGTCCTGGACGCGACCGACGGCGGTGCGGACGCGATCCTCGACCACCGACTCGACGACTACCTCCAGTTCGACGCCGACGTCGCCGCCCCCGGCTGTCGCGTGGTCGGCATCGGCGAGAACAGCCCCGACCCCGCGTTCACGGACGACGGCGCAGCCCGCTCGAAGGACGTCAGCTACCAGTTCATGTCGATGTTCAACATGCCCGACCTCCGGGTGGGGCTGCGCGGCGTCGCCCACCTCATGGACGCCGACCGGCTCTCGGTCGATACAGCTCGCAGCTACGACCTCGACGAAGCGGGCGAGGCCCAGCGAGCCGTCATGGAGGACAGCTTCTTCGGGAAACTCGTCGTCGAACCCTGAATCGCCCCCTCTGTGACCGTTCGATCCTCGACGTTCGACCGAGCTCGGTCCACTTCCGGCAGACGATTCACGTATCGCGAACGAAGCGAGCGGGAACTTCACTGAGCGACTGTCGCGGACGACCGTTCGTCGAGATCACTCCCCTGTGACTCTCTCCCGCTCAGGCGTTCGAGGGGTTCTTGCGCGAGAGCGGACTGCCACAGACCGGACAGCGGTCGTGGTCGTCCTCGAACTCGCGGCCACAGCCGCCACACTGGAACAGCCAGTCGCGTTGCTCGGAGATGCCCTCGCGGTCGATCACCTCGACGGAGACGTCGAGTTTGTCCGCGACGTTCTGCATCGCGTAGTCGTCGGTGACGAGTCTGGCGTCGAGTTCGAACGCCGCTGCGAGCAGACGGACGTCGGTCTCGGAGAGTTCCGCGAGGTCGCCGGTCTCGTCGGCCGCCCTCCGGATGCGGTCGACGGTCTCTTCCTCGGGGAGGTGGACGTGCATGCCCGAGCCCTCGAGGGCGTCGTAGCGGTAGGCGGACTCGTCTTCGAGTTCTTCGCGGACGAGCGGCACCGTCGCTATCTGTTCGTCGGTGTGATACTCGTTGATAAAAGCGGACGCGTCGAGGACGTTCATCTACCGTTCGACGATCATCTGGTCTTTGACGGCCTGCACGCGCCCGACGGGCACGAGGAGTCGCCCCTGCTCGTCGGTGTCGAACCCGCTCGTGTCGATGTGTTCGTTCGGGTCGATGATCAGGTTGTCCAGACGCCCGGTGTCGATGTCCATCGTGATGTTGTAGAGCATGCCCAGCTCCGCGCCGTCGCTCCCGGTGACGGCCTTGCCCGACAGGTTCTCCGCGAGTATCTCGGCCATGCTCCCGATTACCGAGTCCGACGTAATAAACGCCACGGGCCCGTCTGACGCCCGCCTGACGCCCGAGGAGTAGTCGTCTGTAGAGTCGGTTGGGTGTGAACGTGATCTGAAAAAACTGGCACCGGCGACAGCACCGCACTCGACGTGGTTGGTTGAAAGCCCTCGGGCCGCTGGCGATCGTTGTCTCCGAAAATCGAAGATTTTCGGGATGACGAGAGAGCCACGGTCTCTCGAACCAAGCGGGATATTCTCGCTCGGACAACCGCACCGCGCCGCACTCGCGAGAATAGAGACCGCTCAGGCGACTCCGCTCCCGATGGTCGCCGCCACCGGCCCTCGCCCTTTCAGTCCACCAGGAATAATCTGACTGCACAGGCCGTCTCGACGTAGAACGTTCGGTAGCCGGTTCCACAAACAGCTCCCTGGCGGACTGGAAGGGCGAGGCGTGCGTGGCGCGACGCGCCACTGGCCGAACGGGGAGGAACGACCCGTGAGGCGGGGGCGCGGTGAGCGAAGCGAACGGAGTCGCCTCAGCGACCCCTATCCGCGCGGGCGGTGCGGAGAGCGCGGATATGTCGCTGAGCGACCGCGAACACGCCGAGGGCTTCCATCTCACGATCACGACTGCGGTCGCGACGAGCGCAACTGCGGTTGCGGAAGCTGTGCCGATTCTAATTGTCACGCTCACACCCTGAATCGAAAACGGCCTGAGCGGCCCCGACAGCCCGCAGTTTCACGAACCGCTCCTGCGGGCGGCAGGTCGACCGACCGGAGGTTTACATCGTTCCGAGCCAACGATTTGCCATGCGACGTCGACACCTGTTACAGACTGGCGCCGCCGCCCTGGTCGCCTCTCTCGCCGGCTGTCCCGGCGGTGACGGTGCGGATACACCCGAGTCGACCCCGACCGACACGCCGGACGAGCCAGCAACCGAGTCGCCGACACCATCCCCGACACCGACTGAGACAGCCACCGAAACGCCGACCGTGACGGCCGTCGGGTCACCAGACGAGACCTCGACCGCCACGTCGACTCCCGACGGAACACCGACGTCGACCGGCACGCCGACTCTGACGGGTACGCCGACTCCGACGGGCACACCGACTGCGACGGAAACTCCCGCACTCTCCCCGACACCCGACGTCGCACAGGTCGTCAGCGTCGCGGCCGACGGCGAGTTCCGCTTCGACCCGGACGACTTCGAGATCGCGACCGGCGACACCGTCCGCTGGACCTGGGCGGCCGGCGGCCACAACGTCCGCGCCACCTCGACGCCGTCCGGTTCCGACTGGGCGGGGACGCCCGGCGGTGACGGCGAGACCTACGGCAGCGACTACACCTACGAGTACACCTTCGACGTCGCCGGCGAGTACGACTACGTCTGTATTCCCCACGAGTCACTGGGCATGACGGGGTCGTTTACGGTCACCGAGTAGCGCAGTCGTCGTGAGCCGTCGCCCGTGTCGTGAGCCGTCGACCTCGTCCTGGGTCGTCGCGAGTCGTCGCGCGCCGGTCGCAATGGACGGACTTAACTGCCGTGCAACGCTTCTCCCGAGTAACTGACTTCTCGAGGTGATCAGGATGGCAGACTCAGACACGGACGACACGAACGCCACCCTCAGGACGCCCATCGTCGCCGTCCTCGGTCACGTCGACCACGGGAAGACGACGCTGCTGGACACCGTCCGCGGCTCGGCCGTCGCCGAGGGGGAATCCGGGGCGATCACCCAGCACATCGGCGCCACTGCGGTCCCGCTCGACGTGATCTCGGACATCGCCGGCGACCTCGTCAACCCCGACGACTTCGACCTCCCCGGGTTGCTGTTCATCGACACGCCCGGCCACCACTCCTTTTCGACGCTGCGCTCGCGTGGTGGGGCGCTCGCCGATATCGCGATCCTCGTCGTCGACGTCAACGACGGCTTCCAGCCCCAGACCATGGAGGCGGTGGACATCCTCTCGCGTACCCAGACGCCGTTCGTCGTCGCCGCGAACAAGATCGACACGACCGCCGGCTGGAAACCCAACCCCAACGCCCCCGCGCAGGTGACCATCGACGCCCAGACCGACCGCGTCGAGGGCTATCTCAACGAGAACCTCTACGAACTCATCGGCGACCTCTCGGACAACGGCTTCTCGGCGGACATGTACTGGCGGGTGCAGGACTTCGGCAACAACGTCGGCGTCGTCCCCGTCTCCGCCGAGACCGGCGAGGGTATCCCCGACCTGCTGACCGTCCTGATGGGGCTCTCCCAGCGCTACATGAAAGACGAGATGGCCGTCGACGCCGACGGGCCGGCCGCCGGCACGGTCCTGGAGGTCTCGGACACCCAGGGCTTCGGCACGACCGTCGACGCCATCATCTACGACGGGACCATCCGCGAGGACGACCAGATCGTCATCGGCGGCGTCGAGAAACCGATCGTCACGGACGTCCGCGCGCTCTTGCGCCCGAGACCCCTCTCGGAGATCAGGACGGAACGGGAGTTCGAGACCGTCCCCGAGGTGGCCGCGGCCGACGGCATCAAGATCGCCGCGCCCGACCTCGACGACGCGATGGCCGGTGCGCCGATCCGCGCTGTCCGTGACCGGCCGGTCGAGGACGTCGTCGCCGAGGTCGAGGCCGAACTCGCGGGCATCGAGGTCACCACCCAGGAGGAGGGCGTCGTCGTCAAGGCCGACACGCTCGGCAGTCTCGAAGCGCTCGTCAGCACGCTCGAAGAGGAGGAGATACCGGTCGTCCGCGCCGAGGTCGGCGCCGTCGCGCCCCGCGATATCCGCGTCGCCGAGACGGCCAACGAACCGATCCACGAGGCGGTGCTCGCCTTCGGTGTCGAGGTCCTCGACGACGCTCGCACGCTCGCCGAGCAGGAAGACGTCGAGATTTTCGGTCACGACGTCATCTACCGACTCGTCGAGGAGTACGAGGAACACGTCGAGGCGATCCAGCGCGCCCAGCAGGACCAGATCCTCGACAACATCACCCGCCCGGCGCGCTTCCAGGTCCTCGACGACCACGTCTTCCGCCAGTCCGACCCCGCCGTCGTGGGCGTCGAGGTGCTGGGCGGCACGCTCAAGCGCAACACCCGCGTCGCGCTGTTCGAGGGCAGCGAACCCGACCGGGTCGGCATGCTCCAGTCGATCCAGGACGAGGGCGAAGACATCGACGAGCTCATGACCGGCGAACGCGCCGCCGTCTCCATCGACGGCCCCACTGTCGGCCGTGACTTCGACGAGGGCGACGAACTCTGGGCCGAGATTCCCGAGAAACACGCCAAGATTCTCGAACAGGAACTCACCGAGGACATCACCGCCGGCGAGCGCGAAGTCCTCTCGATGTACCTCGACAAGCGGCGCAAGCGCGACCCCTTCTGGGGCAAGTGACGGTACGATCTGCCTGTGTGCGGATTCCGGTCAACTTCTCGGTCCGCTCGACCTGCCGCTTCAGCTGACCCGCCGGCCAAGTCGACCTGCCGGCCCAGCCGACCTGCCGGCCAAGTCGACCTGCCGGCCCAGCCGACCTGCCAGCCCGGCCGACTCCCGAGCGACGTTTGCTTCAGCAGTAATAATATTTAATTACCTCGCGCTCGTCGTCCGGGATACGATGACCGACGAGGCCGACCCTGAAGAGACGGCCGAGACGGCCCGGGCCGTGTTGACCCTGATACCGGCGTCGTTGCTCGCCGCGACGGCTGCGGCGGCGGCGTTCCCGCTCTCGCTCGGGACCGCGCTGGCAGTGGGCTGTCTGCCCGCGACCGGTTCTATCGGCTACGCGCTCTTTTACGACCCGCCAGTACCGACGAAGTAACGTTCGATGCGGTCCGTCGTCGCGGGCGACGACCGAAAATCGGAGTTAGTTGCGGACGACGTTCGTCGCGCGCGGGCCCTTGGGGGCCTGTTCGATGTCGAACTCGATGTCCTGTCCTTCTTCGAGGTCCGGACCGCCAACGTCCTCCATGTGGAAGAACACGTCGTCGTCCGCGTCCTCAGTCGAGATGAAACCGTAACCGCCAGTGTCGTTGAAGAAATCAACCTTACCGTTTGCCATTGCAAACAAACGTACATCCGGGCGAGAGATAACAGTTCCGCGAGTCGTGGTATCACGACCCCGTCGACTCAGGCGGAGTCGTCGTCGGCGTCGGGCACGTCGGGGGCGGGGAAGTCGCTCTCGCCGGGGTCGGGCGGGTCGGCGACGGCCTCGTCCTCGTCGCCGGTGGGCGGTTCGAACACGCGCGTGTCGCCGGATTGACCGGCCTCGGCGGCCGACTCGGGTGTGAAGATGTCCGTACTCCCCTCGTCGCTGCTGCCCTCGACGGCCTCGCCGGGGGGCGTCCCCGTCCGGATCGCGTTGGCGGCGTCCTGGACGAGGTCCTCGTCGATGTCGACGGCGGGGTCGCGCTGGGCGCGGCGCAGGCGGTCGGAAGCCTCGGCGGCCGGTTCGACGATCTCGGGGTGTTTGCTCGCGATGGTGACGAGCGCCTTCGCGGCGTGCTCCCGGACGAGCGAGGAGTCGTCGTCGAGCCGGCCGATGATCCGCCGGACGTCGGGTTCGACCGCCTCGGGCGCCTCCGCGCCGACGGTGCCGAGGGTCACGAGGGCGAGCGAGCGCATCTGCGGGTCCGTGTCGTCGACGGCGACGATGAGGGTGGACGCCATCGGCGCGACGGCGTCGGGGTACTCGATGGCGACGTTCGAGAGCACCTGGGCGGCGTTGCGTCGCACGCGGACGTCGCCGGCGTCGAGTGCCGACTGGGCGGCGGGGAGCGCCTCGCGGGCGGCCTCGGGATAGTCCGCCGAGATGTTCGCCAGCGTCTCGAAGACGTACTCGCGCTCGGCGCTCTGGGTGTTGCCCGCCAGGTCGACCAGCGGCCCGATCAGGACGTCCCCGCCGCTGGTGTCGTACTCGGTGATCTCGGCGAGGACGCGCGCCGTGATGCCGCTGACGCTCCGGCCGACGACCATCGCACCGGCGTACTGCCGGGAGATCGACGTCGGGTTCCGGAGTCCACCGACCGTCTCGGGGAGGAACTCGGTGCCGTACTCGGGATACGCCTCCAGGATCTGGACGAGCGCGCTGGCGGCCATCTCGCTCACCACGCCCGTGGTGCCGAGATTGAGGACGAGTCCCCTGACGAACGGGCGACCGTTGGACGGGTCGTCGGCGACGATGGCGGCGGCCGCGCGGGCACAGTGCTCGCGGACGGCGTCGTTCTCGTGGGTGAGGCCGTCTTCGAGCGACGTGCGGACGGCCTCCTCGCGGCCGCTGGTGGGGTTCTCGGAGACGAACGTCGCGAGCACGCGAGCGGCCGACGCCGCGACTTCGCCGTCCGGACTCCCGACGTAGGTGGCGACGGCCCTGTCGACGCCTTCCTGCGCGGCGACGGCGTCCTCGTCGACCAGTTCGAGCGTCGAGAGGACCGTGGCCTCGGCGGCACCCGCCGTCTGGGGGTCAGCGGCGTCGAGGTGGGCGAGTAGCGACCCGAGGACGCCCTCGCTGTCGCCGGTCGCGCGGACGTACGCCTGGAGCGCGTCTGCGCCCACCCAGCGGACCAGGTCGTAGCCGTCCTCCAGGAGCGCGACCAGGTCCGCGGCGGTGAACTGGTCGGCGTGGGCGTCCATCGACGAGCGCACGACGTGGGCCGCCATGAAGCGGGTCAGCGCGACGTCGTTGGTCAGGTGCCCGCGGACCGCCTCCAGACCCGTCGCGTCGGTCGGTGCCGGGCCGCTCGCGACGGCGTAGGCCGCCTTCCAGCGGGGGACGTCGCTCGCGAAGGCAGACCACCAGACGAGGTCGGTGAGGACCGTCCGGCGGTCGACCTCGGTCAGCGACGCGCCGACTGCACTGTCCCGGGCCCACCAGAGGACGGCCAGCGCTTCGACCGCGCCGTCGGTGAGTTGCTGGGTTCCCGCGTCGCCGGTGACGGCGTCCTCGACCGCCGCGAGGGGAACGCGATCGAGCGTCGCGAGCAGTTCGTCGGCCCGTCCGGCACGGTAGCCGGTCGTGACCATCCGGCAGACGGCCTCGGCGGCCAGCGCCCGCGTCTCGGCGTCGTCGCTGTCGAGGCCGACGACGACCGTCGCCATCGTCTCGCCGTCGAGGAGTCCGCCGACGGAGTCGAGACCGCGGTCGGCCCGGAACAGCAGGACGACCCCCCGGAGGCCGGGACGGGTGAACTGCGGGTCCTCGCGTTCGAGTGCCGACTCGAAGACGGCGAGACTCTCGCGCTCGCGGTAGGGTGAGGCCCAGACGGCCGACGCGAGCGCGTCGATGGCCGCCGCGCGCAACCGGTCGCTCCGGCCGTCGGCGTAGACGAGCAACCGGTCGACCGCCGACTCCGAGAGCGCGTCGGGGTTCTCGTCGATGCTGTCGCGCAGCGAGCCCGCACTCCGGGTCTTGACGAACGACGTCGCCACGTTGACCCCGAACGCCAGCGGCGCGGCGACGAGCGGGTAGTACAGCACCGCCGCCGGGTCGAGTCCCAGTCCCGCGCCGGCCAGTCGCGTCAGCACCAGTAGCCCGAGCACGCCGAGTCCGGCACAGAGTCCGAGGACGACGGGGTCGGCACTCTGTCCGCCGGTGGGGAGTGCCCGCGCTACCCGCCTCGTCACCCCGCGGACGTCGGCCGCGACGGCCATCGCCGCGACCGGCGGGAGGAGGATGGCCCCACGGACGAGTGGCCCCAGCGGGACGTAGAGGAAGACGGCCACCGCGTACAGCAGATACGAGAGTGCGGGGAGCGCGTAGTTGACGAGCGAGGCCGTCCGGTCGGGCGGGTAGAGCCCGCGGAAACCCAGTACTTCCGGGACCGTGAGATCACCGTACTTCCCGCGACTGGCGACGACGTAGGCACAGACGACCAGTACCGGGAGGAGATGTCCGACCGCCACGACCACGAAGAAGACGCTCCCACCGGCGTCGAGGACGGGCGCGATACCGACCCCGAACCCGGTGACCTGCGGGATCGTGTCGGAGCCGACCACGGACGCGAGCGCGCCCCGCCAGAGTTCGTAGACCGGGCCGAGCGTGAAGACCGACGCCCAGGCCAGGGCGATGGGCACCCGGGCGACCGTCTCCCAGAGCGCGGCCCGGCCCGCGGCGTCACGCGAGGTGAGTCCGCCGAGCAGTCGCGCGCGGAAGTGCCCGACCGTGTAGGAGATGGCGGCCAGCGGCGCGAGCACCGTCGCCCACGCGCCGACGAACGGGAGCAACTGGTCGAGGAACGTCTGGAGGTCGGTCAGGTCGAACTCGGGGACGCCCAGCGTCGCCATGCTCCAGATGGGCGAGAACGCGGGGAAGACGGCAAGTCGCGTCGCGACGAAGACGACCACGAAGACGATCGTCATCTTCTCCAGCAGTCGCCCTGGCGGCGGACTGGCGTCTAAGTCGCGCTCGGGGTCGACCCGCCGCCGGAAGTAGGCGTACTTGTAGAGGAGATACCCCAGCGCGACGAGCGGGAAGACCAGTTGCCACTGGAAGAACACGAGCAGGAGGCTCACGACGGCGACGACGACGGCGCTCAGGATCGCCCGGAACTCCAGCATCATCGGTCGGAACACCTGCCTTCGCTCGACTCGACTCCTGTCCCCGGTGTCGAGCTCGTCCCGACGGCCGCTCCCGTCGCTACCCTCGTCCCGACTCCTGGCCCCGTTGCCGACCGCGCTGGCCGCGGCCCGTCGTCCCGGTACCCTCGGTCGCCTGCAGGCCCCGTGTGTGCCCTCATTTGACAAGTTGTTTCTATTGAGAATGGTATAAAATGAGGGGGTAATCTGACTGACTGGAGACAGATACGGTAGTGAGCGTCGAGCGCGCGGGAATTCGGGATCCGGCGAACTGGTCGGTTACAGGAACTCGCGGACTTCGGCGTACCACATGTCGTGGTAGTCGACGGCGTCGACGTGGCCCGCGATGTGGACGGCGATGGCGTGCCAGCAGAGCTGGTCGGGGTCGTCGTCGTCCAGGTTGTAGGTGGCGTCGGCACACTCACAGGAGTCGTCCTCGACGACGTACTCGTCCTCGTGGCCGACGACCACGACGAAATCGCGGTATTCCTTGACCCGCCCCTCGGCGACGGCCTCGATGGCGCGGGCGCCGCGCTCGCCGTGGGCGTCGAGGATGCTGTCGACTATCCCCGGCGTGAGTTCGCCGGCCTCGGCGAGCGCCGCTTCCCACTGTTCGACCGCGCTCACGTCTCGGGCGAGGGTTGTGCCCGCCCCGACAAAACAGGTTCGGTGGCCACGGTCGGATCCAACGACGAGGTCGATACATCACCGACTCAGAGCGCATCGCTTAACGCGTTCGCTCCACCAGCGAGGGTATGGAGGTCACGGAGGGCGAGATCACGGTCGAAGTGCCCGAGCAGGCCGAGGCGGGCGTCGGCGAGGGCGTCTTCTTCAACCCGGTGCAGGAACTCAACCGCGACCTGACGGTGGCGGTCCTGCGGGCGGCCCGCGACGGCGAACTCCCCGGCGACCGTGGCGGCCGGAGCGAGAGCGGGAGCGACAGCCCACCCGACTGGGTCACCGGCGGCGACGGCCCAACCTACCTCGACGCGACGGCCGCCTCCGGGATCAGGGGCGTGCGCGCCGCGGCCGACGGCTGGAATGCGACCTGTGCCGACATCGACGACGACGCCGTCGCGCTCTGCCGGGAGAACCTCGCGCGCAACGACCTCGACGGGGATGCGGTCCACCGGAACGCCAACGCGCTCATGCACGAGGACCGGTTCGACGTCGTCGACCTGGACCCGTTCGGGACGCCGATGCCGTTCGCCGACGCAGCGATGCAGGGCACCCGCCGACTGCTCTGTGTCACCGCGACCGACACCGCGCCGCTGTGTGGGGCCCACTTCGAGAGCGGCGTCCGCCAGTACTGGACGGTCCCGCGCAACACCGAGTACCACGCCGAGATGGGTATGCGAGTACTGCTCTCGGCGCTGGTCCGGACCGCCGCACGCTACGACCTGGCGGCGACGCCCGTATTCAGTCACGCGACCGCTCACTACGCCCGCACCTACCTCGCGCTCGACTCGGGCGCGCAGGCCGCCGACGACCGGATCGCCCAGTTGGGCTACGTCGACCACTGCGAACACTGTCTCTACCGCGAAGCGACGCCGGGACTCGTCGCCGACCCGCTCGATGCCTGCCCACACTGCGGCGAGGGCATCCAGACCGCGGGTCCGATCTGGCTGGGGCGGACCTGCGACCCCGAGTTCGCGCGGGCGGTCGGCGAGCGCGTCACCGAGGACATGGGCACCGCCGAAGAGGCCCGGGAACTCTGTGAGACGCTGGCGGCGGAGCTCGACGAACCGACCCACTACGACCAGCATCGCCTGTGCAAGCGCTGGGGCGTCGGCGCGACGGCGATGGACGAGTTCCTCGACGCGCTCCGCGGAGCGGGGTTTTCGGCCTCGCGCACCCACTACGGCGGGACGACGTTCAAGACCGACGCCGCCGTCACCGAACTGCGTCGGGCGACACAGGAGTGACGACGGCTGGACACTGGCGACGTCGCGAAATCGACTGACGGCGAGTCGGCCGGGGCGCTGTCGCCCTCGTCTAGGCATCTAGCGCGGGGTTTCACCACGGGAGACTCACAATACTGGGTCGAAATGGACCGACGCAAGTTCATCGAGCGAGTCTGTGCGGCGACCGCAGTGGCCAGTACCGGCGTCGCCGGGTGTGTCAGTTTCGGGAACGGCGGGACCGCCACCGGCGGCAGTGACGGCGGCGACGGGAGCGGTGACGGTGGGGCGGGCGACGGTGGCAACGGCGGGGACGGAAGCGGAAGCGACGGTGGAAGCGGCGATGGTGGGGATGGAAGCGACGGCAGCGGCGACGGCGGAACGACCGAGGCAGACACGCCGACGCCGACGATGGCACAGGGGACCGTCGCGGGCGGCGCACGGGCGCCCTACGACGACTGGGCCAGCACGGGGACCTACGCCGGCGAGGAGATCCAGGCGTTCTCGGTGCTGGCGGGCACGGGCCAGACCGAGTCCCAGACGCCGACGCCGACGCCCACGCCAGAAGGGACACAGGCGCCGATCGACCCGATACTCGGCTATCCGACGAGTTTCCTCCTGGCGGCACTGTTCTCCGGGTTCGCGCTGGCGAACTTCGGCCTGGGACGGGTCGCCAGCGAGGACGGTGGGACCGAGCGCATCCACGGACCCGGAAACGCGCTGGTCTTCGAGGGCTCGTTCGACGCCGAGACGCTCGCGAGCACGGTCAGCGAGTCGGACGCCAGCGAGACGGGCAGTTACGAGGGGTACACGCTGTACGGGAGCGGGTCGGGCGAGAGCAGAGCAGTCCTCGGACTGTCCGGAGAGGCGATAGTCCACGCGTCGAGCGGCGAGCAGGTGTCCGACCCGCGGGCGGTCGTCGAGAGTACCATCGACGCCAGCATCGGCAGCGCCACGTCCTACGGGAGCGAACACGGTGCCTACGAGGACCTCGTGACCGCGCTCCCGACTCGACCGGTCATGGGCGTCACGTTCTCGTCGAGCGGCGGCCTGAACCAGGGGACGCCGACCCCGACCCCGACGCCGTCGATGGGCGGTGGAAGCGGGGACTTCTTCGAGATACGGGACTTCGACCTCGACGGGACGGTGCGCGGGCTGGCCTCGGGGCTGAGCTACGGAGAGAACCAGGAGTCGGCCACCGCGGAGATGGCTATCCGGTACGCGAGTGCCGGCGAGGTCGACGACCCCGGGACGATACAGTCACAGGCCGCACCCCGGGCCGGAGACGTGTCCGTCGCGACCAGCGGGTCGCTGGCAGTCGTGACCGCGACGTACACTCAGGCGGACGTCTGAGCGACAGGTCGACCGCGACTGCGGTCACGACGTCCTCGTGCGATCACCTGATCACTCGGCCCGTTCGGCTCGTACCGACAGGAGAAGCGGCAGGTCGACCTCGGGGAACCGGTAGAGGCCGTCGCCGTCTGCGACCATCCCGGGGAACTGCTCCCAGGGCGTCCGGCGGTGTTCGTGGACGAACTGGAGGTCGAACCCCGCCTCCAGCAGCGCTGTCAGGATCTCGCCGACGCCGTGGGGCCAGTTGTGGGTCGTCCCGTGGTCCATCTCGGCGCCCTCGTCGGCGTAGGTACCTTCGTCCGTCCAGGTCAGCGGTTCGTCGGGAGTGAAGTAGGGGTAGGGAAAGCCGGTCTCGCCGCCGTCGAAGTCGAAATCGAGCGTCGAGAGGAGCGGGTGGAACTCGGCGAGGTAGAAGGTGCCGCCGGGTTCGGTGACACGGTGCTAGCGAAAGCCCACCCCTTCAGGGTGGGTCAGGGTGATAGGCACAAGGGAACAGTCCACCGCCCGACGCTCGAGCCGTGATTCCCACGCCGACTACCCATCGTCAGCCGGCCACCATACGACGGCCCGCGCACCAACCTCCATCCGCTCCACCACACCCTCATTCTCCAACTCCCGCAATCGCTCTAACACCGCCTTCCGCCCAATGCTCACCTCCTCAGCAACCATCGTCGCCGTCAGCACCGGCTTTTCGGACTCACGAAACGCGTCGAGCAGATTCTCGTCCGACACTTCCGATTCGTACGTCCCACCCTCACCACGCGAACGTTTTTCGGTCATACTGCCACGTATCCACTCCTTACCTATAACCATTGGTCACGTGGGAAAAAGTTTAACACCAACCGACACAAAGGAAGCGGTGGGTGCGACGAGCCAACACGTTCAACGTGCGACCACTCTCCCACCGCGGGAGGCTCGCCCTCATCGAACTGTTGGACTCGTCCGCCGCCTGCTTCAACGAAATTAACTACGACCGCCGCCAAGCCTACTTCTCCGCGCAGTACGAGGCGGACGACCACCACACTGTCTCCGAACTCAAAGACATCGTCCGCGATGCCGCCTCCCAAGAAAGGTACCGTAACAAGTACATTCAGCAGCTCTCATCGAGCATTCCACAGCAACTCGAGCGAAAGAACTGTCGGACGTGGACAGGGTTCCTCGAACTCCTCGATAAGTACCGCGACTCTGAAGACGACGAAGTAACCGATAAGCCCAGCCCGCCGGGGTACTGGAAGGAGGATGACAGACGCCAACTCCACACCGTCATTCGCAACGACACCTACAGCGTGGAACTCGGAGAACGTTCCCGACTCGAAATCCCGCTGGGGACGGAGTTGAAGGAGAAGTACGGCTACGGCCACAACGAGAAGCTACGACTCGAAGTCAGGGGCCGCCCGCACTGGGAAGGTCCGAGCGGTCGACTTGAACTCGTGTACGATCGGAATGCCGAGTCGTTCACCGCACATCAATCCGTCGGACGCAGACACACTGATCCTGTCCGACGGTTCAGCGACACACCTGCACTGGCCACCTCCTCTGGCGAGGACAGCGGGAAGGTGGCAGCGGTGGACATCGGTGCCAACAACCTCGCCGCCGTCGTCACGAGTGAAGGCGACCACGTGGTCTTTCACGGCCGGCCCTGCTTCAAGCGGTTCCACGACTTCACCGCCGCTATCGGAGACTTGCAGTCGCGACTCCCCGACGACCGGTACTTTACCGAGCGAATCGAACGGTTGTACCGCCGTCGACGGGAGCAACGCGATCACGCTCAGGACGCGCTCGTTCGTCACCTTGCCCGGTGGCTTGTCGAGCGGGGCGTTGAGGAACTGTACGTTGGCAAACTCGACGACGTGCGCGAGAAGCACTGGAGTACGACGGTAAACGAGAAGACCGATCTGTTCTGGGCGCACGGCCGGTTCCGTGATCGGCTCGAGGACGTGTTGGAGGGCGAGTACGGTATCACCGTCGACCAGGAAAATGAGGCCGGTACGTCCAGCAAGTGTTCGTCGTGTGGTGGTGAGAATGTTCACCGTTCCGGCGACCATTTGCAGTGTCTCTCGTGCGGGTTCGAGGGGCACAGTGATGTTGTGGGGGCGGTGAACTTCCTCGTTGAGCAGACGGACGCGGAAAGAGGTGGGCCGATGGCTCGGCCCGCGGCCCGTGGGCAGAACAGCCCAAGGGACGCAATTGCGTGCCTCGAGTGGGACGATCACCGGTGGCGACACCGTGATCATTCGACCAAAGAGGAACCCGTAAACCGGAGTACCGCGCACGAGCGTGGGAATCTTGCCCCTGGTGGGACAGGCACGGCCTGAATCACCCACGCGGAGGAATCCCACCCTTCAGGGGTGGGAGGAGGTCAAACTGCAGGTGACACAGGTCGACGCCGTCCACGTCACCCACCTCCTCGCGCTCGATGGGGGTGAGCGTCGTCTCGCCGTCCAGGAACCCCTCGACGTCGTAGGCGTCCGTCTCCGGGTGAAACGTCGAGGCCTCCTCCCAGTGTCTGCGGTTCGTCTCGACGTAGTCGTCCATGCACTCGCTGGTGTGCACCCCGAGAAGTGCTTTCCGGTGGGGTGGGACAGGGTGACGTGAACGACGAGAAGTCAGGGTGCCACGGACTCGCTCCCCTGTCCGTCGTCGGTGAGCGAGACCTCGACGTCGATCTCGTCGAATCGCACGACAGGGCGTTTCGAGCGGCCTCGTTCCTCGAACTCGACGACGTTCAGCGTCTCCAGTTCGGTCAGGTTACGATGTACTTCCTTGAAGTCACGGTCGACCAGGTCCGCCGCGGCTCGCATACTCTCCGGTTCGTGCGCACGGATCGCTCGCAGGAGTCCGAGATTCGCCGGACTCAGCAGTCGCTGCAGGTCGGCCTCGTCGTCCAGAACGAGCACGTATCGGTCGTCCAGTTTCTCGTCCCGTTCGAGCGCGCGGATGCGGTCGAGCGCCTCCCGACGCGTCTCCTCACCGTTGCCGATCCGCACTGTGAGTGTCGTGTGTTCGGTCATGTTTGGGGGTGGGGGGTGGTATCGGACGACACCGCTCTCCGGTCGCGGACTGTCATGGCGGTAACTCCTCGACTTCCCGCTGAAACCGGGCAAGCAAATCGGCCATCCCCGGAAACGCGATCTCCTCGACGGCGTCTTCGGTGTGGCGCTCTGGCCTTTCGTCCCCTCGTGTGCATTGTCGTATCGTGTGGCTGGGACTACGCCCTTCACTACGGGACGATCGATGGCAAGACGCTCCTCAGGATACTGCTCGTCGTCCGTCCGCCGGATCCGGACGTGCTCGACGTACCCCTCTGACCGCCTCGTGTACTCCTCGACGGTGTCGTAGGGTACCATCCACGTACGATGGTCCTTCCCCCATCGTTGTTGAATTATGGGGTAACCCCATCGATAATCGACAGTCGACAGAACAGGTTACTCGCGCTCGACACCGAGCGTCCCGAACGCAAGTTCGCTGTCGCCGTCCATCAGTTCGAGGAGGGATACGACGCGCTCGCGGACCTCGTCTTCGACGGTGACGTGGACGACGCCCTCGTCGGGCTGGCCGTAGAGGACGCTCGCACCGTCGCGCGCGGCGGCGATGGCGGGTAGTGCGGCCAGGTCCTCCTCGCCGTCGACGCGGACGAGCGTCGTGCCGTCGCCGAGGCCGTCCACGATGGCGTCGAGTAACTCGGCGGTGAGCGTCGCGGGCGGGTTCTCCACGGTGAGGATGCGGTCGAACCGGTCGTCGGCGACGGCCTCGCTGATCTCGTCGTCGACGGTGGCGCGCTTGGTACGGTCGTCGACCAGCGCGAGGTCGGGGACGCGACCGGCTTCGAGGACGTGGTAGGTGACGATGTCGCCGACGGTCACGAGCGGTGAACCTGCAACTGCCAGGACGGAAGCGGTGTCCGTCGAGACGGGGCCGAAGGGCTCTTTGAGTCGGTCCCGCAACGCTGACTGGAGTTCGAGAACCGTCGTCACGGTCACGTTAGCGGACCTTGAGCGCGTACTTGCCGGGCTCGGTGACGCCCATCTCGGCGGCGATCTCCGAGCGGTCCGGGTGGGTGATGACGACGTAGCCCGCCCAGTCCTCGGTCAGCGACGACGACCCGCAGGCGACGCAGGTGTCGGCTTCGGCGGAGTCCTGGACGCGGTGACACTCCCGGCAAACGAGTCTGTCGGCCATGGCTGTCAGTCCTCACCCGCTTCGCTCGTCGCCTCGCGTTTCTGTCGGTCCTCTTCGAGCCAGCCGTGCTTGCCGAGACCGACCTGCTTTGCGGTGAGGCCGATCTTCGAGTCACGCGGGTTGCGCTCGTCGATGCTCTTCGTGACGATCCGTGCGCGGACGGCGTCGCCCACGCCCAGCGTCCGGTTCGTGTCCCGCGAGGCCAGCATCTGGCCCTCCTCGTCGTATGCGAGGTACTCGTCGGAGATCTGGGAGACGTGGAGCAGGCCGTCGACGGGGCCGATGCCGACGAAGGCGCCGAAGTTGACCACCTCGACGACCTCGCCGTCGACGACCTCCTGCATCTGGGGGTCGAACGTGAGCGCGTCGAACTCGGCCGTGAAGTAGACCCCCTCCTCGCCGGGGACGACCGAGCCCTCGCCGATGTCGTGGACCTCGATGACCGAGACGATAGAGCCGACGTCCTCGTCCATCCGCCCTTCCAGATTGTCCTGCAGGAGCTGTTTGACCAGCCCAGGCGTCACGTCCGCCAGATAGGCCGGCGGCACTTCCACCGTGTCGCGAAGTCTAACCCGTTTGTACATGTTATGGTCGAGTGACTGCGAGTTTGTTCGCGCCCCGTAAACTAATTACCGGAACGCCGGCGTCCAGGAGCCGGCTCCGCAGGGGCCTGTCGTTCGTAACTGCCGCCCTGGCGCCCTCCCGCGTGGCGCATTCGAAGACGGCACCGTCGCCGTGGTCGGCCTCGTGGTCGACGACACGGCAGTGCTCCCGTGCCAGGTCCAGCCCGACACCGGCCGCCGTCGCCGCCTCGCCGGCACCCGAGGCGAGCCGTTCGAGCTCTGTGACCACGGCTCGCGGGACGACCGGGTCGAACCCGTCATCCTCGTCGGCACCGACGTCTGACAGGTCGGCACCGACGTCCGTCAGGTCGGCGACGACCCTGTCGAGTTCCTCGAACACGCGGACGTTACATTCGACGGGCATCATGAGTGCGTTTGCGTCGAACACGATCATTCCCGGAGCGTACCGATGCCGATGAGCCGCCACCGGCCCCCGAGACGGCGGTTGATAGCGATCTTCGCGCCCTCGCGGGCACACACCGGCCGCCGGAGCGCCACCTCGCACTCGCCGTCGCGGGCGCTGGTGACCGACCCCGCCGTCTTGGCGGTGCCGACGATCATCATCAGCGGTTCGCCGGTGGAGATGTCCTCGACGGTCCCCTCCTCCTGGCCGACGATCCGGTCCAGCAGGTCCACGTCCATGGTGAACTCGTGCTGTGTGGGGGGGAGCGTCCCGGGTTCGCCGGCGACCTGTCCCGCGAGGGCGTCACCCTTCGTCGTCGCCGGGTCCAGTCCCGTCCCGACGCCGAGCAGTCCGCCGGGCGACGCCGTGTCGACGGTCTCGCCGCCGGCCTGGAGCGACCGGACCGAGGTCTCGACGGGGACCCACTCGGTCTGGCCGCCCTCCTCGACTTCGCGGCCGGGGCGCAACTGGAGGTCGTCGCCGCTTTCGAGTTCGCCCTGGACGAGCGATCCCCCAAGAACGCCGCCGACGAGCGAGTCCCACGTCGTCCCGGGACGGTTGATGTCGAAACTGCGGGCGACGAGCATCTCCGGGTCGGCGTCGGGGTCCCGGTCGGGCGTGGGGATCTCACGTTCGATGGCGTCGATGAGGACGTCCACGTTGGCGCCCTGCTGGGCGCTTATCGGGACGATGGGGGCGTCCTCGGCGACGGTGCCCTCGATGAACTCCTGGATCTGCTGGTAGTTCTCGCGGGCGCGCTCTTCGCCGACCAGGTCGATCTTGTTCTGGGCGACGACGATGTTGTCGATGCCGATGATGTCCAGGGCCATCAGGTGCTCCTCGGTCTGGGGCTGGGGGACCTCCTCGCTGGCGCTGATGACGAGGACGGCGCCGTCCATGATGGCGGCACCCGACAGCATCGTCGCCATGAGCGTCTCGTGGCCGGGCGCGTCGACGAACGAGACCGTTCGCAACACGTCGGTCTCGACGCCGTGGTCGCCACAGGTCTCCTCGACGGTGAACGCCTCGGGTTCGCCACAGTCGGGACAGCGCCGGAACGTCGCGTCGGCGTAGCCCAGCCTGATAGAGATGCCGCGTTTCATCTCTTCGGAGTGCTGGTCGGTCCACTCGCCTGAGAGGGCCTGGACGAGCGTCGTCTTGCCGTGGTCGACGTGGCCCACGAGTCCGATGTTCACCTCCGGGTGTTGTGTGTTCGTCATCTCGAGAGTAATCTTGGAGAATCTTCGCCCTGTGCGCCTGATAAACCTACTGTTTGCGTCTCCGCACGTCTCCGGAAAAAGGGGCTTTCGGTCCCGGCTGTCAGTCTTCGTCGCCGGTGAGAATCGTCTCGACGCGTTCTGCCAGGTGGTCGAATCCGCCGGCGTCGCCTTCCTTTCGCAGGTACTCGGCGTCACGGTCGTGGGTCCGTCCGGCGATTTCCGCGTCGTCACTCGCCGTGAACAGGACGAACGGCGTCGTGGCGTCGCACTCGCGGACCGCCGCGAGCAACTCCAGTCCGTCCAGTACCGGCATGTCGTAGTCGCTGACCACGCAGTCGACGTCTCCCGTCTCGAAGCGTGCCAGCGCGTCTCGCGGGTCCGTCTCGACGACGACCTCCACGTCGGCGTTCAGTCGTTTCAGATACGCACCCGCGAGCGACGCGATCTGGGGCTCGTCGTCGACGACCAGGACCGTCGCTACCTCCGTCGCTGCCTCCGGCTCCGCGATCCCCCGGGTAAACGTGCTCACACCCTCGGAACTCCGCTGGCGAGACGCACACATCGACTACCCGGTCTAAGCCGTTCCACTTAATGCCACACCAGCGGTTTCCGACCCTGAAATCACCTGTCGCTGTCTGGCGGTCCGCCTCCGAAAAATCAGACGGGATACAAAAACGGGTTTCAGGGAACCCTTTAGTGGTGCCCGGTCGACAGTTCGACTATGAGCGGTATTCGCGAGAAAGCCGGCGACGCGCCCGAGTCCGACCCCGACGTCGACCCGGCGGAGGCGTTCGGCGTCGTCGCCAGTGAGACGCGCCTGGACATCCTCGAAGCACTCTGGCGCGCCGAGGACTGTCCGGTCTCCTTCTCGGTGCTCCACGACAGCGTCGAGCTGCGCGACAGCGCACAGTTCAACTACCACCTCCAGCAACTGACCGACCAGTTCGTGGTCAAGACCGACGACGGCTACGACCTGCGCCACGCCGGCGCACAGGTGGTCCGTGCGGTCCGCGCCGGGACCTTCACCCGGCAACCGGACATCGACCCCTTCGCCGTCGAGGGTGCCTGTACCCGCTGTGGCGGCGGCCTCGAAGCCAGATACGCCGACGAGCAGTTCCGCATCGAGTGTGTCGACTGCGGGAAGTCCCACGGCGAGTACGAGTTCCCGCCCGGTGGACTCGTCGACCGCACCCCCGGGGAGGTGGCGACGGCCTTCGACGAGCGGGTGCGCCACCTCCACTGTCTCGCCGCCGACGGCGTCTGCCCCGCGTGTGCCGGGCGCATCCACACCGAGATCGTCCGCGGCGGCGACTGCTGCCTCGACATCTCCCTGCGCGCCGAACACGTCTGCGAACGCTGTCGCAACGAACTCTGCTCGCCGGTCGGGCTCGTCTTGCTGGACGAGTCGGTCGTCTCGGCGTTCTACGAGGACCACGGCATCGACCTCTCGGCCCGGCCGTACTGGACGCTCCCGTGGTGTGTCGACGACGAGTACACCGACGTCCGAAGCAGCGACCCCTGGCGCGTCGCCGTCACTGTCCCGCTGGCCGACGAGCGCCTCACTGTCGTCCTCGACGGCGACCTCTCGGTCGTCGAGACGAACCGCTCCGGCTGTCGCTGATCGACAGACCGCGTCGTCGCCGACCCCGATCCCGGGGGGATATCAGATACTTGACCAGACTCACCGTAACAATGATTAGCATTGGGTAACGAACTGGTTTGTAGTACGGACAGGTGTACCACAGGTGACTGCTCGGAGACCGGGCTCGGGGGCCCGACAGCGGTACTTCTCGGGGAAACGCGGACAGACGCTTCAGGATTACACCATCGGTATCAGCCTGTTCATCATCACGGTGTCGGCGGTGCTGGCCGGATTGCTCGGCTTCACGAGTCCGCTGTCGGCGGGGGTCACCAGCGAGGACGTCTCCCAGTCCCAGCGGATCACGACTGCCATGGTTCAGAACCTCTCGACCGGGCCCCAGCCCAACGAACTGGACGCCGTGCGGTTGAACACCACGCTCAATCGGTCGGCCGAACAACTCCAGTCGCGGTGGGGGCTCGAGCGGACAACCAGTCTCAACATCACGCTGTCGACGCTCAACGGGACCCGTATCGTCGAACGCGACGGCGTCAAGCTGACGGTCGGTTCGAGCTACACGAACCGCTCGACGGCGACGTCGTCACGGGTCGTGACGCTCGACGACGGGACCTGTGCCCCCTCGTGTCGGCTGGTCGTGAGGACGTGGTAACGTGTCTGGGGACTCCCGGGGACAGGCGTTCACGCTCGAAGGACTCGCGAGTGCACTCATTCTGCTGGGGGCGTTGCTCTTTGCGGTGCAGTCAGTGGTGGTGACGCCGACGAGCAGTGGTGGTGTCGACGCGTCGACCCAGGCCGACCTGCGCCAGCAGGCAGACGACATTCTCCTCGCGACGGCACGTGCCGACAGGAACGACCTCTCGACGCTGGTTCGTAACTGGTCACAGAGCAGTCGGACGTTCGCGGGTGCTGTCCACCGGCACATCGGCTACGGTCCGGAGAAGCCTCCCAGTACGTTCGGCGTGATGCTCAACCAGACGTTCACCCAGCGGTCGTACTTCTACAACATCGACGTCGTCTATCGACCGCGTAACCTCTCGACCGGAACCGAGCGACTCCCGTTCGTTTACCGCGGCGAACCGTCGGAGACTGCGGTGTCGGCGAGCTACACGGTGACGCTGTACGATAACCAGACGCTCACGGCACGGAACGCCTCCAGAAACGTCGAACTGTGGCAGTACGATACGAACGCGACGAACGGCGAGAACGGCTACTACCCGATCCCGAACGCGGTGAAAGGGCCGGTCTACAACGTCGTGGAGGTGCGCATCGTCGTATGGTGACCGGACGACACCGGGGCCGTGGGCAGATGATACTCATCGGCGCGCTCGCGCTCGCCGTGTTGATAATCGGCCTGAGCGTCGTCGCGAACAGCGGCTACGTCACCGACGTAGACACGACTTCTCAGGTGTCGCCACAGATAGACGAGGCCCAGGAGTTCGAGTACGAGTCCAACAAGGGTGTCCGGTCGCTGATCTTGCGGCTCAACCACCGCCACCGGACGGTCGCCGACGACAAGCTCGGGAGTCTCGTCGGGCGGAACGTCACGGTATACAGTCAGTTGCTGGCCGAATCCTATACGAGTTCTCACGGCCACTACGTCGACGTCACGTACAACAACGGGAGTTCGGAGTACGGCAGTCGCGTCGTACAGGCAGCGGATTCACACGTCACCGACGAGGCGAACGACTCTGACTGGTACGTCGGGCGGGACTCGGAGTATCGCGAGCTGGGCTGGTTTTCGATGAACGTCGACCTCGAACGGACCGGCCCGGAGCCGACGTCCATCACCGTCAGCAACGCCAGCGGGAACCAGGTGACGTTCACGATAAACCGGACCGACACGGGCAACGGGACGAAACTCCGCGTGGCCTCGACCGTCAGCCACGCCGGCGACACGACCGCCCTGTGTGACCCGTCCCGAAACCGCGTCCTCCTCGACTTCGTCGACGGGGAAACCTTCACCGGCGATTGCACTTTCAACGGGACGAACGCGGTGGGTGGGCCCGTCGATATCGAAGTCACCGGCGGCGAGAACGTGATCGGGAAGTACGAACTCGTGTACAACGAGTCGGTCGGGTCATCGCCGTACAGCGACTGTGACAGCTCCCCGACACCCGATGCCACCGAGCCGTGTGCGGCACCCGTGGTCTGGGAAGCGAACGTGACCACCCAGTTCGCCGGGAGCCAGCTCAACTACACGAACACGTTCAACGTCAGCGTTTACCAGGAGACATCATGAGACCCGAGTACCCGGACGACCGCGCCGTATCGACACAGCTGTCACACGTCTTCGGTATCGCGATGACGGCCTTGCTGATCACCGTGATCCTGACGGGTGCGGCCACGCACGTCCAGAACCAGCGTTCGTCGGTCGTCCAGACGCAACTCGACACGATCGGGAACCGGCTGGCGTCCGAGATCGAACGCGTGGACGCACTCGGTCGACAGGGTGGGACGGTATCGGTCGAGACGACGGTCCAGTCGACGGTCTCCGGGCAGAATTACGACGTCCAACTGGCGGCAGGCACGGCGTGTGACACGACCAACTTCCACACTGATTCCTGTCTCGTCCTCGAGGCGGTCAGCATGCCAGTCACCACCAAGATTCCGCTGAACGTCTCGGATCGGGTCCGCGTCGAAAACCAGGGACGGGGCTCGTATCTCCTCAGTGTGGCCGCCGGTCCGAGCGAGGAGCGAACACTGGCGAGAGTCAATCGCCCCCTGCGGATCGGTGTGGGCCAGTCGTTCGAAGTCAATCCCTTCGGCTCCGTGATCGACGCTTCGAACCGGCCGCCGATCGCGCGGTTCCGCTTCAGTCCCGGGGTCCCACGGGCCGACGTTCCGATAGAGTTCAGCGCGACTCGCTCGGTCGACGCCGACGGCGACATCGTCGCCTACAAGTGGGACTTCGACGCCGACGGGACCTTCGAAGCGCTCGGCGAGAACGTGGAACGGGAACTCGATCCCGGCCCCCACCGGATACGGTTGCAGGTCGAGGACGACGACGGCGCGACGAGTAACGTAACCAGATACCTCCGCGTCTCAGGCCTGGCCTACGAGAGCGACCTCTCGGCCACGGCGGACGGGTCGGGCGGGCAGGCCGCCATCAACTTCACAGTGACCAACCACTGGAACTCGTCGCTGGTGGATGGACCGGGAACGATCGAGCTACAGGAGATACTGATCGACCCGAAAGACGACTCGCTCGGCGATCTGGACAACGAGTGCGACAACGACGCGGAGTGCCCCTTCGGGAATAGCGCGAACCGTGGCGAGGTCGTCATCAACAGAACCGCCGCGGCGAGAGACGAAGACGACCAGTACAACCAGAACGTATACAGGGACATCCCCGAGGGCGGGATCATCGTCGAACTGGACGACCCGGTCTCGCTCTTCGAGGACGAGAGCGCCGAGATGTGGATCGGCGGGTTCGTGGGCGCCTCGGACCTGGACGACACCGAGTTCGAGATCGGTATTCGATACACGGTCGACGGACAGACGAACTCGACGGTGTTCACCGACGTGGTCGGGAGTCCGAACGTCGAGGAGTTCTGGATCCGGGCCGGCGGCGGGTTCGGTAGCCAGGTCGAGGGGATGGTCGTCGCCGACAGGAAACTCGGTCGCGTCGAGGTCGAGCGCGGCGGCGACCTCAGCGGGACCTATAGTTCGGGGAGCCTCGACCTGCATCTGGAGTCGTCATCGCCGGGCGAGTACGTCTACGCGTTGCCCCTCGGGGACCTCGATACGGGAATCGTCAAGGCGAACTTGACCGTGGCGGAAGGGACCGGGGGGGTCCCGGCGTTCGAGACCCGGGGGCCGAAATCGATAAACCGCTCCATCGTCATCCTCGATGGCCCGTACGTCTGGGGTACTGCCGACGACTGGGACAACGCGACCCTGAACGACCGCGTCGTCCACGATTCGGTCGGCGACCGAACGGCTACACAGGTCCAGATCGGGTATCCGACCCAGGCGCCGGGACTGGCCGGATACTGGCCTCTTGACGGGTCACCCACGGATGCGTCCGGTAACGGGTTGACCGGATCGGAAGACGGCGACCTGGGGAGCGGCCTCGGTGTCTTCGGGAGCCGTAGCTACATCTTCGACGGGAGCAGTCACCTGAACGTCAACTCGGACCTGGGCGACATTCACACGAGTGACTCGTCGCTCGCAATGTGGATCCAGACCAGTTCTGCTGGGGGATGGGGGCTGGAAGATCATCCCGGAATTACCGGATTTGTCGATGATGGTGGTGGATTTGGCGTTGACGACGCATTAATGTGGGGTGCAATAGATCAGGGCGGGCAGATCGGTATTAGTACCGAAGGGTGGGGCGAGACCGTCGAGAGCGGTGTCGCCATCGACGACGGCCAGTGGCACCACGTCGTGTTGACCTACGAGGACGACGGGTCGGTGCAGGTATTCGTCGACGGGGAGCCGGAGGGGTCCGGGACGGTAGACGACAGCCCCGAGAGCGGTTTCTCGGCGCTCGGGCTAGTCAGTGGCGCCGAACACTACGAGGGGAAACTCGACGAGGTCCGGTCCTACGACCGAACGCTCTCGGCGGAGGAAGCCGAAGAGCTGTACGACCAGAACGGTCGGCTCGACACCGGCTGGAAGTCCGGCACGCAGACGCTCGGTCCGAACGCCACGCTGCAGTACAACGCCGAGATCCCCTCGAGCACCGGTATCAACGTCACCGTCCTGGCCGACACCGACGGTGATGGAGACGCGGAACACGAGAGCGACACGATAGATCTCGAGGACGGACAGCGGAGCGCTCCGGTCGACGGACTGGGCAACACGACGTCGACGCGGTTCAAGCTCAGGATACGGTTCCACTCGGAGACGCCGATCAAGACGCCCGTTCTCAGACAGATCGGCCTCCGGGAAGAGCTATGAGACTGCACCGCGACGACCGTGCGATCCGTAACATCATCGGGTTCACGCTGACGTTCTCCATCATCGTCGTCTCCGTCGGGCTGGTGTCCACCCTCGGCTACCAGCAACTGGAGACGCTCAGCCAGAACGAACGGATCGAGAACGGCGAGCAGGCGATGGAGCTGATCTCGGCGGGATTACAGCAGATCGAACAGCAGCAATCGACCGTCCAGACCAACGAACTCGACATCTCGGGCGGCTCTCTCGCGGTCGTCGACGGCCCGAACGTCACGGTCAGATCGACGCGGAATTTCAACACGACGATCCCCGTCGGGGGGCTCCGGTATACGATCGGCCAGACGACGTTCACGTACGAGAACGGTGCGCTGTTCAGGACGGGTGTCCAGGGGAACACCGCCGTGCTCTCCGGTCCTGCGTGGACCTGTACGCGCCACCGCGCCGTCGTCTCGGTCGTCACGATCCGGGCCGGTTCCAACTCCCAGTTCGGTGGCGACTCGGTTACCGTCAGCGGGACGAGCACGTCCAGCGACCTCCTCTTCCCGATGAACCGGACGGGGCCCGACAGCGCGTCCGACCCCGGGGAGGCCAACGTGACCGTCGGCTCCCCTCGGAGCCAGGCGTGGGGGCGATACCTGAACGACAGCGGAAACTGGACGCGTTCGGGCGGTCTCGAGGATACCTACGTCTGCGACGGCGTCGAGGCAGTCTACGTCCGTCAGACGGTCATCAGGGTGTCGTTCATCACCTGACGCCCCCCGTCGACTGCCGCTGAGACCGTGCTTCGCCGCGGGACGAACAACGAACAACGTGTCGGACAGAACTCACGTACCTGTCCGGCTTGCGACGTCTCAGCTGTCGACCTCGACGTTTCGGACACGGATGTTGATGACGCCCTCGCCTCGCACGTCCGACTCGGCGCGCCCGATCTGGTAGAGCAACACCAGCCTGTTCGTCGAGCTGGCTCCGTCCGGATAATCTAGCACCACCATGGCCTGGTTGCTCTTCATCTCGAGGTAGATGTCGCTTCCGTCCGTGACCCGGTCAACGTTGCGTCGGGAGTCGATGGTGTCGTTGATGCTGTCCTGCCACCAGCCCGGCTCGTCGCCCGTCACCAGCGACGTGATCGAGTCGCCGTCGGTGTAGATGTCGACGTCGTCCTCGTCCAGCGTTCGGTCTACTGTCGTCATGGTGGTACAGCGAACCACCTGGTACGAGGAACCGTTGTGCGTCCGTGTGATGCCAGTCCCGCGCCAGTCCTCGCTTCCGTCCCCGTTCCCGTCCGCGCACTCGTAAATCGAGGCGTTGAACGTGACAGCCTCTTCGTCGCTGAGTGGGAACGCGTGGCTGAAGTGGGTCGGCGCGGTCGGGTCGTTGATGTTCAGGAACCTGTTTCCGCCGACGGTACTGGAGGCGATCCCGTCGATGTCGCCGGCTATCTGGGGTGAAAACACGGCCCCGCTCTCGCTCGTGAGGTTCGTCGACGTCGGGGTGCGAGCGATCTGCTTGGTGCTCGCGACCCGCGTCGCGATGTCGACGAACGCGTCGCCCAGCTCGCTGGCGTTGTCGGCGAAGTAGTACTGGCCACCAGTGGTCCCGTTGACGTCTTTGAGCAGGGGTTCGTTGAGGTACGACTCGTCGCCGAACCCGATGGTGTGGATGGTCACGTCCATCTCGTCGGCCTCCCTGGCGTAGAACCGCGTCGCGCCGACTTCGTCGTAGTACGTGTCCCCTATCTCCACCGTCTCGTCGTCGTTTTCCCCGTCGGAGAGCAGGATGACGACCCGTTCGCGAGTCTGGTCGCTCACGAGTCCCTGAACCTTGTTCCCGTCGCGGAGCGCGGCCCACATGTTCGTCCCGCCGCTCGCGTCGATATCCGTGAGCGTGTCGTTGAACTCGTCGAAGTCGTCCGTCAGGTACTGCCCGTTCGTCCTGAAGTATCTCGCTTTGCTATTCCACTCCTCGTGGAAGCCGACGAGCGCGACCCGGTCTTTGCTGCTGTTGAGCTGGCCGACGAAGTTCTGCGCTGCCGTGATCGCTGCCTCGCGCTTGCTCGTACAGTAGCTATGGGACTCCCCCTGGCTGCACCCGCTCTTTTCGGGATTCGCGTCCCACGACATCGACCCGGATTCGTCCATCACGAACACCACGTCGATAGGCGGCCCGGTCACGTTCTGTGCGTTCTCGATGCGCCGGATCTCGCCGATATCGACCCGCCGTTCGGACATCGGCTGGACGTAGACGGCGTACTCGTTCGACCCGGTCTTGTTTATCGTGATGGAGTTGCCGCTGGTATCGACGTCTTCCATGTAGTCCGCGACGGGGGACGTCGACAGGTTGACCACGTTGTTCCGATTGTCGTCGACCCGGCGGGGGAGCCGGCTCTGGCTGATGTAGGCGTACGCCGTCCGGTTCGAGTCGTGGATGCGGACGGTCACCCCGTCGGCGGAGGCGTTCAACTCGTCGCGGAGGTAGTTGCCCCAGGCCCTGTAGAAATCGCTGCGGACGTGGACGGTCACGTTGTTCGGGCGGACACACTCGCCGGAGATGACTTTCCGGGAGAGGAACGCCGACTGGTTCGTGGAACTCGTGGCGTTGTAGAACGCCCCGGTGCGGGTATTCGAGACGGTACCCGTGACGTTCGTGACCGTGACGTCGAGACTCCCGTTGCGGAACTGGAGGTTCGGCGGCGTCTGGACCGCGCTCCCGTTGTCGTTGGCGACGAAGACGCCACCAGCCTGATAGGCGACCGTCTCGTCGTCGTCACTCTCGTAGCGGATCGAACTCAGCGGGACGTTCGCTCGACAGCTGGTTCGCCTGTTGACGGTCACGTTCAGGTGTCCCTCCCGGACGACCCGGGACTCCTGGCGGTCCAGGTCGCCCAGGGAGAAATAGCCAGTCGCCGACTGGTCAGAACTCGTGATCGTCGTCAGCTGGGAGTCGACCTCCTCCATGACGATCTCTGCCTGTGCGTCCGTGCGCTCCTGCTGGAGGTCGGTGAGTGCGGTGCTCCCCGCGAAGACCACCACCACCGCGCCGGCGATCACCATCCCGACGACGATGACGAACCCGATCATCCCCGACTGCCCCCTGCCGCTGTCCTGTCCGGTTACGGGCGTGTTACTGTCCATCGTATCCTCGGGTGTCTTCGAGATACTGTGATGTCGGCGCGCAAAAATTTGTCGGTGGTTCGGATCATTTGGGCGGCGAATTTTTACTCGCCCGGCCCGGACTGGTTCCGTGTGGAGTTCGCGTTCGAACTCGCGCTGTGTGCCAGCCTGGAACGCGAGCGGCCCGACCGCCTCTACGCCCGCCAGCTCGGCGGCGCCGTCCACGGCCGCCGGGTCGTCGACGTCGTCGCCGTCGAACCGGGTCCGGAGTTCGACACCCGTCGGGCGGTCACGTCCGAGACCATCCCGCCGCTGGCGGTCGAGAGCGACGTCGGTCCCGGGAGCGCGGTCCGGCCGGCCGACGCCTTCGACTGTCACCCCGAGCGCGCCCGCGCGGTCGCCGACCGCGCCGTCGAGGTCGGGTACTTCGAGCGCGAGCGCCAGGACGGCCACACCGCAGTCCGGCAGGTCACTCGCTACCCCGACTGGGTCGACTCGCTGGTCGCCATCGAGAACAAACCCGACCTGAAGAGTCCGGGAGACCTGCGCGACCAGCTCCGGACCGACGTCTCGCTGGCGCTGTTCGACGAAGTCGTCCTCGCGACCGAGTCCTACGTCACGCGCGCCCACCTCAACCGCTTTCCCGACCCGGTCGGTGTCTGGCGCTTCGACCCCGAGACCGGCGAGCGCGAGGTCGTCCGCAAACCCACCCGACTCCCGGTCGACGAGTCGGGCATCGAACTGCTGGACCGCCACGCCGGGCGGACGGACGTGTGTCCCGTCACCGCCGAGGAGAAGGCCCGGATACGCCGTCGTGTCGCCGAGCGCGCCTACGGCAAGGGGTGGCGTCCCGACGAGTTGCCCGCCTGTGCCCGGTGTGACCCCGATGTGGGGCCCGCGCCGGGACTCCCCTGGTGTACGTACCACGACCGCCTCGTCCGCCCGACCGTGGAGTGTGGGTCGGACTGTGCGGGACACGATTCGGCCGACCCGCCTGAAGTCGACGGAGACGCGGTCCGGGCACGCCGGAGCCCCTGGGACCCGGACCCCGAGGGCGTCGACCGTCGGCAGGTCGGCCTCGACCGCTTCGGGTGATCACTTCCCGGTCGCCCAGTCCTCGTCGGTGGCTGGGTCGTCAGTGACTGTGTCGTCGGTGTCGGAATCCTCCTCGCTCGACCTCTGGCGGCCGCGCAGGTACCGGTTGCCGGCGACGTAGACGGCGGTGAAGACGACGACGAAGACCGCCGTTTCGAGCGGCGCGACGGCGTCGCCGAAGACGACCTGGACCCCCACGTAGGCGACGGTCGCGAACACCGCGACGACCGCCGTCGCGAGGACCGGGTGGTCGACCACGACGTCGTCGGCCTCCATATTCATGGCTGACACGCGGCGATGGGCGAGTATAACCCTTGTGGCGGCGAACCACGTCACTCCGCAGCGGCGTACTCCTCGAGCGTCTCCAGGGACACGTCCGCGAGAACGTCGGCGTTGGTCGCTTCGAGGACGACCGGCGGCGCGACGCCCGCCTCGTGGGCCTCGACCCAGCGCGGGACGCAGAGACACCACCGGTCGCCGGGGTCGAGTCCCGGGAAGTTCAACTCCGGCCGTGGCGTCGAGAGGTCGTTTCCCTGCGCACGGGTGAAGGTGAGGAACGCCTCGGTCATCACCGCACACACCTCGTGGCGCCCGGGATCGCGGGCCAGTGCCCGACAGAACCCGTCGCGCTCGAACCCCGTCATCGGGGCCTCGGAACAGGGCGACATCGGTTCGCCCAGCACGTTCTCGTCCATGCTCGGGCCTGGGTCCCGTCCGGCAAAAGGGGTGGGTCCGCCGGAACGCCGGTCTTCGACGAGACGTCTCAGAGGGAGTACTGCTCGCCGTCGACGGCCAGCGGTTCGTCGAAGGCCTCCTCGGGTCCGAGGAAATGGGAGACGTGGACGACACGCGTCCGGTCGGCGTCGAGGTCGTCCCCGAGCGCCCGCGCGCCCTCGACGGTCATGTGTTTCGTGCCGAACGTGCGCGCCACGCCGTCGGCGTCGAAGTGGTCGCCGCCTGCGGGGTGGTGTTCGCAGTAGGCGGCGGGGACGATACCGTCGGCGAGCAACAGGTCCGGATCCGCGAGCACCGCCCGCGAGTCCTCGCCGATGCCGTAGGTCGAATCGCCCGAGATAGCGAGTTTCGCGCCGGTCTCGGGGTCCTCGATTGCGAGTCCGTAACAGAGTAGCGGCGGGTGGTCGACGGGGACGAGCGTCACCTCGAAGCCGCAGGTTTCGAACGACTCGAAGGGGGTGTGGGCGTGGACGGTGACGGTGTCGAGGTAGTCGTAGCGCCGGTCGACGCTCTCGGCGACGCTCGCGCCGTTGACGGGGTCGGTCTCGTCCGCCGCGTAGACGGGGAGGTGTTCGAAGAGGCGGTAGGCGTGGCCCAGTCCGTCGAGGTGGTCGAAGTGGATGTGGGTGATCAGGGCGGCGTCGGGGAGGGGGACGTCGTGGTCGAGGAACTGCGAGCGAAAGTCGGGACTGGTGTCGACGAGCAGGGACTCGCCGGTGCGCTCGTTGCGGACGTGGACGGAAAAGCGCGAGCGCTCGACGCCGTCGGTCGCGTCGACGCCGCGCTCGGCCAGGCGTTCGACCAGTGCGTCGTCGGGGTCGATCGCCCGCTGACACGTCTCGCAGTCACAGCCAGGCGTCGGCGTCCCCGTCGTGTCGCCCGTCCCCAGGAGCGTGACCTGCATACGCGAGCGGTAGGCGTCGCCCCGCCTAAGTGGTCCGGTCCCCGCCGACGCCGTGGCCTGGCGGGCGGTCGTCCCCTCGCACTCGACGTTCGCGAGGGCTGCCTGCATCCCCACGAGGACTGGCGCCGTCCCCGGCGAGGCTGCCGGTATCCCCACGCCGAAGCCCCTCCGGTTCCAACTGGGGACGATGCCAATCGACGACCTGCCGCGAGTCGGGCTCGGCACCTACTCGGACGACGACCGCGACCAGTGGCGCGAGAACGTCCGCACGGCCCTCGACGTCGGGTATCGCCACGTCGACACCGCACAGGGCTACGACAACGAGCAGTACGTCGGTGCCGGCCTCCGCGACGCCGACGTCGACCGCGCGGACGTCTTCCTCGCGACGAAAGTGTCGACGGCGAACCTCGCCCGCGAGGACGCTCTGGCGACGACCCGCGAGAGTCTCGACCGTCTCGGCGTCGGCGCCGTCGACCTGCTGTACGTCCACTGGCCCCACGACACCTACGAACCCGAGTCCACGCTGCCGGCCTTCGACCGCCTGCGCGACGAGGGCCGGGTCGGACACGTCGGGCTCTCGAATTTCACGCCCGAACTGCTCGACGAGGCGATGGGCGTCCTCGACGCGCCGGTGGCCGCCCATCAGGTCGAGTGTCACCCCTTCCTCCCCCAGGCGGAACTCCGCGCTCACGCCCGGGAGCACGACTACTGGCTGGTCGCCTACTGCCCGCTCGCCCAGGGTCGAGTGCTCGACGATCCGGTGCTCGGTGATATCGCGGGGAAACACGACACCAGTCCGGCGGCAGTCTCGCTGGCGTGGCTCCTCTCGAAGGACAACGTCGCCGTCATCCCAAAGGCGAGCAGTCGCGAGCACATGGCGGCGAACCTCGCGGCACGCGACCTCGAACTCGACGACGAAGACCTCGAACGCATCGACGCTATCGACCGCCGGGAACGGGTCATCGATCCCTCGTGGGCACCCTGGAACCGGTAACGCGTGCTACAGAAACGGTCACTGGAGGCTGTTAGGTACCAATCGGTTCTTTTCAGATCGTCGCGATCGGAGTCGCGCTCGTCGTGACCGCGCTCGTGCTCGTGAGATGGAAGCCCTCGGCGGGCTCGCGGTCGCTGCGCGGGATATCCGCGCTCTCCGCACCGCCCGCGCGGATAGTTGCCCGCGCAGGCGACTGCGCTCACTGCGTTCGCCGCGAGCCCACCTCGCCCTTCCAGTCCGCCAGGGATTTCGTCTGTGGCATCGGCTATCGAGCAATCCACGCCGAGACGGCCTGTGCCACAGATATCTCCCTGGTGGACTGAAAGGGCGAGGGCCGCTGGCGGTGAGCGGAACGAACAGAGTCGCCTCAGCGACCCCTATCCGCGCGGGCGGTGCAGAGAGCGCAGATATGTCGCTGAGCGACCGCCAGCGGTCCGAGGGCTTTCATCTCTTCCTCACGAGTGCGGTGCGGTCTGCGGCCAATGTTCATTTCACGACCACTCGCCCTGAAACAACTGGTATCTCTACACCCTGCAAATACCGTTCACGGACGAGCGAAGCAGGTCTACGAGAGATTCTACGACATGTCGACGGGCGGGCAGGTCGCGGAGGTCCTGGAACCAGTAGTACGAGAACAGTCAAACGACGGGCATCCCGGGAGCGTTCAGCAGAGGTCGGCAGTCCGCTCGGCGGCCCGTTCCAGCGTATCGAGGGGGTCCTCGCCCTCGTACTCGTAGATGAGCCAGTCGCTATCGTTACGGTCGACTGCGTCGGCGATGGCCGGCAGGTCGAGGTCGCCCTCGCCGACGGGGACGGACTCCTCGGCCGCGAGGTCGTAGTCTTTCAGGTGGACGAGCCGGGAGCGGTCACCGAGCGAGCGCAGTCGGGCAGCGGGGTCGTCACCGGCCGCGAGCGCGAGTCCGAGGTCGAGTTCGATACCGAAATCCGTCGCGTCGAGGAACGCGTCGAAGCCGGTGATGTCGTTCAACTCGACGTACTCGTGGTCGTGGTTGTGGTAGTGCAGGGTCATGCCGCGCTCGTCGAGTCGGCCTTCGAGGTCACCGAGGCGGTTCGCGGCGTCGACGACTGCCCGCCGCGACTCGAAGTGCTCGGCGTCGAGCCACGGGACGACGACGTTCTCGACGCCCAGGGCCTCGTAGACGGCGACCGTCTCCTCGAAGTCGTCTTCGAGTCCGTCGATCCCGACGTGGGCACCGGCGACGTCCAGTCCCGTGGCGTCGAGGGTCTCGACGACCGCGTCGATGTCGGCCTCGGTGACGCGGTAGGCGAACTCGACGCCCGCGAACCCGGCGTCGGCGACGAGTTCGAGCATCTCGGTGAACGGGCGGTCGACGTTCCGGAGCGTGTAGAGCTGGATGGCAGTCTCGGTCATGGTCCCAGCGTCCGCACGCCGGGGGAAAGTCGTTCCTGTTCCGCGGTCCGTCGCCAGTGCTCCTGGACATCGCGCGCCGGTACCGGCATCCCGCGGGGGGCGCCGGTGGCTTTTCGACGCGGGCGTGAGACACCAGCGTGTGACTGCCCCGACCGACCCCGACGAGTTCCCCGCCGTCTCCCGGTGTGACCGCCGAGAGGAACTTCCCGACCCGTTCGAGACCCTCGACGGCGAATCCGTGGAGACGCGCGAGGACTGGGAGGACCGCCGGAGAGAACTGAAACGTCTCGTTCGTCACTACGTCTACGGCTACGCGCCGGATGCACCCGAGATCGACGCGACCGTCGAAGAGACCGATAACGTGCTCGACGGGAGTGCGACGCTACGGGAAGTCACGATCGGCTTTGCCGACCTGCCCGAGGACGCGCCGACTATCACGCTCGCCGTGTTCCTGCCCGCGGACCGCGACGGAGCAGTCCCGACGGTGCTCGCGCTCAACGCCTTCGGGAACCACGCCACCGTCCCGGACGAGGCGGTGACGACCACGCCGACTGTCGGGGAAGACGCCACCGCGCCTGACACCCAGGAACACGACACCGCGCCCGACGCCCAGGAACACGGTGCGGACGAGCGTGGCGTCATGGAGGACTACTGGTGTGTCGAGTACGTCCTGGAGCGGGGCTACGGCTTCGCCACCTGCCACAGCGCGGATATCGACCCGGACGACGACGCCGCGGAGGGGATCCGCCCGTACTTCGACGGCGACCTGTCGGGCCCACCGGGCACCGAGTGGGGCACGCTCGCCGCGTGGGCCTGGGGGCTCCAGCGCTGTGTCGACTACCTCCGGAGTGATGGCGCTGCCCGGAGCGACGATGCGGTCTTGGACGACGGAATCGCCGTCATCGGTCACTCCCGGTGTGGGAAAGCGGCGCTCCTTGCTGGTGCGACCGACGAGCGGATCGGCCTCGTGGTGCCCCACCAGTCTGGGACGGGTGGACTGGCGCTCGCGCGCGAGAACGGCCAGGAGTCGGTCGGCGACATCACCGAAATGTTCCCCCACTGGTTCGCGGACACCTTCTCGGCGGCCGCGGGCCAGGTCGGGCGACTCCCCGTCGACCAGCACCTGCTGGCGGCTCTCGTCGCGCCCCGACCCCTGATCGACACCGAGGGCGCCCGCGACTACTGGGCCAATCCCGGTCGTGCGCTCGATGCACTCGAAGCGGCCGACCCCGTCTACGAGTTCCTCGGCGTCGAGGGGCTGACCGGCGACGAACCGCTCTACGGCGACGACGAGATTTCGGAGGAGACGGTGGGCCGGCTGTTGCAGTATCGTCGCGAGACCGAACACACCCTGAATCGCGGCTACTGGTCGGCGATCCTCGACTTCGCCGACGTCCACTTCGAGCGTTGAGGGTCCAGGTGACGTCTATCGAGTTCTCGCAGTTGCCGCAACCGCACTCATCGTAGCGAGATGGAAGCCCTCGACGCGCTCGCGGTCGCTGCGCGACCCCTATCCGCGCGGGCGGTGCTGAGAGCGCGGATATGTCGCACAGCCACCGTCAGCGGCCCGAGGGCTTTCAACACACGACGTCGAGCGCGGTGCTGTCTTCGAAACGGGCGTCTTCACCCTGGTTTTCGCCTGAAACAGACGATCAAGTCACTCTCCGCACGTAGCACCCCCGACTTCTCTCCGAAACCGTTTTGCCGGGGTACGCAGTACCCGAGAGTGATGCAGTCCGCTCCGGCGTGGCGCTGGCGCACGCACCTTCGGGGAGCGGACAGTCTCGCGCTCGCGGCCGTCGCGGCCTAACCCGGCGCCCGCCGGCGCGGTGCTCACTCGCTTTCTCGCCTCGTATCGGACGACAACCACAGTAGCACACGCGCCAGCAACCCATGACGGACACGACGGACGCGAAAGCCGCCGATACACCGACAGACGCACAGCACGACGACCGACCAGCCAGTGACGACCACTCAGACGACGCCACCGTCACGCCCTACGAGGTCTCGGGCGAGGTAGACTACGAGCGCCTGCTCGCGAAGTTCGGTGCCGACCGACTCACCGACGAACAGGTCGCTCGCTTCCCCGACCACCCGATGCTCCGCCGGCGCGTCTTCTACGCCGGCCGCGACGTCGACCGCTACCTCGACGCCGCCGAGTCCGGGGCCACACACTCTATCGTGACTGGGGTCGGCCCCTCGGGACCGATGCATCTGGGGCACGTCCTCGTCTTCTACCTCGCGAAGCGACTGCAGGAGACCACGGGCGCGTACGTCTACGTCCCGCTCTCGGACGACGAGAAGTTCTACGCCAAGGACCTGTCCTTCGAGGAGGTCGCCGCCGCGACGCGCTCGAATCTGCGTGACCTCCTCGCGGTCGGGTTCGACCCCGACAGGACGCGAATCGTCGTCGACCGCCTCGATGCTGACGTCCTCTACCCGCAGGCCGCTCGCTTCGCCGCCGACGTGCGCCAGTCGACCGTCGACGCGACCTACGGCGACCCGGTCAACGTCGGGCTCTCGTTTTACCCGGCGATGCAGGCCACCCACCTCCTCTTGCCCCAGCTCGTCCACGGGCGCCACCCGACGCTCGTCCCCGTGGCGGTCGACCAGGACCCCCACGTCCGGGTCTGTCGGGACGTCGCCGCCAAGGAGCGCTTCGACGTGGACAAGCCCGGCGCACTGCTGGGGAAGTTCCTCCCCTCTCTGGAGGGACCGGGCAAGATGAGTTCCTCGGACGACGCACCGGCCATCGAACTCACCGACGACCGCGAGACCGTCCGCGAGAACGTGATGCAGTACGCCTACTCCGGCGGCAGGGCAGACGTCGACGCCCACCGCGAACACGGCGGCGATCCCGAGGTGGACGTCGCCTACCAGTACCTGCACAGCTTCTTCGAACCCGACGACGAACGCGTGGCGCGACTGGCCCGCGAGTACCGCGCCGGCGAGTTGCTCTCGGGCGAACTGAAGGCCGCGGCGGTCGACGCCATCGCCGACTTCCTCGATGCCCACCAGGAGCGGCGGGCGGCGCTCGGTGATCTGCGGACCGAGTTAGAGCCGTTCAGGCTGCGTGAGGGCGAGCGCGAGCGGTTGGGGCCGGACGTGTTAGGGTAGGAACCGATAGGACAAGGGTGCCCACTTGGGGGGCCAGTGAGCACCACAGCCACAATATTTAGCAGTGCTGAATACAACGTATTCGTATGAGCACCTCTATCCGTATCTCCGACGAGACGAAGCGGAAACTCGAGGCTTTGAAACGCGACGACGAGTCGTTCGACGACCTGCTTAGCCGGATCGCTGTCGACCGAACGGAGAAGGATGTTCAGGAACTCGCTGGCTTCGGAGACGAGGGCTTGGCGGAACACATGAGACAGAAGCGAGAAGAGTTGAACGAGTCACTCGAAGAGCGAAAGCAGCGTCAGTAGATGATCTATCTCGACAACGACATTCTCCGGAAGTTTGCGAAACCCGATCCCGATCCGAAAGTTGTCGACTATCTAGATAGACACCGGTCGGAGCCGTGGGGTGTCTCGACAGTCGTCCTCTACCGGCGGAACAGGCCGAGTGCCTCGGGGCTTGACCCCGAGGGTGAAGGCCGTACGCTCAGTTGGCGTTCCACTTTCACTATGGACGGCTGACATTCAAGAGTGATGCACCGGTAGTTCTTGTTGGAGTGATGACCGACGCACAGGCTCTCGTCAAGACGCTGGATTTCCAACTTGACATTCAGAGCGACAACGAGAGCCTGCTGTACGACGCCACCCTCGAAGCACGGTCGGTGTACAACGAAACCATCCACCTCGCCAAAGAAGGGGTGGACTGGGATGCGATTCCTGACCGCGTAGCCAACGACGCCAACCTCGTGAAAAACACGACACAGCGCGTCGTCGCCAAAGCCCTCGGCGCGATGGAGAACTACTACGAGTACGACGACTTCGGACTCCCGAGTCACACCAAGGACGGCGTGTACCCGCTTCGAGCGAATTACGAGGAGGGGTACACCCTTTCGCTCACCGACGACGGCAACGTGGCGTTCCGAATCAGCGCGAAGCCGTACAAGCACGTCAGGGGCGTTCTCGAAGGTGACGACGCCCACCTCGATATTCTCAAGACGGCTATCGAAAGCGACGAGTGGAAGATTGGAACGGCGGAAGCCCTATTCCACGACGACACCGCCGAGTTGCACGTCACCGTCACCAACACCGAACAGACCGTTCGAGACACGCAGGACTCGCAGACGGTCATCGGTGTGGACGTGAATGAAGACAACGTGGCCCTCACCGCTCTGTCCGAAGACGGGGTTGAGGACACGCTGGTCATCGACTTCCCCGAAATCAAGTTCGAGCGGCACCGGTACTTCACGATGCGCAAGCGCGTCCAGAATGCGGGGAAGGACAGCATCCACGACACGTTGGAAGGACGTGAGGAACGGTTTGTCCGCGACCGACTCCACAAAGTGAGCCATCACATCGTGGAGTGGTGCCAGCGGTTCGAGACGCCGTGCATCGTCTTTGAAGACCTCAAAGAGATGCGCGAGAGTATCGACTACGGCACGCGGATGAACCGACGCTTGCACCACCTGCCGTTCCGCGCTCTCCAATACTACAGCTCGTACAAGGCCGCCTTCGAGGGTATTCCGACAGCGTGGATTGACCCTGCATACACGAGTCAGCAGTGTCCGATGTGTGGACACACGGAGCGAGCGAACCGCAACAAAAAGCGGTTCAAGTGTCGGTCGTGCCAGCATCAAGACCACGCTGACCGTGGTGCAAGCATCAACATCGCTGTGAAAGGCATCGAGACGCATCAAGACTGGAATGTGCCTGCTCTCAACAGCCTTCCCCAAGTGCAGAAGGTGCGACGGCAGGCATCGGGGGCCGTGGACGCCCCGACCGTGACCTCGGATACCGCGAGAGGGTATCATCCCGATGGTATCCGAGGCGTATCCGACTAATCCACGGGAAGCCTCGGGGCTTGACCCCGAGGCGGTTCACGAGTTTCTGAGCTACTACGATTCGCCGGGGACGCGCCAGGAACGATTGCACACGCTGAAAACTCGGGTTGCCGACGACATCGCCTCGTTCGACGAAGATGCCGCGGTCGAAGCCGCGAGTATGGAGTCCTCGTTGGGCAAGACGAACACGTCACTCGACGCCGCCGACCTCATGATCGCGGCGACTGCGCGCCAGCGAGGGGGCGTTCTCGCGACTGCCAACAAGCGCGACTTCGACAAACGACCGATCCGTCAGTTGCTGGACGTCGATATCGTCGACGTTTCGTGACTCGGGGAAGACGTTCTGCTGGTTTCAGTACCGCGTGAGTTACTGTCCCGTCCAGACGGATGTATATCGACAGAGAGCCACAGGGTCAGGACCGCACGTCACTCGCCAGGTCGAGAAGGTCCTCGCGGGGCAGGTCGGCGGCCACGCCACGGGTGACGCCGTCGTCGGTCCAGTAGACGACGCCCCCGGTCCCGCCGTCCTCACGTTCGACGTAGGTTGCGTTCTCGCCGTCAACGGTCACACTCGTCCCGTTCTCGGCCTCGTAGGGGAGCGAGTCGGTGGTCGCGAAGAGTGCGACGGTCGAGTTCCCCGCTGTGGCGTTCGTCGCGGGGTCCGTGCGGACGTATTGCTGGGTCGTCACGGTGACACCGCCGCGAGTGACGGTCGCGGCCTCGACGAACCCGTAGCCGTCGGCGTCGAGCCGGTGGAGGTCGATATCGGTTCCGGCCTGTGCGTCGTCGAAGGTGTCGTAGCGCTCGTTGACGGCGACGGATACCGTGGCGTCGGTCGGCGGCCGGAACGTGCTCTCGTGGACGCTCACGTTGAACTGCTGGTCGCGGAGGTCGACGGTCGTCACGTTCTCGCCGACGGTCGTCCGCATCCTGAGCAGGCGCCGTTCGTCGTCGACCCACAGCCGGCTCGTCCCCTCGCGGGACTCGTTTTCGGGGTCGAGGCTGACGACGGTCGTCTCCGTCCCGCGGACCGTCTCCTCGCCGACGACCGTCGCGGTCACGTTCTCCTCGAGGAATTCCGAGACGTTTGCGTGGGAACGGTTCCAGTCGGCACTCCCGTTCCAGTCGCTGCCGTCGCTCCAGTTGTGGCTCCCGTTCCAGTCGGCACTCTCGTTCCCGTCGTCACTCACGTTCCACGAAGCGGCGCCGGGCATCGAGACACCCGCCGCACTGGCGGCGGACCCGTTCTCGGGCAGGGGGTAGACGCGAGCGGTGTCGTTGGCCGCGTCGTAGACCCACGCGACCGTGCCGTTGGTCCCGAGGACGGTGTCACCCGCCTCGTCGGCGACAGTCAGGCGCGAACCGTTGGGCGCCGCGTAGGCGAGCGAGAGGTTCGACGTGTGCGTGGCGCTGCCGTTCGTGGTCGTCACCGCGACGTCGGCGGTGTAGGTCTCGGCGCTGTCGTAGCGCTCGCGGACGTCCTCGACGAGTTCCTCGCCGTCGGGCTCGTCCGCGGCGAAGGGGAGGGCCCCGGTCATGCCGGCGACGAGCGCGAGCGCCAGCACCGCGACGGCCACCGCGGCCAGCGTCGCGGAGAGTCGGCCTCGGTCGGTCATCGACACCGCTTGGGGCTGGACGGACATAGACCCTCGGACGAACTATCGGAGCGTGCTCGAAAATCATCCGCCCGGGCCCGGTCTGGCGCCCGATCTCGAAACCCGGGCGTCGCCGTTCACTCCTCGTCGGAACCCCGTCTCCACAGCGGGCGGCTCCGGTGTTTCCGGTCCGACTCCTCGCCGTGTCGTCGCCGTGCGGCGGCGAATCGCTCCTCGGCACTGGTCCACCCCAGCTGGAGCTGGCAGTGGTTACAGACGTTCGCGAGCGCCACAGGCTCGTCGTCGTCGCTCGCGCGCAACTGCTCGCCGTCCCAGTAGACCGTCCGCCCGTCGCCCGAAAGGGGCAGGTCCGCACTCCCCACGTACCGACAGTCGACCCCCGAACAGTGCCACTTCGTCCCGCCTTCCAGTCGATGAAGCGTCACCTCCTCGCGTCCCGACATACGAACGAACCTACGCGTTCACCTCTCTGGTACCGACGCGATTCCCCTCCGACTCGACGGTGTCCGGCGGAACTGTGTGTCCACACGGCAACAGCGCCGTCGCCGGCCCCACCACGTCGAGTCGCCACAGCGAGCGCCCGCACTTCGGGCATTCTGGCATGTCAACGGACACTATGTGACAGGATGTCATAAAAACATGCTATGATATAGTTATTATTGTGTGGTGATATATCGGCCGCCAGTCTCGTCACGACGTCGGGAGTCCGCTGGCGGGGGACCTGGCCGGTTCACTCCCGCTCGCCGGCACCGACGGCGGACTCGCCGACGGGGTCGTGGCCTTCGATGACTTCCTGGCCGTCCATGTAGGGCTGGAGTGCCTCGGGGACCGTGACGGTGCCGTCCTCGTTCTGGTAGTACTCCAGGACTGCGACCATCACGCGGGGGAGCGCGAGGCCGGAGGCGTTGAGCGTGTGGAGGTACTCCGCGGATTCGTGGCGTTCCGGACGGTACCGGAGGCCGGCCCGGCGGGCCTGGTAGGTCTCGAAGTTCGACGCCGAGGAGACTTCCAGCCACCGGCCGCCCTCCTCGGGGCCGTGGTCCATATCGTCGGCGGGCGCCCACACCTCGACGTCGTAGGTCTTCGCCGACGCGAAGGTCAGGTCCCCGCCACAGAGCGTCACCACGCGGTAGGGCAGTTCCAGTCGGTCGAGCACTGCCGTCGCTTCGTCGACGAGCGATTCGAGGCGGTCGTCGCTCTCCTCGGGTTCGACGAAGTTGACGAGTTCGACCTTGTTGAACTGGTGGACGCGGACGATGCCCCGGGTCTCGGTGCCGTGCTCGCCGGCCTCGCGTCGGAAGTTGGGGGTGTAGGCCTGGTGTTTGAGCGGGAGGTCGTCGTCCAGGAGGATCTCGTCGCGGTACATGTTGGTGACCGGGACCTCCGCCGTGGGACAGAGCCAGAGGTCGTCGTCGTCGTAGTCGTCGTGTTCGGCACCGCCGACGCGGTAGGCGTCCTCGTTGAACTTCGGGAGTTGGCCCGTCCCGCGCATCGACTGCGAGGAGACGGGGATCGGCGGGAAGACGTCGGTGTAGCCCTGCTCGCGGTGGATGTCGAGCATGAACTGGATGAGCGCGTGTTCGAGACGCGCCCCGTCGCCCTCCAGGAAGTAGAAGCCGCCGCCCGACACCTTCGCGCCGCGCTCGAAGTTCAGGATATTGAGATCCTCGCCGAGGTCGTAGTGAGGGACCGGGTCGGCGGGCGCGTCGTGGTCGTCGAAGAACTCGCGGCGGACCTCGACGTTGTCCGATTCGTCCTCGCCGGGCGGGACGTCCGCGTTGGGGACGTTGGGCACTTCGAGCAGGCGCTCGGTCAACTCCTCGTCGAGTTCGTCGGCGCGTTCCTCGACGCGTTCGATCTCGGCTTTGAGTTCCTGGGAGCGGTCGATGGCCTCCTGGGCCTCGTCGTCTTTGCCCTCCTGTTTGAGCTCGCCGATCCGGCTGGAGATCTCGTTGCGCCTGTGGCGCAGGTCGTCGCCTTCGGCTTTCAGGTCGCGCCACTCCTCGTCCATGTCGAGGATCGCGTCGAGGTCGACGTCGTCGTTGTGCCGCAGATCGAGCCCCTCGCGGACGGCCTCGGGGTTCTCGCGGACGAAGCGCCTGCTGAGCATACGCGTGGGTTTTCGAGGAACGAAAGTAGGTGTGTCGGTTGTGTGCGACGCCGTGACTGTCGAGTCGCTGGCGGGAGTGAGACTGAATCGTGGCGTCGCTCGCGTCTCCTGTGAACTTCGTATTGCGTACTGAACAGTGGATACAGACCGATCCGCAGCTGAAGAACGTCTTCTCGACGACAGCACCGCACTCGTCGTGATACGATGACAGCCCTCGGGCCGCTGGTGGTCGCCTGAGCGGGATACTCTCGCTCGAACAACAGCACCGCACCGCACTCGCGAGAATAGGGCCCGCGCAGGCGACTCCGTTCGCTTCGCTCACCGCCAGCGCCCCTCGCCCTTTCAGTCCGCTGGAAGACTCGCTACACTCGACTTCCAAGCCCGCGCTCACTCCGTTCGCGCGGACGCCGGGAGAGCAAGCTCTCCCGAGCCCTGACTCGCTTCGCTCGACAGGACGCCAGGGACGATATGTGTCGCACAGGCCGTCTCGGCGTGGAACGTTCGGTGGCCGACCCCACAGATTGTATCCTGGCGGACTGGAAGGGCGAGGCGTGCGTGGCGCCACGCGCCACTGGCCGAGCGGGGAGGAACGACCCGTGAGGCGGGCTCGCGGGCCGCAGGCCGGAGTCGCCTGCGCGACCCCTATCCGCGCGGGGAGTGTGGAGAGCGCGGATATGTCGCGTGGTCCGAGAGACCGTAGCTCTCTCGTCATTTCGAAAATCTTCGATTTTCGGTGACAGCGACCGCGAGCGCGCCGAGGGCTTCCATCCCACGATCCTGAGCGCGATCGCGAGATCGACACCAGGGCCAATCGTTCACTCTCTGGCCTGCACTTATCGGGTCTCGGCAGTCCGCCACACAGTCGTTTCTACGATCGTTTCGTCTCGCCCGGAGACCGATCCAATCACGGACCGACGCCCTGAAGAACGCCCACTCGAACGGGAGGTATGGACGAGCCGTCGACGGTCGAACTCCCGGACGGTCGGGACCTGTCCTACGCCGAGTACGGCGACCCCGCGGGGCGCCCGGTGTTCGCGTTCCACGGCGTGATCGGGTCGCGACTCCTCTGGTCGCTCTGTGACGACGCCGCCGCCGACCGCGGTATCAGACTCGTCGCGCCGGACAGACCGGGATTCGGCAGGTCGGAGTTCCAGCGCGGTCGCTCGATTCTCGACTGGCCAGCCGACGTCTGTGCGCTGGCGGACCACCTCGATATCGACCGCTTCGGCGTCACCGGCTTCTCGGGTGGCGGTCCGCACGCAGTCGCCTGTGCCCACGCCGTCCCCGAGCGCGTTCGCGGCGTCTCACTCGTCAGCACTGTCACCCCACCCGAGACCCGCGAGCACGCCGACCCGTTCAACGAGGCGGTTCTCGACGCCACGAAGCACGTCCCCGGCTTCTCGGAGGCGTCGTTCGCCACCGCAGCGTCGCTCGCCGAGACCGCCCCGCCGTGGTTCCGGGCGTCGCTGGTCGCCGGTTCTCCCCCCGAAGACCGCGAACTCTTCGACGGGCCAGCGGGGGAGACGCTCTTGGCCGACGGCGCCGAGGGCTTTCGCAACGGTTCCCGGGGCCCGGCCCACGACCTCCCGCTGGTGGGCAGCGACTGGGGGTTCGACCCGCGGGACCTCTCCCAGCAGGTCGACATGTACCACGGCCGCGCCGACGAGACGGTGAACCCCGACCTCGCGCGGGCGTTCGGCGACCTCCTCCCCGAGGTCGACCTGTATCTCACCGACGACGCCCACTACTCGACGCTCGCCGCGAACCGCGATGCGGTCCTCGAATCCGCACTGGCCTGAGAAGCGAGACGACCTCCGGCGTTACTCGCCATCACCCGGCGTCGGCGTCAGCGTGGATCCCCTCGATAGCGTCGGCGTCGTGCTCGACGACTCCGCCGTGTTGACAGACCGTGCGTTCGACGTCGAGGTCGGCGAGCGTCCCGACCGAGTCGACGGCACGACCCTCGTCGAGCGGGCCGCGCGGTCCGTCGAGATCGCCCTCGGGTGCGTGGAGCGCGTCCCCGGAGACTAGGAGTCGCTCCTCGGGGAAGTGAAAGGAGACGTGACCCGGCGCGTGGCCGGGCGTGTGGTAGACGTCCATCGGCCCGACTGCAGTCCGAAACCGCACGCCCTCGGTGAGTTCGACGTCGACGTCGGCCGCCGGGAACCGTTCGGCGTCGTCGTCGATCTTGATCGGGTGCTCGCGTCCGTCGACGTAGGGAGCGCACTCGCGGTGGGCGAACACGACGGGGTCGGCTCGCTCGACTACCTCGGCCAGCCCGCCCGCGTGGTCGGCGTCCTGGTGGGTCAGCGCGACGCCCCAGACGTCCGCCCAGTCGAACCCCGCCTCGGCGAGGCGGCTTTCGAGCTGGTCGGTCGAGCCCGGGAAGCCGGCGTCGACCAGCAGGAGTCCCCGGTCTGTCTCGACGCCAGAGGGGTGGAACGTGAACTCCCTCGTCTCGCCGTCCGGGTCGTCCGGGTCGTCCAGTTCGAGCGTCAGCGGGAACGCGTACACGCCGTCCACGACGTTCATTCGCGGGTCGTCGAAGCGGCGTCACTTAATCGTGGCTTCGGTGTGGGGACGCCACACACAGGGCGACGTCGCTCGGAACGACAACTGCGAACCCTTTTGCGCGCGTCGGCCGTACCGGTCCGCCATGGCGATCGGTGACGTCTCGACGGTCACGGCCGGCGACTGCACGGATCTGTACTACGTCGACACCGGGATGTACGACGTCGCGGGCTACGGCGCGGTCTACGTCCTCGACGCCGAGCGACCTGCCCTGGTCGACACCGGCATCGGCACCAACCACGAGCGCGTCCTCACGGCCATCGACGAAGTCGGCCTCGAACCCGCGGACATCGAAGTCGTCGCGGTGACGCACGTCCACCTCGACCACGCCGGCGGGGCGGGCTTTCTCGTCGACGAGTGCCCGAACGCGGACGTCTACGTCCACGAGATCGGCGCGACCCACCTCGTCGACCCCGGCCGGCTCTGGGCGGGGACGAAACAGGCCGTCGGCGACCAGATACAGTTCTACACGGAACCCGAACCTGTCCCCGAGGACCGGATCGTCGAGATCGCCGACGGCGACCGGATCGACCTGGGTGACCACGCCCTGGAGGTCCACCACGCACCGGGCCACGCCCCTCACCAGGTCGTCTTCGCCGACCCCGCCAACGACGCCGTCTTCACGGCGGACGCGGCGGGTATCTACGCGCCCGGGCCCGACCAGCTATTTCCGACGAGTCCGCCACCGAACTTCGACCCCGGGCAGTGCCAGGCCGACGTCGACCTGCTCCGCGATCTGGACCCGGCGGTGCTCTGTTACACACACTTCGGCCCCGCCGAGCGGGGCGACCGGCTCGACGAGTACGCGGACCTGCTGGCGGAGTGGGTCGACGCCGTCGCCGACGCGCGGGCGGAACTGGACGACGACGAAGCCGTCATCGAACACTTCGTGGCAGAGGCGGACGCCGAGCGCGAGGTGTGGGGCGCCGAGAAAGCCGACGCCGAAGTAGCGATGAACGTCCGCGGCGTCCTCACAGCACTGGACCGGGCGGAGTGACACCACCGCGTCCCCTGGCGACCGCGGTGTGAGGTGGCGAAGCGAACGGTATTTGTGTGTGTCGGCGTGACGTACGCCCCAATGAGTGACGACGCGCCAGCGACGGACGACGCGGTGACCGATGCCGGGGAGGCCGGCCACCCGGTGCCCGACGATCCGGTCACGGACGGCGGGGTCGACGCCGAGGGGGCCGACGAGACGACGCTCGACCCGTGGGGTTCCTCGACGGTCTCGGACTACCGGAAACTGTTCGCCGAGTTCGGCATCGAGGAGTTCGACGAGATCCTCCCCGAGGTCCCCGAGCCCCACTACCTGATGCGTCGCGGGGTCATCTTCGGCCACCGCGACTACCGCCCCGTTGCCCGTGCCATGCGCGAGGGCGAGGAGTTCGCCGCGCTCTCCGGGTTCATGCCCACCGGCGACCCACACATCGGCCACAAACTCGTCTTCGACGAGATCATCTGGCACCAGCAACAGGGCGGCGACGCGTACGGCCTCATCGCGGACCTCGAAGCCCACAGCGCCCGCGGGATGACCTGGGACGAGATCGACACCCACGCTCGCGATTACGTCCTCTCGCTGCTGGCGCTCGGCTTCGACCCCGAGGAAGGCGAACTCTATCGCCAGTCCGAGAACCGCGAGGTACAGGACCTGGGCTTCGAACTCGGTATCGAGGCCAACTACTCCGAACTGCAGGCGATCTACGGCTTCGACGGCGAGACGGACGTCTCACACATGCAGTCGGTCGTCACGCAGATGGCCGACATCCTCTACCCGCAACTCGACGAACCGAAACCCACGGTCATCCCCGTCGGCCCCGACCAGGACCCCCACGTCCGCCTGGCGCGCGACCTCGCCGCCCGCACTCGCTACTTCGGCGTCACCGAGGCCTACGCGAGTTTCGAGGCCGACGCCGACGAGCGCGAACTGCTCGCGGAGGCCCACGCGGCGCTCTCGGACGCGGACACCGACGAGCCAGTGCGGTGTGTCGACGCCGCCGACTACCTCGACGGGAAGCGCGAGGAAGGTGCGACCGACGCCCGCGCGACGACCATCGACTCGACGGTAACGATGCTGCGCTCGGCGGGCAAGGAACCGCTCCGGCCCCGGGTGCGGTTCCTGGACCGCAACGCCACCGAGGCGGCCTTCGAGGCGCTCGTCGCGGCCGTCGACGGCGAGAAGCGCGTCTACGACGAGCACGTCGACGCGTTCGACCTCTCCCACGAGGCGGCCGAGGAACTCGCTCGCGAGGTCGAGGTCGACCACGGCGGCTACGGCTTCCTGGCGCCCTCTTCCATCTATCACCGATTCATGACCGGCCTCACCGGGGGGAAGATGTCCTCGTCGGTACCCGCGTCGCACATCAGTCTGCTCGACGACCCCGAGGACGGCTACGACAAGGTGAAGTCGGCGACGACGGGCGGGCGCGAGACGGCCGAAGAGCAGCGCGAACTCGGCGGGCGCGCCGACGAGTGTCCCGTCTACGAACTGTACGCCTACCTGCTCGCCGAGGCCGACGACGAGTTCGCCACCGAAGTGTACGAGGAGTGCGTCGGCGGCGAGCGCCTCTGTGGCGGGTGCAAGGAACAGGCCGCCGAGCTCATGGAGCAGTTCCTCGAAGACCACCAGGAGAAACGCGCGGAGTGGGCCGACCGGCTCGACGAACTCGACATCGACCTCGATTCCCCGCGCAAGCGAGCCTGAGGGCGGTCGGCTGCGGATCGCGTTCCGGGAGTGTGCGGTCGGCTGGTCGACCCCCGGACCGTTCCGTGTTGCCGGTTCAGACCTCGATTTCGACGAGTTCGCCGTCGTCGTCGAGTTCGTCGACACCCTCGAAGCGGCCGTAGGCGACCCAGCTCGCGAGTGCGCCGACGACGCCGGCGACGAGTCCGGCGCGGACGCCCGCGCGGCGGCCACGCAACAGCGCGCCGACGGCGTACCCGATCAGGAAGTTGAGCGCGAAGTTCGCGACCGTGTTGGTAGTGCGGTCCATACCCGGCGTTCGGACCCGGGGAAGATAAGCGGTTGTGCTACTGGAGCGGTGTCGCGGTCGCTACCGACACGACCGTCACCTACGACTCCGGGAACATTAGCGTCGGCGCGGGTACGTCGCACTGAGCGTCGGCCGGGGATGGGGAGACGGGTTACCTGAGTGCCCTGGCTGGGACTGTCACGACGCGTTCGAAACCGTTTTGTCCGGGGCTGTCAATGACTCGCACATGGCACCCGAATCCGCCATCGAGAGCGCAGGGAAGCCGGGAGCGACGCGGTTCGGATTCGGGTTCGCGTTTTTCTGACGGACGGCGGAGCCCGCTCTCGGGTCGCCTCGAAACGACCCGCGGGGGTGGGCCGAAACCGTCTGTGGTGGGACGTGATGAGAACCGTTAACTGACGACCACGCAGACCCAGACACAATGAAACTCCCGGAAACGCAGGTCGCGGTGCTCGAAGCGGCGAGCGCCGACGACCCGAAGACAGTCGAATCGATCGCCGAGGAGACCGACGAACCCGTCGCCTCGGTCACCGGCGCGGCATTCGCCCTCGAAGAGGAGGGGCTGGTCGCCGTCGAGGAAGTCGAGGAGACGGAACTCGAACTCACCGACGAGGGAGAGACCTACGAGTACGAGGCCCTGCCCGAACACGCGCTGTGGGTCGGTGCCCTCTCGCTCAATGCCGACGAGGAACCCGTCGAGATCGGCCAGGCCATCGGGACGTCGAGCCTCGACGAGGACCGCGTCGACGTCGCACTCGCCAACTTCGCCCGCAAGGGCATGGGCGCCATCGACGAGGGGAAAGTCGTCGTCGACCCCGAGTTCGTCCCCGACGACGACCCCGAGAAAGCCGCCCTCTCGGCCATCGCCGACGGCGCCGTCGACCCCGCGGACTACGACGAGTCCGTCGTCGACCAGCTCCTGAGTCGCAACCTCGTCACCGAGCGCGAACTGACGGTGCGGCGCGTGACGCTCACCGAGGCGGGCGTCACCGCGCTCATGGAGGGCGTCGAAGTCGCCGAGACGGTCGGCCAGATCACCTCGGAACTCATCACGACCGGCGAGTGGCAGGAAGTGGAGTTCGCCGAGTACAACGTCGAGGCCGACGCCGAGGAGACCTACGGCGGGAAACACCACCCGCTCCGGCAGATGGCCGACCGCGTCTCGGAGGTGCTCGTCGGGATGGGCTTCCAGGAGATGGACGGCCCGCACGTCGACGCGGACTTCTACATCAACGACTGCCTGTTCATGCCCCAGGACCACCCGGCGCGCAACCACTGGGACCGCTTCGCCCTCGACGAACCGGCGGCGATGGACGCCGAGGACCTCCCCGCCGACCTCGTCGACGCCGTCGAGCGCGCCCACCGCGAGGGCGTCGGCGAAGACGGCGAGGGGTACACCTCCCCCTGGAGCGAGGAGTTCGCCCGCGGACTCGCGCTCCGTGGCCACACGACCAACCTCTCGGTACGCCACCTCGCCGGCCTCGCGGAAGGGGACCTGGAGCCACCCCAGCGCTACTTCAGCGTCGAGAAGGCCTACCGCAACGACACGCTCGACGCCACCCACCTGCTCGAGTTCTTCCAGATCGAGGGCTGGGTGATGGCCGAGGAGCTCTCGGTGCGGGACCTGATGGGCACGTTCACCGAGTTCTACCAGCAGTTCGGCATCACGGACATCGAATTCAAGCCCCACTACAACCCCTACACCGAGCCGAGCTTCGAGCTGTTCGGACGCCACCCCGAGACCGACGAACTCATCGAGATCGGTAACTCGGGGATTTTCCGGCCGGAGATGCTCGAACCCCTCGGTGTCGAGGCGGACGTGATGGCCTGGGGGCTCGCTCTGGAGCGGTTGTTCATGCTCGCGACCGGCGCCGAGGACATCCGCGACGTCCACGGGACGCTGGTGGACCTCGATTTCCTCCGTACCGAGGAGGTGGTGTACTGATGCCCACCGTCGAGATCCACCCCGACGAACTCCGCGAGTTGACCGGCAAGGGAGAGCGCAGCGACGACCAGTTCCGCGAGGACCTGTTCGGGCTCGGCCTGGAGTACGAGGGCGAGACCGACGACGGCGCGTTCGAACTGGAGTTCGCGCCCGACCGGCTCGACCGGCTCTCCGTCGAGGGGGTCGCCCGCTCGCTGCGCTATCAGTACGGCACCGACCGCGGCGTGTACGTCCCGAACACGAACGACGCCGAGTGGACCATCCACGTCGACGCGGACGTCCCCGACCAGCGCCCGTACGTCACCGGCGCGGTCGTCCGCGGGCTCGACATGGACGAGACGGCCCTGGAGTCGCTCATCCAGCTCCAGGAGAAACTCCACGCGACGATGGGGCGCCAGCGCGCGAAAGGCGCCATCGGGATCCACGACCTGACGATGCTGAAGGGGGCCCCGGCGGGCGGCCAGGAGGCGACCGAAGCCGAGGCGGCCGACCCACACGTCGAGACGACCGACGCGAGTGCCGCCGAGAAGTCGGTGCGCTACACCGGCATCGGCCCGCGCGGTGACCGGTTCGTCCCGCTCGACAGCGACATCGAGATGCGCCCCATCGAGGTGCTCAAGGGCCACGCCATCGCCCACGAGTACGCCGACCTCGTCGACGACTACGACCGGATGCCGGCCATCTACGACGATATCGGCATGTTCTCGTTCCCGCCGATCATCAACGGCAAGCGCACCGAGGTCACGGCCGACTCGCGGGATCTCTTCGTCGAGATGACCGGCACCGACCAGTGGACGATCGACCACATGCTGAACATCGTCTGTTACGCGCTGGACGCCCGTGGCGGCCGCGTCGAGGAGGTCACCGTCGAGTACGCCGAGGACGCCGCCGGCGAGCACGCCGGACGGGAACTCCTCCGGCCCGACTTCTCGACGAAGACCAAGACCGTCGCCCACGCCGACATCGAGTCGATGCTCGGGATCGACCTCGGCGGCGAGGAGGTCGTCGACCTCGTGGAACGGTCCGGTCTCGACGCCGAGGTCGAAGGTGAGGGCACGAACGCGAGTACCGCGGCGACAGACGACCTGCGCTACGAGGTGGAGATCCCGCCCTACCGCGTGGACGTGCTCCACCCGGTCGACGTCGTCGACGACGTGGGTCGGGCGTTCGGGTTCAACAAGCTCCTCCCGGAGTACCCGGACGTCTCGACGGTCGGCGGCCGCCACGAGCGCTCCCGGCTGGAGGGGGCGGTCCGCGACGCGCTCGTCGGCCTCGGTTTCGAGGACCTGCTCAACTTCCACCTCGTCGGCGAGGACGAGAACTTCGACCGGCTGGGTGTCGAGCCCGGGTCGTCCGTCTTCGGCGGCGGCGAACCCGCCGTGATCGGCGAGCCCTACAGCGAGGACTACGAGATCGTCCGGACGTGGGCCCTCCCCTCGGTGATGCTCGTCCTGGAGAACAACACCCACCGCGCCTACCCCCAGGACCTGGCCGAGGTCGGCTTCTCCGCGTATCGCGACGACGACGAGCCGACGAAGATGGCCGAACGGCGGACGGTCGCGGCGGTGCTCGCGCGCTCGGAGGCCTCCTACGAGGACGCCCGCTCACGGCTCCAGGCGCTGTGTCGCGTCTTCGACGTCGACCTGGAGACGCCCGAGACCAGTCATCCGGCGTTCATCGACGGCCGGACTGCCGACGTCGTCGTCGACGGCCAGACGGTCGGGGTCATCGGCGAACTCCACCCCGAGGTGCTCGTGGAGTACGACCTGGAACTGCCCGTCGCCGCGTTCGAACTCGAACTGGACGCGTTGCGGTAGCACACGGTCGGTGGTGTGCGAGATTCGACGTAGTGTGCCGACCGGGTTCCACCTGCTCTCTTCTCTAGCGACAGAGTGATTGTCCGAGGCCGGGATGGACCAGTGTCTCATGTCTTGGCGCGGGCGCGGACTGGCGATACTCGCGAGGTGGTATCCCGTGCCGCTGCTCGCGTTTCACGTCGTCGCCGGTGTCGCGCTCCTCGGTTACTACCTCGCGATCGCCGACACCACGCCGTACGACAACTTCCGCATCTACTACGCGGCGGCGGAGTCGGCGCTCGGTGGCGGGATCCAGTACCGTCCGAGCTACTACTCGTACGTCTACCAGCCGCCGACTGTCGTGGTTTTCGTCCCGTTCACGTTCCTCCCGTTCGAGATCGCCACTGTGCTGTGGCGTGTTCTCAACGTCGCTGTCCTCGTGGTACTCGGCACGCTCGTCTGGCAGTGGGTCGAGTACCTCGACGTGACACCCGAGGACCGGGCCGCCCGGCCACTCGTGTTCGCGACGCTCCTCGCCGGGACGTGGTCCCTGTTGCTCCTGTTGAACGCACAGATGGACATCGCCCTTGCGACGCTGGTGTGGGCCGGGCTGTACTGGCTGGAGACCGGCTCCGAGCGGCGTGCCGGGGTCGCGGTCGCGATCGCCGCCTCGGTCAAGGTTTTCCCGGCGGTCCTGGGCGTCTGGTTCCTCGTCCGTCGCCAGTTCGAGGCGGTCGCGGCCGCGATCGCGACGGGCGCGGGCGTCGTCGCCGTTGGCCTGTTCGTCTTCGGTCCCGACCAGTACCGCCGATACTTCCGGGTGGTCGTGGAGTTTCGGGACTACGCGGCTCTTCTGGACGGCGTCCCCGACCCGAACTCCGAACTGCTCTCAATCGCGCGGCCGGTCGCGGCCGCGTCCGGTGGTCTTCCCTACGTCTGGTTGCTGGTCGCCGGCCTGGTCGTCACCGCCTGCACGCTCGCGGTCGTCTTCGTGAACGTCGACCCGACCGACCGCAGAGAGCGGTTCGCGACCGCGCTCGTCACGGTTCTCGTCGCCGTCGTCGCGCTCCCGACCGGACAGAACTCGTATACGTTCTACGCGGTCCCCGGACTCGTCGTCGCACTCTTCGTCGTCTCGGGACGCTGGCCTCGCGCTCTCGTCGGCGGCGGTTTTGCCCTGCTCGCGGTCCCACTTGACCCGGAAGAACTCCTTCGACTGCGCGACGTCGCCGCACCCGGCGCCGTTCCGGCGGTGTTCGCGGCCCTGGAGACGATGCTCACGGTCGCTTCGGTCGAACTCTACGGGTTCGCCCTGGCTGTCGCCGGGCTCGCACTCTTCGTCGGCGTTCCCCGGTGGCGGGGGTGACCGCCTGGTGTGAGACGGCTCCCCGGGATCACGAACGTTTCGGCCGACAGCAGGCGGGGTCCAGACGAGCGGTCAGGCGTCGATACTGAAGACCTCGATCGTGTTCCCCTCGGTGTCGACGAACTGGAAGGTGCGGTAGTCGCCGAATTCGAGGATCCCGTCGTGGGCCAGCTCCGCCGCCGTCCCCTCGATCCGGTCGCGGGCAGCCTCGACGTCGTCCACCTCGAAGTTCGGGACGCAGTTGTCTCCGACCGCGAACTCGTGGCCGTCGTAGCCAGCGTCGTACAGGCCGAAGTCCGCAGTGTCGAACTCGAACGTCGAGAACCGCTCTTCGGCCTGCGCTGGCTCGGTCTCGAAGACCGTTCTGTAGAACTCCAGCGCGCGTTCCATGTGCTCGACGCCGACGTAGACCGAACTCAGCGTCATAGCGGGTTCGCCTGTCCCATCGCCACCGTGCTCGCCTGTTTCGCTCATGTCCGTTCGGTCGTCCGAAAGGATGTCCCAAGAATCCCCTCCGTGGAGTGAAACTGGTCGGTTGCCGGACTGTCCGGGGGTGTCACCGGCTGTCGCTCACCGGGACGACCACGCGGCTTCGACTGCGTCGACGTAGCCCAGCATGAAACCGGGCGGGTCGTGAGCGGCGAGTTCTTCGGGGGCGAGCCAGTGGACGGCGCCTATCTCCTCCGGTTCCCGCGGGTGGGCCTCGCCGTCGGCGTAGTCGCCGGTGGCCACCACGTTGAGAACGTCGTCGCCCGTGTCACTCACGAAGGTCCCGCTGGTCACGTACGCCACGTCCTGCACTTCGATGCCGGTCTCCTCGCGGACCTCCCGACGAGCGGTGGCCGCGACGGCGTCCTCACCCGCGGGCGGGTCTTCGAGTTTGCCGCCGGGAAAGGCCAGCTGGCCGCCGGCGTGTTCCTCGCTCGCGGCGCGCTCGACGAACAGGTACTCCTCGCCACGCCGGACCGCACAGTCCACGTTGACGACGTAGTTCGCTTCCATAGCCCGTCGTCGAAGACGCCGCCCATAGGTCTGGTCCCGGCGTGGGTACCTGTGTCATCGAGGTATTCACGGACGCTACTTTCGTCTCCGATCGGGTCGAAACAGCCGTTCACTGTGTCTGCGAAGTTAACAATCTGAATCAGTAGAGTCACTGCAACCGTAGTTGTGATCGAGAGATGGAAGCCCTCGGCGCGCTCGCGGTCGCTGTCACCGAAAATCGAAGATTTTCGAGATGCCGAGAGAGCCACGGTCTCTCGAACCACGCGGGATATCCGCGCTCTCAGCACCGCCCGCGCGGATAGTTGCCCGCGCAGGCGACTGCGCTCCCGATGGTCGCCGCGAGCCAGCCTCACGGGTCGTTCCTCCCCGTTCGGCAAGTGGCGCGTGGCGCCACGCACGCCTCGCCCTTCCAGTCCGCCAGGGAGGTGTCTGTGGAGTCGGCTACCGAGCATTCCACGTTGAGACGGCCTGTGCAGCATACATTTTCCTGGCGGACTGAAAGGGCGAGGGTCGCTGGCGGTGAGCGGAGCGAACGGAGTCGCCTGAGCGGGCGCTATTCGAGCGAGTGCTGTGCGGTGCGGGCGTCCGAGCGAGAATATCCCGCTCAGCGACCGTCAGCGGCCCGAGGGCTTTCGACGCTCACTGATGAGTGCGGTGCGGTCTGCAGATCGACTTTCTTCCATACTACTGGAAGATGAAACGGACGGTAACGCGACTCCCTGTAGCTCTCGATACCGGACTGTCGATCGAGCCTCTAGTCGGCTTCAGTCCACGTACCTGATCCGCCCGTCGAGGGCAACATCAAGCTCGGTTTCGCGGACGTACTCGACGATCGCATCGTAGTACAGCCCGTGTAGCTCCCGGGCATCCGCCGGCCCGACGGTCTCGAACTCGCTCGCGTAGACGACGTAGCCGTTGGTCGCCAGCCGGTACTCGCCGTCGGGGTCGAGGAGCCGACGTCCGCCACCATCACCGGCCCCGTCGCGAACGTACACCTCCCTTTCCCCTCCAGCGCGGTCGCACTCGATAGCCAGACCGCCGAACTGCCCCGTCCAGCGTTCGCTGTCGCGGCCGCCGAGTCCGTCACGACCGCCGACCACCGTCCGGCAGGACTCCTCGACCAGCGCGCACACCTCGCGACCGGAGACAGTTGCGACGAACACGCCCGCTTCGAACGGTGCCACTCCCACGAGGTCCGCGACGGTCACCTCGGGGCCGATGGGCGGGCCGTCGCGCAATCCGCCGGTGTCGACGTGGGCGATATCGGCGTCGGCGACCCAGCACAGCGCGTCCGTCACGAGGTTCGCGAGGCGACACTCCCCACGGCGGCAGCCCGCCCGGTCGCGTTCGACTGGCTCGTCGACGGTCGCGACGACCTCGGCCAGTCCCGCGTCGGCGAGTCGGTCCCGCTGTCTCGCGACCATCTCGGCGTCGAGGGGGCCCTCGGGTACGTCGTGGCGCGTCACTGCGATCCCCGGTCCGTCGCCGGCTGTTCCGCTCGACTTCGCGTTTGACTCGCCGAGTTCCAGTTCCCACACCGCGCGCCCGTTCGCGCCCGGGCGCACGATGGGTGTCCCGTCGACGCGCTCGCTAGCCTCGCTGTGGACGTGGCCCGCGAGCACCGCGTCGGCGGCCGTCTCCCGGGCGAGCGTTCTCGCGGCATCGTCTCGCGTGTGCGCGAGGGCGACCAGCCAGTCGGCGTCGACGCCTGCGGCGGCCGCTTCGACTGCCTCGACCGGGTCACCGACGTCGACGGGACGGGGAAGAGACAGTTCGGGGTCGCTCACGCCGACCACGGCGACGCGGTCGCTGCCGCGATCGAAGACCCGATACGGGCCCGCGCCCGCGACGCGTTCACCGTCGGCACTGACGTTCGCACTGACCCACGCGACCGGTGATTCGCGGACGATTTCGCGGGCGCCGGCGATGCCGTGGTCGAAGTCGTGGTTGCCGAACGTCTCGGCGTCGGGCTCGACGTGCTCGAAGAAGGCCAGTGACCCGCGACCCCCCGTTTCGAGTGCGAGCGCACCCGGGCCGGTATCGTCGCCGCTCCCGAGGACGAGCGTCCCGTCGTCGCGGAGTCGGTCGATCGTCCCCGCGAGACGACCGAGTCGCTCGGGCCGGTCGTGGGCGTTCTCGATGTCCGAGTAGTGGAGGAGTCGAACCATCGTGGGTCAGTCGGTCGTCGGTCCGTCGGCGTCGTCCGGTCTGTTTCCGCCCGATCCGTCCGACTCCGACCCGGCGTCGCCGGTCGCGTCGAGGCGGCGTTCGTACTTCGCGAGCGACGTCTCCAGGGCCGCCCCGGCGTCGACGTCGAGGGACTCGGCGACCGCCAGCAGCGAGAAGAGCGCGTCGCCGATTTCGTCCTCGCTCACCGCCAGTTCGTCGGGTTCGGCACCGTAATCGGCCGATTTGGCGGCATCGGCGGCCACCTCGCCCACCTCCGCGGCCAGGTCGAGTATCCGGTACTCGGGGTCGGCGTTCAGGTCGTGCTCGTCGCAGAAACGCGCGACGCGGTCCTGTGCCTGCATGGCTCTCGTGTCCCTTGTCCCGTCCCCGTCTTAACTGTCGACCCCGTCGAGTGGGGGAGTCGTTCAGTCCACGGGCGGGACGTACTCGACCCCCTCCGGGGCCCATCTCTCCGGGCGCCACCTCTTTGATCGCTCGCGCCCAACAACCGGCTGTGAGCGACGACCACGCCGATTCCGACCAGGAGAACTACGACCACGCCGACCCCGCCCACGCAGGCGGCCTCCACCACGTCGAACTCTGCGTCGCCGACCTCGACGCCGCGGTCGACTTCTGGGGCTGGCTGCTGACCGAACTCGGCTACGAGGCGAAAACGAGTGGGCGGACGGACGTTCCTGGGTTCGCGGACCGACGTCCGTCGCCGTCGAGGCGGCCGGTGAGTCCGACAGCCCGTTCCAGCGCGAGTCGCCGGGCCTCGACCACCTCGCCTTCCACGCCGCGTCTCGTGACCAGGTCGACGAACTGACTGCGGAGGTCCGGAGACGGGCCGATGCATCACTGCTCTACGAAGACCGACATCCACACGCCGGTGGCTACTACGCGCTCTACTGTGAGAATCCCGACGGGATCACGGTCGAAGTCGTCGGGCCGAGAGAATAAGTTCGTAGTCGGTCTCGCAGGAGTGTCGGCTCTCCCGCTACAGGTCCGCGCCGACCGCCTCCTCCACGGAGTCGAAGCCGTCCCGTTCGAGCAGGGCGAGCAGGCCACGGTTTATCTCGCGGGCGATGGACGGACCGCGATAGACGAAGGCGGTGTAGAGTTCGACGAGGCTGGCGCCGGCGCGGATCTTCCGGTAGGCGTCTACGGCCGTGGCGACGCCGCCGACGCCGACGACGGGGATATCGGTCCGCTCGGCGACGAACCGGACCTGCTCGGTGGCGCGTTCCTCGACCGGTGCGCCCGAGAGACCGCCCGGCTCGGCGCGCTGGGGACTCTCCAGGTCGTCGGACCGCTCCGTGGTAGTGTTGGTGGCGACGATGCCGGCCAGTTCCAGTTCGGTCGCGAGGTCGACCGCGTCGGCGACCGCCGGGTCGGGCAGGTCCGGCGAGAGTTTCACCAGGAGTGGCTCGGCGCCCGCGTCCTGTAGATCGGTCAGTATGGCGGCCATCGACTCGCGGTTCTGGAGTTCCTCGAACCCCTGGGAGTTGGGACAGGAGACGTTGACGACGAAGAAGTCACCGCCGGCGGCGACCTGTTCGTAGGTCTCGCGGTAGTCCGCGGGGGCGTCGGCGCTCGCGACGTCCTCGGACTTGGCGATGTTGACGCCCACCGGGACTGTGGCGTCGAGTCGCGCGAGGCGCTCGCCCACCGCCGCGGCGCCGTGGTTGTTCAGCCCCATCCGGTTGATTATCGCGTCGTCCTCGCGCAGGCGAAACATGCGCGGGCGGCGGTTGCCCGCCTGGGGGCGGGCGGTGACGCCGCCGACCTCGACGAAGCCAAAGCCCAGCGCCGCTAGTCCGGGGACGACCTCGGCGTTCTTGTCGAAGCCGGCGGCGACGCCGACGGGGTTCGGGAACTCACAGTCGAAGGCCTCGACGGCGAGCCGGTCGTCGTCGACGGTGTAGTGGTCCGCGACCGGGCGAGCGAGCGGTGTCTCGCCAACGACGCGTAGGGCGGTATGGCCGAACCCGTGGGCGGTTTCGGCTGGCAGGGAAAACAGCAGGGGTTTCGCGAGGTCGTAGGCGTTCATTCGGTGTCTCGGTCGGTCTCGGGTTCGATCAGTCTCGGGTTCGGTCGGTCGTCGAGCTCGGTCGTGTTCGAGATAGTGGTCGGTCGTCCGTGCGGTCCACAGTCGTACTGGCGGGCCCCCGCGTGAGCGGCGATAGCGCGGCGGGTCCCGAGTTAGAACTCGTGTTCGACGTCGTCCTGGTCGGCTTTCTGGATGATGATCTTGTTGTCCCGGACCCGGACGAACACCTCGTCGCCGATGTTCATACCAGCGACGGCGAGTTCGTCCTCGTGAAGGTTGATGTGCACGTTGTGGTACTCGCCGTCTTCGTCTTTGGCGCCACTCGGGCTGAGCTTCTTCTTTCGCACCATCGCGCTGTTCTAGTCGGGTCTTCGCCGCAGGACACACTTAAGTCTACCGCGCGCGGTCCGCGGGCTTCCGGCGCAGTCCCGGAGAATCTCTCCGGGGTCGTACCCGCCACCGCTCGAACCGACCCGGTGCTTCCGCTTTCCGCCGTTCGACCGGCGCACGAACGGTCCCGTGGTACGTCACCTGCGCACGTCCCCTCCCGGTCGATGCGTCATACGGACCACGGCTGTCAGACACAGCTCGCGTTCGGCCGACGGCGTCCGCCGCCAGCGTCCACGCCCCCCGAGACGGTGACACCGCGCGTGCGTCGCGCGCCGGCCGAAATCGGGCGGATTTCGGGCTACAGCGAGCCGTCTTACCGGGTCGTTCACCCTCTGCTTATAAAAGAATCGCCAGCATGCGCCCCGATCGGGGGATATATTTATAATGAATCATGTGCTGGGTTGACACGGAGCGGCCGACCATGGCACGTGATAGCGACAAGCGCAACTTCGCGCTCAGGACGGAGGATGGAGAGGAAGTCAGCGTCTTCTCGGGAAGCACACCCCGGCAGGCGGCACTGAAGGCGGCGCGTGACCTCGACGAGCCGGGGTCCAGCGAGGACGCCGCCGACCGCGAGCCGATCCGGCTCCGGGAGAAAGGCACGACGAAGGTCCACGTCTACGAGGGCTGGGCCTGGAAGGAGTCCCCGCCGGATGTGGACATGGACGAGTGGGACGCCGACAGTCCCGACGAGGTCTGGATGAACCAGGTCGACGAGATAACGAAGGCGAACGTCTCCAAACAGGGCGTCGAACACTTAGACGAGATCTGAGCCGCGGATCTCGTCCCGGCTACCCCAGATTCCACAGCGACGGCGTCGGCCGCGACGCGCGGTGGGGCCGCGCCGTGGCCCGGTGATAGCGTCGCTTTCTCCGTCTCTCTCCGTTCTTCGCCGCGAATTCTGCAGGTCTCGTTCCGTTGCTCGCGGTCGCGCAGGTCGCCCGCGTGCGTGAACTACTTAGTCCGTGGCGCTCCGACGGGGAGACGCGTGGCTCTCACCCGGCCACACCGGGCGCACGACGCGCGGGATGACCGGCCGTCTTCCTGCCACGCGACACCGACCGCAGAGACGCTGTCGTCGAACCGGACGACCCGTTCGGTGAATCGGTCGGCTCGTCCTGGTATATCTCGGCTACTCGTCGCACGCTGTCCTCCTGTCTTTTTTATATCGACGCGCGGGCTCGCACGAGTGACTCTTCGGGGCCGTCCTTCCGGGTGCTACGGGGGGTTGTCACCTGGTGTGGACCGCCCGTTCGCGATGGGTCGTGTCGTCCGGTTGATTGAGAGGCCGCCCCATGAAATCGCATGACGTGGCGGTCGTCGAAACGACGGCCTTAAGTGGTGGCCACCCATCGGAGGTAATACGAAGCGGCGCGGGGCCGACGCCCCGACCGCACTCGCATCCGTGCCCGGTCGGCGGGCACCGACCTGCCGTGGTCGGAACGATGCCCTTAAGTGTAACAGGGCATTCGACTGTGATGCGAACGTGGCCTGGTCGAGGCCGACACCGCTCGACCGAGCTGGACCCGAACGCCCGCCGCGACGCCGAGCGCGTCTCGATGGGTTTAATACCCTTCGCGGGGTACGTTCAGGTCCGCGAGAAATGAGGATTCCACCCCTGCGGTCCGCCGTACAGATGGGATCTGATGTTAGCCCTGGTAGTTCGGTGACACTCGGTCGGCGAGTGTCGTCGGACGCTTAAACGATAGCGAAAAGAGATCACACTCATCGAGTGTGTTCCCGCCTAACCCCCCTGCTCTGCAGGGGACATTCCGGTTGATCCTGCCGGAGGCCATTGCTATCGGAGTCCGATTTAGCCATGCTAGTCGTACGAGTTCATACTCGTGGCGGAAAGCTCAGTAACACGTGGCCAAACTACCCTGTGGACGAGAATAACCTCGGGAAACTGAGGCTAATTCCCGATACAGCTCGCATGCTGGAGTGCAGCGAGCTGGAAACGCTCCGGCGCCACAGGATGTGGCTGCGGCCGATTAGGTAGACGGTGGGGTAACGGCCCACCGTGCCGATAATCGGTACGGGTTGTGAGAGCAAGAGCCCGGAGACGGTATCTGAGACAAGATACCGGGCCCTACGGGGCGCAGCAGGCGCGAAACCTTTACACTGCACGACAGTGCGATAGGGGGACTCCGAGTGCGAGGGCATACAGTCCTCGCTTTTCTGTACCGTAAGGAGGTACAGGAACAAGTGCTGGGCAAGACCGGTGCCAGCCGCCGCGGTAATACCGGCAGCACGAGTGATGGCCGATTTTATTGGGCCTAAAGCGTCCGTAGCTGGCCAGACAAGTCCGTTGGGAAATCCACGCGCTCAACGCGTGGGCGTCCAGCGGAAACTATCTGGCTTGGGGCCGGAAGACTCGAGGGGTACGTCCGGGGTAGGAGTGAAATCCTGTAATCCTGGACGGACCACCGGTGGCGAAAGCGCCTCGAGAAGACGGACCCGACAGTGAGGGACGAAAGCCAGGGTCTCGAACCGGATTAGATACCCGGGTAGTCCTGGCCGTAAACGATGTCCGCTAGGTGTGGCGCAGGCTACGAGCCTGCGCTGTGCCGTAGGGAAGCCGAGAAGCGGACCGCCTGGGAAGTACGTCTGCAAGGATGAAACTTAAAGGAATTGGCGGGGGAGCACTACAACCGGAGGAGCCTGCGGTTTAATTGGACTCAACGCCGGACATCTCACCAGCACCGACAGTAGCAGTGACGGTCAGGTTGATGACCTTACTTGAGCTACTGAGAGGAGGTGCATGGCCGCCGTCAGCTCGTACCGTGAGGCGTCCTGTTAAGTCAGGCAACGAGCGAGACCCGCACTCCTAGTTGCCAGCAACACCTTGCGGTGGTTGGGTACACTAGGAGGACTGCCGTGGCTAACACGGAGGAAGGAACGGGCAACGGTAGGTCAGTATGCCCCGAATGTGCTGGGCAACACGCGGGCTACAATGGCCGGGACAGTGGGACGCCAATCCGAGAGGATGCGCTAATCCCCTAAACCCGGTCGTAGTTCGGATTGAGGGCTGAAACTCGCCCTCATGAAGCTGGATTCGGTAGTAATCGCGTGTCAGAAGCGCGCGGTGAATCCGTCCCTGCTCCTTGCACACACCGCCCGTCAAATCACCCGAGTGAGATCCGGATGAGGCTCGGTTCCCGAGTCGAATCTGGGTTTCGCAAGGGGGATTAAGTCGTAACAAGGTAGCCGTAGGGGAATCTGCGGCTGGATCACCTCCTACTGACCGGGACTGGGGCTCTGCCCCAGCCCACCTTAGGCGAGCGTCCGAAGACACCTGCCGACCGAGCACCTAAGAACTACCAGGGCTAACTGTACGGCGGACGGGCCCATAGCTCAGTGGTAGAGTGCCTCCTTTGCAAGGAGGATGCCCTGGGTTCGAATCCCAGTGGGTCCATGTCCCGTCCCTCGGTCCGAACCGTGCCCCTTAAGTGGGTCGCAGCGTTCGAATCGAGGTACGGAAGACCGGTGCACCATCCCGTGTGAACGCGGATGGGAAGGGTCGATGCACGCACTAGTTCACCACTAGGTGTGCAAATGAGACTGTGTGTACGTGCGATCCAGGCGTCCACTGGACTCGTTCATCGAGTTCATGACGTGGAGATCTCGTATCTCCATCGGAGAGTTCATTCTCTCCAACATTCGGGGGTCCCTCACCGGGGCCCCCTCCACTAACGTGGCTGCTATGCCACCTGGTGAATAGCTCGGCTCGAGAGCCGATGACGGACGTGCCAAGCTGCGATAAGCCCGGGGAAGCCGCACGGAGGCGAAGAACCCGGGATTTCCGAATGGGAATCCCCACCGCAATTGCTTCGCGCAATGGGGAACGTCGGGAACTGAAACATCTTAGTACCGACAGGAAAAGAAACCAACAGAGATGTCGTTAGTAACCGCGAGTGAACGCGATACAGCCCAAACCGAAGCCTTCGGGCAATGTGGTGTATTGGGCCGGCGTGCATCGTCTGACCTCGCTCGTGAAGTCCCCTGGAACGGGGCGCGATACAGGGTGAAAGCCCCGTAACGAGCGACAGTACGGCGTGAGCCGGTTCCGGAGTATCGGGGGTCGGAAATCCCTCGTGAATACAGCAGGCATCCCCTGCTAAGGCTAAACACTCCTCGAGACCGATAGCGAACAAGTAGCGCGAGCGAACGCTGAAAAGCACCCTCAGAAGGGAGGTGCAATAGGGCTTGAAATCAGGTGGCGATAGAGCGACGGGGCACGAAAGGTCCCGTGGGAAACGACCTGTCCGCGAGGACACAGTAGGAACCACGGGAAGCCGGTGTTCCGTCGTACGTTTTGAAAAACGAGCCAGGGAATGTACCTGTTTGGCGAGTCTAACCCGTTCATCGGGGAAGGCATAGGGAAACCGACATGGCCGCAGTGCTTTGCACCAGGGCCGCCGTGTTCAAGCGCGGGGAGCCAATCGGGTACGACCCGAATCCGGACGATCTACGCGTGGGCAAGATGAAGCGTGCCGAAAGGCACGTGGAAGTCTGCTAGGGATGGTGTCCTACAATACCCTCCCGTGACCTACGTGTAGGGGTGAAAGGCCCATCGAGTCCGGCAACAGCTGGTTCCGACCCAAACATGTCGAAGCATGACCTTCGCTGAGGTAGTTCGTGGGGTAGAGCCACCGATTGGGCGGACCGCCCTCGAGAGAGGTCGGCCGTCCTGTCGAACTCCGAACCTACGAACGCCGCTGACGCGAGGAGTCCGGTGCGCGGGGTAAGCCTGTGTACCGTGAGGGAGACAACCCAGAGTCGGGTTAAGGTCCCAAAGTGTGGACTAAGTGCGATCGAAGGTGGTCCCGAGCCCTAGACAGCCGGGAGGTGAGCTTAGAAGCAGCTACCCTCCAAGAAAAGCGTAACAGCTTACCGGCCGAGGTTCGGGGCGCCCAAAATGATCGGGGCTCAAGTCCACCACCGATACCTGACCATGTCCGTAAGAGGATAATTGTGTAGGTCGGCGCTCCGGTCGGGTGGAAGCACGGGCGAGAGTTCGTGTGGACCGACTGGTGACGAAAATCCTGGCCGCAGTAGCAGCGAAAGTCGGGTTGAAATCCCGACGGCCAAAAGGGCAAGGGTTCCTCGGCACTGTTCGTCAGCCGAGGGTTAGCCGGTCCTAAGACCTATCGTAACTCGCGTAGGTCGAAATGGGAAACAGGTTAATATTCCTGTGCCACTCTGCAGTGAAAGCCGACGCCCCGGGGTCGATCGAGCCGGGCCTTCGCCCGGTCGAACTGTCCAAATCCGTGGAAGCCGTAATGGCACGAAGCGGACGAACGGCAGGATAGCGCAAGTCGATCCAACCTGGGGCCCGTGAAAAGGCGAGCGGAGTGTCCGTACCGAGCACCGACACAGGTGCCCATGGCGGAGAAAGCCTAGGCCTGTCGGGAGCAACCGACGTTAGGGAATTCGGCAAGTTAGTCCCGTAAGTTCGCGATAAGGGATGCCTGCCCCGGAACGGGGCAGGTCGCAGTGACGCGGAGGCTCGGACTGTCTAGTAACAACATAGGTGACCGCAAATCCGCAAGGACTCGTACGGTCACTGAATCCTGCCCAGTGCGGGTATCTGAACACCTGGTACAACAGGACGAAGGACCCGTCAACGGCGGGGGTAACTATGACCCTCTTAAGGTAGCGTAGTACCTTGCCGCTTCAGTAGCGGCTTGCATGAATGGATCAACCAGAGCCTCACTGTCCCAACGTTGGGCCCGGTGAACCGTACGTTCCAGTGCGGAGTCTGGAGACCCCCAGGGGGAAGCGAAGACCCTATGGAGCTTTACTGCAGGCTGTCGCTGAGACATGGTCGCTGATGTGCAGGGTAGGTAGGAGACACTACACAGGTGCGTGCGCTAGCACGTCGCCGAGTCACCCATGAAACACTACCCGTCAGTGACTGTGACTCTCACTCCGGGAGGAGTACACCGATAGCCGGGCAGTTTGACTGGGGCGGTACGCGCTTGAAAAGATATCGAGCGCGCCCCAAGTCCATCTCAGCCGTGTCGGAGACGCGGCGAAGAGTGCAAAAGCAAAAGATGGACTGACAGTGTCCTTCCCAACGAGGGACGCTGACGTGAAAGCGTGGTTTAGCGAACCCATTTGCCCGCCGGATGCGGGCAATGGCTGACAGAAAAGCTACCCTAGGGATAACAGAGTCGTCACTCGCAAGAGTACATATCGACCGAGTGGCTTGCTACCTCGATGTCGGTTCCCTCCATCCTGCCCGTGCAGAAGCGGGCAAGGGTGAGGTTGTTCGCCTATTAAAGGAGGTCGTGAGCTGGGTTTAGACCGTCGTGAGACAGGTCGGCTGCTATCTACTGGGGGTGCATGGTGCCTGACGGGAACGTCCGTATAGTACGAGAGGAACTACGGATGGTGGCCACTGGTGTACCGGTCGTTCGAGAGAGCGCTGCCGGGCAGCTACGCCACACGGGGTAACGGCTGAACGCATCTAAGCCGGAAACCCACCTGGAAAAGAGGCACCGCTGAGGCCACTCGTAGAAGACGAGATCGATAGACTCGAGGTGTACGCACCGAGGTAACGAGGTGTTCAGCCTGCGAGCACTAATCGGCCGAAGCCACCAATCATACCGCATGGAACTCGACGAACGAGTCCAGGCGCAATCTGGATCGCACATACACACGGTCACTGCATCGACCAACCGATCGCTGGCCACGCGCGGTTCGATTCCGCGGATCGGCGTCAAGGCGGCCATAGCGGCGGGGCAACACCCGTACCCATCCCGAACACGGAAGTTAAGCCCGCCTGCGTTCCGGTGAGTACTGGAGTACGAGAGTCTCTGGGAAACTCGGTTCGCCGCCTCCCATTCATTCCGGCCTTCCCGGCCGGCTATCATCACCCCTCGACCAGTGACGACTGTCGCTGGCCGAGGGGTTTCTGTCGTTACAGAAGACATTTATCGGTACTGGTCGGAACGATGGACGTGTCGCGAAACGCCCTCCCCGATCGCGTCCCCGTATTCGCCGGCCTGGTCGCCGGCCAGGTCGCCTGGGTGGTCGGCTACCTCCTTTCGTTCGTCGTCACCTGGAGTGGCGACCACGAGGCGATCCTCACAGCGTCACTCGGCGATACGCCGTTGCCCGATCTGTACCAGGCGGTCGGCTGGGTCTTCTATAGCGCACATGGCGCCGGGGTCACCGTCGAACCGGCCGCGCGCGACGGTCCGGTATCGTCGTTCACGGTGGCGCTCGTCGGCCCGGATGGGTTCACCCCGTTGCTGTACGCCGTGCCCGCCGTCCTCCTCGTCGCGGCGGGCGTGCTCGTCGCGCTCCGTTCCGGGGTCGAGCGTCCCCGCGAGGGAGTGGTCGTGGGATTCGCCGTCGTCCCCGGCTATTTCGTCCTCGCGGTCGCCGGAAAACTCGCGACGACGACTGCCTGGAGCATGGGACCGGGAGGGACTGCGGGTCCGGCCGCGATCGGCGTCCTCCTGGTCGGAGTCTTGTATCCCGCCGTGTGTGCCGGCGGTGCCGGGGTCCTCGCCGGAGTATTTCGCGCGCGGGAGGATTCGCCGGGGCGGTCGCGCGTCAAGAACGCCGAACGTCGGGGTGGGGACTGATACGGTTTATTGTAGATTATTTCAGGATAGTGCCGACACCGGGGTCGGTGCGTACCGGTACATCGCTACAATAAACCGTATCAGAGCGAGTGCGGACAGTGGACGCTCGCGCGAGGTTCTCACAGCGGGTCGTCCAGTCAGTGCGTCGACGCGGTGTCGGGTCGCGCGAAGCGGTGGACCGCGTAGGTAACCGCCGCGCCGATCCCGAGGAACGCGACGAGCAGGGGATTGGGTATCGGTAGTGGAATCGCGAACGGCGTCGCCGAGCCGACCAGAGCGAGACGGAGCCCCAGCAACCCGGAATCGAGTGTCCGCGGGACGACGAGCGCGAGGACGCCCGCGAGCCAGGGCAGTGCGACGGCCGCCAGCAGCGGTCGGTGTGCGGGTTCGCCGTGGTCGGAGTCTTCGTCGTGGACCGCGCGCCGCGTGCCGGCGCCGGCGAGATACAGCGGGAGCGCCAGCAGTGCGAGCAGCGGGACGGCGGCCACGCCGAGCAGGGTCGCCACTCCCTCGACTTCGAGGTGGGTGTTCCAGTCGAGGACGGCCGCGGCCACGAAGAGTTCGCCGAGCATCGCCAGCGCCGCGACGACTATCCACCGCTGGCGAGTCGTCCGCGCGGCACCGAGAGCGAAGGCGAGTCCCAGTCCGGCGACGACGACGGCGCCCACGATAGCGCCCCAGTCGAACGCACGCTCGACCGAGAACTGGGCAGCGGTCGCGACGGTCACGGCCGCCGGCAGGGCAGTCGCGAGGAGTGCGAGCGGGAACGATACTTGTTCTCGCGAGCGGAAGCGTTGCACGGCGGCCGTGAGCGCGAGCGCCAGCGAACCGGCTCCCAGACCGAGTACGACCAGCGGCCAGACGGAGGTGACGAGGCCGCCGACCCCGAATGCGAGTGCGAGAACGCCGGCAGTGGCCAGCAAGATGACGTTCGAATCGAGTGACATATCTGGCCTGTCGGCCACCCCTGCTAAACGTCTTGTGCAGGCGGCTCCGAATTGCGTGGATCCGATGGGCTTAAGCGAGCCAGTGGGATACTGTAGAGTGCGCCAAGGTGGCAGAGTCTGGCCCAACGCATCCGCCTGCAGAGCGGATCCCCCGCCGGTTCAAATCCGGCCCTTGGCTTCCATCAGATTCTTTACGATCCAGTGGGCGATTAGGCATCCGTCCCAGGACTGGGTCCTCACTGCCCCCGTCTGTCTTCGAGGTCGTCGAGCGCGCGCCGGAACTGTTCGCTGTTGATCGATGGGTCAGACATCGCCTGTGCCTCTAGTACGCCGGCGTACTGCTCGAATTCCTCGGCGTCGGGGTCGGCCGCGAGCACGCAGTCGACGTATCCGTCGAGGGCAGACTGCAAGGTTTTCGCGTAGTGGTCGTACGCGCCGTCGATTCGGACCTGGTTGTCGTCGATCTCCTCGAACAGCGCACGGTAGAGGGTCGCGGCGTCCAGATACCGACCGCGGTCACGGTACTGGTCGGCCAGGTCGAAAAAGTGAGAAAAGTCGATAGCACCCGTGACGACCGAGTAGTCCCGGGTGTGCTGGTCGAACAGTGCCTCGACTTCCGCGCGGTACTCGTCGACCGACCTGCTGCTCTCACCGAAGCGTGCGAGGAACTGTTCGCGCAGGTCCGGGTTCTCGGCGAGCGCGTCGCGGACGAACCCGCGAAGGTCGTCGGACGCGAGGTCTTCGAGTACCGCTTCAACCCGGTCGCTCTCGTCCCGGGGCGGGCCGGCGGCGACGTCGAGCAACACCGCGACGACGTGCTTGCACTCGCCCGGGCCGTCGTAGGGACACGTACACCGCGCGTCGATCCCGTCCCCGCCCAGTTCGACGGTCACGTCGTAGGGATCTGACCCCTGTACTGTGGCCGTGACCACGTCGTCGAACCGTTCGATCCGCTGGATACGTCCGTCACTTCGGTAGTCCCGGCCGCGTTCGAACACCGCGTCTGTACATCGATTTCGGATGGCGCTCTCGGTGACGTTCATATCACTATCAGTTTCAGTACGGACGGTCGTCGTTCCAGTAGTGCCAGTCCTCGACCGCTTGCCGAGTGTCGTCGTCCACGTCGAGTGGTTCTAGCTGTGTCAGCGGCGCTCCGAATTCCCTGTCTCTCCACGCGACGAGTACGAACAGCTCGTCCATGCAATCCGATTCGTCCGCCATTCCGACGACGCGCACTGTCTCGCCCGGTTGCAGTGGTGAACGTGTCTGGCCCTCGATACACCGTGCCCGGAACGGGAATCCCATCTGTCGTTCGAGGTAGTAGTACCAGCCGAGTGCCTGCTCTTCGGCGGTGTACGCGTCCACGATCACCTCGTTCGTGATACGTTCGGTCCGTTCCTCGTTTCCCGTTCGAGTCACAGGTGTGTGTCCGCGCGGGTCGTGGTTGTGTCTGTCGCTGCGAATTCGTCGTCGCTTACCGTCCACGAGTGGAACACGACAATAAGGCTTTACCGGGCCGGTAGCGTAGCGACGGCAAATGGTACTCGATGATCTGGGGTCGTCACTGCGGTCGACGCTGAACGACCTGCGGGGGAAGTCACGGATCTCCGAGGAGGACGTCGAGGAGGTCGTCAAGGACATCCAGCGGTCGCTGTTGCAGGCCGACGTCGACGTCGACCTCGTGATGGAACTGACGGACAACATCAAGACCCGCGCCCTGGACGAGGAACCGCCGCCGGGGACGGGCGCCCACGACTGGGTGCTCCGGGTGGTCTACGACGAACTCGTCGGCCTCGTCGGGGAGTCGACGGAACTCCCGCTGGAATCCCAGACGATCATGCTCGCCGGGCTCTACGGGTCGGGGAAGACGACCACCGCGGCGAAGATGGCGTGGTGGTTCTCGACGAAGGGGCTCCAGCCGGCGGTCATCCAGACCGACACCGACCGCCCGGGCGCCTACGACCAGGCCAAACAGATGGCCGAGCGCGCCGAGGTGGATTTTTATGGTGATCCCGACGGCGACGACCCGGTGAAGATCGCCCGCGAGGGGATGGAAGCGACGGCCGACGCCGACGTGCGCATCGTCGACACCGCGGGTCGTGACGCGCTGAACCAGGAACTCATCGACCAGATCGAGCAGATCGACCGCGCCGTCGACCCCGACAGGAACCTGCTCGTCATCGACGCGGCGATGGGCCAGAGCGCGAAAGACCAGGCCCAGGAGTTCGAGGACTCGATCGGTATCGAGGGTGTCATCATCACGAAACTCGACGGGACGGCCAAGGGTGGGGGCGCGCTGGCCGCGGTCAACGAGACGAACTCGTCGATCGCCTTCCTCGGGACCGGCGAGACCGTCCAGGACGTCGAGCGCTTCGAGCCGTCGAGTTTCATCTCGCGGCTGCTCGGGATGGGCGACCTGAAACAGCTCACCGAGCGCGTCGAGCGCGCGATGGAGCAGACCGAGGAGGACGAAGACGACTGGGAGCCCGAGGACATGCTGGAGGGGAACTTCACCCTGAAGGACATGCGCAAGCAGATGGAGACGATGAACAAGATGGGGCCGCTCGACCAGGTGATGGACATGATCCCCGGGATGGGCGGCGGGCTGATGGACCAGTTGCCCGACGACGCCATGGACGTCACCAAGGACCGCCTGCGCGACTTCGAGGTGATCATGGACTCGATGACCGAGGCAGAACTCGAAAATCCACGAATCGTGGGCAAGCAACGTACCGAGCGCATCGCCCGCGGGTCGGGCAAACCCGAGGAACGCGTCCAGGAACTGCTCGAACAGTACAACGCGATGAGCCGCATGCTCGACCAGTTCGGCGGGATGGGCGAGGGCGACATGGAACGCATGATGCAGAAGATGCAACAGCAGGGCGGTGGCGGCGGGATGGGCGGCATGGGCGGCGGTGGCGGACCGTTCGGCGACTGAGCGACGGACCGTACGGCGACTGACCTTCGACGGCCGGACTTCCTGATCGCGTTCTCACGTCGGTCCTTCAGCGCGTGAAGCGGTAGCTACCGTTATATGCCCGGTGGTCACAACAGTCGACACTGTGAGTGCGGAGCCGGACGTCGAGACCGTCGCGGGGCTGCTCGAAGACGAGACGGCCCGCGCGATCCTCACCGAGACGAGCCAGGAACCCATGTCAGCGAGTGACCTCGAACAGCGATGCGACGCGTCGGGACCGACCATCTACAGGCGACTCGAACGCCTGCGCGAGTACGACCTCCTCGTCGAGCGCACCCGCCCGGACCCGGAGGGGGGCCACCACAGCCAGGTGTACGCCCCGAACCTGCGACGGGTCACGGTCGAACTGCGCGACGGCCGTTTCGAGGTCGAGATCGACCACCGTGAGGACATGGCCGACCGCTTCACCCGCCTGATCGAGGAGATGTAACTATGGAGGCCGCTGCTCTCTCGCAACTGGCCGTCCTGCAGGCCGCGAACCGCTTCGACAGCGCCGTCCAGATGTGGCTGACCGGCTACGAATTCGTCGGCGCCCTCCTCGGGCTGTTCGTCGCCTACCAGGCCTACCGGGGGTACCGGCGCAACGAGAGTCGTCCGATGCTGTTCATCGCGCTGGGGTTCGTGCTGATCGTCGGCCTGCCAGTCGTCCTGACGGTGCCGTTCCTGTTCGTCCCGGCGATTCCACAGGCTGCCTACCAGTTCACGATCCAGACCTCCGAGATCGTCGGGCTGGCGTCTATCATCTACGCGCTCCGCGTCGACCCCCGGGAGTGAGATTTCGCTCTGTCCGTCCGCTCGTGATCGTCGTGATCGCGTGATGGAAGCCCTCGACGCGCTCGCGGTCGCTGAGCGACATAACCGCGCTCTCCGCACAGCCCGCTTACGGTTTCACCGAAAGACTCACTGCGTTCGCCAGGACGCCGTGCGCTTTCGAGGCCCGTAGCGCCTCGCACCGCGCGGATAGGGGTCGCTCAGACGACTCCGGTCGCGTTTAGAGGCGCGTGGCGCCACGCACGTCTCACCCTTCCAGTCCGCCAGGGACACAGTCTGTGGCATCGGCCACCGAACGATCCAGGTCGGGACAGCCTGTGCAACCTACTTTCCCTGGTGGACTGAAAGGGCGAGGGCCGCTCGCGTTCACTGTAGTCGCCTGAGCAGGCCCTATTCGAGCGAACGAAGTGAGCGAGAATATCCTGCTCAGCGACCGCGAGCGGCCCGAGGGCTTTCAACGCTCACTGTCGAGTGCGGTTGCGGCCACACCGTTTCCAGCTAGCGAGCGGCCCGAGGGCTTTCATCCCCCCACGTCGAGTGCAGTACCGTCTCCGAAGAGCGTTTCTCCAGGACCTCATCACACGAGGTCAATCTCTCGTGATACAGTCCAGACACACGCTGCCGTGATCCAGTGGCGGAACGACGCGGTGGGTTCCAGCACCGTTTAGTCCGTTCGCGGGATGTACAGCGATATGACCGAACCCACGAACGCCGACGTGCGAGTCGGGGTCAGGACGCGGGACCTGGGGGAGAAACGCCTCCAATATCTCCGCCAGCTGGGCGTGACGGACGTGTTCGTCAACCACGCCGATACCGACGAGGAACCGGACGAGTTCAACGACCGGATCGCCTCGGACACCGTGGCCGTCGGGCCGGGCACCATCCCCTCGGTCGCCGAACTCGAGGCCGCCCGCGAGCGCGTCGAGGACGCCGGACTCCGCCTCTCGGGGATCCACTCGCTACCCTACTCGCTGTACGGCGACATCATGTTCGGGCGCGACGGGAAGGACAGAGCGCTGGACGACATCGCGACCCTGATCGAGAACCTCGGCGAAGCCGGGATTCCGATCATGGGTTACCAGTGGAATCCCCGTGGCGTCGTCCCGATGCGCACCACGCCGGTCGAGGTCAGGGGCGGTGCCGAGGCGACGGCCTTCGACCTGGACGAAATCGAGGACCCCGACGCGCTCCCCGAGGGGATCGACCGCGAGTACACCGAGGCGGAGTTCTGGGAGAACTACCGCGAGTTCCTCGAAACCGTCGTCCCGGTCGCCGAGGAGGCGGGCGTCGAGATGGCGCTTCACCCCGTGGACCCCCCCACCATCGAGTCGCTGGGCGGGATCCCCCGCCTGTTCCGGAACCGCGAGAACTTCGACCGTGCGATGGAGCTGGTTCCCAGCGACAACCACGGACTCAAACTCTGTCTGGGCTGTTTCTCGCAGATGGGCGAGGACGCGAGCGAGATCATCCGCCACTACGGCGAGCGCGACGAGATCGTCTTCGTCCACTTCCGAGACGTCGTGGGCACGGTCCCGAAGTTCCACGAAACGTTCGTCGACGAGGGCAACTTCGACACGGTCGAGGCGGTACGAGCACTCTACGACGTCGGTTTCGACGGGGCGGTGTTACCCGACCACGTCCCGGAGATGGTCGACGACACCGACTGGCGCCACCGCGGTCGCGGCTTTACCGTGGGGTATCTCCGCGGCGTCATCGATACGGTGGCGACCGAGCGATAGCCGCGAGCCGGTCGTGGGCGGGTCCAGTCGTGGATGGGACCGGCCAGGGAGGGAGTCCATTCGGGGTTGGTCGCGGGAGTGGCGGCCGGCGCGGCGCCAGCGGGAGGATTTTTATTCCGTCACCGCGTTCTGTTGGGCGTGACAACGCTGGTCGCGTGCATCGACCGTGCGGGCGACCTCGCCAGGGGGACGGAGCCACCGGTCGTCGGGCGGGAGGCGGTCGAATCGCTCGTCGTCGACGTGGGCGTGACCGACCCCGAGGATAGCCAGGTGAACTGTCTGCTGGAGGGGTTGCGCGTCGCGGGCGACCTGGGCGACAACGACGAGGAGGCGCTGGTCGCGGTCCTCTCGGGGACCGACGACGCCATCGGCGCCGACAGAGCCATCGCCCGCCAGGTCGAGGGGCTCATCGAGGAGTACGACCTCACGTCGGCGGTGGTCGTCGTCGACAGCGCCGAAGACGAGCGACTGGTCCCCATCATCGAGTCCCGACTCCCCGTCGACGCCGTCGACAGCGTGGTCGTCCGCCAGGCACGCGACATCGAGTCGACGTACTACCTCCTCAAGCAGTTTCTCGCCGACGAGGAACTCCGCAAGACGGTGCTGGTCCCGATCGGCGTCGCGCTCATCGCCTACCCTGTCCTCTGGATGTTTTCGAGTCCGGGGGTCGCCACGGGCACGATCATCGCCGTCGTCGGTCTCTTTCTCCTCTACAAGGGGCTGGGGATCGACTCGTATCTCGCCGAGCTCCCCGGCCAGATCCAGGAGGCGCTCTACTCCGGGCAGGTCGCGCTGGTCACCTACGTCGTCGCCGCGGGACTGGCACTCGTGGGCGTGTTCGCCGGCGCGATCAGCGTCTCGGACGCGGGGGCGGACAGCCCGCTTGTCCTCGGGTTGCGCTTTGCGTTCCGCAGCGTCCCGTGGCTGACCGGCGCCGCGCTCGCGGCGAGTACCGGCCGTCTGCTCGACGAACTCATCCGCCGCGAAGGCCTCCGGAGTGCCTACCTCAACCTCCCCTTCGGCGCGGTCGCGGTCGGGCTCGTCGTCCGCGGGTTCTCCGGCTTCCTGCTGGAACTGACGGCCGGGTTCGACTCCTTCGAACTCCCGTCGATGGACCTCGGCCCTCTCATGTTCGAGGGTCACACCTTCCAGCCCGGGACTCGACTGGCGCTGTTCATCGTCGCCGGCATCGTCGTGAGTCTCGTCGGATTTCGCTTCGCTGCCTACGTCAGCAGCCGTGAGATCGAAGAGGAATTCGCCGCGCGCGAGACCACCGACTGACCGGCCGCTGGAGTTCCTGGCGACGGTGCTGACCGCCGACCGCAGAGCGTTTAGCCTGCGGGCCGCCTACGACGGACGATGACCGATTCCGATTCCGAGGGGACCTGTAGCGGTGGCGAGGGTGCCTGGGTCAGCCTCTTCTCGGGCGGGAAAGACTCCTCGTGGGCGCTCTACCGCGCGCTCGAACGCGGTCTCTCCGTCGAGCGACTCGTGACCGTCCACCCGACGGGCGACTCCTACATGTATCACGTCCCGGCGACGCGACTGGCCGCCCTCGCCGCCGAGAGCATCGGCATCGAACTCCTCGAAGTCGAGCCCGAGGACTTCGGAGCCGGGGACGTGACCGACGCCGGGGCGCAGGGCGACGCCGAACTCGAACCGCTCGAACGCGCGCTCGAATCGCTCGACGCGGAACTCCCGGGTGGGCTCGCGGGCGTCACCGCGGGGGCCGTCGAGAGCGAGTACCAGACCGACCGTATCGAGGCGATGTCTGAGCGCCTCGGTGCCGAACTGTTCGCGCCGCTCTGGCAGCGCGACCCGCGCGAACTCGCCGACGCGATGCTCGACGCCGGGTTCGAGATCCGGATCATCCGGGTCGCGGCCGGCGGTCTCGACGAATCCTGGCTCGGGCGCACGCTCGACGCCGACGCGCTCGACGAACTCGAAGCCCTCAACGAGCGATACGGAGTGCATATTCTGGGCGAGGGCGGCGAGTTCGAGACGCTGGTGACCGACGGGCCGCACATGGACCGACGGATCCGGCTGGACTACGAGACGGAGTGGGACGGGACTCGCGGGACGGTGCGGGTCGAAGACGCCTGGCTGGAGTAGAAGGTCGTCTCGGGATCGGAAACCTTGTGGAAAACCGATCCGGTGACCGCACCGCACTCGACGTGGTGCGATGAAAGCCCTCGGGCCGCTCGCGGTCGCTGCGCGGGATATCCTTCCTCTGGTCGGATAGGGCCCGCGCAGGCGACTGAAGTGAACGCGAGCGACCCTCGCCCTTTCAGTCCACCAGGGAAATGTACGTTGCACAGTCCGTCTCGTCGTAGAACGATCGATGGCCGATGCCACAGACTCCTCCCCTGGTGGACTGGAAGGGCGAGGCGTGCGTGGCGCCACGCGCCACTGGCCAACGGGGACACGACCCGTGAGGCGGGCTCGCGGTGAGCGGAGCGAACCGAGTCGCCTCAGCGACCCCTATCCGCGCGGGCGGTGCCGAGAGCGCGGATATGTCGCTGAGCGACCGCGAGCACGCCGAGGGCTTCCATCTCACGACGACAACTGCGGTCACGCCAGTCAGAACCCATCAATCGTTACCTCTCTCACCTGCCCTTATCACGCAATGATTCGACGAGTTGCCGCTCAGGACTCGACACCGAGCGCGTCGAGCGTGGTGCGACAGGCCGGGGGGACACCGTGTGCGAGCATCGTCAGCGACAGGTAGTCACCGATCTCCCAGTGGAGTGCGTCCGCGACGACCGCCCCGTCGTGGCGTGCGAGCGTCTCGTCGGCGTCGGTGAGGTGCCAGAGCTCGTTCGCGAGGGTGCGCCGCGCCAGTCGGCGGTCGGGGCTCTCTTCGAGTGCGCTCTCGACGGCCGAGACGGCGGCCGCGCGGCGATCTCCGATCTCCTCGGCGCTCGTCACCCCGAACGTCTCGCCGCTCTCGACCCGGTCGCGGAGCGACACGAACGCCTCGGCGAAGGCCAGACCCCGGAAGCGCTCGACGACGTCCATAGCCACGTCGTCGGTCGGTTCGAGACCTCCGATCAGGTTCGAGTGTAACTCGTCGAGCGCCACGTACGCGGGCGTCCCCTCGAGGTCGCGGTCGGTCTCGGCCAGGTCGTTCGGGTCGTCGATGTCGTCGGGAATGCTCTCCAGGCGGGACTCGATGGTCTCGGTCAGCGACGCGCGGGCGTCGGTCAGCGTCTCTCGCATCGACGGCGGGTCCGACAGCGAGGCGCTGAACTGCTCGCCGACGTGGGTCGCGTCGGCCAGGTAGGCGTGCCCGTGCTCGACGTCGCCCGCGCGTTCCCCGACGCCGAGCGCACTGTCCGGGCGGTACTGGAACGTCGGGTCACCCAGCGTCGCGTAGCGGCGGGCCGCGCCGGCCCAGGATTCGACGGCGTCACTCACCAGTACCACGCGCACGGGGTCCTCGCCGACGTAGGTCCAGTCCTCGCGGAGCGCCTCGACGTCCTCACGGACGGTCGCGGCCCGATCGCGGACGCCGTCGGCCGATGCTTCGTCGTTCGTATAGGCCCACGCGGCGGCGACGTAGTGGGTGTGTTCCCGAGCGTGTCTGAGCGTACTCAGCCGCTCCCGGGCCCCCGCGGCCTCGCTCGCACTCTCCAGTTGGGCGCGGGCGTGTTCGACCTCGTTCCCCAGCACCCAGCGCATCGTGCCGTTGGGCAACTCCTCGGCCGACAGCGGGAGCGGAACGGCGTCGAGGTCCGACTCGGCGCTCTCTCGCGAGGCACCGACGTGGTCGGTGGCGACGTCGACCGGGAGCGGTTCCGTCACTGTGGGAACCTCGCCCGACGCGGCCTCGTGGACCGCCGACGCGTCGAGTCTGACCTCGTTCGGGCCGAGGAGTCCGCCGAGGTCGCTACAGCCTGCCGTGAGCGCCGCGCCGCCGAGCGCGAGGACACCTCGGCGGGTCAACCGCAATTCGTCGGTCATCGGTCGCTCCCCTCGGGCGCGGCAGTGGTCGCCGTCCCGTCCGTGCTGGTCGCCGTCTGGTTCGTGCTCCGTTCGCTCGGCGTCGAACGGTCCCGCGGCCGGCCACACCGTCCGGCGCGGTTCGAGCGTTCGACCTCGACCGTTCGGCCCGCGTCGAGCGCGACGGGATCCGGACGAACGTCGCCAGGGTGTCCCGCTCCTCCGACGAACAGGCGACGTCGTAGTTTTCGAGAACGGGGACGTACCACAGCGAGACCTCTTCGCCCCAGGAGACGCTACACAGTTCCAGGCGGTAACAGTCCCCGAGCGGCGTCTGGTGGAGGTAGACGCTCTCGCTGTCGAAGTCGGTCGATTCGACGAAGGCGCGGGCTTCCTCGGCACCCTCGACGTCGGCAAACGAGAGGGTCGCCGCGGTCGCCTCGTCGGTGATGAGTCCCCCGTCTCGCCGCTCGTGGGGCGGTATCGTCCCGGAGTCGGTCGCGCCGCCGTCACCATTCGTCTCGTCGGTGCCGTCTCCGCTACCCGCACTGTCCCCGGAAGATTCGGCGTCCTCGGTGAACCACGCTATCGTGCCGCCGCCGTCGTCACCTCTGAGGGCGTACTGTTCGGGGTCGCGGGTGCCTGTATCGCCCAGGTCCCGCGGTTCGCCGGGGTCGGTCGGCGCTCGCTCGGCCGGGGTTCCCGTCGATTCGGGGTCCTCGTTACAGCCCGCCAGCCCCGCGAGGAGACCGGCGGCTCCCAGCAGGACGCCGCGTCGCGTGTGGAGGGCCATCGTCTCGTCGGACGGTCGGCCGTCGGCGGTAAATACTCTCTGTTCAACGACAGGAACTACCGTGACCGTCAGTCACCGCACCGCATCGGCCGGGCGTGGCGTCGCCCGGATCGTGGTGACGATACCGAACAGCCCGGTCGAGGACTCCTCGATATCCAGTCCGGCCTCGGCGGCGACCGCCAGCGGTTCCTGGGTCCACCGACAGCCCATGTTGGCGTAGTGGGCGTCTTCGCGCCACTCCTGGTAGCGCGCGAACAGTCCGACGTCGCTCTTCCCGTGTTCGAGGAGGCGGATCTCGCCGTCGGGGTGACAGACCCGCTCCATCTCCCGGAGGGCGGCGACCGGGTCCGGGAACGTACACGTCGACAGCGCCGAGACCACCGTGTCGAAACTGTCGTCGGGAAACGCCAGGTCCTGAGCGTCCATCCGCCGGAGGGTGCCCTCTCTCCCGAGTTCGTCCAGCGTCTCCTCGGCCTTCGAGAGCACGTCGGGGCTGACGTCGATCCCCACGAGGTCGGCCTCGGCGGGGAGATACCGGAAGTTCGTCCCGGTGCCACACGCGACGTCTAGCACCTCGCCGGTCGCGTCGCCGAACTGCCGGCGCCGGTAGCGGCCGACGAGTAGCCGGTCGGCGAACTCGAAGCGGTGCATCCAGTCGGCGTACTCCTCGTAGGCGGCCGCGATGTCCGACGCCGACATCGGCCGGTCCCCGACCGGGTCACCGATCGGGTCGCCGCCGGAGTCGTCGAACTCGACGTCGGGAGAGGGCTGCTCGGACGACCGCTGCTCGGTCGAGGACTGCCTGGTGGAGGACTGCTCGTGCGGGGCCGTGGTGGGCGTCTCGCTCGCGTCCATACCCGTCGATTCGACTCGCGACTTCATAAGTATTATCGAATTTTTGATAACTTATCGGAGCCGTTTCAAAACTGGGCTTGAGTGGATCGGTGTCGACGCGGGCGAGCAGCCGCCACAGCGGACTGGTCCAGGGGAGTGACTGCTGTCCCGGCGACGATCTCGCTCAACGCGGCTTTTGTAGAGGAAATATCACGAGAGGTACTCGCGGGGTCACCGGCGGCGGACGCGCTCGGTCCGGACGACGTCGGCGTGGGCGTCAAGTCGACAGCGGAGCGCGTCGCCGTCGCGGCGAAACACGACCTCGTACTCGGCGGGGCCGCTCTCGACGCGTTCGGCGGTCCACCGCCCCTCGACGAGGTTGTCGTGGAACTCCCAGAGCCCTTTCGTGGTGACGTCGACGCCCCGGTCCCAGTGGAAGGCGACCGAGGCGGGGTGGTACGCGACGCCGTATGTCAGCGGAGCGTTGTAGCGTCGCAGGCACTCCGGGCAGCGGTCGATCACCAGAAAGGGGTCCGCGTCGGGGAACGGGGAGTCGGCGAGTTCCCGGACCTCGGTCGACAGCGGGCCGGCACACTCCGGGCAGCCGCCGCGGCGGACCTGTGCGTAGTCCATCGCCTGTTTGCGCTCGACGTGTGCCACCAGTTCTGCCCCGTCGAGCGACCGCGTCTGGGCGGGCGTGACCGAGTAGTTCGACACCGGCCGGTCACAGGCTCCACACTCGACGAGGAAAAACTGGTGGTGGAGCCGTGCCCGGAGTGCCGACTCGCCGCAGAACGGACACGTCCCGTCGGTCTCGGCCGGGTCGAAATCCCCGGGGTGTTCGTAGTTCTCGGCGAGGACGAACCGGGCGATCCGCTCGCCGGCGTGGGTAAACGAGTAGCCGTCCTCGCCCGACCGGAGGAAGGTCCCGGTGAGTTCGCCGAGGTGGTAGGACAGTTTCGAGGTGTTCTCGACGTCGACGCGGTCGTAGATCTCCGAAAACGCGAGGGCGACCGGACCCGAGTTCACCTCGTCGCGCTCGGCCTGTGCGCGCGCGACCGCCCGGAGGATGTCGACCCGCGTCTCGTCGGAGAGCAGTCCGAGTACCGCTGGTGCCGACTCGTTCGAGTCCATCGCTGCTGGCTACCGGAGTCAGTGTTCCGGGGCAGATAAAAGTTCGAACGGGCTGCTGGAGACCGTTCCACACGGGTTCGGTTTCGTCCCGCTTCAACACGTCCCTCGCGACCCACGACCGGTCCCGACGAGCGCCGCGGCACCGAGATACAGCGCCAGCGAGAGCGTCAGGGCGACGATGGTGTCGTCGAGGAGGCCGACCGTGAGCATCCCCCGGTAGTAGAGGAGCCACGGCCCGCCGAGCGCGAGGCCGGTGAGAAGTATCTGTCCCCACGTCGGGACCGAAATCAGTCCCTCCGGGGTCTCGACGCGCTGTCCGACGACGAACGCGACCACGAAGACGAGCGCGAGGAACCCCAGCTGGACCGCGGCTGGGAGACTCACGGTCGCTCACCTCCGGCTATCGTCCGTTCGAGGCACGATACCGTCGACTGGAACGTTCCCGGTGCCATGCTGATCAGATCGCCTGGAAGCCACTTGGGCGCTCGGCGAACGATCTTTCTATTTTCTCGGTGACAATACGGTGGCAACCCGCTCCAGCCTGCAGCCCTACAGCCGTTCGAGGACGGCGTCGGCGTCGTAGTTGAGCGTCAGTTCGCGGGTACGCCCGCGGCCCTCGACGTCGGCGTAGGAGGCCTCGATGATACCGAGCTGGTCGAGTTTGTTGGTGATCTCCGAGTAGCGAGTGTAGCCCAGACCCGTGCGGTCGTTGAAGACGTCGTAGATATCGCCGGCGCGCTTGCCGTCGTGTTCCGCGATGACTTCGAGCAGGGCGCTCTCGGAGTCGGCGAGTTCCTGCAATCGCCGGGAGAGGTGGACGAACTTGGACTTGTCGTAGGCCTTCTCGACGTCCTCGCGTTCGACCTCGCGGCTGGCGCGCATCTCGGCGTTCAACCCCGCCCGCCGCAACAGGTCGATGCCCACGCGTAGGTCGCCGCCCTGTTCCTCGGTACACTCGGCGACGCGGTCGAGGACGGGCGCGGTGACGACGCCCTCGTTGAACCCGCGCTCGACGCGTTCGTCGAGGATGTCGACGATCTCGGGCTGGTCGTACTTCGGGAAGTAGACGTCCTCCGGGCGGAAGACGCTCTGGACCCGCGTGTCCAGTTCCTCGATGACGTCCAGGTCGAGGTCCGAGGAGATGCAGATGACGCCGATGCGGGCGCCGCCCTGCTCCTCGTGGGCGCGCAGGAGCGAATAGAGCGTGTCGGAGGCCTCGTCCTCGTAGAAGAGGTAGTTGACGTCGTCGAGTGCGACCGCGAGCACCTCGTCGCGCTCGACGAGGCGGTCGGTGATCTGGGAGAACAGCTTCTTGAAGGAGATGCCCGAGGAGGGGGGTTCGTAGTCGAAGACACCCTCGAACAGGCGCGAGAAGACCGAGTATCGAGTGGCGTTGACCTGGCAGTTGACGCGCACGGCGGCCACGTCGGTGCGCGCGCGCAACTCGCCGAACAGTTTCTGGACGGCGGTGGTCTTCCCGGTGCCGGGCGGGCCGCGCGCGACGACGTTCAGTGGCCGCGACCCGCGGACCGCCGGACGGAGAGCGTATTTCAGGTTCTCCATCTGGGTCTCCCGGTGGAGAAACGTCTCCGGAACGTAGTCGATCTCGAAGACGTGTTCGTCGCGGAAGACGGATTCGTCCCACGACAACATCCCCTCCTCGGGATCGTCGTCCATCACTTTCACCACGCTCCGCACGGCACTTAACCGTTTGTCTACCGCGGTGGAAGTGAAACGCGCCGACAACGTGGAACCGTCGCGACGGGAGTACCGGCGACCCGCGGACGCTCAGTCCGACGTCGGCTGGCCGCGACCCGACCCCGACCTGTCCGTCCCCTCCGAGCGGTGTTGCCTGTCGAGGGGGTCTTCGAGTTCGCCCATCACGACCTCCAGAGCGTCGGTCGCGGTGAGGAGGCCGAGAATCTCGCCGTCTTCGAGGACCAGCGCGAGCTCCTGGTTTTCGGCCTGGAACCGGTCGAAGGCGTCGCTGACGGAGGTGTCCGCCGAGATCGTCATCGGCGGTACGGCGATCTCCGCGAACGTCGCCTCGCCGGAGCGCAACTCGTCGATCCGGTCGACGATACTCGGCACGTAGACGACCCCCACGAACTCGTCGGCGTCCGCACCGACGAGCGGATAGCGGGTGTGGGGCGTCTCCGAGACTCGCTCGAGGTTCTCCTCGACCGACGCCTCTGTCGAGAGGAAGACCACGTCGGACTCGTCGACCATCGCCTCGCGCACCTCGGTGGTACCGGCCTCCAGCGCGTTCAGCACCTCGTCGTGGCGCTCGCCGGAGAGTTCGCCCTCTTCCAGCAGGGAACTCATGCGGTTGCGGAGCTGAGCACGGGATTCGATGACGTCCTCCTCGGCTTCGAGCCACGCGCCGCTCATCTCGACGCCGAACAGGCGTAGCGTCAACTTCGCGACCCAGTCCCCGAGCTTGATGATCGGCGAGATGAGCAGGTAGAACCAGTACAGGGGGGCGGCCCCGTATCGGCACACGAACCGCGAGCGCTCGACGCCGAGGTACGTCGGGGTCTGCTCGCCGTGGGTCAGGTGGACGAGGTTGATGATCAGATAGGCGATCAGGGCGCCGGCTCCGATCGTCGCGAGCCGCGTCCCGTCGAACAGCGGCTCGAACAGTGCCGCCAGCGCCGGTTCGGCGACGATCCCGACGGCGATACTCGACGCCGTGATCCCGACCTGGCAGGTGGTCAGGTACAGTTCCAGGTCCTGGGTCATCTCCCAGGCGCGTTCGAGGCGTGCATCGCCGTCGACGAACTCGTCTTCCGTGAACTGGCGGGCACGCGTCAGCGCGAACTCGATAGCGACGAAAAAGCCGTTCGCGAGGATGAGCAGACTACCACCGACCAGCCGGATCGCGATCTCGGTCGTGTTCATCTGTCGTCGGTTCGACTCGTTCCCGCTCCAGCGGTTAGAAAGCGGCGATCAGCCCCAGAGCGTTTCACAGGCGGTCGATTTCGTACTGCGATGGAGGCCCGAACCGCTGTAAACGATTCCACGACACGTTCCGACGACGAAACTTAACTACGTGGCCGGGAAAACGCAGGTATGGTCGGCAGGGTCACCAGCGAGGAACGTCGGCGGGTGCGAGCGTGACGGCGGCGGACGCGGACGCGACGAGGACGGATACGGACGCGGCGTCGGCCAGCGAGGAATCCACGGGAGAGTCGCCAGCCAGTAGGGGATCCGCGGGGGAGTCGCCAACTGGTGTCGAACCGGTACCCCGGACGACGCGCGTCCAGGAACTCCTCCTCGGCCTCGCGGCGATGGCGCTCGTCGTCGCGACCGTCCGCTACGTGCAGGTCGGCTCGGCACCGGGCTTCGAGACGTCGCTCGTCGAGGCGTTCCCCACCCAGTTCTGGCTCTGTTTCTACGGCGTGCTCGCCGCGAGCGTCGTCGTCTCCCTCCTGGCTGCGCTCGACGCGTCGGGCTACTGGCGTCACGCCGGTGCGCTCGCTCTCGCGGATTACGCCCTCTTTTTCTTCCTGCCGCTGGCCCGGGGCTATCGCCTCTACGGCCGCGGCGCTTCGGACATCCTCGTCCACGTCGGCGACGTGAAGGGGATCCTCTCGTCGGGCACGCTCGCGGCCGGGTCGTGGTACCCGATGCAACACACGCTCGTCTCCGAACTCGTCTACTTCGGGTTCCCGCTCCGGGGTGCCGAGTACGTCGTCGCCTTCGGTTTCTCGGCGCTGTACGTCGTGTCGATGGGATATCTCGTCCGGACGGTGACCGACCGCCGCGAGACGACTGCCCTCGGCCTCGCCGCCGGAACCCCGCTGGCTTTCAGCATCTTCCACACGACGATCATCCCCTCCTTTCTCTCCTTGCTCGTCTTCCCGACGCTCGTCGCGGTCATCGAGGTGTACCGCCGGAGTCGCTCGATCCCCTTTCTCGCGGTGTTCGTCGTCTTCGGCGTCGGCATCGTCTTCTTCCACCCGGTCACCGCGGGCTTTCTGGTCGTCCTCGTGCTCTCGACGGGCGCTTTCGGCTACGTCTACGAGTGGCTGACCGGCGAGACCGTCCGAAAGGTCCGGCCGACGCTGGCGGTCGTCGTCGCCGCGGGGGCGTTCGTGTGGTACATCAACTTCCGGGAGACGCGGGATTCGATCGAACAGGTCGTCGACGCCTGGCTCTCGGGCGGGAGTTCCCCCGGCGCCGCCGTCGTCGGCGAGGCGTCGTCGGTCCCGCTCTCGACGACCGACCTCCTCGTCCGCTTTCTCGAACTCTACGGGATGGTGTTCGTCTACCTCGTCGTCGCCGGCCTGTTCGGTCTGGTCGTCGTCTACTGGGCGCTCCGGCGCGACGGCCGGCTGCGCTACGACGAGGCGTTCGCGACGGCGCAGTTCAGCGTCGGGTTCGCCCTCGCGATCGCTTTCCTGGCGGTGTATCTCATCGAGTTCGAACCGCTCCGCGTCGCTCGCTATCTGATCGTCATGGCCGTCTTCCTCTACGCCATACTGCTCGTCCGCGCGACCGAGTGGCGACCCCGCCGCCGCCAGCTCGCGTTCGTGGTGCTGGGCGGGGGCGTGGTCGCCGCCGCGGCGCTGGGCGCCAACGCCGCCTACTGGCCCAACGAACAGCTCACCGACGCCGAGTACGAGGGCTCGGAGTTCGTCCTGACCAACACCCACGGCGACGTCCCCATCCGCACGTACTCTATCGCCCACAAGATGGAGTGGTACGTCCGGGGCAGCCTCGACCCGGAGATCTGGCCGCCCGATTTCCAGACGACGCTCCAGCGCGGGTTCGGCTACGACAGGGTCAACACTACGGCCAGACAGATCTACGGCCGCTCGTATCTCGTGACCCAGGACTTCGACCGCGAGTTCTACACGGACTCCTATTTCACGACCGAACAGCGCCGCGAACTGATCCCCTACGAACCCGAGGATATCCACCGGCTGAACCGCGACCCGACGGTCGCGCGTATCTACGACAACGGCGGCTTCGAGGCGTGGTACGTCACGGGCGACGACAACAGCTCGGGGTGAGTGGCGCTCGTTGCGGGACGTTGTAAGGTGTTTCGCAGAACTGCTCTCACACCGATTCTCTGCTCACTGTCGAGCGATAACGACAGGCTGTAGAGATGCCAGTTGTTTCGCGCGAAGTGTCGATGGAAGAAAGTGGTTTCGGCGACAGCACCGCACTCGACGTCGGTAGGTGAAAGCTCCTGGGCCGCTCGCGAGTCGCTCCGGTCGGTCCGGCACAGAACCCGCCGTCCGGACTGTCTGTCCAGTAGCGTCCACTCGAAAGCACCCGCCAGATTCAATTCCGCCCGTCCCGTTCCGGTGGGTATGACAGAGGTGCCGGGAGTTCTGGACCGGTTCCGCCAGCCCGAGTATACGGGGGAGAACCGCTGTCTCCCCTGTACAGTGGTGAACGTCGCGATCGCGTGGTCGGGGTCGCTGCTCGTCGGAACCTGGCTCGCGTTCGTGGTCGACGCGGCCGTCGCGGTCGCGGTCGCCGTCGGATTGCTCCTGGCGGGACTCGTCGCCGTCTGGCTCCGGGGCTATCTCGTGCCCGGGACGCCCGCGCTGACGAAACGCTATCTCCCCGAACGCGCCCTCTCGGCGTTCGGCAAGACGCCCGACGAGGAACTGCTGGTCCACCCGGGCGAACGGGGGGTCGACTCCGACTCCGACTCCAACCCGGACCTCGACGTCGAGAGTGTCCTCCTCGACGTCGACGCGCTCGAACCCTGCCGCGGCGACGATTACTGCCTGACCGACGCGTTCCGCGAGCAGTGGCACGCGCGGACCGACGACCTCGACGGCGGCGGCAGTGACAGCGACGGGGAAGTCGACTGGGCGGTCCCGCTCTCGCGCCTGGGTGTCGTCGACCCCGACGTGGACGCCGAACTGGTCGACCGAAACCGGTCGGTCGTCGCGGTCGTCGACGGCCAGCGCGTGGGGATCTGGGAGTCCCGACCGGCCGCCCGCGCGGATCTGGCAGCCGCCGCCGTCCTCGCCGACCGACTCGACGACTGGGACGCGCTCGGGTCCGAGGACCGCGTCCGGCTCACCGGCGGGTTGCGCGTCTTCCTCGAAACCTGTCCGGACTGTGCCGGCGTCCTCACGTTCGACACCGAGACTCGCGAGTCGTGCTGTACGAGCCACGAAGTCGCCGCCGTCTCCTGTGAGGACTGTGGCGCCCGCCTCTTCGAATCGCCCGTCGACTCCGACGCGCTGGCGGCCTGATCGACGCGGCCTGAGCGACACTGACTGGTCGACGGGGTCCGAGCGACGCCGGGTCACCCCAGGGAGTCGACGAGGTCGGGCGGGTCGGCCCCCGACTTTCGGTCGAGGAACGCTCGCTCGTCGGCGTCGGGGCCGCGCTCGCGGAACAGGTCCAGTCCAGTCTGGTAGGTCTCCCGCGAGTCGTCGGTAGCGGGAAACGAGAGGACGAGCTCGGCGATACCGGTCTCCTCGCCGGTGAACGCGAACCCGGCGCGGTAGAGCGCTTCGTAGGCGTAGGGGTTGTTGACGGCGATGCGAACGCGCTCGACGCCGCGCTCGCGGAGGCGGTCAGTGGTGAACGCGACCAGTCGGGGGCCGATGCCCTCGCCGCGGCGGTCGCCCCGGACGGTGACGTACCGCAGCCACCAGGTATCCGGGTCCGTCCGGTCGGCGTTGAACGCGATTGCACCCAGGACGTGCCCGTCGGGGTCGACGACGCCCTCGACGTCGGTCGCTGGCGGGGGTCTGGGGTCGTCGTCGCCGTCGCTGTCACCGTCGCCGTCGCTGTCACCGTCGCCGTCGCTGTCACCGTCGCCGTCACCACCGTCCCCCGGTTCGGACTCGGGGTTCGTGTCCGCGTCGGTCGGGGCGAGCGCGACCGCCTTCCCGGTGTTCGTCACGACGAACTTGCCGGCGTAGCTGAACGCGCGGTAGTCGAGCGCGAGTTTGACCCCGTCTTCGGGCCAGCCGACGAGTTCGAACCGCATCGCTCGCCGGTACGACACCCGGGCGGATGTACCCGGCGGTCGGGGTCGTCTCTCGGACGCACGCGGCCGGGGGTAGCCTCTCCGAAACGAGCGGTCGACGGCAGTCTCTTTGTGACGGGACTTCTTTCATCGGGTATGGCGCTGGGCGACGTCTCTCCCTTTCACCGGTTCGCTCGACTCTACGACCTCGGGATGTGGCGGGCCGACAGCGCGACGCTCGAAGCCGGGTTCGCAGTCGCCGAGCGACCGGTCGAGCGCGTCCTCGACGTCGGCGGCGGCACCGGCCGTGCGTCGCAGGCTCTCGACGGCTACGAGACGGTCGTCGTCGACGCGGCGCGCGGGATGCTCCGGGAGGCACACGGGAAGGGACTCGCGACGGTTCAGGGCGACGCCGCGACGCTGCCGGTGGCCGACGGGAGTGCCGACGCGGTGCTGATCGTCGACGCACTCCACCACATGGCCGACGTCGACGGCGTGTTCGCGGCCGCCCACCGCGCCCTGCGACCGGGCGGGGTCATCGTGGTCCGCGAGTTCGACCCGACGACGCTGCGCGGGCGAGGACTCGTGGTCGCCGAACACCTCGTGGGCTTCGACTCGCAGTTCCACGCGCCCGACGACCTCCGCGAGCGCCTCGCGGCGGCGGGGTTCGACGCGACGGTCGTCGAGCGCGGGTTCGGGTACACGGTGGCAGGGGTCGTCTGACTCCCGGAACCGCTTCCGCTCGTGAGATTCTCGTCCTCGTCCAGGTCGTCAGCCGGTGACGTCCTCGTAGACGTCGCGGATCCCCTCGTAGACGCGGTCCCAGGCGTACTCCGAGCGGACGAGGTTGCGGTTGCGCTCGCCGACGGCCTGCCGTTCCGCTTCGTCGGCCAGTATCGACCGGATAGCGCCGGCGACGTCCGCGCTGGAGGCGTCCATCGGGAGGACGCGACCGTTCTCGGGGTCGCTCACCACGTCCGCGTTGGCGCCGGCCGGCGTCGTCACGACCGGTAGTCTGGCGTTCATCGCCTCCAGCAGGACCGTCGAGAGCCCTTCCGAGGTACCCAGCGAGAAGAACACGTCCGAGGCGTGGTAGGCGGCCTTCAACTCCTCGAATTCGAGGTTCGATAGGAATCGAACGCGCGCGTCGGCCCGGGCGACGAGCGAGCCCACGTACTCGGGGTCACCCTTGCCGACGACGAGCACCTGCAGGTCCTCCTCGGGGAGGTGGTGGGTCACCGCGTCGATCAGCAACTCGGGACGCTTGACGTCGACGAGACGCCCGACGAACAGCAGCGTCGGCGTGTCGGGGTCGATCCCGTAGCGCTCACGGAAGGCCTCGACCGCGTCCGGGGGCACGTCGTAGGCCTCGGGCTGGATGCCGTTCGGGACGATCGCGACCTGCTCGGGGCGGACGCGAAACCGGTCGGTGAGTCGCCGGCGCTCGGCCGCACCGAGGAGGATGATCCGGTCGACCCGGTCGAGTATCCACTGGGCGACCGGTCGATAGCCGACCCAGAGCGCCTTCGAGAGGGGTGTCGTCGTCGGCGTGTGGACGCCGTGGATCGTCATGACGACGGGAGCCTCTTTCGGGAGGGCGGCGACGGCTTCGAGACTCGGGAAGAACCACGGGCTGTGGAGGTGGTAGACGTCCGAGCGGTCCGCGCGGAGGCGAGTGAAGAGTTCGACCGAGAAGGGATTGCGCACGACGGAGAAGGTGGTCTTGCAGTAGACGGCGTGGGGGTCGGGGGCGACGGGGCTGTCGGGCGAGAGGCTCGCGTCGGTCGTCACCGTGCGGGCGTCGTGGCCGTCCGCCCGGAGCGAGGTGTTGAGCCGGTGAACGTAGTTCTCGATGCCCCCGAAGGAAGGATGGTAGACGTGTGCGACCTGCGTGACCCGCATACCTGCCGAACGACCGGGGCCGTTATATCGTTTCCCGACGCCACCACCGACCGGCATCTATTTTCGGACACCCGTCGAATCTCGGACATGGACAGGGGTGAGGGTGCCGAAGGTGGCGACGGTGACGAGGATGGTGGGGGTGCGGAGGGCGACCGGGTCCGACTCTGGCTGTTCGTCACCGCGCTCTCGGTGGGTGGCGCCGAGCGCACCCTCGTCGACCTGGCGAACAACCTCGACCACGACCGCTACGACGTCACCGTCTGGACCATCTTCGAACAGAATCCGCTCGCGGACCGCCTCGTCGACGAGGTGAGGCTTCGTACGCTCGGTGTGAGGGGCGTCACATCCGACTACCACGCCTTCGCCGTCGAGGGTGCGGCCAATCCCCTCGATTACGCCGTCGCTCCGCTCAAATTTCTCTCGGTCGTGCGCCGCGAGCGCCCCGATATCCTCCAGTCGTTTCTCACCTACGACAACCTGATCGCCCGCGTCGCCCGCCTCGTCGCCCCCGGGACCGTCGTCATCACCGGTATCAGACTCGTTCCGACGGGCGAACACGACCTCGCCCAGCGACTCGACAACCTCACCACCCGCTTTGCGGACCACGTCGTCTCGAACTCGCAGTCGGGCGCCCGGTTCGCCCGGAACTACTGGGTCCCCGACGAGCGCGTCAGCGTCGTCCACAACGGTCGGGACCTCTCGAAATTCGACTGCGACCCGCCCGAAGAGTTGCGTGAATCGTTCGGAGTTCCGGGGGATGCACCGCTCGTCGGGACTGTCGGCCGACTCATCGACCGGAAGGGCCACGACGAACTGCTCGACGCCTGGGTCACAGTGAGGGCAAAACGGCCCGACGCGCATCTCCTCGTGGTGGGCGACGGCCCGCGCAGGGCCCACCTGGAGGCGAAAGCCGGCCATCTCGGTATCGACGACAGCGTCCACTTCGCGGGCCTCCGTGACGACGTGCCCGACCTGCTGGCGGCGATGGACGCGTTCGTCTTCCCCTCACATTACGAGGGGTTGCCCGGCGCGTTGCTGGAGGCGATGGCCGCCGGCCTCCCCTGCCTGGCGACACCCGTCGACGGCAACAGCGAACTGCTGGAAGCCTACGACTCCGGCCTCTTTTTCGAGGTAGACGACGACGCTGCGATGGCCCGCGCGCTGTTGCTCGTGCTCGACAATCCGGACGTGGCGTCGGATCTGGGTGAGAACGCGCGGCGGCGTGCCACCGAGCACTTCGACGTGGACACGATGGTCGGGAACTTCGAGACAGTGTACGAGCGGTTGCTCGCCGAGCAAGACTGACGGACGAGATCGACACCAGCCGCGCTCGCGAACTCGCCACTGGTCGCTTCGTCACTCCCAGCACTCGACCACGGTCCCGTCCAGAACCAGAAACCGGTCGGTGACGAGATAGTAGGCGGGCTGTGAGAAGAAATCGGCGTGGGGGAGCGGCGTACCCGTGTCGGTGCCGCTGGTCCTCGAACAGGTCGTCCCGGTGTACGACCCCCAGGTGACGACCTCGCCGACGATTCCCCGTTCGGTCTGCCAGACGGTACTCCCCTCGACGTACGTCTCGAAGTCCTCGACGCAGGCGCCGTCTTCGGCCAGGTCAGCCAGCCGATAGTTGTACCGGTAGGCTCCCTCGTAGGCTTCGAGGTACGATTTGACGGGGTCCAGTTCGATCCGATCCGGCGGGTCTGGATACTCTCTCGGGTCGGGCAACCCCTCACCGGTCGACGGCTTCGGTCGGGACGCCGCCTCACACTCACCGGGCGCCGGCGTCTCGACGTCTATCGGCGGGGGCGTCGCGGTGTGGGTTCCCGTAGTCTGGGTTCCCGGGGTGACGGTCTCTGTCGTGTCGGTACCTCCGTCGTCGGTCGAGGCCGATCCGGTGGGAGTCGCCGATTGTGGGGCGGTGCCCGACGGGTTCCCCGTCGACCCGCCATCGCCGGGCGTACCAGCGCTGTCGTCGAGACAGCCCGTGACGGCGCCGGCGACTGTGGCCCCGAGTATCGACAGGTATCTGCGACGGTTCACGATAGCGACGAGTCGCGGCCACGATAAGTGTCTTCTCGACGAACAAGTAGGCGTTTGATCCTCCTGGTGGCGCCGGCCGACACCGGGCGCAGTCGGACTGGATGGCGTCGGTGCAGTCGAGTCGTCTGGCGTCAGGACACACGGGGTTGGGAAGTTGCCACGAAACGGGCCTACTAAGACGCTACCCGCAGTAGGAAGTGCAATCGATGTGTGGAATCGGCGGCAAACTATCCTTTACCGACCCGTCGGGTGACGCGCTGGGCGAGGCGATGGCCGACTGTATGCCCCAGCGCGGCCCCGACGACCGGGGCGTCTACGTCAGCGACCCCGTCGTCCTCGCCTTCCGCCGGCTGAGCATCCTCGACCTGACGCCCGCCGGTGCCCAGCCGATGGCCAGCGACGACGGGCGCTACCGGATCGTCTTCAACGGGGAGATCTACAACTACCGCGAGTTGCGCGAGCGCCTCGACGGCTACTCCTTCGACTCGGGGTCCGACACCGAGGTCCTCCTCGCGGCCTACGAGGAGTTCGGCGTCGACTGCCTCGAACACCTCCGCGGGATGTTCGCCTTCGCTATCTGGGACGAGGACGCCGAACGGCTCTTTCTCGCCCGCGACCGCATGGGACAGAAGCCGCTCTTCTACCGCCACGACCCCGGCACGGAGTCGTTCTGGTTCGGCTCGACGGTCAAAACGCTGCTCAGTGACCCCGCCGTCGAGGCCCAGCCCGACCTGCCCGCTATCCGGGAGTTTCTCACTTACGGTTACGTCCCCGGCCCGGCCACCGGGTTCACGGGCATCACCTCGCTGGGTCCCGGCGAGTACGTGATCGTCGACGAGGACGGCCTCCGTCAGGACTCCTACTGGTCGATCTCGTTCCGTCGGCAGTTCGACGACTCGCCGGCGGCGCTCGCTCACAGATTGCGTGACAAACTCCGGGAGGCGACGCGCCTGCGGATGCGCAGCGACGTGCCAGTCGGCCTCTTCCTGTCGGGGGGGATCGACTCGACGATCGTCGCGGCGCTGATGGACAGCCTGACCGACCGACCCATCGAGACGTTCTCCATCGGCTTCGACGAGTCGGCGTTCGACGAACTCGACCACGCCCGTACGGTGGCCGACACGTTCGACACGAACCACCACGAGTACACCGTCACGACCGACTCCGTGGAGGTGTTGCCGAAACTCGTCTCGGAGTTCGAGGTGCCCTTCGGCGACCCTTCCGCACTGCCGACCTACTACGTCGCGCAGGTCGCTACCGACGATATCACGGTGGCGCTCAACGGCGACGCGGGCGACGAGAACTTCGCCGGCTACGACCGCTATCGCTACGACCGACTCGCGGGCTACGCCAGTCGGATCCCGCGCCCGCTCCGCGAGACGGCCCGCGACGTCGCTGCCGACCTGCCCCCGTCGCTCCAGGCCCGGCGCGAACTCCAGCACGCCCGGCGCTTTCTGCGGGGTGCGAACGGCGACCCCGTCGAGCGCTACGCCGAGTTCATCTGTCACGCGCTGGGTGACGACCTGCGCGGTGCCTGGAACGACGATGCTGGCGACACAGACGGCACTGACGAACTCGCCACGATGCGCGAGGCGTTCCGGAACGCCGACGGGCCGACGCGACTCGACTGCCTCCTGCAGGTCGACATCGAGACGTACCTCCCCGACGACCTGCTGGTCAAGGCCGACCGGGCGACGATGGCCCACTCCGTCGAGGGCCGTTCCCCGTTTCTCGACCACGAACTCGTCGAGTTCGCCGCCCGCGTGCCCGCGAAGTACAAGTACCGCGACGGCGAGGCCAAGTGGCTGCTCAAGCGTGCGTTCGCACCCGAAATTCCGGACTCGATACTGAACCGCTCGAAACAGGGCTTCGGCGTCCCGGTGACCGAGTGGTTCCGCGGCGACCTGCGGGTGTTCGCCCGCGGGAAACTCGAACGACTGGGCGCTCGTGAGCCGTTCGACCGCGGAGCGTTGCAGGGACTGCTCGACGAACACGCGGCCGGGCGCGCCGACCACGGCTACCGGCTCTGGGACCTCACCTGGCTCGAGTGCTGGTTCGAGCAGTTCGTCGATGACTGAACGGGCCCGGACGACTGAGCGCGCCCGAGGCGGGTCCGCGCGACTGGAGGAGCTGTGATCCGTCGACACCTGCGGGCGGTGACCCGCTCGTTCCTCCCGGGTGGCGACCTGGCGACCAGGACAGCGCGGTCGGGCGTCTGGATGACGGCGCTGAACGTCACGAGCCGCGGACTCGAACTGGTCGCGCTGTTCGTCCTCGCGCGCCTGCTTACGCCCGACGACTTCGGGCTGATCGGAATCGCGCTCCTCGTGTTGACCGGCCTCCAGCGCTTCTCGAACCTGGGGTTCACGGCCGCACTCATCCAGCGCCGCGAGGACGACGTCGACCGCTATCTCGACACCGCGTGGACACTCCAGATCGTCCGGGGCATCCTGCTGGCCGGGATCGTCGTCGCCGTCGCCGGGCCGGCCGCGAACTTCTTCGACACGCCGGCAGTCAGGGAGATCCTGCTCGTCGTGGCGGTCATCCCGGTTCTCGCGGGCCTGGAGAACCCCGGCGTCGTCTACTTCCAGAAGGACCTCGAATTCCACAAACAGTTCGTCCACCTCGTCAGCACGAGCCTCCTCTACGTCGTCGTCACGGTCACGCTGGCCTTTGCCTGGGGGTCCGTCTGGGCACTCGTCGCCGGCAAGGTCGCCGCCGAGGTGGGGATGTTCGTCGTCTCGTACGTCCTCCACGACTACCGGCCGAGTCTCGCGTTCGACCGCGAGGCTGCCCTGGAACTGATCGGCTACGGCAAGTGGCTCACCGCCGCCGGCGTCGTCTACTTCCTCGCCGACGAGGGTGACGACTTCGTCGTCGGGGCACTGCTCGGCGCGACCGCACTCGGGTTCTACCGGCTGGCCTACCGCGTCGCGCTCATGCCCGCGACGGAGGTGACCAGCGTCGTCTCGACGGTGATGTTCCCTGCCTACTCGAAACTCCAGGACGATCTGGGCGCCGTCCGCGACGCGTTCTTCCGGACGATACAGCTCACCACGGCCATCACGTTCCCGATGGGTGTCGGGATAATCGTCGTCGCGCCGCTGTTCGTCGAGACCGTCCTCGGGGCCCAGTGGACGCCGATGGTCGGCGCGCTCCAGGTGCTCTCGGTCTACGGCATCTGCCTCTCGATGGCCGCATCCTTCGGTCCGGTCTGGCTCGCGCTCGGCCGCCCGGACCTCGGCGCGAAGATCGGCGCGCTCCGCGTGGTCGTCATGGCCGCCGTCATCTATCCGGCGACGATGCGCTACGGCTACGCCGGCACCGGCGGTGCGGTCGCCGCTGCCTACCTGCTGGGTGCACTCCCCGCCGACCTCTACTTCAGCAGGAACCTTGTCGAACTGCGCGTCCGACGCTTCCTCGCGGAACTCGCCTATCCCGTCGCCGCCGCCGGTGGTATGGGCGCCGTGGTCTGGTTCGTCCGCGAGTCGCTCACCATCGGCTCGACACTGCTGGAACTGGTCGTCCTCATCTGTCTCGGGGTCGTCGTCTACGCGGTCGCCGTTCTCGTCCTCACCCGCGGCCTGGGCTGGGAACTCGAGGGCAACGTCCGCGGGGTGGCCGACGCCCTCGGCGGGTGATCGTTCGAGAGACGCTGATTTCCAGCCGGTCGGTGGTCGACTCTTCGACCGACGATGATCGAAGCCCGTGAACACGACAACCGTGGCGCACGCCGTCGAGGCGACAACCGTGGTGCACGCCGTCAAGGCGACAACCGTGGCGCGCGCCGTCGAGCGTGCCGAGCAGAGCGAGGCGCCACGCGCCTCGAAGCGAACGGCGAAGCCGTGAGCACTGCGAGGCCGCGAGACGTATCGTGCGAGGTCTTCGTGACTAGTCTCCCGGCTCGCAGTGGTGCCGCTACTGACAGTGTGTCGAAAGCCCGCGGGCTGTTCGCGGATTGTGGTTCCCCGCTCGGTTTCGAGGGACCTCCATCTCGGGGCACGCGTCGCTGAGCCGGGTCTTCTCGCCCGGATATCAGCACCGCGTCGCACTCGCTCCCTCAGCCCACCACACCACACCACACCACACCACACCACACCACACCACACCACACCACACCACACCACACCACACCACACCACACCACACCACACAGTCGAGGGCCCCACATCCCCTCAGCCTCTCGCGCTACTCGGCCGTCGGCCTGCGTTGCTCGTCCACCGTCAGAGCTTGCTCTGGCGACCATTCGCTCACAACGAAACGCGGGGAGAAGCGATCCTCCTGCGTTCGTCAGGTCACTCCTCGGCGGGGAAGCGTTCGTCGAGGAAGTCCGCGAGCAGGCGGTAGACGCGGATCTTGTGGTCGATGTCCGTCGAGGCGTGCCCTTCCTCGCCGAGTTCCTGGTACTCGAACTCCTCACCCTCGGTCCAGCCCCGCCGTTCTTCGAGGGCGTCGCGGAACGAGCGGGCCTGCGAGATGGGACAGCGGGGGTCGTTGACGCCGTGGAGCATCAACAGGGGCGCCTCGATGTTCTCGACGTGGGTGATCGGACTGCGCTCGCGCCAGAGGTCGGCGTTCTCCTCGGGGTCGCCCATCTGCTCGCGCAGGATCGTCTTGAAGTGAGCCATCGACTCCTCGAAGAGGGCGGGCAGGTCCGTGATGCCAATCCACGCGATGCCCGCGTCCCACAGGTCGGGATAGTCGACCAGCTGCCAGTAGGCCGAATACCCGCCGAACGAACCGCCGAAGACCGCCAGGTCGTCCTCGTCGACCCACTCTTTGTCGGCGAGCCAGCGGGCGCCGGCGGCGATGTCGGCCTGTTCCTGGCCGCCCCAGTCGCCGTGGATGGCATTCTTGAATTCGCGGCCTCGGCCAGTCGAGCCCCTGAAGTTGGGCCAGAACACCGTGTACCCGCGGTCGACGAGGAACTGCGTGCGCTCGTCGAACGACTTTTTGACGTCGGCGGGCGGGCCGCCGTGGACCGCCACGACGACGGGCGACGGGCGCTCTCCGCTGTCGTAGAGGACGCCGCCGATCTCCGTGCCGTCCGTCGACTCGTAGGTGACGTATTCGGCGTCGCGGAAGACGTCGGGGTCGATGTCGCCGTACTCGGGTTCGCGGACGACCGTGGATTCGCCGTCGTCGGGGTCGTAGCGGTAGTACGTGTTGCGCGTCGTCGCCGTGTTCTGCCCGGTGAGGACGCTCCCGTCGGGGAAGACGCCGGAACGCCGACCACCCACAGCCCAGGCGACGCCGTCCGTGAAGGGAGTCGCGACCTCGGTCCCCTCGCGGTCGTAGACGACCAGTCGCTGGGTGCCCTCGGTCGTCCGCTCGGCGAAGACGTGGCCGTCGGGGTGGACGAACTGTCCGGTCTCCTCGCGTTCGCCGTCGCTGAGCCAGGTCACTTCGTCGGTCGCGAGGTCGTACAGCCCGACGCGCGTGCGGTCGGACTCGTTGTCGGTCAACAGGAGCGCGTCACCTTCGGGCGTCCAGTCGCTGACGAACGTCTCGTACCCCTCCGGGCTGACGTCGAGGCGACGTTCGATGTCCTCGCCCTCGCCCGACTCCTGGCCACTGCCAGGCGGATTCTCGGCGACTTCGGCGACGCTCGCGACGTACGTGTCGCGGTTTTCCAGGTCCGCACGTTCGTTGGTGACGTAGGCGACCCGCTCGCCGTCGGGGCTGTACTGTCCGCCGAACACCGGGCGAGCGTAGCGGGTGAGCTGTCGACTCTCGCCGCTGGCGGGTTCGTGCTCGTAGAGGTTCATCTGTTCGCCGGCGTCGCTGCCGTACAGCAGGCGACCGTCGGGTGCGACGTCGTAGAGGATACACTGGCTGTCGTTCTCGACGACCGCGCGGACTGCGCCCTCGTCGACGTCGAACGCGTAGATGTCGTTCTGTTCGTCGCCGCCCTCGTCCCGGTGGAAGTAGACCGCCTCGCCCTCGGCGTCCCACTCGATGGGATATCGGGCGTTGCGCGGGACGTCGCCGTCGCTGACCTGCGTCAGGTTTCCCGTCTCGGCGTCCAGCAAACAGAGTTCGTTGCGCCCGCTCCCGTCGTAGTAACAGGCGATCCGCTCGCCGTCGGGGTCGAGGCGCGGGTGGTAGACACTCGGAAGGCTCGCGAGTTCTTCGAGCGGCAGGGATCCGGACATTGCCCGCCGTACTGCTCGCGCGACCGGCAAAAATATTGAGGTCCGCGATGGGTCAGAATCCCGGAGAGCCGAGACTGGTACGCTTTTGGCCCCGCCTGTCGCAGTGAGGGTATGAGCAAACAGGCGATCCAGCAGCGCATCGTCGACAGCGGCGTGACGGCAGTCCTCCGGGGGATCGACGAGGACGACATCGTGCCAGTCGCGAAGGCGATCCACGAAGGCGGCGTGACGGCGCTCGAAGTGACCGCGGACGGCAAGCGCGCCAGCGAGAAGATCGCGGCTATCGACCGCGCGCTCGAGGACACGGACGCGATAGTCGGCGCGGGCACGGTGATGGACGCCGCCGCCGCCCGCAACGTCATCGAGGCCGGCGCACAGTTCGTCCTCGCGCCCAACCTCAACGAGGAGGTCATCGACGTCTGCAACCGCGCGGGCGTCGTCGCCGTCCCCGGCGTGATGACGCCCACCGAGGCCGACCAGGCCATGGCCGCCGGCGCTGACATGCTGAAGATGTTCCCTGCCTCCACTGTCGGTCCGGGACACATCGGCGCGCTTCAAGGCCCGCTGGGTGACATCCCCATCATGCCCACGGGCGGGGTCGACACCGACAACGTCGCCGACTACTTCGACGCAGGCGCGGTGGCGGTCGGTGCCGGTTCGGCGCTTGTCGACTACGAGGCTATCGCCGAGGAGGACTGGGACGGCGTCCGCGACTCCGCCGCCGCGTTCGTCGAGGCTGTCGAGGACGCGCGAGCCTGATCTGCTCGGTGCGTTTCTGTCTCGGGGTGTCCGGTCGCCGGCCACGACTCGAATCATTTCACTCGATCCATCTTCGATATTGGACAAGTTTATAACCAGTCGAGAGTGAACGATGGACACGATGCGGGGGAGTCGTGCTCAACTCACCAGGCGGGGGCTGGTGGTCGCGTTCGTCGTCGTACTGGTCGGGGGTGCAGTGTTCGGTGGCGCCGTCTTCGGTTTCGGTCTCGGTGGGTCAGGGGACACTGCGCCCGGGACGCCGACGGTTGCGCCCGAGACGGCGATCCCAACGCCGGCTATGACGTCGACACCAACTGCGACGATCACTGTGGCACCGACACCGACAGCAACACCGACGCCGACACTGACTTCGACAGCCGTGGCGACATTGACGCCAACCAGTACAACTACACCTGAACCAACGCCAACTTCAACGCCGGTTAGTAATTTATATAAAAACTTCCTCAACACGTTTTTCGGAGAAGTGGCGGAAGAGAGTGATGTACCGATCCGGATTCGGGGAGGCGCTATCGCCAATGATGAGTTCTGGGTCATAGTCAATGCAACAAATTCATCCGTGAACGAAACTCGTCGGTCCAGTGAATGGAGTGGTCTCGTCACTGGATACGCCCGAGCGTATTATTTCTACGAAGAAGGGCAACTCACCGGTCGGCGAACAGACGCCATGCGTGTACTCGAAATAAACGATACTGAAAACCCTCCAAAGACGTTCATACTTAACAATTCTGTTGTACATCGGTACCAGTATGGGGATATGAAAGCTCCAGAATTTGCCGAGGCCTACTATAGCACCCTCCGTAATCAGACCGCCGAGGAACGCGAGATCGCCGTTGCGAACGACAAACAGGGTATCAATAACACGTTTGGGCCCGATGGGAATATCACACGAACAAACGGTTGACGCTGATATCGATATTCACGAACAGTTAGTTCGGTATCTTGAGGGCACGTGTTCGCATGCACTGGTTTCATTTTCTTCGTCAGAATTGCCACCAGTACCCCCACTATCACCGCCTCCCTGGACAACTTCTATCGTAGATGATTTATTTCTCCCTCTTTGACTAGCATTTTGAACGTCGAGCGGTCGAACAGTATCGACATCGAATTTCTCTTTGAACTCGGCAGCTGTCATGGTATAGGAGCGCCCCATCCCGCTGTTAGAGAGATCAACAGAGAGTGTCTTGCCGAAGACAGTGACTTCGCCGTCGTTGTCAGCGTCGTGGATGATGATGTTCTGGGAGTTGCCGTACAGAAGCCGGTCGTTGTTACAGTAGAAGTCGTCGTCACGGCCATAGCGCGAACAGGCAGTCCCGGACCCGCCGTCGTCGGTCCCCAGGTCTCCGATGAGCGTCGACGAAGAGTCACATCCGCTGGTGTCCCACCCGCCCTGGGACAGGTTCCAGGTCGCTTCCGAACACGTGTCGGTCCCTTCCCCGGACGCATTAGCGG
>Ga0207772_100068_pt1 | contig 117247 bp, 96 predicted proteins | sample A23M3SouthBayCA_2_FD_187750 | JGI IMG/M metagenome (GOLD analysis project Ga0207772, IMG submission 187750) | Aerobic enrichment media microbial communities from Eden Landing Ponds, California, USA - A23 M3 (2) (SPAdes) | ecosystem: Environmental > Aquatic > Marine > Unclassified | place...
CCAGCCGATGCACTACCCCGAGCAGTCCGTCGGCTACACCTCGACCCACGACACCGACACCGTCGTCGGCTACTACCGCGACCTCTCGGACCGCCAGCGCGACTGCCTCCACTACAACCTCGGGACCGACGGGAGCGAGATCAACTGGGACCTCATCGAGGCCGTCTGGAACTCCAACGCCGGCATCGCGATGACGACGATGCAGGACCTCCTCGGTCTGGGGAGCGACACCCGGTTCAACGTCCCCGGCACCGCGACGGGGAACTGGCAGTGGCGCGTCACCGCGGAGGCTCTCGACCCCGAGATCGCCGAGCGACTTCGACAGGTAACTGACAGAACGATTCGATAACTGACGGGTCTCGGCCGTTCGAAATCGTCCCTGCACTCGATCGGATAGCACCTGTCGACGCTGGACCTCTCCGGCGCTACCGTGCAAGGCTATGTGAAACTTCGGCGGCAGTGCCGTGGCCTCCCGAACCGATTAGAACACGGCCCCGCAACTCGGGCAGGCGCTCGCCCCGCGACCGACCTCGGACTTGCAGTTGCTACAATACCGTTTTGACCCAGTTTTGAGCCGCCGAGCGACCGGGGATTTGTCTTCGGGACCCAGTTCGGTCCCGCACTCGCCGCAGTACGTCTGTTCAGCGTCGCACTTCGACGAGCAGTTCGGACAGACGCGAACCAGTTCCGGGGCTGGTTCGCTGTCGGACGCCCCGTCGTCGGTCGGATCACTTGTGGTCATGACGACCACCCCGTAGAGAACGGCCCCAAACAGCCCGGTCAAAAACGTCAGAACGGCCCAGAGGCCGCCGTGGCGGCCTCGTCTGCTCGCGTCAATGCCGATGGCGAACGCCATCATTCCCCAGACGAACGCAACCATCACAAAGAGGACTCCGTGGCCGGACATGCGTCTTAGATCGTGCGTGGGAGTGCTCTCTGGACGTGACGCCAAAGCACCGAGCCACCACGGCTCAGCACCTGATACACGACCCGACACAGTACCAACACCCCGACGATGAATAGCACGACGCCGAGGACCGAAGAGACCTGCTGGAAGAGCAGGCCGCCGAGCCCGATATCTGCGACGGCAAGCAAGACCGGACGGAGGGAGTGAGTCATCGGCTGTCCGAACGGCGGCGGTGTCTCTTGATTCCCCGACGGGAGTGGCGGTTAGCGGTGACGTGTGTGACTGCCTCGGCGGCATCGAGAGCGCGATGGGCCAGCGTGAGGGGGAGCGGGCGATTCATAGCCCAACTATCTTGGAGTGAGTGTAAGTATTCCCTGGTGGGTCAAAGCACGTTTGTACCGTGGTGAAGCGTGGACGCTTTCACCGCCTGGGTTCAGCAGGCAACGGTACACGGTGAAGGAAGTCGGGACCCTCCAGACTGGAAATTGCGGAAGATGGCGAGTACGACCGTCTCTACGGCCACGGGACAACGCTGCGTCTCACACGGCGTCTTGCGTTTCCGGATCGCTCTTGTGCTGATCCGGCCGGATCTCAGAACTGTTCGGGTTGCGACGCGCACGGTGTTCCAGCGGGGCCTCTCCGAACTACTCGTTGTCTGTCAGTAGCGGTCGACCATTTCAGTCAGCATGAACCGGTGCCTGAAATCGACGACGGATCGGAAATTAACACATATATCCGACGACCGTGTATCCCTCCGGTATATGCAATTCTGTGACGAGTGTGGGTCGATGATGCACACGGAGGGCGACGCGTGGCTGTGTCGCTCCTGTGAGAACGAGGAGTCGCGGGACTCGAAGGCGGAAGCGGCGATGGCGATCCAGGATGGACAGCGCGACGACGGGGCACCCGCCGTGGCCGACGCGACCCAGGACTCCACCGAGACGATGCAGGAACCCTGTCCGGCGGGCGACTGCGACAGCGACCGGGCGTACTACGAGATGATGCCGAAACCGGGGGGCTCCTACGAGGTTCGGCTGTTCACCTGCGTCGAGTGCGGCCACAAGTGGCGCGAGTCCTGACTCCCCCGGTCACCAACCCACTCGAATCACACAGCTACTGACCGAACCGACCGCGGTGACGCTCGGCGGTCGGATCTGCCCTCAGAATTCGAGGATGCCGTTCTCCGTGACGACCGTGTCGAGCAGCCGCGTCGGCGTCGCGTCGTACCCGGGGTTCGCAACCTCGAACCCCTCCGCCGGTTCGAGCATCACCTCCGAAACCGAGCGATACGAATTGGTGAACGTGAACCCGCCGCCGATGAACTTCGACGACGACCCCACGACGGTGGCCGGCACGCCCACGTCGTTGGCCGTCACCACGATGGGATAGGTCCCGATGCGGTTGTACACCGTGTCCTCGATGAGGCAGTTCATCCCGGTGAACACCCGGTCGCACTCGGGGAGGTAGTGCCCGGCCGCGCCGTCGACGATGAGCGTCACGTCGACGCCCTCTCGCGCGCCCAACTGTCGGGCGGTCCGTCGCCCGAGGTAGTGCGGGCGCGATTCCGTCGCGTACACGTCGAACGACTTGCCGTCGTCGAGCGCCTGTGCGAGCGTCGCCATCACCGTCGAGGAGTTCTCGTGGACGAGGAGCGTGTCGCCGTCGTCGATGAGCGTCGCGGCCCGCTCCGCGGCGCGTTCCTTGCTCGATTCGACCTCGGTCACCACCTCGTCGATTGCCTCGAGCAAGCGCTCCTTGGCCGCCTCGACGGTGTCCGGGTCGGCGTCTTTCAGGTCGGAGACGATGCGCTGCTGGCTGGTGTACAGCGGCGCGTGCGACCGGTTCGCCCGCTGGAGCGCGCTGCTGTTTCGCTCGACGAGACGGACGAAGTCCTCGACCGTGTGGCACTCGCGGTCGGTCAGTTCCTGTAGTGCCCTCGCGGCCTTCACGGCGACGATAGAGGAGCTCTGCGTCTCCATCTCCTCGATCTGGCGCACCGTCTCGTCTATCATACCACTACGTGGGGAAGCCACCCTTATAATTATTTCAAGCCGACAACCGTTCGCTCCGGCCGCGAATCGCAGAACGGCTCCCCTGTGTGCGGCTCGCCCGACCGGACAGGTCGGACCGGGACGCCTGCCGACGGCTGGCGATCCCAGCGACGTTGCACAGGCAAGCAACAGTCGTGGGGCCGTCGCGGCCCGACCCACGCACATGACGAACGAGATTCCGACCGAAACAGACGGACAGACCGTCGAAGTTGGCGAAACGGTTCACGACGAGGAGGGCACCGTCGTCGGTGTCGTCCAGAGCGTCTCGTCCGGGACGTTCACCGTGGATACCGTCGACGAGGCGACCGTCGACGGCTCGTTCGACAGCGACGAGAACGTCCCCGGCGACGAGTTCGGCGAGGGGTATCTCATGTGGCGCTGTACCGAGTGCGGCGAGATGGGCGACCTCGACGGCGGGCGTCCCGACAACTGTCCGAACTGCGGCGCGCCGCGGGACGCAATCGCGAAGGCCCGCGAAGACTGACATCGGCTGCCCACGGCTTCGGGAACGCGTTGGGATTCTCTCTACGACGAGACGTATGGCTGTGTCCAGGAGTCCTCGTTAAGAGATATAATTCGAGGATGTGGTATTATTATAGGGAATTACAAATCTATCCTGCGTAGTACTGCCTCATACTGGATGGGATGGGGGCTCCCCTCGAATATCTAGAGAGGTATCGTAGAATAAGACTCGATAGTTCACTATTCGAGGGCTGGATACCTGTGTCGCGGGTAGCGCTGAGCCGTCGCTGTTCGTTCGACTGTCGAGCGACAATTCGAGGCACAGCACGAGAACGACTGTGGCCTCGATTCGCGGCATCGTCAACGCCGACAGCGCCACCAACCAATTCTCCGACGAGACGCGAAGAGAGGGACCGAGATAGCTCTGTTTCGGTCGTCGATTCCGCTGTGATGAATGGGTACATTCGCCTCTGGAGGCGTCTCGTGCTAAATCACTGGGGGTGATGGCATTGGTGTACCCAGTGACTGTGACTGTGACTGACAGACTGTGAGCGAGAACCGTGCGCGAGACTCCACAGATCAGGACGCGTCTATGTCCGTCCCGCTGGACGTCATAGCGTTCCGTGATCCGGTAGCGGTATCGATTCTCTTTCAGCAGCCAATACTCCATTTACGTTCATGGTATATAAATCCACCTGGCCCACTCACTCGGCGGTTGCGTCGACAACGCACCGGAAGCCGATATTGCCGGTCGAGCTATCGGGCGTGTTCTTCGACCGCGCAGCGACACGGTATCGATTACACCACGAGCGGTGACAGAGATACGACCCGCCTCGCATCACCCGCTGGTCACCGTCGCTCGGACCAGTCGGGTTCTCGTCGTCGTACGCATCGGTCGTGTGGTACTCGGGGCTGAACCAGTCCGCACACCACTCCCAGACGTTCCCCGTTGGATTGAACAGCCCGAAGTCGTTCGGCTCGTATTCGTTGACCGGAGCGGTCCGAACGTAGCCGTCGGTACCCGTGTTGTTCTCCGGGAACTCTCCCTGCCAGATGTTACAGCGGTGCTCGCCGTCCGGCGTCAGTTCGTCGCCCCAGGGGTAGCGCTTTCCTTCGAGACCCCCGCGGGCGGCGTATTCCCACTCGGCCTCGGTTGGGAGGCGCTTCCCGGCCCAGTCGGCGTACGCGGTCGCGTCGCGCCAGGAGACGTGCGTCACGGGGTGCTTGAGCAGTTCCTTGCTGTCGAGGACTGACGAGCTCGGGCCGTACGGTCGCAGCCAACTCGCTCCCTGTACTGCAACCCACCACGGGGTTTCGGCGACGCTCTGCTGAACGGCCTCGCGGTCCGCGTCGGCGACGAAGTCCTCGAAGACGAAAGACCAGCCATAGCGCTCGGCGTCGGTTCTGTATCCCGTCTCGCGGACGAACTCGAGGAACTCCGCGTTGGTCACCGCGTACTTGTCGATGAAAAACGGGTCGAGACCGACCTGCCGAATCGGCCCTTCCCCGTCTTCCGGAAAGCCGATATCGTCGTCCGTTCCCATGCGGAACGTCCCTCCGTCGAGACGGACCATCCGCTCCGTTCGGTCGTCGGCAGACGTCGCAGGCGTCGTCTCGACTCGATTCGCGGTCCCGTCGTCTGCCGACGGGATGTCGCCCTCGCGACCGGACGCACAGCAACTGTGGTGGTCGTCCGACACGCGCTCTCACTCCGTCGCCTGGTCCCGTTCGAGCGCCGACTCCAGGTCCCCCGAAGCCACCTTTTCGACACCGTCTATCGGTCGGAGCGTCCCCCACTCAGGAACTGGCGTTGCACACTCCGGACAGACGCGAACGACGCGGTCTCTCTCCGCCTGGACGTCCCACTCCGAAAGAGCCGATTCCAGCCCACTCCACCCACAGTCGCAATGGTACTTGGTTTCTGTCGCACCGACGGAGACGAAAGGTTCGCTCGTCATGGTAGAGATACTTGTGAGCGACTCACAAATATGTTCGCCATGCCGGGACCGACTCGCGCGGACGATTCGAACTGGCGAACGCCGGTCTTCGGTGCCGTACGCGCTACCGGAACTCGGCTGACCAGTCGGCCGTCTGGTGTCCGCTCCGAATCCGCCACTCCCGGAGTTCCGCGAGTAGCTCTCGTTTCACTTCCGCAGCGTCGGGGTCGTCCCAGAGGTTCTCCCGCTCGTTCGGGTCTGTCGAGAGATCGAACAGTTGTCCGTGGGGCTCGTCCAGGAAGTGCACGAGCTTCCAGTCCTCGGTTCGGACCATCGTCATAAACTCGACGTCCGTCAGGATACTCGTCCCCGCGTGTTCCGCGTAGGCGTACTCGCGCCCGCTCCAGTCGCCTCCTTCGAGTGCAGGCAACAGGGATTCGGCCTCCATGGAACTCGGGACGTCGATATCAGCGAGTTCCAGAATCGTCGGCCCGAGATCGAACAGCTGGCAGAGGTCGTCGATTTGACGGCCCCCTTCGAACTGGTCGGGCCACCACACGATTGTGGGGACCCGTGTCGCTTCTTCGTACATGGTCCATTTCTGGATGTGTCCGTGGTCGCCCAGCATCTCCCCGTGATCCGAGGTGAATATCACGACGGTGTCATCGCCGTAGCCGTTCGCCTCCAGCGCGTCGATGATCTCGCCGACCTGTTCGTCGATCATGGCGACGTTTGCGTAGTAGTAGGCCCGCAGCCGGTGGAGCTGTTCCTCCGTCGGATCGAGGGTGTAGCTCACCGAATCGTGGTCGACTGCTGCGTGATGTCGTCGCAACGCCTGCAGACCGGGGGGCTGTGAGTCGATATCTGCCTCCGAGATATCGGGCATCGGTAGCTCTCTGTCGAGATACTCCTCGGCGTACTCCGGGAGCGGGTCGAACGGCGGGTGGGGACCGGGGAACCCGATCTCCATGAACAGCGGGGCCTCGAGTTTCGGCATTCGCTCCAGCCAGTCGACAGCGAGGTCGCCCACGAAGACGTCCGGGTGGGTGTCGGCCGGCAGTTCCCATTTGAAGGCCCCCATTCGCTCCTCGTAGTCGTCGCGCTGGCGGTAGAACTCCCGCTGTTGTTTCAGTAGCCCGCGGGCACGCAGGGCCTTGTCCCACTCGTCGAGGTAGTAGCGGTCGCTCGGCAGCGTCGGTTCGTCGTCGGGCATCGCCGCGAGGTAGCGGTCTTTGTTTTCGACGACGTACCGCTCGTCGAAGCCCATTGGCGTTTCGTAGGGCGACGTGTGCATCTTCCCGACGTTGACCGTGTAGTACCCCGAATCGGAGAGGTCCTCTATCCACGAGTGCCGCCACGGGTCGCCGTTCTTGTATATCCCCGTCGTGTGTGGATAGTATCCGGTGAAGAGACTCGCACGTGAGGGCGCACAGGAGGGGGCCGTGACGTGGCAGTTCGTGAACGTCGTCCCCTCTTCGACCAGTCGGTCCAGGCTCGGGGTGTCCATGTGCGAATGGCCCAATGCCGCGATAGTGTCCATCCGCTGTTGGTCCGTGTTGATCAGGAGGACGTTCGGTCGGGAAGGGCTCATCGTTTCTATCGAAGAGGGCCCGCCCGGCGATAAAAAGGTATCGCCCCCGACAACAGCAGTGTGTCCCTGGCGTCGGTCGCAGTTGCAGCACCCGCCTCACCGGCGTCAGTATTCGATTGCCCGCGGCCGCGTGGGTACAGCGATTCGATGCCTGCCGCGCCGAGGTGTCGACCGCCGCCATTCACGCCCCCGTCGCATGAGACGGTCGCCGAGACGCTCGACGACCCGCACTCTCCGGCAGCGTGTCGAATCCCGGGGGCGCGAACTCGCCTCGGCCGTCTCCGTGGCTCGCGCCGGGACGACCGATGCCGATAGCCGCGTCGGCGTTGGCCGCCGCGGGCCCGGCGTCTGCAACTGCCGACGGCGGAGTCCGTTCGGGCCCTCGGGCGGCCTGTCTCGAACGTCCACTCCGTACGCCGCCACGCCACCACTCCCAACAGGTCTCTGTCAGCCGAGGCCCCCGAAACCCCACTGAACGGGATGCCCAAAGCTTTCACGGTCGCGCTCGTATCGATGGACGATGGCTCAGACTCGCTCGAACGTCCTGCTGATCGTCACCGACCAGCAACAGGCGGCCGCAATCGGAGCGGTAGACGACTCGTTCGAGACGCCGAACATCGATAGATTAGTCGCCTCGGGAACGCAGTTCACCGGGTGTCACTCGACGTGCCCGCAGTGTTCCCCGTCCCGGTCGTCCCTCTTTACTGGGCGCTATCCTCACCAAAACGGCATGCGAACCCTCCCGGAATGGGGTCCGGGGCCGCTCGACACGCGGAATCCGAGCGTCGCCCGGGCCTTCCGTGATGCCGGCTATCGGACCACGTACATCGGGAAGTGGCACCTGGGAGAGACCGACCTCGGTGAGTACGGCTGGGAGACCGCGGAGAACGTTCACGAGACGTCGAACCCACCGGCCGGATTTCCGACAGACGAGCGAACGTGTGAACGGGCCGTTTCCGCCCTCTCATCTCACGACGACGACGCTCCGTTCTTCGTGACCGTCTCGTTCAATCTCCCCCATCCCCCGTTCGTGACAGACACGGAGTTCGCCGAGCGCTTCGACAGGGACACGACGCCGTTACCAGAGAGCTTCACCGACGACCTCGCCGGTAAGCCATCCTTCCAGCGCGAGCGAGCGAACGACGAGGAGTGCGCCCTCGACGAAGACGCCGTCCGAGAGATCGGCTATCAGTACCGGACGATGGTCGCCCGTATCGACGACCACGTCGGGCGGATACTCGATGCCCTGGAGCGGAGCGGCCTCGGTGAGGAGACGGTCGTCGCCTTCACCAGCGACCACGGTGACATGCAGGGGGCTCATCGCCTCAACAAGAAGGGCGTAATCGCCTACGACGAGATACTCCGCGTGCCGCTGGTTCTCAGGATACCGGACCGAACGTCGAAGCGAGACCGGATTCCTGACCTGGTTTCGAACCGGACGATTCCGGCGACGCTACTGGATGCTGCCGGCGTCGACGCGCCATCAGCGTTCGACGCTGAGAGCGTCTTGGACGCGCTCGGTCGTCGGTCGCCGCCAGACGACGAGCGCGTCTTCTTCGAACATCGGTACGCATACTGGGGGGAACACCCGTATCGCGGCGTCCGGACCGCGCGGTGGAAGTTCGTCGAGTACTGGTGGGACCGCCCGAACGAACTGTACGACGTGACGCACGACCCCCACGAGATGACGAATCTGGCGGCGGACCCGGATCACGCCGAGACCGTCACGCGACTCCAGCGAGAGGTCAAGCGGTGGTGGGACGAGACCGGCGGTGACGAAGAGCAGTGGCTCCGACCGGTCGCAGGGCCGTAACTTCCGGCGCGGGCGGATACGCCCGGCGTCTGCAACTTGCGACTGACAGCCGCGTCCTATTCGCGGGCGGCGCCCCCGTCAGATGCCGTCCCAGTCGTCTTTGAACACGTTGTATCCGGACGGGCCCTCGCTGGCGACGGTCTGGAGCGGGTCGTCGTCGCCTCCGTGGGTTTCGACCCACTCTTCCAGGTGTCCGCGGAGTTCGGCCACGACGTCCTCGTGGTCGTCGAGGACGTTGTCTTGCTCCCACGGGTCGTTCTCCATATCGAACAACTGCTCGGCCGGCACGACGCCGTCCCACATCCCGGCGTGGTAGGTCCTGATGTACTTCCAGCGGTCGGTTCTGACGGCGCGCTGGGCGGTGTAGAGACCGTGGTCGACGACGATGTAATCGCGCCAGTCGTCCGCGGACCCGTTCACGAGCCCTCGGAGCGAGCGGCCCTGCCACCGGCTCGGTCTGTCGAGCCCCTCGTACTCGGCAATCGTCGGTGCGATGTCCACGTTGGTTACGAGTTCTGGTCGAGACTTTCGGGCTCTCGATTCGTCGGACGGCGGCTTGACGATCAGCGGGACGTGCTGGGTCCCGTCGTGCGTACTCCAGTGTTCGCGATAGAGACCGTGTTCTCCGAATTCTTCGCCGTGGTCCCCGGTGAGTACAATCGTCGCGTCGTCGTACAGTCCGAGCGATTTGAGCCGGTCGATCAGCCGCCCGACCTGCTCGTCCGCGTGGCGAATCTCGGCGTCGTAGTGTGAGAGCATCTCGTTGAGATCGGACCGATCTTCGATATCCATGTGAGACGCCGACCGCCACGCGTCCCACTCCTGATGGCGTTCGACGTCCGCCTGTGTCGGGTAGGGATGGATGTCCGCCGACCGGAACGGCTCGATCTCTTCCTCGGTGCGGTTGTACGGAGTGTGCGGGTCCCACATCTGGACGTACAGATACAGGTCCTCGTCGCTGAGACGGTCGAGCGTGTCGAGTGCGCGCTCGATGATGTACTCCGCTTCAATCGCCTGGAAGTCGTCGGTGTCCGGTGATTTGGGCTGGTGGTACTCGTCCCAGATGTGGTAGAACCACGGTGCCGGATGCTGTGGGAACGAGCCGATACCGACGGCTGTCCTGTCGCGCTCGTAGAAGAGCTCAGGCAACGTGTACCACTCCGTGAGGTCGGCCGCTTCGCTCGGCCCACCGGCCCAGTCGACCATCGTCGCCGGGTGATTGAGCTGTTGTGACGCCCTGCCGTGTGTTTCGACTCCGGTGTCGATTCCGTAGCGACCTGTGATCGTCCCGGCCCGAGACGGGATACACGGTGAGTTCGCGCAGTAGGCGCGCTCGAACACGACACCGTCGGACGCCATCGCGTCTATGTTCGGAGTCGTCGGGGCGTCGTATCCGTAGGCACCGACGTGGTCCGGTCGGAGCGAATCGATGTCTATGAAGATCGTCGTCACACAGTGTGGATGGCCTCCAGACGCCTTTAATGTTTTGTTTACTACAAGATAATTATTTGAACTATCTCTTAAGATGTTACTAAGAAATTCGGACGAGGGTGGTTCGGACCGTGTCTGTCGGTCGACGGCTGCCGTCTCCGACGGCCCGGGACGGGGGGCCGCCCTACGCCCGCCCTCCCTGAATGCCGCTGGCGAACTTGTCCCCGGCGAGAATGAAGACGATGACGGTCGGGAGCGCCGTCAGGAGCGCGCCTGCCATCCGGAGCCCGTAATTCGTGCCCTCTAACGATTGGCCAAGCCCCCCAAGGGCGAGGGTGGCCGGGGCCGCTGAGTGACCCGCGCCGGACATGATGATGAGCGGGAACAGGAAACTGTTCCAGACCTGGGTGAAGTGGAAGATGAACACGACAGCGAACATCGGGACGGACATGGGTAGGATGATGCGACGGTAGATACTGTACATATTCGCGCCGTCGATTTTCGCGGCCTCGATGAGCTCCTGGTTAATCGTCTGGTAGTAGCCGCGGAAGAGGACCGTGACCACCGGTAATCCGTACGCGATGTCGGTAATGATTAGCGCGAGGAGGTCCCCGTGGTAGGGCTCCAGGAGCGGGAGCGTCCAGACCGGGCCCAAGAGCTGGTCTAGCGGCACGTACACCGACCAGAACCGAGCAATCGGAACGATTGCGGCCTGCGTCGGGAAGAACGTAGCTGCGACCATCATCAGGAGGACGGCGACCTGACCGCGCCATTTGATCTTCGTGAGGCTGTATGCGGTTAGACTGCCCAGTATCGCCGTGAGAGTCGTCGCCGGAATGACGCGGAGGAAACTGTTCAGGAGTCCGTTCTGGAGTACGCTGAACGCTTGCGCCCACTGCGCGATGGTGAACCCCTCCTGCCAGGGGAAGACAGGGATAAAGGGCAGCGTCTGCGTCACGGCGGCTCGCGTCTTGAACGACGTTATCACCGCCACGAACAGCGGGAAGAGGAAGACGATAGCGAGGGTATACACCGCGGTGTATAGCAGCAGCTTCCGCAGCGTCCACCGCTCGAAGTTCGGCACGACTGTCCGGCTTAGCTGACTCGGGAGTGACGTTGAGCTCATATTTCGTTCACCTTGTATTGGTAGTAAATGTACGGCGAGATGATTCCAAGCGCCATCAGAAAGAGTATGACCGCGATGGATGCCCCGTAGGCCCACTCGAGCTTCTGAAAGGCCTCGCGGACCATCATCGTCGCGAGGATGTCTGCCCCTTTCTGTGGCCGATACTGCCCGAACATCGCGAAGAGGAAGTCGAAGGTCTTGAGCGCGAACACCATCAGTATCACTCCCGCGGAAGCCGCTGAGGCTTTCAGTTGCGGAATGATGACCTTCCAGTAGATTCGGTAATCTTTCACTCCGGCCACGCGGGCGGCTTCGAACTGGTCGTCGGGTATCGTCCGAAGCCCGGCCAGGTACACGACCATCGTATAGCCGACGAACTGCCACGCTAACGCGGTGATAATCGCGCCCAGAATAATCTGCGAGTTACCGATGATCTGGTACTGACCCAGGCCCAGCGACCTGGTGAACGTATTGACCACGCCGTAATTGTAGTTGTACATCCACAGCCAGACCTGTCCGGTGACGATGAACGCCAGACTGAACGGCAGTAAATAGATCGTTCGGAGGTGTCCCCTGCGGCGAATATCCTGATCTAACAGGATTGCCAGGCCCAGTCCGAGCACCAGACAGACGATGGTAAACACGACCAGGAGAACAATCGTGTTTTGGCCCGCAAAGAGGAACTGAGGGTCAGAGAACGCTCGACCGTACATATCGAAATCGAGCTGACTGAACGAGGGGGTTCCGAAACCCTGCAAGTCCGTCAGAGAGATTACGAAGTTCCAGAGGACTGCGCCGTAAATAAACAACCCGACCAGAAAGGCCGGCAGGAGCCAGAAGGGCATCGATTTGATAGCGTCTGCCCCGATCAGTCGGCGTAACTGGCTCTGACTGGAATCGAGTGCCTCGCCCGTATTTTCTGTTTCAGTTGACATTTTTTCGAAAGACTTCCTGAATGGACCTTTTCGGTACGTCGTATATTAATCGTACTATTCTGGAGGTCTGTCCTCTCAGATGGTGTCGATAATCCCTTGCGCCGTCGCTTCGACCTCGTAGGGGCCCATGAAGTTGCTCGAGAAGACCTCTCTGAGGTTCACGAGCGTCGTCGGGGCCACCGCCAGTCCGTGCGCCAGTGTCGGCGGTCGGTATTCGATGTTCCGGAAGTCCTCCATGGTCTCAGTGAGGAACGGGCCGAACTCTTCCATCGAGACGTCGGTACGGAGCGGAATCGAGCCCTTGTGCTTGTTGAAGTTCACCTGAGCCTCCTTGGACCCGACGTACCGATGCCACCGGATCGCCTTCTCCGGTGCAGGGTTGTTGTTCGGATAGACGAAGGCGTCCATGTGGAGGGTGTACATGTTGGACGTTCCCGGGAAGGCAATCCATCCCCAGTCTTCACCGTACGTGAGATCGTTTGCGTTGTATCCCCCGGCCATCCAGTTCCCCTGGTGGTAGAAGCCGGCTTCGCCGTTCATTATCTTCTGGTTGGCCGATGGCGGGCTGACGGTCGAAGCGTCCTCGTTGAAGAACTCCGCGTACCGACTGGTCATCTCAACGCTCTCGGTAACGGACTGGAGGTCTCCCTCACCGTTTATCAGGTCCATGTAGGACTGGTAGCCGTGCATGCCGAGGTGAATCGCGGCCCACAGTTGCAGTTGCGTATTCGCGTTGACCATCGACTGCGCCATTCCCACGGCGTCCGTGTTCGCCTCCACCTCTTCCATCAGCGGGATGAGGTCGCCGGGGGATTCCACGTCTTCGGGCGTCACACCGGCGCTCTCGATGACATCGAGATTGAAGAAGAGGTTGTTGAGTCGGTGGGACCCTATCGGCACGGTGACGTATCGACCGTCGAACCGGCTGAGCTCTTTGGCTTCGTCGACGAACGCGTCCTCCATGTCGTCGTGCTGCCAAACTGACTCAGTAATATCTCCCAGGAGCTGACGGCTGCTCTGCATAAACTGCGTGAGATGTGCGCCGGGCCAGGCGTTGAACGCTGCCGGCGGGTCCTGATTCGCCAACCGCTGGTTGACCATCTGGTTCAACTGCACGTTGGCTGTTGCGCCCACGCCCCGGATATCGGTCTCGATATCGGGATACTCCTCCTGGAAGCCCTCGATGACCGCATTTATGGCATTCTGACCGCCACCGCCAGTCCACGGGTGGAGGACTTCGAGCGCGGTGCTATTGTACGTCGGTGAACTCTGGTCAGTGGAACCGCTACCGCTGCCATCGCTCCCGTCGCTACTTCCGTCACCGCTACTCCCGTCGCTCCCTCCGTCGCTGCCACTCCCTCCATCGCCGCTACAACCAGCCAGCGCCCCAGTACCGAATACACTGGCAGCGGCGATTGCTTTCAGGTACGAACGACGCTCTCTGTCGGGTCCTTCTGCTGAATTGCTCATGCGAATGCTCCATACGTGGCTTATCTATTATGGCATATAATCGTTGTGGTTAGGACGGCCGTGCTAACGTCTCGCCGCGATTTCGGATGGACGGGGCGGGATAATTGACCAAAAAATTTATCATAGAAAAGGAGAGATGGTCTGACATGGCTAGAGTCAGTCTCGACCACGTAACAAAGACGTTTCAAGACGACGGAGAGATCGTCGCCGTTGACGATTTGAGCTTAGATATCAGGGACGGCGAGTTCCTCGTACTGGTCGGGCCGTCCGGCTGTGGAAAGTCGACCACACTCCGGATGATTGCGGGACTCGAAATTCCGACACGTGGTGAGATACAGCTCGGTGAGCGGACGATAACGAACGCGTCGCCACAGCAGCGGGATATCGCGATGGTGTTCCAGTCCTACGCGCTGTACCCGCACATGAGTGTGCGCGGGAACATGTCGTTTGGACTCAGGGAGGCAGGTGAGCTCCCGGAAGACGAAATACAGTCGCGAGTCGAGAGCACGGCCACTATGTTGGGGATGGCCGACTTGCTGGACCGGAGGCCCCAGGAGCTGTCAGGAGGGCAGCAGCAACGTGTCGCCCTCGGGCGAGCTATCGTTCGTGACCCACAGGTGTTCCTGCTCGACGAGCCCCTGGCTAATCTCGACGCAAAACTTCGGGCGGAAATGCGGACGGAGCTCCAGAAGCTCCAGGACGATCTCGAGACCACGACGATTTACGTCACACACGATCAGACTGAGGCGATGACGATGTCTGACTGCATCGCCATCTTGAACGACGGCCAACTCCAGCAAGTCGGGACCCCGTTAGAGTGCTACCACGAGCCAAACAACCTCTTCGTGGCTGGATTTCTCGGCGAACCGTCAATGAATTTCTACGAGGGTAACGTCCGTGATGGGTCGCTGGTCACGGACGCCTTCGAGTATCCACTGTCGGACGCGTTGGCCAGCGCAGTCGACGGCCACCGAGAGGTCGTGCTGGGCATCCGACCGGAAGACATCAAAATCGGTGAGGCCGAGGAGACGGACTACGACTACTCCGCCGTCGTAGACGTCGTCGAACCGATGGGTGACGAAAATACGGTTCACCTCCAGTTCGAGGGGCAGTCGAGCGACCAAAGTGTGATGACTGCGACAATCGATGGCATGCGCTCGCTCACACTGGGGGAAACGACGAAAACGCAACTCCCCCCCGAAGCGGTCCATCTGTTCGATGCAGCGACGGGCGAGGCACTGCACAACAGAGAACTGCGGGATGCCGAGACGGTCGAGCAGATCGGGTCCAGAGCTGACTAACTGAACACGTCGACTCCAGCAGCCCGGCGCTCTCTGTACGGGACCGGTTCAGTCCGAACGGAACTGACTGCCATCGGACCAGTTGACGCAGTTTACGCACCGGTCGGGGTGTCGTCTGATGTGCGATTGGGCGTGCACTGAGTGTCACTGGCGACCATAGCTCACGCGTTCGGTGGGCGCCGCCGAACGGTTTTTCGATGTCTGTATTCCACGTAACGGGCTGACTGGTCCACCAGTCTGGATACCACGTCTGTCGTGCGTTCCGAGTCCCACGCTCCAATCCAGGTACCGTCTCGCACTTTCTTCTATATTATCGAAGCAATAGTCACGAAGAAGACAGAGACGACTCGGCCGACGCTTATTAGTTCCCCACTCTGATAGCGGAAATTAAACAGCCGGTGTAGGGACGGTGGTTCGGTGGCCTTCTCGAGTAACTCCCGTGGCAGCCTCAGTCTGTCAAACGATATAATTCTATATGATAGAAATCAGTCTATCTGCGATTGCCAACTACTACCACAGAAGTGTAACGAACGTACTCTTGTTATTTATTCGCTCTCCTCGTCTGAAGTTGCTAATATTTAATCATCTTGTTTACATTCGATACTGTCGTATGAGAAATTCTGAAAATAATCAAAGCGCGATTATCTTCTATATCGTAGAAACTCCAGCGAGTTCTGGCCCGTTGCCGCTTTCAATCGATGTCGCGATTCCCACCAGAGAAACTCGAACCCGTCGCGTCGGCAGCGGTCGTGATGCCGTCACCGTTGTCGGCTTCGTCCGGATTTTACGCCGGAGCCTGTGACGAGTTCGAGTCAGAACAGCGGCTCCTCGTCAGCCGTGTCGGCGACGGACGATAGACATAATATCGTCCCGCTCCACGTTCACGTATGGAACACCCAGGGAAAATTCAAAGCGTGGAAAACGCCTTCCAGATTATCGAATTTATTCGCGACCAGGGAAGTGCAAACCTCACAACCATCGCCGATGAAATCGGTCTTTCTGAAAGTACTACTCACTACCACCTGTCTACGCTAAAATCTCATAATGTCGTCGACAAACGTGGCAATCAATACCACCTTGGATATCAATTACTCGAATACGGTGGCATCGTAAAGTCCCGAACGCAGCTATACACGTATGCTAAGCCCCATATGGATCGAATCGCCATCGAGACCGATTTGGCTGTATATCTCGGTATCGAAGACCAGCGAGAGATCGTGCACATCGCTTCGATTTCGATGGAAGAGACGTCGATAATCGGCGACCACGATGGAAAGCGAACCGAGTTCCACTCGGCAGCGCTGGGGAAGGCCATCCTCGCATTCCTTCCGGAAGAAGAGGTGCAGGAGATACTGGTCGACCTCGATTTCCCCGAGTTCACCGACAAAACAATCACAAACCCGGACGATTTGAGAGAGTACCTCGATACCGTTGTCGACCAGGGCTACGCGATAAACGACGAAGAGGACTTCCGCGGTTGGAAAGGAATCGCCGTCCCGATACTCTCGAGAGACGGTGTGGAGGGCGCAATTAGCGTGGCCGGCCCGAAATCGAAAATCAACAACCAACAAGAAAGCATCGTCCAACTTCTGAAGGAGTCGAGAGACGAAATAGAGTTGAATTACAACGTCGAGCAGTAAACCGGGAGATGCCGTTTCTGGGCCGTCGTTCACCGCACTTCACGAACGCGCGAAGGCGCGCTCCTGACGGCGTCCGCGTCGCCGAGATCGCGGTTCCGTTCTGTCCCGTTCTCGTCGGCTTCCGCTTCGAGTTCCGCTTCTGCGCTGGCCTCCAGCGCACCGATATCCGGGGCCGAGCGCGCCGTCTCCCACACCGTCGACTCGATGGCGGTACCCGAGTCGACGGGTTCTGACCCGGGCACGGGCACGAGGAAGCCCGGGTCCGTCGGGTCAGTGCTCTGGAAGGAAACCCCGTCTTCTGCCGTCGTGAAAATGTTGTATTCCTCGGGATAGCTGGTCCACACCCGGCTCTCGACGGCGTTCCCGACCGCGAGGTTGTTTATCAGGACCGCGCCCTCGTTCTGGAAGTCGAAGCCCATGTCGTTGTTCCACGCCGTGTTGTGGTACAGGATGAGCGGCCCTTCGGCTCCGTTGTAGTCGAAGCCCGTTCCCTGCGCGTACTCGCCTTCCTCCTTTCGGACGTTCCCCCACGCCAGGTTCCCGACGACGAGGTGGCCGCTCGCGGTGTGCGGGCCGAACTTGAACCCGTTTCCGTTCCCCGACTCCGCCAGCGTCGTCTCGTTCACCTTGCCGTTCTCCCAGGCTCTGCTGTAGAAGATGTCGTTGTCGTTGGACCGGTAGCCGTCGAAGCCGTCGTCGGAGTTGAGATACATGTCCGTGCAGTACACCAGGTTCTCGTTGGCGGTCTTGCCCTCGGGGTCGGGGCCCTGCTTGATGCCGACGCCGTCGGCGTGCTCGCCGGCGTTCATCGCGTCGTAGTTGTGGTGAAAGCTGGAGTGCCTGATCTCGTTGTGAGAGCTCTCGATCAGCGCGAGCCCGGTCAGCACGTTGTCGTGAGACTCCACGTTCTCGAACACCAGGTGGTTCTCACCGCCGCGTGCCCGGATGCCGAAGCCCGGGCTCTCTCTCACTTCGACGTTTCGGACCGACCAGTAGTCTCCCTCCGCCTCGACCGCGGCACCGAAGTCGAACTCCGGATCGTCCGTGTCCGGCGCCGAGAGCCGTGAGAAGTCGAGTACCGGCCGTTCGCCCGGTCTGCCGGCGAGGACGATTCGGTCGCTCGCCGTGCCGTCGCCGTCGATCGTGAGCGTGGACTCCATCTCGTAGGTGCCGCCCTCGAGATAGATCAGGTCGCCCGGGCCCGAGTCGTTGATCGCTCGCTGAATCCCGGCGGCGCCGTCCTCGGGAGACACCGTGAAGTCCGGCTCCCGGGGTTCGGGGACCTCGTATCGACAGACCTGCTGGTTCCCTGCGATATGGACCGGCTCTGCTGGCACGGCGTTTCCGGTCGACGACCCGTTTCCGACTGCGTCGTCCGGAACGCTGGCGTTCGCATTCGTCACACCGGAGTCGGGGCCGTCTGTGGCCCCGTCTCCCGGTGAACCGACCCAGCCGGCACCGACGCTAATCAGTAGCGCGAGAACCACCAGCGCCAGGAGAACGCCCGACAGAGCGCGGACGGAGAGTTCACCCCTGTGGCTTCCACGGAGACCCACATCCATGGGTCCGCTACTTACGACTCCATTAAATAACAGGCAGACGTTTTTCCGAGTTAGAGACGTACTACGGCCCTGTATCGCCGTGGAATCGGTGGCCTGCGACCGACGTCGAGCGCGTCGGCGTCGCCGACCAGTTCGTGTTCAGTTGGACGCTCCCCGGGTCGGACTGGCCCGCCCGTCCTCCGAACGGTCTCTCCGGGCTCAAACGGCAACACACCGGTTTGCTCGGGTGTTCGCGCGGTTCGAGCGGTCCGATGTCAGCGACGGCGAACGGCCTCCGGTCGGCCCTGAGTAGGGCGTTCATTCACCTTCAGATGCATGAGTGGTAACGGATTTGTAACTATATATTCCACCGTTCTCCAACCCGTCGTGGTGGGTAACAGTGATATCCTCTGGGTTACGCTCGAAAGTGTCAGAGCCGATCATACGCCGATGTACGGGTACGAACGGAATACGACCCCGTTCATCGACTCCCTCGCCGACTCGCCTGACGCGACCGTGCTGGATAACGGCATCAGCCAGTCCATGTGGACGCCGGCGTCGACCGCGTCGATTCTCACGGGGACGTACCTGTCGACGCACAACGTCGGGCAGGACGGGAAAGTCAAGCGAAAACTGCACTCGGAGCTAGACACGCTCCCCGGCGTCCTCGCCGACGCGGGCTACGAGACCGCGCTGTTCTCGCCGTCGACGTACATCAGCGACGCGACGGGGCTCACGTCCGGATTCACCCACAGCGAACTCATCCAGCTCCGGAAGGAGAACTTCTCGAAGTTCGACGAGACCGGGCGCCTCAGCTGGAAGCTAGCGCTCAAGCGGTTCCGAGAGAACCCGACGCTGGACCTGCGCATGCTGAAACGCGACATCGAGAACAGCACCAACGGATTGCTTGCGACCCGGGTGAAACGGTGGATGCGGAACGAGTCCGACCCCGATTCGCCGGCCTTTTCTTACGTCCACGTTCCGTCTCCACACCATCCCTACGTGCCGATATCGACCGTTGCGAAGGAGTACTACGACGGTCCGGACCTCCCTGCGGCGTACGACACGATCGAGCGGATCTACGAGGGAACGGAGGCGATTATGGACCGGATGGCAAACGGGAACGAATTGACGCAACAGCAGACCGAACTGGCCAAGACGCTCTACGACGCCGAGATTCGGTACGCGGACCAGACGGTCAGACAGATCGTCGAGGCCGCTCGGGCGCGCTCGGATCGCGACCTGATTGTCGTCGTCACGGCGGATCACGGGGACATGTTCGGCGAATACGGCCTCCTCGGACACAATCTGGTGCTCCGGGACGAACTGATCAACGTTCCACTGATCGTCTCCGGCATCGACGGCATCGTCTCGACCAGCACCGACGTCTCACAGCACATCGACGTGACCTACACCCTAGCGAACCTCACCGGGACGCTCACCGAGCAGTTCGAAGGTCGAGATCTCCGCGAGGGCGGCCGCGAATGGGCACTCAGCCAGCGGGGCGTCGCGCACCTCGACGAGTATCGGAAGTACAATCCCGAGTTCGATACGTCGCAGTTCTTCGAAGAGCCCTACACGTGTGTCCGGACGGCGACCCACAAGTATCTCGGAAACCGCCACCGTCAGGTGTTGTACGAACTCCCCGACGAGACGGCGGACGTAAGCGAGGACGACCCCGAAACCGTCAAGGAACTGTCGGCAGTCGTCGACCGAGAGATTCAGTGGCTCTCCCACTCTCAGGGAGAGGAGGCGGAGTACGACGAACGGATGCGTGCGCAACTCCAGGACCTCGGCTACCTGACCTGACGGACGCACCGTGGTGCCGGTGAGGTGTGCTATTTACCGTGCGCGTTCGAACGTCGCAGGCGACTCACGGAGTGTAATCTATACAGGACATTTCGCTAGAGGTGGTCATACCGTGTTGTCTCTGAAGTATAGGGTTCAACAGAGACAACTAAACAGCTACCGAAGGAATGTGTAGCTGGATGGCTCTGTTGAAATCCCATCCTTCAGATATATTCTGGTCTGAAACAGCCGGTCGATGGCGACTGCGTGTTGGATTTTCAGGTTGGCAGTAGCTGTTCCCAGCGGGCTTCTATCGTTTGTCCCCCAAGTATTAATCCCTGTCAACGCGAACGTCAACGTACCAATGGCGACCGCAGATGAACAGATTCGAGTTAGCGACACGGTGAAGCGAGAACTTGACCGTCGCCGCCGGGAGGGCGAGAGCTATAACGATGTGTTGCAGCGGATGCTTGAGGACGACCGCGACCTCATGGCTGGGTTCGGCCGGTGGTCAGACGAACAGGCTGACCGGACCCGAGAGGCACGTGAAAAGTCCAAGCAGAAGTCGGAAGACCGGATGCGTCGACTGGCGGACGACGAATGAAGGTACTCGACGCGACATTTCTCATCGACTATCTCAACGGTGTCGACGCCACCGCTGAGTATCTACTGGCCCATGACGATGAACGGTTCATTATTCCGGCCCCAGCGTACGCCGAGGTCCTTGTCGGAGAGGGGAATGCCCCAGACGGCGATGTAACAGCGGTAAGAGCTGACCTTTCGTGGGGTGAGGTTTACGAGACCGACGAGGATACAGCCGAGATAGCCGGCGAAATCGCTAGCGAAGTTGGACCCCAAGGCCCGTTCCTCGTGGGGATGGACGGTCTCATCGCCGCCGTGGGCCGAGAACTTGATGCACCCGTGGTCTCCAGTGACAGTGATCTCACGCACGAAGAGACCAAGCGCGTCGTAGACGTTGAAGAGTATCAGTGAGTGACGGTGTCTGATTGACTTCGGGTGTGATCCCTGTGTCCATTGTATAGACATCTCAGAGCGATCGGTCGAGATTATGAACGAGACAGGCAATGGTGAGTTAACGGAACTGTTTCAACCAGCGTCGTGAGCGGACGAACGCAGTGATGATCCACTCATCGAAAGTGCACCACGTTCCACTCGACCGTCCACATTGGCGAGCGACACTGGGACAGCGATCCGACAACTGACAGCGACACGCCACAGCCAGGCGTAACTATCGAAGTGGATTATCACAACAGCAGTCATTCAGCACTCCGGAGTGCCAGCTGGCGGGACCAGATCCGTACCAACTACGCGCTGTACGGCATCGATGTGGCGTTCGTGATCGACGATTCGATCTCACCGTTCTGAATCAGTACACTGGCTCCGAATACGCCACCTTACAGCAACGACGGGGTCGGTACCGTTCGAGGCTTCTGTCACAGCGATGTGCGAACTGATACCAACAATAATTCAAAAGAAAATTCTATAAATTTAAATACCAAAAGTAAGTTATGACGGTGTATGACTACACGGGCCGAGACGGACGCCGCGCCGGTGGTTCCCGAGCCGCTCCCGCCGGACGACGCCGAGGCGCAGTCGACCGTCAAGTCGTACTTCGACAGCGACGAGAACGTTCCCGGCGACGAGTTCGCGAGGGATACCTCATGTGGCGCTGTACCGAGTGCAGCGAGATGGGCGATCTCGGCGACGGATTCCCCGACAGCTACCCGAACTGCGGCGCGCCGCGGGAGGCAGTCGTGAAGGCCCGCGAAGACTGCGCCCAGTCGGCATCGGAAGCCGGACCGGAGCTTGCCGCGGCCCAGAACCACCTCTGGCGATTCGGGGCAGTCGGATCGAGCACTCGAGATACCGGTTCCTTCGGGCATCCGACCCCTCGGGAATCGGCCCTCGTCATCGACACCACAGAGCCATCCGCGTACCCACCGGCACCGCTCTCAGTCAGCCACTGACCGAAACCGCCTCCGCGTTTCGATCACCGAGCGCGTCCGGTTCGCTGGCCGCTGAGTTGGCGCGGACGACTGGCTCGCTACTGGCCTGGATCGTACTGTATCGGTGTGCACAGTACATTTTTCGCGGTGGCGCTTCCGGGAGTGGCTCTCCGACATTCTGTGCGGTTCCAGACACTACGTACATACTATCTAATATAATTTCACGATTCAATACATACATTTATAGTATCTGGTATGGGATTCAAAATATGGAGTTGGGTGGAAAGGGGGTTGCAGTCCTCGTAGCAACAGCAATCGTTCTCTCGACTAGCACGCCGTTCGTGGGGCTCGCGGCAGCACAGCCGACCGGGGCTGGCAATCAGCCGGCCGAGACGGTACCGAATCCGGTCGCGACAGCGACGCCGGAGGAAACTTCGTCGTCTGGAGGGGAGGTGACTCTGCCCGGGACGGGTTACGGTTCCGCTCCGCAAACGAACGCCACAGGCGCGGAAAACCAGTCAAAGACGAGTTCTAACGGGACCGACAATCGCACACAGGAGCCGATCCCGACGAACCTGACGAGCGAACCACCGGTCGTCAAGAAGTACTACGCCGCACAGCTGCTCGACTCGATCGAGACGGACGGTCACCGAGGCCGGGAGCGCCAGGTCGATCGGGCACACGCCCGGATCAACGGAACGCTCCGCCACTACCAGGGCCCGGTCCGGGTCACCGAGAGTCGTGTCTTCACCGACGACGCCATCGGTGTGCAACGGCTCCGGTACGTTCGAGGGGAGGCCGCACGCGACGACGCCCGTCGGGTGGCACGCCTCGTCTACGAGGCCGACAACGCGTCCGCCCACGCCGCCGTCGCGGATGCACGGCGGGTCCTCGACCAGCGCGGCGACGGGATGGACTCCCGCGGGCGCAAGCGCGCTGCGGAGGCGCACCTTCGGACCGCCGAACGGGCACTCGACCGCGCCGAACGCGCCGCCACACGCGGCGGTGACCGCCGCTACATCGCCAGCCGTGTGCGGGCGTTGCATCACCTGCGAGTGGCACACTGGCAGGCCCGGCTTTCCCTTCGGACGGTCGACCGGAACGTCGACCCGCGGGTGACGATCGAGCAGACGGCCGACCCCGTTCGTGACGGGAACCAGACGATCAGCTACCGAATCGCCGGGACCGTCTCGACGGTTCGCCCGGAGACGCTCGGCAACGTCACCGTCACGATCAACGACAATCGGACGGTGACGACACAGCCACGGACGCGACGTGCCCCACCGGGCACGAATCTCTCCTATCAGGTGGCCGTGAACCTGACCGAGCGAGTGAACACCATCGAGGTCAGTGTGAACGAAACGGACGGCGACCAGGACCGCCGTCACTGGGACCGCGACCGCTGGGATGACCGCGATGGTCGCTGGGCGGACGACCACGACAGCCGGTGGACCGAGGATCCCGACCACGGGAACGAGCATGACCGGCAGCGTCACGACACGAAGGGGCCGGGCGATTCCTGGGCCGGCAAGCACAGAGGTCTCGACAGGTCCGACAAGCGGGGCCCGGGGCGGTCCGGGAACCACGACCGTCGCGATGGCGACCGCGAAGATGAAGGCCGGGACTGGCGTGACGACGATCACCACTGGGGCGACGACGGGGATGACCGCGAGTGGGGGGACGATGACCACGACTGGAATGATGACGATGACGACCACGAATGGGGTGACCACGACCGAGACGACGACCACGACCGAGACGACGACCACCACTGGAACGACGACCACGACCGAGACAACGACCACCACTGGAACGACGACGAAGACACGGACCGTCCCAGCGGCGACGCGACGGCTATCCTCTACCTCGACGGTGACGGGCTGGAAATGGCCTACGAACGTCGCGTGACGGGCACCGACCCGCTGGATTTCGACAGCGATTCGAACGTGACCGACGCCACCGAAGCCGACAACGGAACGATCGACGGCCGCGAGGATTACGACAGCGATGGCCTAGGCACGCTCACGGAACGCGACCTCGGGACGGATCCGATGGTCGCCGACACCGACGGCGATAACCTGAGCGACGGCGGCGAACAGCGGATCACCCAGACGAATCCGTTGAACCCCGATACCGACGACGACAACGTCCCTGACAACCGCGAGGACCCCGACAACGACACCCTCTCCCACGAGGAAGAACTCGCCGCAGGGACCTACCCACTGGACGCCGACCCCGACGGCGACGGCCTGGCTGATCCCGAGGAACTCGACCGCGGGACGGACCCGCTGGCGGCCGACACGGACCAGGACTACCTGGCTGACGGAGAAGAACTGGACGCGCCGTTCAATACGGACCCGCTGGATCCCGACACCGACGGCGATGGCATCGTCGACGGCAACGAAACGTACACCTCCACGGCTCGGAACCAGAGCGTCGGCCTGACCGTCGACGTCACCGGCCAGGGCAACGTGGCTGGCAGCGTCGCAATCGCCGCCGACGACACGGGGCGGTTCGACACGCCCCAGATGGATTCGACCGCCGTGAGCCCGGTCGTCGACATTCGCTCCAAGCGAGCGTTCAGCAATGCGACGCTCACCTTCGCGGTCGACGAGGCGGCCGCGTCAGCGGGAGCCGACACCCAACTGGCAGTCTTCCGCTGGAACGAGTCAGCACAGGGCTTCGAGCCGGTGAACTCGACGGTCGACACCAGCGAGGGCACCGTCGCAGCCGAGACCGAACACTTCTCGCGATACGTCGTGCTGGACGTCGCGCAGTGGAAGCCCAGTTTCACGACGGTGCCATCCGCGAGCACCACCCAGAGTCCCGGCAGCAACACGACCGTCCAACCGCTGGACGTGGTGCTTTTGATGGACACGTCGGGGTCGATGAAGGGCAACGACCCGAACGGCATCGCCAAGGACGCCGGAAAAGAGTTCACGGGCAGTCTGCTGGATACGGACCGGGCGGCCGTCGCGGTGTTTGCAAACGAAGCGGAGATCAAGCAGAACTACACCACGGATCACGATACAGTCAACCGGACGATCGAGAGGATCAACTATCACGGCGGACGCGGTGGCACTTCGATCGACAAGAGCCTCGCCGACGCCATCGATTACAAACGCAACAACAGCATCTCCTCTCACCGACGGGTGATCGTCCTGCTGTCGGACGGACGAAATGCCGCCGGCGTCGGCTCGGATCCAAAGACGATTGCACAGGCCCAGCGCGCCGCTCGGGCGAACATCACGATTTACACGGTCGGATTCGGCGGCGCTGATAAACCGCTCCTGCGCGAGGTCGCCACCACCACCGGCGGCCAGGCGTACTTCGCGTCGGATGCGAGCGAACTGCCCGAAGTGTTTTCTCGGGTGGCAACAAATACCACGGGAGGACCGGTCGCGGACTCCGACGAGGACGGCCTCCCCGACGGCACCGAAACGGGCGGGTTCACCCGCGACACGCTACCGATGACTATCGAACCGTTCACGACTGATCCCAGCAGCACGGATACCGACGGCGAGGGACTGCCCGACGGCGAGGAGGTCGGTGCAGTCCACGTCCGTACGCAGGCGTTCACGGTCATCACGGACGGCGAGGCAGTCGCACAGTCGGTGCGAGGTGGCTACTGGCGGATCAACAGCAATCCGACGAAGACCGATACCGACGGCGATACCATCGACGACGCAACGGAAGTCAACGGCTGGAACATCTCGGTGGTCAACAAGACCGGCCACAGCGACCCGTACCGGTACGACTACGCCTGTGAAGAAGGAGCGTGTGAAGAACCGTCCCAGACAATCACTGTCACGTCGGATCCGAAAACGCTGGATTCGGACGACGACGGCCTGACCGACCCAGAAGAGAAGAACCTCACGCACACCGATCCAGATGCGGAGCGAACCTACGGCATCACCGCCGAAAGCGAGCAGACGTTCGAACAGGTGTTTGACGGGTCCTATTCCCTGGAAGAGGTGCAGCTACTTGCGAACGCTGGCCTGGACACGGACCGGATGCACGGCGTGGATGACCGCTCGGATCCGAATTTCACGGACGCGAGCGATTCGTTCGACTTCGTGACAACTCACAATGAACGTGGGATCGACCAGTTCGACTTCACGGGACTGGATGGGCAATCCCGTTCGGATTACTGGGTATCGAATCGGAACGAAATTCGAACGGTGGACCCGAACTACCGCCACCCCGGACTGGACCCAGCATTGGAGTACCAGACCGATCCGTGGGATCCGGACACGGACGACGACGGCCTGACTGACGGCCAAGAGATGCACGGTATCAAGACCAGCGTGATCGAACCGTCATACACCACGAATCCCAACACGCCGGACACGGACGGCGACGGCTACTGGGACGGCTGGATCGGCGTCTACGGCGTCGGCCACTCTGACAACGTTATCCTCTATCAGGAACATCTCCAGAGCGGGAACGGTATCGAGGGTGACGAACGCGTCGACGAACAGCTCGGTGTCCACGACGTGAGCAACACGTCCGTCGACGGCAACGCCTCGGGCTACCATTCGAACGTCCACGTCGGCGAACTCCACTGGGAGACCGACCCGGGAACCCCGACGCCGAGCCTCGACCAGCGAACCAGTCTCGACGTCGAAGTCGACTGGATCCAAGGCCACGACCCTGCCGACAGGACGCTGGGTGGAGAGCCGATCTTGGACGCCATCGAAGACAACTACGCACTCTACGGGATCAACCTCGAGTTCCACCGCGATCAGAACCTCTCGACGAATCAGGTGGAGGCCGTTTGCAAGCAGGACCTCGCTGGGCCGGGACCCCGCTGCACCCAGCGAGTGACACTGCCCGGTCTGAACGCTCACGAACTCGACGCCATCGAAGACCAACACCACAACGATACCGACAAACTCCACCTGCTGTTTGCCACCACCTATACCAACGATAGTCCGATTGAACTGACGCACGACCCCTTCATCGCGCCGGGTGTGGACGGGCTCGCTGGCCACACTGGCTCGCCCGGCCAGAAAGCCATCATCAGCACCGCCCCCTACGGTACCGTTGTCCTTGCTGACGAACCGGAGCTAACTAGTAACGAAACGATCTCCAGTACGACAATGCACGAACTCGGCCACACGCTAGGCATCGGATGGGCCGACGACAAAGGAGCGGGCCACATCGCCGAGTGTTACAGCGGCGATTTCTGTGTCGGTGCCTATGGTGTTGGTGGTGGGAACGATGAAACGCCAGAGGAAATCGTTCGCCCAAGTACTCAGAGAGAAGTTTCAACCTGGAGTATAATGGCACCCACGGACGGAGCAATCCAAATCAAAGGAAGTAGATTCGCATTCAGTATTGAGGAGTTACAAACTGTCGACTTCAAAGAGATACCATCGAAACATGACTGATCCAGTCCCGAGGCGCCAGCTGCTGGTTCTGCTACCAGTAGCAATGGGTTTCCTAGCTGGATGTTTCTCAGTAAATTCATCGCATGCGACTCTCAGAACGAAGTCGCTCACCGTGTCAGAGACAAATAGTTCGTTCGCGATATCGGCGACGCCACACGTCGTCGTTGCGGGTGACTGGAAGCCATTTCGAAACGTATCGATGGTCGTGACAAACGAGGCCGGTACTGAAATTTGTCGAAAGGACCTAGGTGATTTCACCCGATCCGGTGAACAAGATCAAGTAATAGTGGAATGTGACAGCGCTCCCTACACGATTTCCTACGAAATCGATCGAGACCCTTGTGGTCCAGCCACAGCAGTCTTCAAGAATGTGTACGATCCTGAACAAGACATATGGAGGGAGGAACGAATCGAGTGCGAGTGATTGCTGTAAATACCATTAACGCGAGTATCGATCTTGTGGTTTCCAGAACAACAGTTGGAATATTTTCAGTATCGGGGGTGGTTTTACCTATCGACAACGGGGATATCCCAACAATAGATGAGTGACGGACTGCCGAGGCGTCGGCTGCTCGGGTTCGTGCCGGTAGCAATGGGTGCTTTGGCCGGGTGCAACTTGGTAAATACCTCTAATGCGAGTCTTCGATCGAATTTACTTAGAGTTTCAGACGAAAATGGGACATATTTGATTGAGATTGTGCCGGAAGTTGGTGTTGCAGGTGACTGGGAACCGTTCTACAATGTCTCAGTTATTGCAGATAACGAGTATAGAGAGGTTATTTGCCGCAAACCCATTGGCGATCTCACCCAAGCAGGCGAGTACGAGCCAGTGACGTTCACGTGCGAAGCCTTTCCGTACATTATTACCTACGAGATTGACCGTGATCCCTGTAGCCAGGGCACGCTGGTCTATAAAGATGTATATGATCCAGAACAGGACTTGTGGGTGGAATATACGGTGGACTGTGACACCTGAAACGACAGCTTTCGAGACCAACCCAGCGATCCATGACGTGGAGAATCCATATAATCCGGTGAACCACGATAATGTACGTGGGGCCTGCTTCTGTTCAACGAAATCGACAGTCTGTCACCGAACGAGCCAACGCAGGAATGGATCTAAAGCGCGAGAAACTCTAGAATGAGTGTAAGGCGAAAACTCATCAAGTGAGATTTCGAAGCAGGAATTTGTTCGCCTTCAGCATCGAAGAGTTGGTAACTATTGAGGAACCATAGTTAATGAAACGAATATTTATCGTATTACTCATCATTGCCGGATTCGGGCTGGTTGGTGGATGTCTTACGAGTTTGAATCCTGGACCTGGTGCGAGTATCATGTTCTCTGGGAGCTTCAACACCTCCGATGGCGAGTTTGTCATGAATGGACGAATTGTGGAAACGACCGGGGAAAATCGCGTGTACGAGAACGTTCGCATTCTTCTCTATACCTCCGAGACTGAACTTGAACGGCGCGTTTCTGTCGGCGATCTCGATAGCCATATCGATGTGCATATCGAAGCCAAAGATTTACCGAAGTACGTCATCCTCCACTCTCCGGACTTCTGGACTGACGATTCGACAGGAGTCGAATACTATGAACTTGGCCAAGATGGAATGTACATCAGCTATGATGTCGGTTCCAAGAGCAAACTCCCTGTTGAATTGCCCGACTCCGAAGAGTAAGTCCAGTAGATCACCAATCGTTTGTTATAACCGGCCAGAAAACGAGATTCGAGGAGAACTATGCATTCTATGGGATAGAAATTGACCTCGTTCGCGACAAACGCATTGGTGATCCACTCCTCGAAAGTGCACCGCAGTCGATTACGACCGATGCTGATCAGTATCTGGCTGTGACGACGCAGAGTCTCTTCCCTGGGACCGGATTCAATGGCTATGCGACGACTGAATCATACACTCCATTCCAGTTACCCGGGAGCGGAATGTAAATTTATGCAGAGTCGCTCGAAAACTCGACTCTCCCAAGAAGGATTGACCAACGTCATCTGAACCAGTCACCGTATGATAACAATCTGTAAGTCGTCGCAGCCCACGTAGCGATACACGAGATCGGCCATTCGTTCGGCGCTGGCGGAACTCGACCTCGCCGTGCCGCCGGTCGACCACCGCTTCGCCGACGACCGCCTCGACGACCTGCTGTACTACGTCCTCCGTGACCTCGTCGGCTACGGCAAACTCACCGTCCCGATCCGCGACCACACGCTCGAAGATATCGAGGCGAACCGCGTCGACGAGCGGGTGAAGGTCCTGCCGAGAGCGGACCTCGGCCACGACGGCCGCGTCCCGACCAATTTGGTGTTCGACTCCGAGGCCGCATTCGTCAACGTCGTCACCCAGCTGGCGGCCGACGACGGCGTTGAACTCAACGCCTCGAACCCGAGCGCGAAGGTCAACATCGACCCGGACGGGACCGGACTGCACGACGCCGACGACACCATCCGCTGTGCCGTGGCCCTGCCGACCATCAGCGAGGACGGCCCGCACATCTCTATTCGCAAGCAGTCGGCCGATGCGATGACCCCGATCGACTTGATCGAACGCGGCTCGCTCCCGACAGAACTCGTTGCCCTGCTGTGGCTGCTGTACGAGTCACACGGCGTCGTCCTCTTTTCGGGGCCGACGGGTGCCGGCAAGACCACGCTGATGAACGCCCACATGCCGTTCATCCCCTATCGCGACCGGCCGATCAGCATCGACGAGGGGTCGTGCGAGGTGCGCATCCCCCACGAGACCGGCGTCTCGCTGACGACCAGAGATCACGAGCGCGACCACCGCCGCGTGACGATGGCCGATCTGATGACGCAGTACAATTACCTGAACCCCGACGTGGAGGTAATCGCCGAGATCAACACTGTCGCCTCGTTCGAGACGTTCGCTGACGACAACAGTGTGGTGATCACAACCTACGTCGTCGGATGTTTCGTTGGATATTGCATCTGTCTCAAATTATTGCAGATGTCTCATCTCTATCAGATAACGTCTATTTCGTACTCACTCGCTCGCACCCGAATCGGGAACCAGCCCTCTTCGTCGACGCCAAGCAACGCTTCAGAGTAGCCGTCAGTGCCGTTGCCAGCCTTCGCCGAGCGAACCCAGTCCACTTCCCGATCACTGAGACCGAACCAGTCGGCCAGCTGCTCGGCCGCCTCGTCGACGCGATGGATAATCGTCATCGAACAGAGGTTCGCAATCGTCCGGGCCTCAGGCGTCAGCGCGAACTCACCGCCGGTCTGTGTGATGAACTGTAGCGAGATGTCGTAGTGGCGACTGTGTCGCACGGCCGTTTCGAGGAAGTCCAGCGAGGTCGCATCGTTCATCAGATAGTGCGCTTCGTCGATAGCGAATACCACTCGCTTGTCCGTCTGCTTTGCCCGTTCGTACACTGCATTGAACAGCACTTGCATCATCAGACTCGTCTCTGACCGCCCGCGCGTCCCCTCCTCTTGATGCAAGTCGAGATACACCACGTCGTTCGAGATATCGAACTCTGTCGGCTGCGCAAGGTTCGCGAGGTCACCACCGTCTCTGAAGGACGGGCGCAGGTCGATCAACAGTGACTCTGCATCGGATCGGACGTTCTCCTGCTCGCCTTCAGTGACGTAGCCGAACTCGCCGGGTCCCTCCAGCAACTGTTCGAGCACGTCGATGACATCACGAACGGTCGGCGACGGCTGGGCGTGTGTCGCTGGGTCTCGGGTGATACCCTGCTGTTCGTACGTCTCCTGTACGCACCGTCGAAGCGTCTGCTTCCGATCATCCAGTGGATTCCCAGCCACGTGTTCGAAGAATGTCTCGAAGAACGTGAGCACCCACGCGATCTGTTCGGCCCAGGGATCCAGATCCGGAACCGAATCCAAGACCGACGAGGGAGTGGGCTGGATCTCCAGCGGATTGAACGCCCGTGACCCACCCACGGTAACGCGCTCACCACCTAGTGCCTCATTGAGCGTCGCGAATCCTTCCAGCGGGTCTAGCATCACCAGCACCGTGTCTTGATCGTGCATCGCACGCCGGAGGAGTTGTAGTTTCGTCGAGAAGGACTTTCCCGCACCGAGTTTCCCGATCACCATCGCACAGTAGCCCGTTTGCCTAGCGAACCGGTCGAGTAATAGGGGACTCTCGTTGAGCGCGTACGTCCCGTACTCGATGCCGTGTTCGGCCAGCGCCCCCGCGACGAACGGAAACATCGCCCCCAGCGCACCGCCCAGCATCGGCGTCTGCGTCTCCTGTTCCAGATTCAGCTTGTCTACACCCACTGGACTCGCCGAGATCAGGGCGTCCAGTTGCGACCAGCGTGGCGTTACTGGTGTGAGGTTCGCCGGCGCTCGCCTCGCCGTGTTCGCCACCGTATCGCTCGTCACGTCCTCGCGCGTCTCACCACGCTCGGTGAGATACATCGACACGTCGAACGCCTCCATCGACGTGTTCCGAAGCATGTCGTACAGTTCCTGATAGTCCTGTAAGTCCTTGCTGACGCCGCGTGCCCCTGCTCGACGTTTCTCCGAGAGATACTCCATCTCCGCTTCCAGATCCTCGATCTTGTTCTCCAGGGAGTCCAGCGTCGCCTCCGTGTCTCTGGGTGTGATGTGCAGCGAGATATCCGTCGTTCGCGTCTCGGCCGTCGAGTATAGGTTCTCGAAGAGACCGTCCCGCGGCGCGTCTGGGAACTGGCCGATCCACTGGGTTCGTGCCCATCGCTCACCAGTTCGGACCGCCGTCGGTGTCCGTTCGAGTTCCGACGGTGCGACGAGAGATTGATGGATCGATTCCGGTGTGTCCAGCGCCTGATCACTCTCTCGATCGACCACCTCGAACGATGGCTCGCTGTCTGTGGGCGGTTCCTCTTCGTCGCCTGCCTCACTGTTACCACCGAAAGGAAGCCAGTCCCACGTCATGGTCGTTCTCCCACGAGCGGGCGCGTCCGAAGCGTCTGCTCGAAATCACCGTACTCCAGCGTCTGGCCGGCCCAGAACTCGCTGATGACTTTCGTCCCGGCGCTCGCGTCCACGACCATCGCCTCACATCCGTCAAGATCACGAATGCCGGACTGCACACGAGACAGGCGTTCGTCAAGCGTCTCGAACAGTGCTTTGCGTTGTACTTCGAGTGGAGGTGCCGTCATTGCTCGGACGAACACGCCGAGGACAGGCACGTCTCCGAGCGCCGCCAGCACGCTCTCTTGCTCGAACTGGACTTCCGATGGCGAGACAGTGACGATGACGTAGTGGTCACGGATCGTCATCTGGCGGGCGGCTAGGTCCTGCTCGTACCACTCGATGTAGCGCTCAATTAGGGTCCGAAGCCGGGAGTTTTCCTTCACGTCGGGATCGTCCAGTCGCTCACGATAGTGGTCGAGATACGTCTCGACGGGGAACGGCTGTGTCGTCGAATAAATCTGTATCGGGAACGTCACCGACGTGTTCAGGAAGTCCTGAAACCCCCCAGCCATTGCTTCCCACTCCGCAGACGTCGCTAGCGCCATGGATGGTGGCGACACCCGGACGAGCCCGATGACTGCGCCGTCACGCCTCTCGATTACATCCTGAGTCGGGTACACGCGCTTGAGTTGGTGATATTCTACTGTCTCTGCATGCGACTCCTCCGTCGTCGTCGTATAGAATCGGACCATCTGCACCAACCAGTCGAGACTCGACGTGTGCGCGGGCGTCACGTACACGAATATTGCACCGATGCCGAGCGCAACTGCGGCAATCGGAAGCAGTAGCGTCTGGATCGCATAGCCACCGATCCGTGTCGATGACGGAACGATCAACTGGCCGAGCAGGACGACGGCAACAGCAGGCAACAGCGCCACGCCGGCATCACCAAGGGTATAGGACCCCAGGAGCTTCGTTTCCGTACCGAGCGACTTCGGGATTCGTTTCGCAGGAGTTCTCTCAACCATTGTCAGTAGATGTATCGTGGTGGATCGTCGTCGGACTCTGTCTCAGAATTCTCGGATTTGTTCGATTCGCCGGCAGACTCGTGCTCGTCCGACCGCTTCGAATCGGTCGATCCGGTCTCGTCGCGATTCGCTGACTTCTCCTCGCCGTCGTCTCGATTACTGTCGCTCCTCGAGCTCTCAGACGAGCCAGAGCGGTTCCGATCGCTGGATCCCGACCTCTCGGTCGATGATCTGCCGAGTCTGGAGCGAAGCGTTCCCTTCGCCCGCGATGCCTTCTGGCCGACAGCGTGTGCCCGGGATGACCCCGATCCAAGCACGGTTTGGCCGCTGGCTCTGATCGCCGACTGACCGGCGAGTCCTCGTCGGAGGTTCTTCACACCCAGCACTCCCTGTTCGCCGGTGTTCTCCACCCGTTCTTTCCGGTCGTGTACACGCCGGCGTGAACTGTGCTGAGACGCCCGGTCGACCATGAAGAACAGGGCCCCAGCTTGCCAGAACAGCACGAACGGGACGATGATCGCGATTAACGGTGTGACGATAGCCAGCAACCACTGCCCGAACCCACCGATCGACAGCGTGACTGAATCACCAAGCACCTTTCCCAGACGGAACAGCACCGCAACCGGCACCGCCATGAACAGGAACGGGACGTAGAAGCCCGCGAGTCGCGACATTAGTCGTGCAACAGGGGCGAACGGACCGACTCCTGGAACCCAGAAGACGATCACCAATGGCACCAACAACACGTACAGGTACAGTACCATCTGGCGCACGAGATAGATGAGCGCGAGCACGAGGAAGATCGCCACGTCGAGTGACGCCGCGAGCGTCATCCCCGCAACTCCCATCGCACCGAATGACACCGTCTCGAACAGTCCGATACTGTCGAGGTTCGGCACGAGAAACTCGACCAGACCGTCGACGAATCGCAATGAGATTGCGGCCAGCCACCACCAGGACAGAATGCCGAGTAAGCCAGCAAAGGCCCGCTTTTTCAGCTTCGTTCGGTGATAGCCGCTGAACAGGTGACTCGTCGATTCTAGAAAGATGACCACACCGAGCGAGAGTGCCCACAACAAGAGTGACAGCGGGACCATCGTCTCCCAGTAGTAGGTGTACAGCGATGGCCAACCGCCGTTCGTCGGGGCACTGAACACGGCATCCGGGCGCGGCGTCGTGACGATGAGGTCGACTAGCGCTTCGACGTTGTTGCCGACGAACCCGAATACAGAGTCGGCCAATCTCTCGAGGAATCGCTCCAGTGAGTCGACGAGGACGTCTCCAAGCGTCTGCATTATTCCCGCTCTCTCCCGGCGATGATTGCTGGTCTTGACTCATTCCCAACTGACGACTGTGGATTCAGTGATAGAACGAACCTCGTCACAGGTCCCTCCACGGCGGCCAGAAGCCCCAGCCCGTAATGCGGTCGATCAGGAACCCTGCCAGCAAGAGTGCGCCGACCTGAACTCCCAGCGTGAACAGCAGGTCGACGTAGCGAAGGACGGTTCCCTCGACGTGAACGGTCGCAGAATCACCCACATATCCCGGCGCGGTCCGCCACCAGTCGTCGGGTTTGTACGTCGCGGTGATTGCGTCGCCCTGCCGAGGGACTATCGCCTGGACAGTCCCGTTCGCCGTCGTATTGACCCGCTGGCCGTCCAGTTGGATATAGCCGCCACGCGCCGCCGTCTCGATGGGCGCACCTGTGTTCGCGTCTGTGAGTTTCACCTCGACGGTCACGGTGTTCGGCGACGTGTTCTGTACGACGAGGTCGAGCTCGCTGCGATTGACCGAGAGATTCGTCGTCGAGTCCGGTGACAGTCGAGTCTGTGTCCCCCGGACAAGTCCCCTGGCTCGAACGGTCTGGTCGCCATTTCCTGGCGGCGCTCTGGCAGCGATGCCGAAGCTCCCGACGTAGGTTCCACTCACTGTATCTAACGCGACGGAAGAATCGAGGTCTGGCGCTGGGAGTATCCGTCCATACGAATCGAGGACCGTGATGTCTCGGTGGGCGTCCTGTGTCGTCCCGGTTCGGATGGGATAGGCGTACACCTGGACCGGATGCACCGGCGAGTGTCGTGCTGTCGTCGTTTCCCCATCAGTTTCGACCAACCTGTCCCACTGCTGGTCGCGTGCGACGTAAAACCGCCAGATGCCGCGGATCTCTCCCGCTGGCAACTGGAGTCCGTACCACGGTTGGCTTCGGAAGACCACGACGCCCATGTCGCCGTTGGGATACGTCGTCCGAGAGCCCGAGAGCAGCGGATCGTAGACGCTCACTTCCTGCGTCTGGTTGACGGTGACTGTCTCGTTGTGGTGTACTACACGTCGCGTCCAGTAATCCCGGCATGTTCTATTCTTGCCGACCGGCTCACAGACAGTTTTCTCTCTGTAAATCGTCTCCGTCAGCTCGACGGTCGCCGTTGCTCGAAGTGTCAGCGGCTGGCTCCCCGAGACGTTTTTCGGTTGGTTCCGATAGTCGAGACGGACGACGGTATCGTTCGTCGTGTTCGCGACCGGCTCGCCGTCCATCAGGAGCGTCACGGATTCAATCTCGTGTGCGGTGACGTTCCACTCCGTCCGACGCGTGGGCGAATCCGTCCCCTCCGGGACGGCTACGCGGTAATCGACCGTTCCGAGAACCGTCCCGTTCGGAGCGATATACAGCGGTTGGCGTCGATCAGACAGCAGCACTCTCGTCGACGGTGTGACTCCCGCAATTGCGACGCTCACGTCTTTGAGATACCTGCCGTCAGTGCGCACCGCGCCCGTCGGATAGACGGCAGTCGAACGATTCGTCCTCGGCATCTCTGCGATATCACGTCGGTTCCACGTCTCGGCTGCCTTCGGCGGCGCGTCGAGTGGAACGTCGCTCGTGACCCTGAGCGCTTCCGCTGCCGACACGTTGTCGGTGGCTGGAATCTCTCGTTCGTCGTCGCCGCTCCAGAGGTCCCAGAACGACGATTCGTTGATGCCGTGATCTGATTCCTCCGGTGGGTGGCCCGTGACTGGGAGTGCCGTCCCGAGAACGGCACAGAGGCAGACGAGTCCGAGCAGGATGCGTTGTCGCATCTGCTCAGAAGTTACAGCTCGTCCCGCCCGAGACGACAGACGACAGCAGGAACTGGATGATGGTCGTCGCCAGCGGCGCGACGATGACCCCCCACACCAGCCCCTGTGTCCGGATCTGCTTGAGCTCCAGTTTCGTGTCCGATTGTCGGACCATCGGCGTCGCAACGGCTGCACCCAGTGCGAGCGTGCCGCCAACCAGTGGCCCCCCGAACTGGATGAGCGTGAAGATATTCTTGATCGTTACTGCCATGTCCGTCTGACAGAACTCCTCGCCGATATCCTGTGCAGCGGCCGGCTCGACACATATCAGTGCCAGCGCCACCACCCCAATGGATGCCTGCAGGCTATACTGTTTCACCAGTGCGATGCGACTCTGTGTGTTCGCCGATTCCTCGGCATTCGGTGTGACCCCCGTCATACTTCCATAGTCGTCACTAAGTCGGTGAGTTTCCCCCCGGAAACCCATTCCCTCAGCGACTATTTTGTAGAAGACAGTCTCCCAGATATAAATTTAACTATCTAAGCCTTGTAAGATAAATATGTACTACTGGTCGACAAACCCTCGCCGGTCCAGTCGGTAACACTCCCAGCAGGGAACGGCTGGCAGGCACTCCTCGCAGTCGTCGGGCTCAGGTTCGTCCGAGTGAACTCCGTCGGTGGTGTCGGGATTGACCGAAGGACCTCCATCGCCACGAATGCGAGTTGTGTCTCTGTAGGGGGACTGTGCGGGGCCACGGTCCGGGCGTCGAATCGCAATCGCGACCCGGTGTTTGCACGCACCATCGAATCGCTCATCGGCTGGACAGCTACACGCTGTTGGGACTGCTCCGTCCATCTCGACGAGATACTCGTGTTCGACCGGATTTGCGTGACTCTCGTTGCGAACGCGAAAACCGGACTCCGCGGGAGTAATGTTGAACCGTTCGTACTGTGCGCGCTTTGCGACTCGGGTCGAAAACGTCAGTGCAGCGAGTGGGTGCATGATCGATTCCGCGGCGCACCGCAGTGCGCCCGCACCCCGAAGGGCGCACAATATACACTACAGGTTCTGTTGGAATAGTTGACAATTGCTGCAAGTGGCGTGCAAGATACAGAGGATGTATTCAGAACTAGTCACCGCGGCTTTTTGACTCTACGATGGATGTAACTGCACATGACGGAGGAGATTTCTCTGGATGGTCGGACGCTTGTTGGAGTTGCAAACACCGAAGATGGTGAGGTGAGTAGCGATACCCGCTTCCAGTTCGAACAAGAGGGAGAACGGATTTACGCACACTACTCTGGTGGAGATATCATCGACGGCCATCTTGTTGGCACCTTCGACGGCCGTGAGTGGGATATCAGATATTCACAGATCAATTCGGAGTATGATACTGCTAGCGGACATTCCGTGGGCACCGTCACACTGCTTGACGACGGCCGCGTTCGTGTCGAAGATGAGTGGGAATGGGAGTCACAGAACGGCAGTGGCGAGTCTGTACTCGAAGAGGTGGCCTGAAGCACCCTTCTGATACCAAATGCGCGCCCTGTATTCAGCACACTCCCGATAAACTATCATCGATTGAGGGTTTCAACAGAGCTATACTACAGAGAACTCGAATTAAGCGAAATGCCGAAACAACTTCATTCACCACAGTGGAACACTCGTTGATGCCCTCCAGCGCTTTTCGCCTCTCGATCCGTAGTCTCCTGCTCGTAATCGCTTTTCAACTCGGCTTCTGTATACTCTTACTCGCCGACGTTGCGAACACTACACGGGATACGGCACGTTGCTCACCTTGAGTAGTGATCTCGCTGGTGGTGTTGCGGTAGTAGGCGCACTACTGGGCCTGATCAGTCTGGCACTCAATAGTGACTCCGACGACTCGTTGGATTGACCGACCGCAAACGACCCTTCCCCGTTTATCCCGAACGACAAGTGAGTCCCCCCTGTACTGCCAACTCAGGGAAATTCGTAGACGGCAACCTCAGTGTGCCCACACTGCGGACAGGCGTCGGGTTCAGCCCCTTTCGCGATGGTTGTTCCACAACGACGACACTCCCGATACACTGTCTTCTCACATTCGAACAACCCCCGAAGCCAGTCTCTGATCATTCGTCCGTCGCGAGTAGCGCCGTGAGTCGGTCACGATGATTGCGAATCGTCGCCGCCGACACGTCTGCAGCATCGGCAAACGCCAGTTGCGTCGGCGGATTCGCCATAGGTGAGGCAGCAACCGCGAGACAGGCCGCCGCGAAGCCTGCGGGATGGGCGCCACTGCTCACTCCTTCGTCGTGGGCACGAACGGCGAGTGTCCGAGCCCGCTGTTCCACTCTGGCAGGCAGCTGGAACTCGGCCGCGAGCGACGGGAGGAACGCGACCGGGGACTGCGGGGGGACGGGCAGTTCGAGGTCAGCGTTGAGCGTCCGATATCCGTTCTCGACGCGGTCTTCATCCACCGGCGCGACGGCTGCGACCTCTGTCAGTGTCCGCGTCGTTCCGTTCAATCGGCAAGTCGCGTACACGCTCGCCGCCGCGATGGATTCGATCGAACGACCCACAAGCAGGTCACTGTCCTGAGCGGTTCGGAAGAGCGCACTCGCCTGTTCGCGCAGCGACTGCGATAACTCGAGATCGCTACTGATCCGTGCGATTTCGACCAGGCCCGTCGCGAGGTTTCGCTCGGCTTTCGAGCGCCAGCGCGCTCGTCCGTGTTCTCGGCGGAGGCGACTGAGTTGCCGCTGTTTCTTCGATGAGAGCGTGTTTCCGTTTCCATCCGTCTTGTAGCCGATTTCCGTCGAGAGGCCTCTGTCGTGTCTCGCCTCCGTCAGCGGTGCTCCAGTTCGCGCTTTCGACGTGTCGTCATCGGCGAATAGCCGTGGCCCACGCCGGTCCAGGCGACAACTCTCGACGACGATGCCGCAGTCACGACAGGCGATTTCGCCGCTCTCTGTTTCGAGACGACCACTGCACTCCGGGCAGGTGTCCGCTGCAATCGTTCGACCGCTCGATTCGTCGAATCCCGTATCGTAGATCTCTCTGGAAGCCATCTGTCAGTACGAGGCCGAATCTGACTGGCCCCGCACCCTTCTGGGGGTGAAAAACTCTGCGGTGGCTGCTACCTGTCTCGGTAGCCAGCAACGGCCGCCATCCGACGCACCGCCGTTTCGGTCACACCGTCCGAAACCCGAGCAACCGCTTGTGCGATATTACTGGTTCTGAGCGAGACGACTGCCCACGGAGCAACGAACGACTCTCGATCGAGTCGTCCTTCAACGAATGAATCCAAGAGCGAGATCGACTCATCGTACTCTTTCGTCGAGATTCCCAGTGCGATGTACTGTTCGCCAGCAAACGGATGGGTTTCGTCGCTGACGACGAGATACGGCCGGTGTGGTGTGTTCCCGAACGGATCTTACGCGACGACGACAGTGCCTCGTCGGTGCATTACTCGTCGGTTTGTTCGGCGTCGAGATCAGGAAGGTCCGAATCCCAATCCGGGTTCTGGTCGTAGTAGTCCCCCTCGAACTGATCCGCGACGGCTTGCAGTCCGCTCTCACTGGCCGTGTGAGCATCGTATGCTTCGATGTTGATCGCCCAGTACTCTCCTTTGTGCCGAACGAACCCTCGCTGTTGGAGTCGACGAAGCGTCGTTCCGACGCTCCCACGGGGGATGTCCAGTTCCTCGGCAAGCTCACTTGCCCGGAACCCGAGTTCGGGACGGCTGGCGAGAAACTCGAGGATTCGACGTCCATTGGTGTCCTCATCCGGCAGGTCGTTCGGATGGTAACTCTCGAAATCGACGGGCACTGTAACGGTATGTAACAGTACGTCACTAACTGTAATGACAGTGCGGGAAGATACCATCAGAAGCAAGTTATTGTTGGGTATCTGTACGGTGATTTTTCCATGAGACAGTGTCACCCGCGTTGGCACTCACCGATCGCTTCGATCACCTTCGTGGCCGTTCGACTGATTCGTCCGAGGCGCTCCAGAATCGTCTCTGGTCCGTCGGACTGCCACGCCGCGAGGTACAATGCTGAGCCGCTCATGTCCAGGCCGAAGTATCGACCCACGATGTAGGCGACCGATTCGGCTTCGACCTCTCGCTTTTCCCGTTCGGGATTGTCGGTGACGCCGCTATGGAGCAACGCGTGGGCGTACTCGTGGATGAGGACCGCTGCCTTCGCTGCAGGACTCTCCCGAGATTTGATTTCGACAGACGCATCGAACTCATCCGTCTCGTCGTCCGCCGGTTGGCAGACGCCTTTTGCACGTCCGTGCTCCCATTCGTCTGCACCGACGACGGATACCTGCACCCCCAGCGTGTCCGCAGCTCCAGTCACTGTGGGAAACAGGGCAGCGGCGTCCCCGCGTGCCGCCGTCTCCAGTTCTGGGAGCGGTTCACCCTCTGTCTGGGAGATGTCGAATACGGGAACTGGTCGGAATGAGACTGCTCCCTTCGACCACTCCTCGGGCGGCGTCTCGTCGTACTCACAGTCCGTGTTCTCGTGGTAGTTCGGTGAGTTCCCACAGTCCGGACACTGCCTGGCGATGATGGGTGCCCAGATCCAGATCGCCTGTTCGCCCTCGGTGACCTGCCTGTCGAACTCTTCTTGCCACGTTCGGTAGCCTGCGACTTTCGTCGCATCGGGACACTGCCGCGCGATCAGGAGTGTGTTCCGATGCGAGTAGTCGTGGAACCGACTCTGGACGTCCAGCCATTGCTGGAACTGGTCGCTGGCTTTCGCCGCTTCGACGTTCTCCACCAGCTCCTCGGCCCACTGTTCGATCGTACTGTGCATCTCGTCTTTGCGAGTGTCGTTCGTTTCGAAGCTCACTCGCGAGTTCGCGTCAGAAGCCATCTCGAATCGTGCGAGGCTGGGTGGCCCCGCACCCCTCAGGGGCAAACAAAACACGGACGCTGTCGGTGCATGGAGGGCCTGCTCGTGGCTTGGTGTACCGGCTACTGCGAGCCGGTCGACTCAGTCCGTGAAGTCCGCAAGCGTCGTCGTCTCCGTCTCCGACAGCGCCTCGATGATGGCAGCGCGATCCCAGCCGAGCGGTGAGAGCACGCTTTCGACTGCACGAACCAACTGCGTCTCGTAGTAGTCGGCATCGTAGTTCTCTACTGACTCGTGGGCGAGCGCGACTTGCTCTCGTGACGCTTTCTCGTCGTCGACGACTACCACCCCGAAGAGCAGTGTCTTGAGGTGCGGCATCGACCGGAGTCAGACACGCCAATCAAGAACGGTTTTGACGGCGAACGATTCATTGGACTATCCGGCTGGCTGTGCAAACTTCTTGACGACTGGCTTCGGGACCAACGGTCCGACGTGACCGACGAGCACGGCGGGAACCCATTGCTCGCTACGCAGTACGGGCGGCCGTCCCGGACGACATTCCCGAAGTACGCTTACTGGTATTCGCGCCCCTGTGAGTACGGAGAAGAGTGTCCAGATGGACGTGACCTCGATTCCTGCGAGGCGATGACCAAGGAGACAGCTTCGAAGTGCCCGTCGTCGATTAGTCCGCACGCGATTCGACGTGGGAGTATCACCCATCATCTGTCCAAGGAAATTCCCGAGACGGCACTGTCTAGTTCTGGATGACCTCAGCTGGCGTTCGTCCGTCGAGTGCTTGATTGGGTCGTTCGTGGTTGTAGTGGTGTCTGAAGCGTCGTAGCCACTGTTTCGCGCTTCGATGACTGCCCCGCCAAAACGAGTGGAAGCGGTCGATTCGCATGGTCACAGTTTGGAACCACTTTTCGATGTGGTTCCGGATTCGATAGTCGAGCCGACCGCTCAAATCGTGACGAGAGAGGGAAGTCAAATAGCCGATAGCATCGACGAGAAACGCTGTCTCGGCAACATCGTGTTTCTCGATGAGTCGATGCAGGAATGCCGCCGCGGGGTCGGTCCCGCGGCGGCTGAACACGTCAACTTCGAGTAGCAGTTTCGAATCAACGTCGACAGCGGCATACAGCCACTTCTTTTCACCGTCAACCTCAATTTGTTTCTCATCAACCGCGACCCGCGACGGCGACGCCGTCGGCGGGTCGCTCTGTGCTTCAGACAACGTATGAACCCAGTTCCAGATTGCACCGTGAGATCGATCGACACCCCGCAAGTCTAAGATAGCGACCGTCTTTCTGATCGACAGCCCAGCCGTATGGAGACGTACCCCAAATCGCCGGACGGGTGTCGGGGTACGCTCGTTCTTTCAAACGTCTTGGCTGTCCTCCTCTAACGTTTCTCTGAGCAGGTCTGCGAGTGTCATGAACACCTCTCGCTACGGCCTGCTCGCTTCTCAAACACACTCAACTAGACAGTGCCGACACATGTAATCTACCACACCGCTCATAGGCACCAACGAAAACTCGGAGTACGATGTTCAGAAAGACCCCAAAACGGGATATTAGGCCGGCAAATCCACGGTAAGCGCCTCGTCGGTGGGTGACCAGGTATGCTTGTTCTGTTCAGCGAGACCAACGTTCTGGAGACGACTCAGAACCGAACCCACCTCGTTTCGCTCTGTCCCATTCGAATTTGGTTCGTTAAACGGGGAATCGGGGAGTTCGCACACATCGCCGTGGATGACACGACGAACCGCGCCGCCGGTGTTCTGGTGAAGTGCCTTGAGGACAAACTGTTCTTCCGTCGTAAGTCGGTCAATGGCGTCAGCAGGCTCTTCAACACTACCAAGACGTGTCTCAGGTGTCGCCCATTCTTCGAGAACAAACTCGGTGATTGTCTTCTCCCGATCTTCGATGTTTTCGACGGACCACTCGTCGTAGTTGTCTTGGATGTCCCACTGCACCCAGAGCTTCGATTCTACGTACCCGTCGTCGCGCTTTGTCTCGAACGCAGCATTTCCCCACTTCGAGTTCCATGGTCTGCTCGCCAACGTGAGGTTTCCGAGACGGTGAATATATGCGTCATACCGAGCTTCGGGACTCGGATAGTCGTCGGCATCCTCAATTGGGAGTTCGTCAGGGCTCTGTGGCCAGATGTGTTCAACCGTGTATTCGTTGCTCATTGCTTCCGAGAGCGTTGGCCCCCCACGCTCACCCTTCTCGTCAGCTCGATGTTCGTTGTAGAAGTAGAAGAGGTACCGGAGATCCTGCGAGCTTGCTTTCGAGTAGAGGTCACCAGCGGACAATGACCGTCGGAACTGGGAGTCGTCCTCGTATCGGTTCATCAGGGAGACGACTTTGCTCACCCAGACATCCGCAGGGCTATCCTTGCTGAGGTTCCTTGTACGGACGTAGAGGCTGGACTCGCCAGTGTGGCTTCGATGGTTCCCAATAGAGTAGACGCGGAAGATGTACGTCTCAATCGCGTTCAGAAGCTCTAGTCTCCCGTCCTCATCGAGATTCGGCCACGCTTTGAGGAGCAACGGGTAGAACTTCGTCGCATGACGCAGGCGATGAATCCGATGAATGAGGGTCGAAACTTCGTCGTCGCCGGTACAGTCAAGAACTTTTGCTAACGCGTTGAACCCGCGCTCCAAGCTGTTGGTGTAGTCGCGGATGTATTCCAAGCACGCGTGGGGGTCTTCCCTTCGGAGCGTGCGGACGTGTTCTTTCAGTTCGGTGAGGAAGGCAGGATCACTGTACTCGTCGGAGTTTGACCAGTCGAAGTACGAGATGAAGTGATACCGCTGGACCGCATCGTCGCTGATGTCGGTGACGTATGGTGACTCCAGCATTGTCTGGTGGTCGTTATACATCTTTCCGAAGGACTGCCGAATGCGGCGAATGGTTGCTTGGGCCTCACCTTCGTCGGCCGCAGCGAGGTAGGCCATCCGCATCAGGAAGGACTTCGTTTTGTCGAACGTTGAGAGTGACCGGCCGCGGTCGTTGACGCTGTCGAAGATGAGCGTCGCCTTCTCAGGGTTGGCTGCGTCAACGACGTACACCATCAGTTCGAGTTCGAGGATGGTCTCCCACAGTTGCTTGAGTTCGGTGGCGATGTCTACAGGATTGACATCAGGGGATGCAGTGAGATCATCGAATTGGTCGTCGAAGTATTCCTTCGCCTCGATCATCTTCCGCTGTGACGGGCGCTCCGGTTCGTGAACGTCGTGCCCGGTAAGCAACCATTCGAGGTACTTGTTGTCCTCCTCGTCAAGTAATTGGAGCTGGTAGATGTTGTCCTCAACGAGAAGCGTCTCGCGCATCTCTTCGACGTCGCCGAGTATCTCAGCCTCGTGATCCGTTTCCGGAGCGATATCCTCCAGACACTCTGTCATCGAGCGCACGAGCAGCGCAAGCGAGGTGAGGCGCTGTTGGCCATCGATGAGGAGGTTGATCGGTTTCTCTCTGGAAGAGCCGTACCCTCCGGTACTCCCACCACTTTCCGTTTCATCCGTCTTCTGGATGATGATCGTCCCGAAGTAATGCTGTTTGTCCGGCGGAAGCGTGTAGAGGTCAGTCCAGAGGTCATCCCATTCCGGTTCCGTCCACGAGTAGTACCGCTGGTACTCCGGAACGTGGAACACCCCTGCTGTCGTCAGTTCTTCTAACGATTTCTTTCCCGATTCCATACGGTCGTGTGTTCAGCGGAGGGAGAAAGTTCCCAGGGTGATATCGTCGTTGAACACGACGCAGGGTCGCTGGACGTACCCCTTTCATTATCACCGAGTATGACTTTCTGGTGAGGTTCGTGACTGTGGAGATCGATGGTGTGATAGATCCCAGTTAGAGTAGTAGTCATAGAATTGAGACTGAAATGATGAATACCACGCAACGTTTATCATTATCACGCATACACTACAAATCATGTCTTCAGGTCAAACTACTTCTTCTCTCACGACGCTCTCGTATCAGCCGTCAGACTGGGTAAACCTCGAAGTTCCGGGTGAGATTATTGATAATAACTGGACTGATGAGGACATCCGAGGTGATGCTCGACATCGGGCAGATAGTCCGAGTATTAGCAAAGACGCGTTGCGAATCGCTTGGAAGCAGGTGGAGGATCAGTCTGACCGCGATCAAGTGAAGCAAAGTAAAGAGGAGACTTTCGATCTTATCGAGTCCTTCGATTCTGGTGGATTGAAGTGTATGTACGCGGCCTATCGGTTCACGAGAGGGATTAAAGAGGAGTACATCGATTATTACTACGAGGACATCTCTGGAGATGTAGATCCGGGTTACAACGATCTCTATGATTCCCTTAATAAGAAGAACCGGCGGGTGGGTAAGTGCATGTTCCTTTATTTGTATGATGACGATTCATTGAAAAGTATCTTTACACTCGATCATATTGACCGCCTAAAGCCTCGTGAAATTGGCCAGGCAGACAATCCACCATCGGATCCGATTGATGACCTCACTGTAGGGGATATTGAAGATGTATTGAAAACGTCGAGTCGTGACGCGCAAGAGTGGCATTCCTTCCAGTACAAGGGGAGTTATTTTCTGAATCTCAAGCGTCACTATCGTGACGCAGTAGATACCCAGACCACGACGAATGAGGAAGTAGAGCAAGCGGAATATATCATTTCCAAATTTATTGACGACAAAGTTGAAATTCATACAGAGAAGAAATCAACGGCGGGCACGGTTCGAACATCATTGGCCGGAGCGTATCATAATACAGATGTAGAGTTCGAAAGAGCTGAAGACCGAAAGCCAAGCGACCATTTTGATGGGCTCACGCCGATAGATATTATTGAAAATATTGAGGATGTGGGGAAGTACGTCGTGACTGGGATCCTCACGGGAGATTCAAAACTGACGAACAACCCAACTGTAAAGCTGCGTACTGACGGTGAGAGGGTACTCCCGGCTATTCAGGACCTGCAAGCGACAAGCGATCAATTCTTCACCGATATGAGGAAGGTCAAACATATCGCAGTTGAGAAAGATGATACGACGTACACGCTTCTTCCGCGTCAGGATGATGGAAACAGCTATGAATGGTATGTTCGGTACCAAGCCTCCGGTATCTCTGATGCAGAACGTGAAGAGTTCGAAGATGATATGGAAACTGCTTTAGATATCACTCCCTGTTTTATATCGTCAGAATGACTATACCTATTGATGATATCTTTGATCCCTCATTTCAGGGAAATGGACCGGGTATAGAGGATAAGTTGGATGAGCTTGAGGAGGCAGGACTGGGCTCAAAGGAGTCGGTTACACTCATTGAGTGTACCTCGCGTGAGGACGATGACTTTGAAATTGCGGAAATGGAAGGGTGTGAGAGGACCATAGAAATTTCAGCGGCACATCAAGACGAGGGGGTTGTCACGTGCGACTGTGGGCGTCAAATCGATCTTGAGAAGAAGAAATCAAAAACACAGTTTCGGTTTGAAACCGATTTCGATGAAATTCGGAACCATATTCAAGACAAAGCTAAGGAAATTGAAGCTGTTTTTTCCGCCCAGAAGAGGTCACTTACATATTTAGGATGCAAATTCGACGGGCAAGTCTTGCGAATAAATCGTCAGGGGTTCCGAGATAGTGAACCCATTCAAGACACTGTTGATGCCCACCTTTGTACGACCAGACTTTCAGAGCCAGTTGTAGAGACAATTAAGCTCTATGGACGACAAGCATTCTTTGTTCTTGTTGGTAATGGGGTTGGAAACCGGAGTTACATGGAGGAACTGAATCTGCCGTTTATCGAGTTCGGAGAACTATATCAGATGGAGTCAGATACACAAAATGAAACGCTTCATCACTTAATCGAGTCAGCGAGCGATATTGGGGACCTCACTGATCTCGATACGCGTGCACGTATTGCTGCTCATTTGTACGAGAATCACAGAGAGGAAGTCGGAGACATAGATCGAATCAACGAAGATGTATTTGAATACATCGTTAACACCCTTCTCAATTACTGCTTCAGAACCTCTCAGCTCTTCGGAACCACAGAAAGCGGGCTTGAGTTTCCGGATGGGACTCTATGTCTTCAGGTCGATGGTTCTGGCCGGCTGTATCTCTGGGATGCCAAATATTCAATTCCAGAGAAGGAGCCATACGACCTAAGCGCAAGCGATCAGCGGAACATGACAAAGTATCCTCGACTGCTCCGAGAGAATTCCGAAATGATCGAGGAGGATTTCCCGATAGACTCGTTTGCTGGTTTCATTTTCATTGCCCCGAGAATGGATGCGAGTGACCTGAAGGGGTTCGCGTCAAAGCTTGCTGAGCAGTACAGTGATGACAGCTACATGAACGGTGCACCAATCATTCAGATTCGTGCTGATGCTTTGATTGAATTGTACCGGGCAGTACGCGACAATAAATCAGAAGCGCAAAAGATCCAGCAGGCCCTCCGTTTAGAGTTTGACCGGTTGCTTCAACAAGATACAGATCATATTCCGGAGACAGAATTCAGAGAGTATCACGAAGAGAAGCATGATGACATGGATCCTGAAAACTGGCCATCGCTTGGCTCAACTGAGATTACGCTCTTCGACGTGACCGTTGACGATGTTGAACGGCTATTCGAAGATGCGTTGGCGAAAAAATCGCCGCCGCAAGTCGGTCTTGATTCAGAATCTTTGCGAGAGACGATGAGACGACTTGATAAGTGAATACCGTAGCAATAGCTTCTATTTCTAATCCTCTGTGAGAAATGCCAGTGCGCAGCAACAAGTACAGATGCTTGCGTGGAAGGGTTTAGGTGGATTCTCAGTTGCTGTGTTGGGTGAGGCAGTAGGGGAGTCCTTTGACTTCGACGGCTTCGACGTCGGGGGCTTTGATGACGGCTTGGCCTTTGCCGTATTTTTGGAGGTCTTGTTCGTAGCCGCGGGGGATGGAGGGGACTTTGGTGATGACTTCTTCGCGGAGGCCGAGGAAGATGTTGGTGTTGGTTTGTTTGAGGATGTCGCCGTCGATGTCTTCGGGGTTTTGGGTGATCATGAAGAGGCCGAGTTTGTCTTTGCGGCCTTGTTTGACGGCGTCACGGGCGCGGTTGACGATGTACTGTTCGCGGAGGGTGCTCGGGTCGGATACGTAGTTGTGGGCTTCGTCGACGGCGACGAGGAGTGGGGTGTCTTTGACGTTGGGATCGACATCGTAGTCGTCGATTTTGTTGTCGATGATGTAGGAGAGGATGGAGAGGACGGTGAGTTCTTCTTTTGCGCCGTGGAGGTGGCTGGTTGGGATGACGGTGACTTGGCCTTCGCGGAACACGGCGTTCGAGACGTCGGGGAGGGGGTTTGTGCCGTGGTCGAAGACGTCGCTGTAGGCGGCGTCGGTGACGCGACGCATGATTGCGCCCCATGTGCCGTCTTCGATGTTGTATTGCTGTCGGAGTGGGCTTTCTGCGTCTTCGTTGCTGCGGAGGTACTGGAGGAACCCGTCGTAGGTCGGCGTGTCAGTGTCGGTGAAGTACGCGTCGATGCAGTTTTCGAGGGCCCCACGCGTGACTTCCGTCGGGGAGTACGGCATGAGGAGCTGCGGGCGGTGCTTGACGAGCGAGAAGGGGATCGTGAGGTTTCGACTCTCGCCGGTACTCGGGGCGTTCGTGTTTCCGATGTCGGGGATGAATGTCTCGAAGTTATCGATGCCGCCGACCTCGATGCCTTGGCGTTCGAGCCGTTGAATGAGTTCGTCCTTGTTGCGGAGTTCGGGGTTGTCGTTCCGCATTTCGGAGTACTCGTTTTCGGGGTCGAGGATGACGAGGTTGAGGCGGCTATGTTCGGTGTCGCCGGTCTGGTGGTTCTCTATCGGGTAGCGCTTCTCCGTGGCGAACTGGCGGAGCAGATTCTTCGTGAAGTGTGTCTTGCCTTTCCCGGTTGAGCCGGCGACGAGGGTGTGCCGGAAGATCGCGGGTTCGCCCGATTCGATTTCATCGGTGACGGGGTCGATGCCGGGGTTGTTGATGAAGTAGGGGAGTGGGTCGCCGTCGACGGTCATGCGGTCGCCGCCGACAGAGAGGTACCCGGCGAACACGCCGTCGTGCGGGATGTTGAGGCCGGTACGGAGGTATTCCTCGTCGAGGGAGAGTGCGACGGGCGTATTGGGTTTCGGGATTTTGTTGACGATGCTGCGTTCGAGTCCGGTGTCTGTGGCGGAGATGATGGCGATTGGTTCGAGTTCGGCGACGAGGACAAATTCTGTCTCGTCGAGGGTGTGGGCCGCCGTGATCCGGTTGTGTGTGTCGGATTTGTCGTCGAGTTCCGTGTAAGGTTCGTATCTGAGCCCGTCGACGATGGCGAAGAGTTCGTCGGGTTGTTCGGTCGGGTCTGACTGTGGGTATGGGATTTGGACGTAGTCGCCGACGCGGACGTCGTCACGGCAGTTGGTTTTGACGAATGCGTTGACTTTGTAGTCGCTGCGGGTGACGTGGATTTCTTCGCTGGCGACGACGTGCCCGAGTTCGTCCTCGTCAGCGTCGGTCAGCGCGTTCGGGACGGATGTCTCGGGGACGTTCGCTTCGGATTCGACGTCATCACTACCATCCGTGGCCTGTTCGGCCATGGCGGTGGATTCGGTCTCAGTCGATTCGTCGTCTGCGCCGGGGTCGTTTTCGAGGAGATCGTCTAGGTCGTCGCTCATTGTTGGAATTGGGTTTCTGGTGGTTGTTCGATGTCGTTCCAGCGGCCGTCCCAGTTGTAGTCGTGGGCGTAGTCGGCGGTCGTGAGGAAGTCGCGTATCGAGTCGCGGTTCTCGGGGCTCACTCGGGCGATGCGGTCGGCGCGCTTGACGGCACGCGGCACGTCTTGCGTCTGTGCAATCTCTTTCAGTACCTTGTACTGGAGTTCGTCGCGTGTCGCCGCGTCGGCGATCATAAGCTGCGGCGTTTCGACGCGGAGGACACCGCCGGTCTTCGGGAGCCGGACGTAGAAGAACGCGCGGCGGTAGTCTGCCGGTGCGCCATGTGAGAGCTCGCTGCTGTAGGGTTCCAGGAGTTCGAACGCCTCGCCGTTGACCGGGGCTTGTTCGTGGACGAACCAAGACGTGTACGTGAGGTGTTCGAGGCTCTCGTCACGGAGTACCTCCGCGATGAACTGGTGGTCGCGCGTCCACGGCACGTCCGGGGCTGTTCCGCGCTCACCCGTGATCTCGTTCGCTCCGAGTTTCTCGTCGAGGGCGTCGAGGAGTTGGCTGATGGTGGAAGTCTTTACAACACCGACAACGGGGAACCCCTGCTCGTACTGGGTGTCGATCACGTCGATGTAGTTGCGGACGATCTCGTCGGGTTTCTCCCACGTCCCAACGGGTGTCGTCCGGCCGACTTTGTCGAGAAGGACCCAGTAGAGCACGCCGAGCGGGTAGACCGCGCCGTCGATGAACAACACGCCATCGAACGCATCCACGTTTGCAGCGGCGTGTGAGCTTTCGGCGAGGCCTTGTGCGGCCGTGGCGACGGACTTCGAGAGCGTTGCCGAGCGTTGGGTCGACGGGAATTGGACGACTTCACCGGTGACGTGGTTCGTTTCAAACTGCTGGGGGTGGAGTGTGCTCTCGCTGTCGGCGAGGTAGACGACGGTTTCGATGGTTCCTGTGTCCTCGATGCGTTTGTCCGCGTTCGCGCCGGCGACGCCGATCTTGGCGTACGCTGTGTCCACGATGAGTCCGTTGTTGAACTCTAAGGGCCGGGTGGTGCTCGCGTCGAGCCCGTACGTTGGACTGCCCCACGGGTCGCCAGTCCACGTCCCAAGTTCGTCGATCCGTGTCTTCTGGTATGACGGGTCGTCGAGCGTGCTCACGCGGCCGCCGTCGAGTGCGAGGTGAGCGAATAGCTCGCGCGCGTACTCGGATTGTGACGTGACGTCGCGCGGAATGTTCGTGTCGATGTGGTCGAACATCTCGCGGACGATGCCGAGTGCGTCCGCGTCCATTCAGTCGTCCCCCGCAGTCCGCATCGTGATTTGACTCGTGTTCGACGCCTCGTCGATGGTGATGTAGCACTCGTGGTCAGCGCCGTGGATGAGGCTCTCGTCGTGTGAAACGACGATGATCTGCGGGACGTTCCACTCCTGGATCGTCGTCAGCATCTGTTCGAGCTGGCCGACGTGGCCTTCGTCGAGGAATGTCGTGGGCTCGTCAAGGATGAACGGCGGGAGCTGGCCTTGGTTGCCGCCGTGGAGTTCGGCGATGAGCTTGTAGATCCCGGCGCGGAGCGCGAGATTCACGATGGCGCGCTCGCCGCCGCTGGCGTTGCTCGGATCCTCGGTCGTTCCGTCGTCGCGCAGCAGGCGGATGTCGTACTCGTAGCTCCCGCTGCGGTCGTTGTACGCTTCCTCGATGAGGACCTGCTGGTAGCTGCTGTTCTTGTAGATTTCTTTGAATATGTCGTTCGTGTACTCGTTGATGTACGCGAGGTACTGTTCGCGGAGGTCGGACTTCGTGCTCTCGTAGATGGCAATCGTCGAGTCCAGCTCGTCGTGGACTTCCTGCGCCCAGCGCTCTTTCCGCTCCAAGAGGTCGATCTGTGCCTTCGTCGCACGGTAGTTCTCAACTTCTGCTTCCAAGCGTGTCCGCTCGTCACGGGTATCTTGGAGTTCCTCTTGCCGTTCGTCGCGCTGGCCCTGGCGCTTCTCTACGAGTTCCTCGACTTGTTCCAGGTCGTCCCGGAGGTCCTCGATATCCTTCTCGCCGAGGTTGTCCTCTATGTTCTCTTTCTCCTCGCGGAGACGGGCGATCTGGCTGTTGAGATCCTCGATCCGGTCACGCGCGTGCTGGATAGACTGCTGTTCCTGCTGGATCGTGGTTCGGAGGTCGGCGATTTCGTCGTAGCGTTCGACTGCGTCTTCGACCGTCTTCCGAGCGTCCTCAAGCTCTTCGACGCGCTCCTCCGCAGCTTCGAGGGCGGCCTCCGCGTTCTCGACAGCCACTTCCTGGTCAGCGATGTCGCCTTTGAGGTCCGCGATTTCCTCGTCGAGCGTGTCGATGGTATCGGCCACGTCTTCGATCTCGCTCTGGAGGTCTTCGATTTCGGTTTCGAGCGTGTCGACCGCGTCACGCTGCTCGCGGACCGCCTCGAACGTGTCGAGAACCTCGTCCCCGGTCTCGATGTCAGCGGTGGCGGTTTCGATCTCGTCGTCGAGGTTCGCTATGCGGTCGTCGAACTCGTCGATTTCAGCCTCCAGTTCGGTGATCGTCGCTTCACGGGCCTCGATAGTATCTTCGAGATCATCGATGTGAGGCTCTACGTCGGCCGCCTCGTCTCGGAGCGACGTCACGTCCTCCCGTGCCTCGACGAGCGTGTCCTCGCGGAACTGAATGGCATCGATGACATCATCACGAAGGTCCTGTAGTGACTCTTTCTCCGACTGGAGCGCTGTCTCGGTCTCTCGCTCGTCTTCGAGGGCAGACTCCGCGTTATTGATCTGCGCTTCGAGGTCCCCAACCTCATCAGTCACGTGTGTTTCGTCGACCGACTGTCCGCATTTCGGGCACGTCCCTTCTTCTTCGAGGGCTTGGAGTTCAGCGATCTCCTCCTCGTAGCGCTCGATGTCGTTCTCGTGGCCGGCGATAGTGTTCCCGACGTCGTTCAACTCGGCGTTGATCTGTTCAAGCCGGGTCGGGAGGACCGTGTCGCGGAGCTCGCCGAGGTTCTCCGAGGTAACGTCGATATCGAGGTCGGAGCCGAGCGAAGCGAGCTCGTCGAGACGGCGTTTGAACTCGTCCTCGGCTTCCGAGCGGTCGTCCTCGGCGTGTTCGATATTGTCCTCTATGCCAGCGAGTTTGACCTCGGCATCGGCTAACTCGTCTTCGGCGTTGTCTCGCTCAGACCGCGCGTCTTCGAGATCCTCGTTGGTGTGCTCGCGTGTCGTTGTGACCTCGCGTTTCGTCCCGGTCAGGTCTTCACGCTGCTCGCGGAGCTCCTCGATACGGTCCGTGACGGCGCGCTCGTGCTCGTCAGTGACCTCGTCGGGGTCGTGAACCGCAGGGAGGAACGCCGCGACACACTCGTTCCGGGTGTTGAGCCGAGTCTCGAGGTCCGACTCGGTATCTTCGAGGTCTGCCTCTGTCTCTTCCAGGCGCGCTTCGAGTTCATCGCGCTCGTTCACGCGTGCTTCGCGCTCGTCGCGGGCCTCGGTGAGGCGCTTTTCGAGGCGTTCTAGCTCGGCTTGTGCGTTCTCGAAGTCATTCTTCCGCTCCGTCCGCTCTGTGGACGCGGTCGTGTACTCACTCTGTGCCTCCTCGCGGGCGTTACGAGCACTATCTGCCGTGGTAAGATCGTACTGGACCTCGTCGTCGAGCGCGGCGATCTCGTCTTCGAGGGCTTCGATGTCGTCTTGGGCGTCTTCGATTGTGGACTCGCTTTCGTCGATGTCGGACTGCGCGTCTGTGCGGTCTTCCTGTGCGGACTCGATCTGTTCGACCTTGTCGTCGCGTCGTGCTTCGAGGTCTTCGTAATCCTCAATGTCGCCCTCGATGCGGTTGCGTTGCTCTTTGAGTTGGTCGATGAACTCGTCGTATTCCTCGATCTCGTCTTCCAGTTCCTGAATGCGGTCGGTGAGTGACTGGATTTCGTCCTCGTACTCCGGTTCGGTGTACTCGAAGCCGTCGAGGTCCTCTTGGTAGTTCTCACGGCTGTTCTTGTTTCGCTCTTGGACCCGCCCGGCTCCGCGGCGCGCGAGTTTCATCCGGTCGATGTATTCGTCGATCTCGTCGAGGCCGAGCAAGCTGTCGATCATTTCGGCGCGGTCGCCGGCGTCGATCAGCCGGTCGATCTCGCCCTGTTTTACGTAGACCGAACTGGAGAAGTCGTCCTCATCCATGCCGAGGAGGCTGACGACTTCTTCGCGGACCGGACCGATCCCAGTGATCGGCTCGGAGAACGAAGACGCATCAAGCGTGGCGCTGTTCGGCGTGCTCGTGGTGTACAACTTCCACGTCGCGGTGTATTCGGTGCCGTCGATCTCGAAGACGAGCGCTACCGTTCCTTTGTCTTCGCCGCGTCGCACGAGGTCGTCGAGCCTGAAGTTATTCGTCCCGACGTTGCGGATCTTCGAGAGGAACAGCCCACCGAAGATCCCCATCAGGAGCGAGGTCTTCCCGGCTCCGTTCTCACCGTGGATGAGGATGGTTCCTTCGGGGAATTCGACGGTCTGGTCCTCGTAGCTCCGGATGTTCTGGAGCGTGAGCGAGTTGATCTTCACTGCTCGCTCACCTCATCATCCGTTTCGTCTAGGTCCGCGAAGGCGTCCGTCTGGGCGTCTTGGATCATCCCTTCGATGACGTCGTCGATTTCGTTGGTCGCCAGATCGTCATCGCTCCGAATGCGTTCCTCGACGGCGGTTGTGATCTCGCTGAGGTTCTGCTCGGCGAGTTTCTCCTCGATGAGTTTGTCTGCACTCTGAACCGCGCCCTGCGGGCCGTCCTCGGGATCGAACTGTGTTCGTCCACGGCGGTCGTCAACCTTGCATACCGCCGCGCCGTTATCGACGACCATCTCGTAAACGTCGCTCGACGTGACGGGTGTCCGCTCACCGGCGAGCGTGACGATAGCAACCGAGTCATCGAGCTGGTGCCGTGCGATCTGGTCGCGTGCGTATCCGTGACTGTCCTCCTTGTCGAACTCGATCCGGATCGAGACGAACTCCCGCGTGTCGAGTTCGATCTCTCGTCGGTCGAGTTCACCGTCCTCGATTTCGAGCAGGCTGACGGTCCGCGGCTCTACTTCGTCCGTTGCACAGCGTTCGGTCGAGCCAGCGTACCACGCAGGGACGCCGTCGATAATGCCGCTCTCAGTCTGGTGATAGTCACCGAGTGCGAGCGCGTCGACATCGATGTTCACTCGTTCGAGCACCTCTACGAGGTCGTGGTCAGCGTAGAATTCGGGGACGAGCGGCTCGAATAGCTGATGGAGGCCGAGCAGGCAGAACGCATCGGGGTTCTCGGGTTTGTCGAGCGTGAAGTCGGTCGCCTCCCATGCGGGTTTAGTGACGGCGTCGATTCCGTAGAGCGCGACGTCGTCAGTCACCATTGTCGGCGTTCGATCTAAGCGTTCGGCCGTGCCGGTCTCTCGAATGAGGTCGAGCCATTGTTGGTCCATTTTCCGGTCGTGGTTCCCGACGATCCCGTAGAACGGGATGTCCTCATCGGCGAGCCTTCTGAGGATCTCGATGCAGTTCGTGACGATGGGGAGTGACGGTGTTCGGCGATGGAACAGGTCGCCAGTGTGGATGACTGCATCGACGTTCTCTTTGAGTGCGTGGTCGATGGCGGCCTCGAAACTGCGCGTGAAATCGTCCCTGCGAGTATCGCTTCCGTACTGGCGATTCCCGAGGTGTGTATCGCTTAGATGAAGGATTTTCGTCATTGGTACAGAATTACAACAACTTGACAGCGCAGGGTAAAATAACGTATGGCAACCGAAGTGAAAGTAATAACTCGGAGGTGATAGGTATACGAGTATCAATTAGTGGTCTCTAGAGACCGTCTAACAAGTGAAGTACAGTAGCTATGCCGTCGGTGTTTTGCGTACGTTTATTAGCCACAGTGAGGGACCGCTCATATGAGGAAGGAAGACGGCGACCAGATGTACTTACTGGAGCAAGAAAAGGCCGTGTTTGAGGTGAGTCGCCGATGAGTTTTAAATCGACGGAGCAGGATCAGGATCGATTTGACCAGATTGTCGAGTTAAAACAGGACACGTTCTGCTATCGGCCGTTGTGCGAGGCTATCGCTGAGGAACCGTAGGCGTCGCGCACCCCTATATAGGATTCCGGCGGCCGGCCGACGATGGTCCTGAATTCTCGTCGATAAGCTTCGAAATGTACGGGTAGACAGAGTTACTCTATTATTTTCCCGCATACAGTGCATTCGACTCGCGTCGCCGTACTTACACCCGGGACTAGTGCCAGTACTTGCGGCGGATTCTGGTCTCGGTCGCCGCGGGTGCTCCAGTCGCGCTCGTATCCCGAGCACCGGAGTACTCGCCACCACCCACTTTCGTTGCCTCATACTCGTTGATAGATGCTATACTCCCTGTCTAACACCGTCCTCGGTTCGGCGTTGACAACTTACTGTACCGTCGTTCCCTACCACCAATCACGGAGGATATGAACCCGACGACGACCAGCACATCCGCCACGCCCAGTAGTGCACCGATGGCCACCCACGACGAAACCAAGCTGTTTGCCCTCTGCGCAAACGGGCCAGAAAAAATACCGCCAGGTACAACGCCAAGAATCATCGATAAGATGACCGTGAATAGCAGGTACACGATGTTCCCGATGGCAAGACTGAGAACCAATCCAACCGGCACCCCTCCGCGACTCATTATGCGGCTGGACACACTCTCGCGTTACAAAATTGTCGCCAACCGATAATATACCGGTCAGTTCGCTTGTTCCTGCTCCTCAATGCCTGGAGCGTCTAATTCATCAAGATACGACTGAAGCATCTCGCTACCCGTCCGCTCGGCTTTTCGTTCGAGTACCTGTAGGAACTCTCGGTGCGACTGTCGGGCCATACTCTGCAGATTGTTGAACGTCCGAACGTACATATCGTCCTGCTCCATGCGGTCGTACTCACGTTTCGCTTTACGCGAATCCGCCAACCGCTTCCCAATCACGTACCCTTCGACTTTCCGACGGCCGACCGGGTCGTTCCCTTGTAAGTCACGTGCAAAATCAACGTAGTCCTTCAGTTGGTCTAATTCGTTGCGACCAATGGTCACCTCAGGACGCTTGATTTCCACGATTTTCAGCGTGTTCGTATCGCCTAAGCACACGAAGTCAATCCGCCGGTTCACTTCGTCAAGTTCCTCGTCGGGGAACTGTTCTTCCAGCATCTGCCGGAACGTGACTTCGTCATCGAGATAGTCCCAGTGCGGATCTAATAGCCACGGATTGTCGCCTAAGAAATTGTGGAGCGTCGGGACTTCCTGAGCGTTCGTCTCGATGAGCGTGTCGAACTTTTGGATCGCGTGGAGACGACCTTTCACGATCTTCAGCGTGTTCATCGCGTCCAACACTTCGTACTTATCGAACAGTTCGAGCAACTGGGCCGGATCCGTCACGTCTGATTCATCGATTTCGCGGAGTAAGTGACTGAACGCCTTTTGCTGCACCCCGCTCGACACGTACGACGCCATGTCATCAAGAATCTCGTCGTCGTATCCTTCGCCCTCCGCGAGCTTCCCGAGGAAATTATCTGCCAGCTCCCGCTCGTACTCGTCCAATGGCTGGATGTACTGCTGGTACGATTCGGTCTTTTTCACCTCTTCCATCTTCTCCTTACGTCGTTTGTTCGGCCAGCTCCCAGCGAACGAACTGATTTCGTTGTGGAGGAACTCGTGAAGGGTTGAAGCCGGTGGTTCCTCCCACACGACTTTCGTTCGGTCCGTAGCGATGAGATCCGTATCCTCGTCGTCAAGAAAATCTGCGTGAATTTCCCCAACCATATACTGTAGCGCCTGCTGCGCTGTCGTTCCTCCACCACCTACACCGAACGTGTAGGGTTCCTGTACAAGTTTCCCGCGTGCCATCACGACTACACCATGCCCTATTGTATCCGGAACCGTGTCTTTCAGAGTGCCGAACCACCCAGAGATGGTGTACTCTCTGTCCTCGCCAATCGGCTCGTCATCGTACTCTACGGTGAATTGGCACCGGCTCTTGAGATTCCGCTCGTCTGTCTGAATCTCCTCATCGTTAACGATGATTTTGAAGTCTTCGCCGATTACGCCAAATCGCCGAGCAAGTTTCTGCCTGATGTAGGACGGACTCGGTGCTCGTTCCCGTTTCAGGTTCTTCAGCGTCACTATCGTACAATTCGTATCACTGTCTCCTACTCTGCCAGAGTCAAGTATATCCGGTTCGTAGTCAGTTTTCACTCGCGGATCGTCATCCGCTCGTTCACGCATAGAACCGTAGTTCAGCTCGAATTCAATATACTCGCCGTCCTTGCACGTCCATACGTTGATAACATCCGCAACGCCGAACCCAGCTAATTTTCCAATGCCCTTCCGACCCATCACCTTACGCTCCTCGCCGTCGAGTTGGGTAATGTCGTCGTCTTCGTCGATTCGACGATTCCGACCAACGACAAGGAATTTGTCGTTCACGTCGTCAATGGTCATCCCGAAACCATCGTCGGCAATCGTGATTTCGTAATCGTCATCAACTGGACCGTCGGGAACCTGAATGTCCACCTCAGTTGCCCAAGCGTCCCACGCGTTCGCTACGTACTCAGAAACAACCGCGGGCATATTGGTGTACATTTTCAACCCCAAGTGTTCGAGGACATTGAGGTCGATCCGCATTTCTAGAGACGGATCAGAGGAAGAGATATCCTGCGTGGAAGATGTCATATTCCGTTTTGACAGTTTAAAACGGCATAAACCCCGCGGTCTCGATAACCAGCGTTTTCACATTTCTCAAAACCCGCACGGTGATGCTGCCATACTACAGTGTCGCCTGGAACGAATCGGCCCACTCCGCCGGGACCGGCAAATCCGAGAGAACCCGAGATTGCAAGCGGTAATACCCGTTGTGCGCCTTCTGACAGTGCGCTTCCATCCACACACGCGCTTCTGGACTGTTGAGATGCTCGATAAGCTCATCCACCGGGACACCCGGCTTCGGCACCGCGTAGTACACAGAGTGTTTCGGGACGACGTCCCCGCGGTCCTCGCGCCAGAACGACGGGTCCTTATCGATGTCCCGCCACACGATTTTCTCCTGTAGAATATCGTCCAGCGGTGGGTTCTCGTGCCACGCGTACCACTTCTTTCCATCCTCGACGCAAGACCGGTCTTCTAACCGTTCGCGGTGGTCTTCCAACCAGTTGAGAGTCGTGCCGAGTTCCTCTTCGCCGGCTAACTCGCCGTCGTTTTTGTACGGGCATACGAACACAGAGTCCGTGTACGGCCCGTCGAACTCCCGTAGCTGACTCCCGCCGACCGTTGGTCGCACCCACTCGTCGCTGATCTCGGGAGGGACGTCGTCGTGGTCGAGTACGAACACTCGATCTGCGCCCGTGGCTAGCCCCGGAGAAATGCGTTCGGTGACGTCTCCGAGCGTCGCGCCGGTGTGCATATCTTCGACGCTCGCGTCCCGTATGCTCGATGCCCAGCTGTCCCCGCCGGGGAGCGTCGTGGTGTGCGTTGACCCGTCTCGAAGCTTCACGACAGTATCCCTGTCGTCACGGGTGCGTCGAACCGTCGTCACGCTGGGGAACGTGATGAGGCCTGTGAACGCGTCTTCAGGGATGTGCTCGATTTCCTCGACCCGAAGGTCGTCACTCGTCAGTAACCGGCGTAGCGGCTCTGCAGTGTCCACGTACTCGTACTTCTCCGGGGTAACGAACGACAGGATACCGTCCTCGGCGAGTAATTGCAGGGATCGCTCGAAGAACAATATGTACAAATCGAATCGACCGGTTGCGGTGGTGAACGCGGCTTTATACCGGGCTTTCTCGTCCTTGTCAAGACCTTCGATAGGGACGTACGGCGGGTTCCCGATAATGTAATCGAACCGCCCGGCATCGAGCATATCGTCCGCTAAGAAGTCGCGTTCTTCGAACGTGACGTGTGTTAACCCTCGGTCGTGTGCCCGTTCAAGGTGCTCCGGGTTGCCTTCGACCGCGAGTCCGGTCGGGTATTCCCAGTTTTCTGCGTCGCACACTTTTTCGACCGCGGCGGCAAACGGCGCGTCACCTGCACCGGGGTACAATATCCTATCGTCACTGCTTGGGGGGTCGTCACGGAACGCTCGCCGAACCATTTTCTCGGCAAGCGCGTCCGGCGTCGGTACGTGCCCTTTCATCTACAATCGAGTCATGCGCGTTCGGTCTTTAAACTACGTAAACTCACTCACCGAGCGTATCCTGCTCGTAATCGACGTGCCCAGCGACGTGCGATGCGAGAGACCGGGCGAACCGTTCGAATTCAAGTTCCTCGTTCGGTTCCCAGTACTCTCCGTCCATCCCGATGCCGTCGTCGCTCAGGATGAACGCGGACTCATTCACTAACCGCTTCCGAACCATTCGAAGACACAGTAACTCCATTCTATCGACGTACGTAGCGTCGCGGAACTCATCATCGACGTCGAAATTCACCTCTCGTACCTGCGGGACGTTCCTGCTCTCTTCGTTGTCGGCCATAAGCATCAGGTATCCGATGAACGGTTGGGGTGACGGGGCAAACACACCTTCCTCGTACGCTTCGATAAGGTCGGTGTTGTTGCCGATCGCCTCTTCCGCCCGGTTGTTCAGGTTGTTTCCGAAGGAACTCGCCTGAGACTTGTACTCAACTACAGCTAACAGTTCACCGTCGTGCACGACCGCAGTATCCCATTCCTTCTCATGCCGATAGAACCCGGGGAGTGTCGCGTGGTAATCGTGTTTCACTGAGTCTCTCGGGACACCGGCTTCAACGACGATGTCCTCGATGAGCCCAGCGAACCCGTCCATTTGCTGCCCGCCGAGTACTTCGGCGCGTCTCCCCCGAGTCGAGTCTTCGGACTCACGTTGCTCAGCACCTTGCCCGGATCGCGTTTCCCAATACCACTGCACCGCGTCAGAAAGCTCAGATTCGAGATTATTTATCATGGTTCGGGTGTGCTCACGCGTGTCCCGTATGCTTACCGGTCGCTCGTCGCCTGTATGTCGTGATCGCCGCGTTCGACCGCGTCCCGGGTCGTTCCGCTGGTCGGGTATTTATGCCTGTTCGCGTGAATGGACGCCAGGGACTGGGACTCATATACGTTGACGGTCGAGTAGGGTGGATCGGTCGCCCACCACCTCGGACGCGCCGTGGGCCCGGCCACCAAGCCCGGCCCAGGTACATATTACGGAAAACCATCCAAGCCAAGAAGACTTAGATAATCCATGGCTCACAGCATACCGGGCAACCACCCCGGCACATACTCTTCTTGGATTGACCAGGTAATAGGTTTGTAAATCTACCAGCAATAGCCTCCAGAATCAGGTGATGATGGTTATCATACTCGCCTACGCACCAGCGGATGAAGTGAGACAGGCGCGACCGATGAGAATCTGTTGGATGCTAAGAGAGGTTATTCCCAATAGACTCTGCGAGATTTGAATAGTTTGGCTGATTCGAATTATACTCTCAAAATGAGTCAAGAACGGTCGTGGCTGCGCGCGCAGCGAAGTTCTCGTGAGTGTCACGAACGAGAGTATGTGAGACGAGCGAAGCGAGTCTCACTGAGCGAGCACGGAGCGGTGGGTGGGGAGGTGGGGTCTGGGCCGGTCTGGCAACTAAAAAAAGAAGGCTCGCTCAGCCAGCTATTCCCACCACCGACCGCGCTCGGGGAAGTGAATGGTTGACCAGCCCGTCACGGCCAGTGAGGCGCGTCCCTCGTACCAGCTCACTGCCGCGCCGTGGATACGCACCTGTTCGCCTTCCTCGATCCAGGGTGCATTCGAGGCCTCCCAGATCGTCAGTCGCGTCCGGCCACTCTCGTCGCCGATGAGACCGACCTGAGAAATTCGGGGATGAGAAGGAGTCCACCAGGTCTCGACACGCCCGGAAATACACACCTCGCTGCGATTGACCTCTCCAACCTTCGCGATTGGAACCACTGTCCCAGCCGCCGTTTCGAGTTCCTCGTACACGTCGACGACCGCGTCGGTCATCTTCCGGCCATCCACCAGCCGCTCGGCCAGCCGCCGACTCACTGCCGCCCGCGTCCAGCCGTCGTGTTTCCGGGCCAATCGGGCCGCCTGCTCGTTGACCGCCGCGACATCTTCCTGTGACAGCATCGATCGAGGGTCTGCCCGGTCTGGATCCCGCCAGCCGTCCACGCTCGCCGCGCGCTTGTCGAACCGCCGTCGAGTCTGCCGTCCCGCTGCCTCCACCGTCAGTCGCGTCTGTCGCTCCCGCTCTCGAATTTGCTCGCCGACCCTCGCTCGGGTTCGTGCGATCTCGATGTCCCGCGCGATTGCCTTCTCTTCCTGTTCCAGGGTCATGCTCGCCCGGCAGCTGTCCGGGTGGTTCGTATCCACCTTCCCCTGGATCTCCTGTTCGACCGACCGCCGTAGCTCGGGCGTCTCATCGACCACCCAGCCGCGCGCTTCTTCTTTCTGTAACTGTGCAACCGTATCCTTATCACGAATAACGTTCTTACCTGACATTGGAATCTACCCGGATTCCGAAGGCGCTCACGCGCCCGACACCGCGATGCCTCAAACATCGCGGTTTTCCACGCATACCGACCGACCAGTCACGCCTGCGCTCTCGCTCGCGCCTTCGCGAGCGCCCAGTGGGCGCGAGCGAGAGCGCTTCAGTGAGGCCAAACAACCAGCCCCGCGCGCCGACAGGCCGCCCGGAGCGAGCGGCCAGCGGGATTAGCTTGCTCGTGTCCGGCCCGGTGTGCGGGTCCGTGTCCAGTGTGACTGTCGACGAGCACTCGCGCCGTCAGGTGGCGCGAGGGCGCAGTCGGCACAAAACACTGGAACGCGAAAGCCCGCGAGGGGCGCAACCGACAAGCTAACCCGCTGGCGTCGAAGGCACATGCATTTTAGCCCGGAACGGCGAGCTTGCTCGCCGCAGGCCCGGAATGGTCAGTCGCGAGCGTCGCGAGTCGTGACCGTCGCGAGCGGGAGGGACGACCCGCGAGCAGGGAACGGCTCGCTGCGAACGGGGAACGTAGTGACCCGTGAGCACGCGGAGGGCGGCCTGAGCGAGCGGGGCGGGCCATTACTGATCAGCAAACCCATTAAACAATGACAGAGTCCAGTCGGTCAATCGGGGTAGCCTCCGGGCACAGTCGATGTTCAGATTATAGCGCTTCAGGTTTCTATGTAAGTAGCAAATCCCGTAGAGTCACTTCACTCATCGCCGATTTTGTACTCCGTATCGTCATTGAAGTATGCATCTCGATCTGCTCTTGACATCTCAGCAAGAGCGATCTGCGACTGGAGTTCCACACCACTCAAATCCGCGCCGGTGACGGGATCGAAATTACTCCGCGCTGCTTCTTCAACACTGAGTTCCGTGCCATCCGGGGTAACGAAGATATCTTTGCTGGGGTTTTCCACATTTGGAGTCACAGAGTCTGAGGGCGTCACGACAATCTGATCGGGATGGTATCCTGCATCTCGAAGGGTCTTGTTCATCCCTTCGTCGGCGAATGCATCGCGCGCTTCAATAAGCGTAGGAAAATGCTCCTCCTCTAACTTGAAGTATCGGCTGGTGTCAATAGAGTCCGCACTGACCACTCGCCATCCGTTTGGTTCCATCGTTTCTGCTGCAAGGATGAGTCGGAACTGATGGATCGTCCATTGAGTCCAAGAGGATTGATCAAGTTCATCCGGACTGATAGCCAGTGTCTGTCCATCGCACAGGTGATATGGAGCGTCCGTCATCTGAACTTCGAGATTGAGGCCCGCTTCAGCAACGAAGTAGTGAGCTGTTCCCACCTTCATTGCGGTTCGTTTCATAACATCATCTGTCGGAGGAGAAATTTGGTGATCTGTGAGGTCTACATTTTCTGGATTCTGTGCTGTCTCCTCCTGTGTAGTATTTTCTAGACTAGTTTGCTTGTTTTCAACGTCAATCACTGACTCCGGTATCGCTATCCCTCCCGGAGCCTGTCCGCCGATTTTCTCAGAGAGATATTCACGTCCCCAATCGTCCCAGCCACGATTGATATACCAGAGTGCTCCATCGATGTCGATTGGATCAACTGGTTGCTCCTCACAGATCGCTCGCCACAGTTCGCGAATTTCCGCCTTGTCCGATAGATCGTTCGTATATTCGTTATCAAACAGTCTATTTGTGATTTGAATGATGTGGGTGTCGACGGAAATCTCCGCACTCTCCGGACTACTCAAAGAATGCACATACCCATCGATGAGACGGAGCCATAGTGGTCGAATCTTCTCACCTCGAAGGACTGGAAATTTCCGTCCATGATCGTAGAACTCTGTATCGCCAGATGCATTTCGAACGTGAGTCCCGATACGTTCCATATCGAGGTCACACTGCTCAAAGAGAACCATCGGATCCGAATCGTAGTCCTCGTACAGCGTTCGAGAAATCTCGTACCAGACCTCTGCATCACTCTTCCCGAACCGGACGCCTTCCTCCTCAAATAGTGCCGACAACTCTTCGAACGACCGCTCCTCAATGAGCGTCTCGGGCTCGAAGATCCAATGTTCCTCGTCCCAGAGCCGACCGAACTTCGTGTATAGTGATTTTGCGTCCCGCTGTCGGTTGAGAGCCGTTGTGAGCGTCAGGAATAACGCTTTATTCCGCTTCCCATCGATATTTCGGACAATCGGCCCCGTAATTCCACCCTGATCACTGAATGGTGGTCGCCACTGGTCGTAATCCTCCGCGATCTCGGTCATGGCCTCTCCTAACCGCTCCCATGACATAGTATAACATAGTTTTAGAGAGCCGATATTATAGCTAGGGAGAATTGGGACCTGAGAACAGACATTTGCCGAAACGTTGCGACAACAGACACCACCTGTTTCGAAAGTGAATATCGGGTGATAGTGATCAGCAGAAGTATGTTAGTGCTTAACGTGTCCCTGACTGCCCCGTCTAAGGTTGGCTCAATTAGTGGCCGCTTCTAAATCTTGTAGTGGAGACTCTGGAAGTTGGTCCACACATTCTCGCTGGTGCATGACTTTTTCCTCTATCGTGTGTAGGACTTCTTTGGCGACGAGAACGGCTTCGTTAACTTCTGACCGAGTACATTCGAAGTAGATGTCCCGGAGGTGGAAATTAGGATTGGTCGTTTTGTAATCAGATGTCTGGTAATCCCAGCGCTCAAGCGGTTTAGCTGCCTCATCGACCAGCCACTGGGCTATGGCATGCTGGTTCAATTCTGTTCGGTCGTCTGTGTCGTAGTTGTCATGGTACATGTACGGTTCCGGTACCATACCAATTAGGACCTCGACCATCTCGTCATCACGATCGAACAGATAGATTGACGCGTCATGTATATTGAATGGAGTTGCGATATTGTATGTAACATCTGCCTCCTCACCGATGCGATCCGAGCGCGCTGGGCTTCTATTTGCCATGGAAATAGTAACATCAGGCAACGCTTAATACTCGTTGTCACTCGGCATGGGAGTTCCCACTGCTTGAGGGCCAGCAAGTCATAACAGCCGTTTGATTCAACCAGGAACTACCTTTGATTACGGCTATATAGCTCCAAGATGCTGGTTCAGAATTCCCGCACAAAAGCAGCCCTGCCCACCCGAATTGGGAGGGACTGAAAGGGCCGTTCTCGGAGTTATCTGTACTGCTGTGACGACCAGCTACAGGAGTAAATGCGAACGCGAATTGGAAACGTGGCAACAGGGTTAGACTGAGAAGCGGCTTTATCCGAGATCACACGGCATTTTACCCATCTCAAATTTGGATTCACTCGCCACAGGAGCTTTTTTCCAGTCGCTCCAAGCCCAGTCATGGAATACGTCAGCACGGAGCAGACACGAGTTCCGGCACTCGGATTAGGGACCTATCGTCTGCGTGGCCAGACCTGCACCGAGACGGTAACCCAGGCACTGGAGATGGGCTACCGCCACATCGATACGGCCGAGTACTACGAGAACCAGGCTGCGATAGGCCAGGCGCTCGCAAACACGGCTGTCAGCAGAGAGGAGCTCTTCATCACGACCAAGGTTTGGCGAACGAACCTCGGGTACGAGGAGACCAAACAGTCCGCCAGAGCGAGCCGCGAGAAACTCGGCATCAAGACGATTGATCTCTTCCTGATCCACTGGCCGAGTCGATCTGTCCCCATCGAGGAGACAATTAAGGCAATGAACGAACTCCAGAGTGACGGAGTAGTTCGACACATCGGCGTGAGTAACTTCTCGGTGGAGCAGCTTGCAAACGCACGCGAAGCCTCTGAGACACCGATCTGTACGAACCAGGTCGAGTACAACCCCTACACAGACCAGTCTGACGTGCTCGAATACTGCATCGATCACGACATCATGCTCACGGCGTACAGTCCGCTGGCGAAAGGTCGCGTCAACGACGACACCACATTAGCGACGATTGGAGATCGATACGAGAAGTCACCAGCACAGGTGGCGCTTCGCTGGCTCGTTCAGCAACAACAGGTCGCTGCGATACCGAAGGCAGCCAGCCATGTCCATCTGCAATCCAATCTCTCGATCTTCGATTTCGAGTTGACTGACGAGGAGATGGCACAGATCTTCGACCTTCAGGGTGGTCTGATCGAACGGGTTCGGTCGATGTTGGGACTGTAGCGTATGGCGTTACGACTCATTGCACTTCCTGAACACACTCACGTAGCGCCCGACGCCGCGGGCCCAGTGAATCACCTCCACACCGACTGAAAGAACACCGCCACAGGTGGGTCCAGACACCGGATCCGAGAGAAGGTATTACCTCCTCGGATAACTCGGTGTATCGTAATGGACGACACTCGCGTCGACGCTATCGCGAACGCGCTGGCGAATCTGGGATACGAGGGTATCGTCGCGTTCGACCGAACGGAACCAGAGTACGACACTATCAGGGCACTCTACGACCGCTACGAGAGCACCGACCACGTCCAGCTCTTGGTCACGTCAGCGACGACGGCCGACTATCAGCTCAACGGAGATGCCCAACGGTTCTGGCGCGAACTCGAAGCCGTGGCGCTGTCACACGGCAGGCTTGAGGCAGCCCAGGACGTTCGTGACATTCTCGGGACATTCATGCAACGAAAAGTCAATGCCAGACTCAATCAGCAAAAACGTGACCGTCTCGTCCGTCTTTTCCACAGTGGCTTCGACGACTGGTTTCTCGCTAATCATCGTACTGTCGCCCCAGCGCAGGTCTGGGAACGCCTCGCAGATGGGCTGGACACAGACCCAAGCAAGAAGACGGTCGTTCTCTCGATGAAGATTTACGACATCGCCCGGCTTATTGAAGAGGGGGAGTATCTGGCCTTTCCCCATGATATCCCGATACCGTGTGACCTCCAGGTCGTCCGTGTCTCACAGAGTTCGGGGCTGACCGAGAGCGACGACACCGACCATGTGGTGCAGACCTGGGGCGTAGTGATGGGTCGGGTGAGCGACCAGCTGAATCGGCCTGTCTCGCTCCTCCGTATCGACTCGATCGTCTGGCAAGCTGGTCAGATTATTGGAATCCACGAACCGGATAGCGGGGCTGCCCGAACCGCGCTCGTTGAGCACTTCACATCCGTCGGGATTGGCCCTGATCCTGCCGCTGAGCTGGCCGAACAATTTACTGTCGAGATGTGACTACGCTAGCACATGACAACCAGCGATAGACGCGAAATCGGGCTCATCAGTTGTGTGAAAACCAAGCGTGATCAACCCGCTCGGCCGAGAGACCTCTACACGTCGACGTATTTCGAGAAGATGCGAGCGTATGCAGAGCGCGAACACGACGAGTGGTGGATTCTCTCGGCGAAACACGGCCTTCTTGATCCAGACGGTGACCCGATCGAACCGTACGAGAAGACGCTGACCTCCGCCAGTGTGGCCGAACGGCGTGAGTGGGCTTCTGAAGTGGTCGACCAGATGCAAGAGATGGGTGTTCTGCGTGGAGACGAAACGCTCGTTTTCCACGCTGGGAAAGCATACTACGAGGAATTGCTTCCATTGCTTGAAGATTTTCCAGATGCCGATGTTGCGATTCCGACTGAGGGCCTCGCTATCGGTGAACGATTAGCATGGTACAGTGATCGACTCTGACTCGAACTACTCACGTTCCAGCGGCTAACTCCCGTAGGATTTCGCGGGCTTCCGTCCGGGTCTTCGGAAATAATTGGTCATCTGGTGGTGGTCTATCTCCGATGGCCCACTGAAAGGCGGCGTTGAGAAGCGATTCCGTTTCCGACGCAATACTGTCACAGAATCGCGGGTCCGAGAGGGCAGCACCTGCTTCCCAGATCGGTGCAAACTCGCCTGAACATCCCTCTGTACGGCATCCCGACTGTTCGTCGGTTGGCCCACTACCACCAGTATCACTCTCGGTGCCTTGGGCTGTGCCAGCGAGTTCTCGTGCCCGCGTGGCGATGAGGTCGTACAGGCCTGCATCAAGTTCGCTTTCGGGTGAGAACTGATTTGTCGACAGCTCTCCGAACCATCTGATGCTGTGTTTGCTTGCTGTGGTCTCGAAAGTCGCGTGCGAGAGCAAGTACATCGACAGCCCGATCATGTCCTTGTAGCCCGAATCGATATTCGGCGAGAAGCGATCGAGGCTGCGTATTCGTCGGAGAATCCATCCCTCTTGTTCGTCGGCGTCGCTCCAGCCAACGTCACGAGCGAGGCCGATGAGGTGATAGTGCGGGCTCCAGTAAGTTAAGTCGCGCCAGGATGCGTCCTGTTGGCGAACCCATCGCCAGAGTTTTCCGTCCCGTTCGGGCAGCCAGTCTCCCGATTCGACCGCTGCATCGTATGCATCCTTTGCAGCGTCAGTCACACGGAAGCCATGGAAGATGGCAACACCGCCACGGATGCCTTTCGCCCGTGCCAATTCGTAGGTCTCACGATATCCACGCTGGATATCGACCAGGGATTTGATCGATCCAGTGGGTGGTGAGCCGACCACGTGAACCGCTCGTTTATCCAATCCCGGGTCTGCAGCCGCTCGTGCTGAGCCAAGTCGGACGGTGATCTGTTCAGCACGTCGTCGTCGCCACGCACTCCAACAGAACGGACAGGTCCGCGTCTCACAGGTTGACTGCTCGAAGTGTGGATTGCCACAATCGGTGCAAAATTTCGACGGATAGTACGCGCCACACGATTCCGGTTGGTCACCCATCCCGGGAAGCGAGACAGAGCTCTCGGCATAGAATCGGATCGCGACATCTTCCGGCCACTGTCCTGGCGATTCACTCATTGCAGATCCGTATTACTACCTATTGTACCCCAGTTACGTTCACTTGAATACTTTTCTCTGGTCGCAGGGACCAGCTTGGGTCACTCAACCGCCACCCAGGTCAATCGTTACGAGAACTGTATTCAGCAGGCTCGCCCACTGTGCCTAAAAAACTGCAACTTGGCCGATCAGCAACCGCCACCTTTCTCCAATGTCTCACACTCCTGAATTTGTTTGGTTGTCTTCCGCCACAGGCAGCGGCAGTCACCACGTTTTTCAGTGCTGTGACTGCGCTTGCTACCCACCTGACAACCGCATATTCATGGATCTTGGACATTGCACACGCGTATAGCAGGGATCGGTGGGGGGAGGGGATGCGGTCAAATCGGCCTATGTTCACTCAATCAAAACTCAATGCATCTTGTCGGAGCGCTTTCTGTGGAATCGGTCCAGATATTCGACCGCCACACTCCTCACAATTCCATATTCCCACGTGGTCGTCCATCTCCTCAGGGAAGATAATATTGACACATTCAGCGGATTCCAGTCCGCAGGTGTGACAGTGAATTCTTGCAGTCGAGCCGATGTACTCGTCGAATCCCTTCCCAACAGCTGTTGGTTCAAGCGACACTCCGATGACGATCCACACTGGATCAGTACCTACCGTCGTCGCCTCTTCTAACGCATCTGCCGAGGTGATTTGCGTTCCCCATTCATCGTATACTATCGACTTGTTGTCCTCGAAAGAACAGGCTGAGCGCATCTGAACAACAACGTCATCGTAGCCGTCATCGCCAGCCTTCACGACTGGCGGAAGATCTTCCCATGCGGAATTTGCGACCACTCTCGGCGGTGATTTGAACTCACTGACTATTTCGAAGCTTTCGGTACGTTCGTAATCCCAGAGTGTTTCTGGTCGGTCATCTCGGCAACCGAATGCAGCAGCGGCTTTGCTCAGAGCAACTATTTCTGATGTCGCGGTAACGATGGCACAGATGACTTTGTCTTCTGTCCATGTTCCATCACCGGTGAACTCCTTCCCTTTCGATATCTGCTGGTACTCTTCATAGATCTCGATGAGAGCCTCCGATTTGGAAATATCATTTTCATTGTCATCTATTCTTGATTCTTTAGTCATCTTACCATTATTTGGTTAGAAGTGGTATCAAATTTAGGGGAGTGTGCCGTTTTAAACATCAAATATATAACCATCTGCTGAAATATATTTCTTTCTCCACTCGAATTGTCTGAATTGCTCAGCTTCGATTGCTATAACGGCTATCTCTGTTCGATAGGTCCCTTCGTCTCGATATCTAGAGAGAAATCTCGGTAAGAGTGGTGTCGGGTTCGATAATCGGATTGGTGAATCGAACTACCCAACACCACCACTGATTAAGTACGCGTCCACGCAACAGATGGTCGAATGGAGTCGGAGCCGAGCGAAGCCGTGCCGATCGAGACATTACAGGAGGCGCTCGAAGCAGAGCGGGTCACGTACGTCGACACGCTGAACGCCGATATCGGTTCCCTGATTGAGGACGCAGAACAGCTCAGATTCGATTACGTCGTCGGTGACGTTTCTGATGCCGGCGTCTCATCGAACGACCACGTCCACTTCGATCTGGTTCACGACGGCTCGACCATCCACTGCGTGATCTTCAGCTACCGTCGCAAGCAACTGGGTCTCGATATCGAGGACGGAGCGCAAGTCGCTGTGAAAGGTTCGCTTTCGTACTACGAGGACGGAGGTAACGTCTCGATCATCGTTGATGACGTGGTGGAAGTCGGTGAAGGAACGTACCAGCGAATCTACGAACAGAACCGCCATCTGCTCGAAACCGACGGCCTGCTCGATCCTGCGGCCAAGGAATCGCTTCCGGAGCTGCCCGAACGAATTGGCATCGTCACGAGTGCAACGAGCGACGCCAGAACCGATGCGATCACCAGCATCCACGACCGCTATCCCGACGTGGACATCGTGGTCCAGAACGCCACCGTTCAGGGTGACGATGCGATGCTCTCGATCATGGGTGCGATAAGCGAATTAGACGACAACCCGCTGATCGACGTCATCGTCCTTACTCGCGGCGGTGGGGCAGACAAACATCTCCGCGTATTCAACGAGACGCCACTCTGTCGCGTCATCCATAGGACAGAGACACCGATCGTGGTCGGCGTCGGCCACGATAACGACCAGACACTGGCTGGTGAGGTAGCTGATCGGCGAGTGATGACGCCGACAGAGGTCGGATTAATCGTCCCGGAGAAAGCGTCCCTGGAAGACGAACTGGACGCGCTCAGCGACAGATTGGACCGTACGTACACCAGTACCGTCGAGACAACGCTCGAGGAAACACGCGCCCGACTGACTCGCGGATACACGCAAACGGTGGACGCTACGTTGCGGACGTTCGAAGCTGACCTGGAGGGCTCGTACGAAGCGCACGTCCGCGACGAATTGACGGCGCTCGAGAATCGACTGGACCGCGCCCGGACGCAGTTCGAACAGCAACGGAAGCGTGAACAGGACGCCGAACGGTATCGCCGACAACGACGCCGTTTCATCGCGGTGCTGCTCGTTCTGGCGTTGTTCGTCGTAGCGTTGGGGCTGTTCATCCTGATCAACTTATGAAGGACGACACTATCTCCGAGAAGACGGACCGACTCGAAACGATCATCGACCAACTCGAAGCGGGAGACGTCTCGCTCGAACGTGCGAATGAACTGCACGCCGAGGGGACGGAGCTGCTGGCAGAACTGGAGTCCGAACTGGCAGTTGGCGACGGTGAGATTGTTGATCGATGAGAAGGAGAGCCTAATTGCCAGTAATTGCTAATACACCTGTACTTCGGACAGACCACAGTTTCCAGCGATACCAGTCATGAACATGTGGCGGGCAGCGACGGCATCCTCCTCTACCCTGAAAAAGCCACAGTTACTCGAACGGTAGCGCTCTCCTTCTATAGAAAACGGTCTGCTATACTTTCTGTGCTGGGACTGCTTGGTTCGGCATGGCAACGGGGCGCATCATCGTGGTGGTGTGGATCGTTCTCTTGTCGATCCTCGCTGGCTGTGCAGGGACTTCGGATACACCGATTACAGAGACAGAGACACTCTCCGAAACTGAAACAGCTACAGTTGAGTCAACTGTGAGTGCTGATCCAGATTCAGAACTCAATGTCCGGATAGTCAATATCTCTGAAAACGACAGTGGTGACGTAGTCTCATTCTCACTTCGGGTGTGTGCAGATACGCGCCTTCCCAATGCCGATGGAGAAGGCAATCCAGGTGAACCGACTCTCACTGTCAGGATCAACGATATCGAAGTGTCCAGAAGCGAGAATGTTAGTAGGTCTCCGAATTACAGAAAAACGATCCATCTCGACACTACAACCCTTTCACAATTTGATTCTGGCCAACTGTACCTGGGTATCGAACTCGTCGATCTGGATATCGTATTTCACGACGACATCGCGAGCTGGAATGGTACTATTGCAAATTTCAGTCAACCTACTCTGGAGACCGCTACACCAGGGTACACGATGACACCAACACCAGACAATCCGACTCGAACGGTCGTGACACAGTCAGCATCACGATCGCCGACTGCGAGCCCGACACCAGAGCCAACACAAACCCCAGTCGTCACTGGTACATCCACCTCAACGACAACCCCTGCCCCCGAGGTACAGCCGACACCGACGCCGACTCCGGAGCCAACCCCAACGCCGGACCGAGAAGAGCGCACTGAGTTCCGAGTCACTGTGGTTGAGATCGTCGATGGTGACACCATCGATGTAAGATATGAGGATGGAGACGAGGAAAGAGTACGGCTCTTGGGCGTCGATACGCCAGAGGTACACACGACGACGGACCCCGATGAGTGGGAAGGGGTTCCGGACACGGATCGTGGGAGTGATCACCTTCGAGATTGGGGCCACAAGGCGAGCGAATTCGCCAGAACAGAACTCGAACGAGGAGAGGAGATACGGATCGTCGTCGACGAGGAAGCAGACAGGCGGGGAAGCTACGGACGATTACTGGTGTATATCTACGATGACGGCACCCTATTCAATCACGCACTGATTGAGCAAGGCTATGCGCGGTTGTACGACACCGCGTTCAGTAAGCGCTCGCAATTTGCCTCGGCTGAAGCGAATGCACGGGCTCAGGAGATCGGCGTCTGGAATTTCGAACCTCAGACACCTGAACCGACACCAGAGCCGACTCCGACGCCCGAGCAGATCGAGGATGGGCTGATCGTTGCGAACATCCACGAAGATGCGGTTGGAAATGATCACGAAAACGAGAATGACGAATACGTTGTCTTCGAGAATATGGGAGAATCGACATTGGACCTGTCCGGGTGGACTGTTGAAGACGAAGCCGAGCACACCTATCGGTTCCCGGATGGCTTCGAACTTGATCCAGGTTCGAAAGTGACGCTGTACACTGGGAGCGGCACGGACACCGACTCGGAACTGTACTGGGGATCAGATGCGGCCATTTGGAATAACAATGGGGACACGATATACGTGATTGACGAAAATGGAAAGACCGTCGTCGAGGAGCCGTACTGAGTGTCTGATTTCTTGTAATCTCATGTTGCGTAACAATCATCCCAACCACAGTCACAGCTCCCTATTTCAGTGTTGGTTCTTGGAGTGATTTTGTACTGTAGAGATGACTCTAAGCTAACAAACCGGTTTTTATCCTCCACTGAGGAATTATTTGATATGGAGTTAGCTGAATATCTCAACGCCGACGAAGAGATACGTGCTGAAGCACCTGTTTACGGGGATCCACACGCACTATTCTTTTCCGGTAAATCGGGAAAGATAGGTTGCACTGATACACGGATCTTGTTTTCTGGAAAGCGAACAATGACTGCCATCAATTTGGCTGATATAACAACTGTTCAGTATCAAGAACCGACTTGGTCACGAGCGTATCTCTACTCTGGTCTTGCATCGTTGGCGTATAGTCTATTTAATTGGAACTCCGCCTCTGGAATTGCGATATTGACTCTTCTCATTGGTAGTGTTCTACTGTTGACTGGATACTGGCTTCGGAAGAGTCAGCTGTCAATTCACACCCGGACAGAAGTTCATGAGTTCATCTCTCGAGGTGAGTCTCTTGAGCAGATCGCACATCTATCGCGCTCACAGAGCGAATAACCGGTTGGGAGGACATTTCAATAAGTGGTCTGTGTATCTCCGCGGTTGATTTGGGGCAGTGAATCAACCACGTGTCGGAATAGCTGTCGTGTTCCACATTGGCGGGACTGAAAGGGGCGGCTGGCTGCGCGACGGCGGACGACGAAAGGACCGCAACGCAGTGAGGACCGCAGCGAGTCCCCCGAGTGCAGCCAGCCGGGGCTTTCTGGCTGTCTAACCCAAAACACCACTCCGTCCGCAGTTCCGCGTTCTTTCCATAGATTTATACGAGATTCCATCTACGCAATTTTCAATGACAACAGAAGATAATTCACCCGTCCCAGTAGAAGAAACTCGCCAATACATCCGCGTCACACCGACCGACGACCCGCTCGATCCACAGACGGTCGAGGCGCAGTTCGAACGCCTCCACCAACTCGAATCACAGGAGATCGAAACCAGGTTCTGGACCCTCCTCCAGGAACCACCACCAACACTCGAGATATACCTCGTCGCCCCCCAAGTGGACACCCGGACCATCCAGTATTATTTCGGGATCGACACCCCAGATCTACACGACCCACTGGAACGCATCCTCCGCACGATATTCCCGGACACCTACGAGTTCCGCACGGTCCAGTGGTCGCCGACGCTCGTCCCAGATCAGCCACCGACCGCGGTCCGCTTCGACGGCCAACCAGACACCCGCAAAGACTGGCAGACGCGACTCAGCCCACTCGAAACGTTCCACCAGGACAGCGATCACGTCCGTACACCGCTCGCGAGCGTCGTCGAGGCGTTCGCAGCCACTGACGGTCCAGCCCTCCTCCAGGTCCTCGTCCGGCCCAAATCCGATTGGACGGTCGAGCGGGATATGCACAAACAGGCTCTCGAAGAGGGAAAGGAGACCTGGGTCGGGCAGGTCATCGGCGCACTCCTGGGACCCTCCGAGCTGGACCACTCCGACGTGCGGATACCGGTCGCAGACCGCGCTCGCCTCGAGGAACTCGACGAGCGAAACCCCAGACGCTCCTTCGAGGTCAACATCCGGGCGATCCTGTGTGACGAGCGAGATAGACACGTCGCCGACGACCTCGCAACGGCCTTTACGGAGGTCAGTCACTCCTGTTACGAACTCAGTGGCACGGTCTGCAGAAACGCAGAGGCACAGACGCTCAGGACGAAAATAGTCAACAGAACCTTCGACCCCGCGGACTACGAAACGCTCGACACCTACCTCCCACTCACCTCCCCTACCAGCCCGGGCATCGTCGTCGACGCGAGCGAACTCGGAAGCGTCTGTCTGCTCGACGGGAGCGCGCTTACGACTGCCGCCCGTCGTGCTCTCGCGACCACCCCTGGCGAGCGACGCATCCTCCCACCACCGCCGTCATCACATCTGAAGCCGTTTCGCGACGACGGCCTCCCGCTGGGCATCCCCCTCTCACAGGACGGCACGGCCCAGTCTGACCCGGTCACACTGCCACCCTCACTCCAGCCGCTACACGTCGCCTGGTACGGCAAGACCGGGTCGGGCAAGTCCACGAGTCTCACCATTGCGATTCTCGCCAATCACGCGGCCACAGACGGCGCTGACGTGCTGTTTCTACCAAAGGGTGGTGGGATGGCCCGCGAGTACATGCGCGCCCACTACGCGGCGTACGGGACCCTCGAGAACGTCCTGTACTTCGACTGTAGCGCACTGTTACCTGCCCTCTCATTTTTCGACATTCGACCGGATCTCGACGACGGCGTCTCGCGCACGACTGCCGTCGAGGACAAGGCCGACCACTATCTCGAACTGCTCGTCGGAATCATGGGTCGGGACCGCTTCGAACGCGCCGTACGCTCGCCGGACATCATTCGCTATCTGGTCAAAGCGTTGTTCGACCCGGTCAACGGCGACGACGCGTTCGCCCATCGAGACCTCCACGCCGCGGCCCAGGAGATGCACGACCGCCAGTCCGCCCCGGCCGTCGCCGACGAGGACCTCGAACGACTTCTCTCCGGCGTCGTCGCAAACAGCGCTCGCTCCTTCGACGAGATCATGCAGGGCGTCGCCAACCGCATCGAGAAGATTCCCGTCGACCGCCGACTGGCCCGCATGTTCAATCACGTCCCCGAGGGTGACGACCCGCACTTCGATTTCGGCGATTACCTCGACGAAGACGTCGTTATCATCGTCGACACCGGCCGCGTTCGCACCGACACGCAGCGTGTCATGACGCTGGTCTTACTGTCGAACCTCTGGTCCGCACTTCGCCGGCGCGCACAGTCGACGCCCGCATCAGAAACATATAATCTTGTCAATGTATTTCTCGAAGAGGCTGCGACGATTGCAACCTCGGATATCTTACAAAACTTGCTCTCACAGTCGCGTGGCTTCGGCGTCGGCATCACGCTCGCGATGCAGTTTCCCGACCAGCTCCGTCGGATCGACGATGCGGTCTACCGGGAGTTACACAACAACGTCTCGACGTACGTCACCGGGAACGTCCCGACCGACGACGACCTGGCCAAGCGGTTCACGACCGCGGATATGTCAGCGACAGAGATGGCCGATCAGCTCAAGTGGCTCCCCCGAGGTGAGTGGCTGGTTCAGCTCCCTGCCCCCTTCGACCAGCCCGAGCCACGCCCGTTTCAGGTGGAGTCGTTACCGCTTCCACGCGGTGCTCCAGACGGGCCGGGTGAAACCATCCCGACAGCAGAACTCGAGCGACTCGTCGACGCGGTGACCGAGCGAACACACGCCGAGGCCGGACTCACACTTGCGTCGCCCAGCACGCCCGAGGAGGCCGGCGACAGCGAGGATCCGACTGGCGACGCTTCTCCCGTCCGGGTCGACAGCGCCCTCCCGCATACGCGTCGCCTCCCACAGACCGTCTCCTACGACCGCGAGAGCCATGCCCTGTACTGTTCGCAGTGTGAGAACCGGTACGATCCGTCGATCGATGGGATGCGACGCGCGATTGCCTGCTGTGGCTCACTGGCCGATGTCGATCCCGACGACGTGCCCGTCTGTACGCTGAATCTGAAGCGTTCGGCCGACGAACGCGCCGAGAGCGAATGGTCGACGTCTCAGCTGTGTTTCTTGCAGGCCGTCTATAACGCCCAACAGCTCCGGTACGACCCCCTCGAGTACGACTTGCTGTCCGATTCGATGCTCCGGCTGCAGGAGTACGTCGGCATCGAGAGTGAGGCCGTCCAGGACCTGCTGGATGCGGATGTACTGCGGCACGATACGGACCGTCCCCACCGTCTGTATTCGGTGACGCCCGCTGGGAGGGATGCGATCGGCGAGTCCTACCGTCGTGGCGTCGATTACGGTCACGAATGTGGCGACCTGGAGGAGTCCAGCGAACACGTCCTCGCCGTCGAGGCCGCCCGGCGCTACCTGGAACACGCATTCGTCGACAACGCTGACTCGCCCGTCACCCAGGTCGTCCCCTACTACGAGGTCCAGGACGGCTCGCTTCCGGCTGCGACGTTCATGGGCACGGATCAGGATGCCGTCGAGGCGGTCACGGAGTCGTATTCCTTGCATCGCCTCGATCTGGTCGGGCTGGACGCCGACGGTGAGATTCGCGTCACCGTCGAAGCCGAGCGGATCAACAACGACCACCGACGAGCTGTGCCCGCCGATTTCGACAAGATGGCCGCCTGCGACCCCGACGAAGCCATCTGGGTCGCGATGTCTCACGACGCCGCCCACGACATCCTGTCCGCCCTCAACGATCCCCTGGAGGGCGAGCCCCGCGTCGAGAAGACGTATTCCGAGAGCACGCCCGCAAGTTCGTTTTCAATCGACGAACCCGGTCTGACTGACGTCGTCACCGTCAAGCAACTGCTCGATCGGATTGTTCGCCCCGATCCGCGCGGGTTACAAGGGTAGTCGGGTGGATTTCGAGGCCGACAGATCAGCCGAACACCGTCCTTTGTCGATTTCCCTCGTGGACACCCAGGTGACCGCCACCGAAAGAACGTGAAAAACCGCTGTCGAGCCTGCCTAGATGGACGGGCGTTCCAGGAAGCGTCTGACGTAGCTGACGGGCCAACGGGCTCGATATCGACCGACAGCGCCCTCTCCGAAGCTGGTTCGGGAGCGAGGTGAGTTGCGATTTCGTTATTGGTGTCTGATACTTGTGACGTTTCCAATCTTGCAACCTTGGTTTCCTTCTTGCGATTCTATCTAACCTTGGGAGTAGTTGTGAAATTGACTGGTCTGGAAGTAGTGAGCCTCGCTCCCCCACGGAGTGTCCCGCTCGCCCGGATTCTGGACCGGTTGCAGTTGACTGTGCCTTGGTCGTGCTTGTTGGTGGGGATCTAGGGATTGACGAGAGATTCCTGAATATATTCTACCGGGGCGTCTCGGCAGGGTTGAACTGGATACCCTGCTGTAACCAGTACCGTCTGTTGCTCGCAAAAATACGTTGTGGAGAGAGTCAGTCCGGATAGCTATCGACTGCGAAGGGGAGGCGTTTCTGAGAGTTTATTATCGGCCACCAGAGGTGGTCCGAATGTACACCCAATTTCGACAGTGGCGGTTTGACGACAATGGACCGTCTCCTGCGGAAGCCTCACGGTCATTGCACCGTTTGTTCAGCGCGACACCGCCCCTGGTTTCAGAATCTCATTTCCACCTGAAATTAAACCCTCTTGTGAGCCACCCTCATACCATGCTCGAAGCGAGTTTGTGATCGATGGACGAGCACGATGAGATCGTCGAATCTAATATTTATGACGAAATTACTACGATTTCGGAGGAGAGGGATTCACCGCCGATACTGAGGTACTGACGACGGACGATCCGATCCAGGTCTCGGAACTCAAAACTACCGACTCCGTCCTTGCACTCAATCCGACGACGAAAGCGGTGAAGCCAAAATCGGTCGTCGATGAGATGGCACTCAACTCACCAGAAGAAATAGTCAGTATTAAGATAGGAAGGTCTGATCTTCGAGTCCTTCCAGATCATAAGATATCATACACAACAAAGGAAGTTTCGTATCCACGGTTCATCCGCGCAGCGGAATTAACTGACCGAGAGTATTATCGATTCATCAAGAGTTGGTGGGATCGGGACGGCACACGCCTTCCTCAAGTCGATATCACAGACATCGTTTCGGAGTTTGAGGCCTGTGTCGCCTTCGACCGTCACGGCCACACCGTGTGGCGAAGACTCCCGGACGGGTGTGAGCCCTGCCATCGCAATAGCCACTATGGTACTTCTTCGATAAGGAGACGTTCCAAACGTACCAGAACGAACTAGAGACCCATGTGGACTCCGTCGAAATTCACGCGGGACGGAACCACTGGAGACGCCCGTATCGCTTCGATGGTGACGACTTTATCGAATTTCTCGGATGGTAGATCACCGAAGGATCCGTCACCTGGAGGCGAACAAACTCAGCGACGATCCAGATCGCTCAAAAGACGCCGGAGCATCGTGAACAAATCGCGAAACTGCTCGAACGAATGGGTTTGTCGAAGTACAGTGATAACCGATCTTTCAGTTTCAGTTCGAAGATCTACGCTGAGTTGTTGGATCAGCTCTGTGGCATTGGCTCGGAGAACATTCACCTGCCAGAGTTGCTGTGGGACTGTAGTGCTGAGCAATAGCGACTCGTGCTTCGAACGCTGGTCGCCGGTGATGGACACGAACGTGATGCCTACTCCACAGTCAGCAAGCGATTGGTCAACGACATAGTACGATTGCTGGTCGAACTCGGAATTAAACCACAGTACCACTGGTGTCGTGATAGCTGGCGAGTGTCTCTATCACGAATGGATGACGGATTCAGATCTTCTCAGAATGTCTCGACAGTACAGACCGACAATCCAGTGTATCGACTGACCATCGAAGACTTCTGTCTGATAATGGCTGGGAGAAATGGGAAGTTCCAGTGGATCGGTGTTAGTAATGTGAATTAGCGGTCTGGCTCGCATCATGGACTGTTGTCTTTGTTGAATCACCGACCGATGACCGGTTTTGACGGCTCTGCGGAATTCCGGATGCGTACTGGGCGGATGATTCTCTCGTCGCGGCCGCGCTCGTCGCCGTCGCACTGGTTCCCATCCTCTTCGCGTCGATGCAACTGGGGTATCACGACGACGTGCGCGCGACGGCGGAGTACGACGACCCGACCGCCGACGCGCTCCGAGTCCTTGACCGCGCTGTCGCAATCGAGAGCGCGCCGATTCCGCGACAGTTCGCCTGGGCCGAAAACGAGTCGGCGGTGACCCGTCTCCACACGAGCCTGCGGCCGCGCGTCGACCGGCTTCGAACGTCGCGGGTCGAGGACGGCGTGTACTACGACGTTTCCTACAACGACACGGCGGCCGGTGAGTGGGCCGCCGACAACTGTCCCGCAGGCGCCGGTCGACAGTTCGGGTCGTGTCACGCGGACCGCGGCGTCGTCGTCCAGAACCGGGTCAACCGCACGCACGTCCTCGCCGTCGGGTTCGACGTGACCACCACGACTGACCGGGGCGAGACAGCGGTGACGGTAGTGCTGGAGCCGACGGGTCGGTCGCGGTGGTGAGCGATTCAGTTGGAATGCTGGCCGCGGAACGATTCCGAGACAGTCAGGTCAACGTCTCCGGCATCGGCCAGCGTCATCCGCTGCGACGAGCGACTACGAGATATCGAACTCGCTGAATCTGGCTTCGTTGGTCGAATTCTCGGAGACGGAACAGACTACCATCCCTGCGTCTTGGGTTTCGGTCGCGGTTTCGACGGTGGCCGACCCGATTTCGGTCCAGTTCGACCCGTCGGTGCTGTAGGAGCCGACGAAGGAGGTGCCGTCTTTCTCGAGTTTCACCCAGCAGGGATACGTCGGGGATGTCTCGACGTTCGTCGTGCTGTCGAGATACCCGTTGCCGTCGCTGTCCCACTCGAACTCGACGCGATTGGGCATGGCAACCATCGCGACGTAGCCCGGCGATTCGCCGGTCCCGGTAATGTCGTTCCGGATGACGACTCCAGCCTTCGAATAGGCGCCCACCTCCTCGTGGCTCTCGATTTTCGCCACGACGGTGCTCGTCTGGTCGGCGCGGTCCGTGGTCGGATAGATCGTTCCGTATTCGTCGTCGCCGGTGAACGTGTCCGCGCCGTTGGCGTCGATGACGAGGGGATCGCCGTCGATCGAACCGAACTCTGCCTCCGTGGAGGCGAACGTGGCGTACCCCTCGGGAACGGGGTCCAGTGGGACCTCCCACGTCCACCCGTTTGCGGTTGTGGCGGTCTCGTTCCCCTTCCAGCCGTACGTCAGTTCGACGGCGAACTCGTATTCGCCGGGCGAAGCGTCCGCCGGGGCCGTAATCTCCCACGAGGCGTCCGTCGTCTTTCCGGGCGGGATGGTATCCCGGGAGGACGATTCTCGTGTGACGGTCCAGTCATCCGGGGAATCAACGTTCAGTTCGGCGTCTTTTATCGCTCTCTGTCCGACATTTGTAGCCGTCACCGACACTTTTCGGTTACTTCCGGATTCGATCGTTCCACCTCCGGTATCGTGTGAAAGTGTTACGCCTGGCGGGGCGCTATTTGGGGACGAAGGCGGCTCGAGCGTGACTGCGTAGGCGTCTGTTTGATCATCCCACGGGATGGTGATGGTGTGTGCTGCTGTCGACGCGGTAATGTTGTAGTGATCCACGACCTCGGGCGACTCGACAGTGTCTTCACTTGGAATGCGTTCGACCGTCACCTCGATGCGGTTTCCGCGTGCGAGTCCGACCGAATCCGTGTCGATGTTCTCGAGCGACACCGCGACGTCTCCGGTGTACCCACGGTTCCCCAGTATCACCTGGACGGAGTCTCGCTTCTGTGACACCGATCTCGTCCCGGCGACGGCGTCGACGTCCTGACTGCCGGTCGTCTCTAGCAACTGGTCCGTTATCGAGCCGTACCGTTCGTAGATCCACCATCGACCGGACGGTTTCGGTCCGTCCTCGGTACCGGAGAGCAGTCCGACCAGTTTGGGGGAATCACAGCAGGCGGTCCAGACGCCGAGTGACGCGTACTCGACATCTGACTTCTCGATCCGGACCATGTCCCACGCGTTGTAACCCGCGTTCAACTGCGAGATGGGGAGGTACTCGTTGATCTCCAGGGGCAAATCGAGGTCGTGTTCGTCGAGGATTTCGCGGATGGCCTCGGCGTCCTCGACCGGATCGTTCCACTCCTGCAAGTCGTGCCAGTTGATGATATCGGGGACCGTCTCGGACTGGATCGTCATCTCGAGCCACTCGACGAATCGGTCCCGCAGGTCCGGGAGCAAGTGCGTGTAATTCGGCCCGACGATCCGAGCCTCGGGATACAGGTCGCGGAGCTTCCGGACGCCGCGCCGCCATAGCTCTCGGAAGCGCTCCTGGGACCGGTTCCAGAACAGGTCGTAGTTCGGTTCGTTCCAGATCTCGAACTGAATCTCCTCGGGGTTCATGTCCGCCGCTTTCACGTCCGAAACGATTCGTTCGAGCAGGGCGTCCCAACTGTCCCAGTCGCCGTCGTCCCCCGGCCAGGGGTCGTCCTGATCGACGACGGTAACGGCGTCGGCTCCCCAGAGGTCACTGATACGAATGACGTACTCCGGATCGCTGTCGAGGGTCGTGACACGATCGTACTGCTGTTCGACCATCTCCCACCGATTCTCATAGCCGTCCTCGCCGCCCTTGGCCCACCCGCCGCCGTCGAGTCGGGCGCCACCGCCGACGAACAGTCCCGCGTTGAGTGGAGACAACCAGTCGTTCGATGGTTCCTGGCCGTCGTCGCTCAGTCCGTAGAGGAATCCGGACGCGTTGTAGTTCGCCTCCTGGGTCGAATTACTTACGTCGACTGTCACTGTCTGCTGGGATGAGCCTTTTCCGACACTTGAGAGGAGCGGGCTCCCTATTGCTGTCCCCGCGAGACCGAGGACCCCAGATTGTAACAGCGTTCGACGGGTGATGCGACTGCCTGACGCGTTCTCTCTGCCATCTGCTGTCATGGCACATTCAAATGCGAAAACTATCAACAAATAACTTTCGGATATCTGAGGTGAGGTCGATCTAAGTGTACGACGTATCGTTTACCAATCATCAACGTCGTTGGGCAGGAGCGACGAGTCGTTCACGCCCACTGATTCGCCTGTACTCGCCCGTCTCTATGGGGCTTCCACGGGGTGTCACCACACACAGGTGGCTGTGTTCTACCTGCCGGTTATTTATTGTTTGACAACGCTCACGTGAGTATGCCCGGGCGATATCAGTCACCTGCTCTCGAAGACGTCGCGATTCGCGACTCGTTCTGGTTACCGCGTCTGAAGACGAACTATCTCGTTTCGCTGGACCATCAGTACGACCACCTTCAGGCGAACGGCTCGCTCGACAACTTCCGCCGCGTCGTCGGGGAAGCCGGTGGCGACTTCGAGGGAGCGCCCTTTATCGACGCGAACGTCTACAAGTGGGTCGAGGCCGCGAGCTACGCGCTCGCGACCGACGAGATGCCGACTCTCAAAACGAAAGTCGACAACGTCCTGTCGCTGATCGAACAGGCGCAGGCGGACGACGGTTATCTGTTCACGTATTTCATGCTCGGGGACAACTCGGGCCGGTGGTCGAACTTCACCATGATGCACGAACTGTACTGCGCCGGGCATCTGATCGAGGCCGCCGTCGCGCACCATCGCGCGCTCGACGACGACCGACTCCTGCGGGTCGCCCGCGACCTGGCCGACCACATCGACGAGCGGTTCGGCCCGGACAAACTGGACAAGATTCCGGGACACGAGGAGATCGAACTGGCGCTCGTTCGGCTCTATCGAGTCACCGACGAGGAGCGGTATCTGCATCTGGCGGGTTATTTCATCGACCGGCGAGGCCGGGATCCGTCCCCGATGGCGGCCGAACTGCCGGAGCTCGAACAGCTGATCGATCGGGATTCGTTCAGCGAAGAGCAAAAGGAGAGCGGGTGGTCCGTGGTCGGCTATCAGGACACGCTGCGCGACGAGTCCGGCGCGTACGACGGCCTCTGGGCGCAGGACCACCGGCCGGTTCGTGACCAGCGACGCGTCGAAGGACACGCCGTCAGAGCGGGGAACCTCTACGCCGCCGTCGCCGCCTACCTGCAGGAGGTCGACGACGAAGACCTGTTCGATGCGGTCGAACGCCTGTGGCAGAACATGGTGACCCGACGCATGTACGTCACCGGCGGGATCGGGTCCCAGAAGTTCGGTGAGCGCTTCACGACGGACTACGACCTGCCGAACGACGACGCCTTCGCCGAGACCTGCGCGTCGGCGAGCGCGATCTTCTGGAGTCAGAATATGTTCGAACTGACGGGAGAGGGGAAGTACGTGGACGTCCTGGAACGGATCCTGTACAACGCCCTGCTGTCGGGCGTCTCGCTCGACGGGACGCGGTACTGCTATTCGAACCCGCTGCAGACAGACGACGAGTATCACCGCAACGAGTGGTTCTACGTCGCGTGTTGTCCGCCGAACCTGTCCCGCGTGCTCGCGTCGCTCGGCAAGTACGTCTACGCCCGGTCCGAGAGCGAACTCCGAGTCAATCTCTACGTGAGCAGTACCGTCGAAACGACCGTCTCGGGGACCGACGTGACGGTCGAACAGTCCACCGAGTATCCGTGGGACGGCGACGTGACGGTCGAACTCTCCCCGGAGGAACCGACGGCGTTCGCCCTCGGCTTTCGCATCCCCGACTGGGCCGACCGCTGGGACCTCGCGGTCGATGGCGAGCCGGTGGCCGTCGAACCGACGGACGGGTACGCGACGGTCGAGCGGGAGTGGCAAGACGGTGATCGGATCGAGATTTCGCTCGCGATGGATCCGACTGCGGTCGTCGCACACCCCGAGGTCGAAAGCGATAGAGCACTCGCTGCGCTCCGTCGGGGACCGCTCGTCTACTGTCTGGAGGACATCGACAACTCCCAGCCGGTCCACCACCTCATCCTCTCGGACCCGGACTCGCTCAGCGCCCGGTACACCGACTCGGTTCTGGACGGCATGACGATCCTCGAGGGTGAGGCGAGCGTCCAGGACCTCGAGGAGTGGCAGGACGCCCTGTACCGACCGATGCAGTCGGTCACTGAGTCCGCGACGGAGTTCACCGCGATACCGTACTACGCCCGGAACAACCGCGGCCAGACGTCGATGATCGTCTGGATGCGCCTCGCCTGACCCGCTCAGTCGCGGTTCGACGCGCGAACGGTCTGCTCGACGTCCAGTTTCCGCTCGATGACGGCCGCGGCCCGGACGACCTGTCGGCAGAGTCGCTCCTGATACTCCCCGTTGATGCGTTTCGAGAGCCCGGTGACGGCGACGACCGCGAGCGGTTCGTCGTCCTCGTCCAGGACGGGGGCGGCGACCGTCTTGTGCTGAACGTCCGTGAGGTGGGATTCGGAACGCGGGCCCGTCTGGTCGGGTTCGGCGATGGAGGGCCCGCTCCCGTCGCGCTCTTCCGCGACGACGAACCCGTTGTTTCGGGCCTCCTCCAGAGCTTCAGAGATGTCCTCGGCCGAATCCACGAACACCTCCGAGGACAGGTCCTCCGCCGTCTCGGAACTGGCAGTATCGGAGCGGAAGGCCAACAGTACTTTGCCGACCGAATGCTCCGTGATCGGGACCGTCGAACCGGCCGTGACAGACAGCGTCGCCTTCTCGCCTCTCGCGTAGTGGAGTATCGTGACGACGTCGTCCTCCGGAACGGCGAGATACGATAGCTCGCCCGTCTCGTCCGCTAAACTGTCGATCTCCTCGTGCCCGTGTCGATAGACCGGCCGCTGATTTCTGATCTGCTCGCTGATGGTGAGGAACTTCAGCGACAGCTGGTACTTCCCGTCGGACTTGAACGCCAGGCCGTTCTCCTGTAACGTCTGGAGGTGGGTGTACACGGTGCTCTTGTGATATGGCGTCTCGTCTGCGAGTTCCGTCACGCCCGCACTGCCGTTCTCGAGGAGGAGTTCGACGATGCGAAACAGTTTCTCGTTCGATTTGAGCACGTGTATCCTTCCCTGTGGATAGACTGTTGTCCGTCACTAAACTCTATCGGGGACGACCAGCGTGCGGGCTGAGCACGGTCCCACCGGCCGACGGACCGCTCGCGGGCACGCCGGAGCGTCTCCGCGCGTCGCCTGCCAGCCATAAATAGTCCACTGCTTCAGGTAAACGGTGTGTCGCGGCCGGTATCAGCGAGTTCCTGCGAGCCGATACAACCGACTGGAATCGCCCGTTACGCGATGGCGGTTGATTCTTCGGACGCAAGCGGCGGGTTGTACACGGCCTCGTCGGCGGCGTCGAACAGGTGGACGTACTTCGGATCGATGTCGACGCCGACGGTGTCGCCCGGATCGAAGTGTTTCGACCCGTCGACCTGCGCCACGATTCCCTCGTCCAGGTCGTCGACCGCCAGGTGGATGATGTTGTACGCGCCGATCTGTTCGAACACGGTGACCTCCGCCGAGAAGTCGCCCTCTCTGGGGGGAACGATGCTCAGTTCCTCCGGTCTGACCCCGAGCGTCGCGGCCTCGCCCGAGAATCCGCTGGGCGCGTCGATAGCGAACGCGTCCGTCTGTACGGCTCCGGCGGCGCTATCGATTCGACAGTCGAGGAAGTTCATCGAGGGGCTCCCGATGAACCCGGCCACGAAGCGGTTCGCCGGCTGCGAGTAGACGACTTCCGGCGTGTCGATCTGCTGGAGGTCGCCGTTGTTGAGTATCGCGACGCGGTCCGACATGGTCATCGCCTCCTCCTGGTCGTGGGTGACGTATATCGTCGTCGTCTGTATCTCGCGGTGGAGCTGCTGGAGTTCCGCGCGCATCTTCACGCGCAGTTTCGCGTCGAGGTTCGACAGCGGCTCGTCGAGGAGGAAAATCTCGGGGTCCCTGACGATGCTCCGTCCGAGCGCGACGCGCTGTTGCTGGCCGCCGCTGAGCGCGGGCGGATTCTTGTCCAGGTGCTCCTCGATCCCGAGCATCGAGGCGGTCTCGCTGATCCGCTGTTCGATCTCCTCCTCGGGGACCTCGGTGTGTTCCAGCGCGAACGACATGTTCTTGCGCGCCGACATGTGGGGGTACAGCGCGTACGCCTGGAAGACGAACGCGAGCTCGCGTTCCTGTGGGGACGCGTAGGTCATGTCTTCGCCACCGAACTCGATGACGCCATCGGTGGGCGTCTCCAGGCCGGCGATCATCCGGAGCGTCGTCGTCTTGCCACAGCCCGATGGGCCGACGAGCGTCAGGAACTCTCCGTCCTTGATCGTCATCGACAGGTCGTTGACCGCGACCAGTTCGTCGAACCGTTTCGTGATGTCGTGTAGTTGTATTTCCATTGTTTCTCCGTGGTTACTGCATTTCGAGGCCGGCGATTCCTTCGATGAACTGCTCCGAGAACAGCGCGAACAGGACGATGACCGGCAGAGTCGCCAGCGTGCTCATCGCGAACAACTGGTTGTAGACCGTCGCCCCGTGGATTCCCTGGAACGACTGGAGGCCGACGCTGATCGTGTACAGTTGCTCGGACTTGAGGAACGTCAGCGCGAACAGGAACTCGTTCCACGTGAAGACGAATATCAGCATCCCCGTCGCCGTCAGTCCGGACTTCACCAGGGGCAGAATCACCTGGACGAATATCTTCCACTCGGGAATCCCGCCGATTCTGGCCGCTTCCTCCAGACTCTCCGGCAGGTTCGTCATGAAGCTGTGCAGGAGGAAGATAGAGAACGCGAGGAAGAACGTGCTGTAGACGAGAATCAGCCCCAGCCGCGTGTCGACGAGCCCGAGGCTCGACAGGAGGTTGTAGAGGGGGATGAGGAGAATCTGGGCCGGGACCATCAGCAGGCCCAGGAACAGCAGGTAGATGGGATTCGAACCGGGGAAGTCGAACCTCGCGAGCGCGTAGGCGGCGGGGGTCGCAATCGCGAGCGTCACCACGGTTGCTCCGCCGCTGATGAGTATCGTGTTCAGGAACCACTGTCCCCACGGTCCGGTCTCCCACGCCGCGAAGTACGGTTCGACCGTCGCCGGACTCGGGACGAGGGTCGGCGGGAAGACCCCGATCTGTGAGGGGTCCTTCAGGCTCGTCGCGACCATCCAGTAGAGCGGGACGATGACGAAGAGCGCCGCGAGCGAGACCGCGACGTAGCGGACGAGTTGCTCCCCCGGGAATCCGTCTTGATCCGAAGTGAGCACGTCGGTGACACTCATATTTCCGTCCCTCCCGACAGCTTGATGGCGATGACCGAGAACACGAGCGACATCCCGAACAGGATGAACCCGTACGCGGCCCCTTTCCCGAAGTTGAAGTACCCGAACGCGACCTGGTAGAAGTGCGTGGACAGGATCTCACTGGAGTTCGAGGGCCCGCCGCCGGTCATGACGTAGACGTGCGCGAACGCGCGGACGGTGTCGATGATCCCCAGGACGAGCGTGATGAGGATCGCCGGCTTGAGCAGCGGCAGCGTGATGTGCCGGAACATCGCCCAGCGGGACTTCCCCATGATCTTCGCGGCCTCGTAGACGTCGTCGGGAAGCCCCTGGAGCCCGGCGAGGAGGATGACCATGTAGTAGCCCGTCCGTTTCCAGACGACCATCAGCATCACGCTCGGCAGCGAGAGGTTCACCGAGTTCAGGAACCGCGCCGGCTCCTCGATGATGCCGACGGTGGTCAGGAGCCAGTTGACCAGCCCGTTGGGGCTGAGCAGCCAGCTGAAGACGATTCCGGCCACGACGATGGGGACGACGACCGGGACGAAGATGAGCGACCGGAGGAACGACCGCCCCTCGATGCCGCGGTTGATCGCCATCGCGAGCCCGAGTCCGAGCACGAGCGGGACGACGATCATCCCGACGCTGAAGATGAGCGTGTTCTTCGCCGCGACCCAGAACAGCGGGTCGGTGACCACGGCGACGTAGTTGTCCAGCCCGACCCATCTCGTCTCGCCGCCGAGGGTGACGACTTCCTGAAAGCTCAGGAGGAACGTATCCACGAGTGGATACGCGAGGAAGATGGCGATCATCACGAACGCGGGGAGCAAGTAGACGTACGGTCGCCAGTCCAGCCGGGACCTGTCGACCGGTAGCGTCCCTCTCACTCTATCTTGTATTTCAGACATGTTTTGATGTTATAGGACGTCGTTGGTGACCCATCTTAGCTCTGCAGGATTGTATCGATCTTCGACTTCGCCTCTGACAGCGCCGCCTCGACTTCCTGTTCGCCCAGCAGCGCCCGGGCCAGCGCGTTGTTGAGGGGGTCCTGCATTTCGATGGTCTTCGGGTGCATCGGCGGCGCGTGGCCCTGCTCCATCGCCCGGGTGAACGCGTCGTACAGGTGGCCGTTCTCCTCGACGAACTCCGTTTCGAGACCGCTCTGTCGCGGGGGCAGGTACCCGATGTCTTCGACTGTCGTCCGCATGCCGTCCTCGGACTGGGACCAGCGAACGAACTCCTTGGCGGCGCTGAATTTCTCCTCGTTCTCGGTGACTCCCTTCGGAATGACGACGCTGTTGCCGCCGAGGAAACTCGATTGAGTTCCGCCTTCGGGCTTGGGGAACATCGCGGTAGCCATGTTGTCCCAGACGTCCGGGGACTCCTCCTGGATGTGGGAGATGAACCCCGCGGAGTACGCCATCGACGTCTCCTGGTTCATGAACGACTGCAACGTCCACGTGTCGTTGGACGTGGGGTCCGTACACAGGTCCTCCTCGACCATCGTCTTGAAGAAGTTGACGGCGTCGACCGCGGGCTGTTCGTCGATCAGACACTCCGTCATGTCCTCGTTGAACAGTTTGCCGCCGCCGGCCCAGACGTGTGGCATGAAGAAGAACAGCTCCAGCCCGAGGGAGTTCGACCCGGCCAGGTTGAGAGACAGAGGCGTGTAGTCCGTGTTGTCTCTGATCGCTTTGGACGCGTCGATGAACTCCTGGAACGTCGCCGGCGGGCTCTCGGGGTCGAGCCCGGCCTCCTCGAAGTGGGCCTTGTTGTAGAGGTACACGCTGCAGTCGATCCAGAACGGGAGCGCGTGTACCGTGTCGTTCCACGTGGTGAAGTCGGGAGTCAGCGGATCGAAGTAGTCGTCGTGCCCGAGGTTTTCGGAGAGCGACCCGAGATCCGAGAGCGCCCCGAGCTGGACGAACCGCGGCAGGTAAATCACGTCGAGGCCGACCACCTCGGGGGCCTTGCCCGCGTTGATCTCCGAGATGAGCGATCGGTACTTCTCCTCCGGCGGCTGGATACTCGCGGTCACTTCGATGTCCTCGTGGGCCTCGTTGAAGCCCGGTTCGTACGCGGCCATCGGGTCGTCCCGCTCGCGGAGTGTGATCTGGACCGTCCCGGAGCTCGCTCCGTTGGCATTTTCGCCGCTGTTTCCGGACTGACAGCCGGCCAGACCGATCGCTCCTGCCGTAGTGATACCTTTCAGTACCCGTCGCCTGTTAATGCTTCGCATGCAATTTGCATGGTCACAATCATGGGTGATAAATCCTTCGCAATTTTGAACACTCTCGTCGGGACGCTCGGCGACCACGGCTCGCTCTGTGTTGCACGAAACCGACGAGACAGGCTCTCACGAGCGCCTCCTCCGGGAGACCAGCCACCCACCAGTGTGGGCTACTATCCGCGCGTTCCCCGCTGAGATGTGGTTGGAGCCGTGTCTTCGATAGTGTCGCGATGCGACCCTGTATAAATTCCCTGACAAAAGTCTTATACCGTTTGCTATTTCGAATCTAGCTGATGTGTGAGCAGCGAGAGCCGATGGCAATAGAGAGTGTACAGATTGCCGACGACTTCTGGCGACGGTGGCGCGAGGTGAACCGCGAGAAGACCATCGAGTACCAGTACCAGCAACTGCAGAAGTCCGGGACGCTGGAGAACTTCAGGCGGGCCAGCGCGGGCGAGGACGGCGGTCACAACGGGATGTGGTTCCAGGACTCGGACGCCTACAAGTGGATCGAAGCGGCGAGTTACGTCCTCGCCAACCACCACGACCCCGAACTCGACGGTCGCGTCGACAGCGTGATCGAGCTGATCGCCGCCGCCCAGAGCGCGGACGGGTATCTCAACACGTACTTCGCCCTCGAGGAACCCGAGAAGCGCTGGACGAACCTCAACATGCTGCACGAACTGTACTGTGCGGGGCACCTGATTGAGGCGGCCGTCGCCCACTACAGAGCGACCGGCAAGGAGTCGCTGCTCGACGTGGCGACCGATTTCGCCGACCACATCGACCGGACGTTCGGCGACGAGGTCGAGGGCGTTCCGGGGCACCAGGAGATCGAACTCGCGCTGATGAAACTCGCCGACGTGACCGACGAACCCCGCTACCGGGAGCTGGCGACGTACTTCGTCGACCTGCGCGGGCACGACGACCGACTCGCCTGGGAGTTCGAGAACATCGAACAGATCGCCGGGTACGAACCGGACGATGACGAGGAGGGCATCGCCGGCCGGGCAGAGGGCGTCTTCCTCGAAGACGGGGCGTACGACGGCAGCTACGCTCAGGCCCACGCGCCGCTGCGCGAACAGGAGGCCGTCGAAGGGCACTCCGTCCGGGCGATGTACTACTTCGCCGGGGCCACGGATGTCGCCGCCGAGACGGAGGACGACGACCTCCTCCAGCACCTCGATTTGCTGTGGCGCAACATGACCGAAAAGCGGATGTACGTCACCGGGGGGATCGGCTCCCAGCACGTCGGCGAGCGCTTCACGACGGACTACGACCTGCCGAACGACACCGCCTACGCCGAGACGTGTGCGGCTATCGGGAGCATCTTCTGGAACCAGCGCCTGTTCGAGGAGACCGGGGAGGCGAAGTACGTCGACCTCATCGAGCGCCAGCTGTACAACGCCGTGCTCGTGGGCATCTCGCTGGACGGGACCGAGTTCTTCTACGATAACGTCCTGGAGAGCGACGGGGAGCAGAACCGCGAGGGCTGGTTCGAGTGCGCCTGCTGCCCGCCGAACATCGCCCGTCTGCTCGCGTCCCTCGAGCGGTACATCTACGCGGTCGACGACGACAGACTCTACGTCAACCAGTACGTCTCGGGAACCGCGAGGCCGACGATCGACGGGACGACGGCGACGCTGACACAGGAGGCCGACTTCCCGTGGGAGGGGACGGTCGAGATCGGCGTCGAGGCCCCGGAACCGATGGATTTTGCACTCCGTCTCCGCGTCCCCGAGTGGTGTACCGGCGTGTCCGTCGCCGTGAACGGGGACCCGGTCGACGTCGACCCCGAGGAGGGGTACGTCACGCTCGAGCAGCGCTGGGACGACGACGAGATCACCGCCGAGTTCGAGATGGGCGTGCAGGTGCTCGAAGCCCATCCGGCGGTCGAGGCCGACGTCGGCCGCGTCGCCCTCCAGCGTGGACCGCTGGTGTACTGTCTCGAGGGCGTCGACAACGAACGGCCGCTGTACCAGTACGCGATCGACCCGCAAACGGACTTCGACGTGACCCACCACGAGGACCTCCTGGAAGGGGTCGTCACCCTGGACGGGACGGCGACCGTCCCCTCGAGAGACGACTGGGACGGAGAACTCTACCGACCGTCCGTCGAGACCGACGAGACGACCGCCCAGATTACCGCTGTTCCGTACTACGCCTGGAACAACCGGGGTCCGAACCCGATGCGCGTCTGGATCCGCGAAGGGTAACGATGTCAGTCACCCAGTGGAACGTACCGACGCCCGGCGAAGGTGCTCCGCTGGCCCACAGCCCGCCTGGCCGACAGCCGTGCGGGGTGGTGCCATCGCTATCATCCCGATGCTCTATCTGTTTATCGTGAATAAACGACACCGCTCGTCCGATCGATCGGTCCGCGCTGACACTCTCGGTTGTTCCGGTGCGATTATTGCCTAACCTCCGGAATGAAGGCGGGATCTCCGGAATTTCTCGAACTCTCATGACGTTTCGAAACTAACCATGTTGGTAGTTACCGTGCCGAAAGCCCCCTCCCAGACCAGTGTGTTTATTCTCGATAAACGATCTGCCGGCCAATATCAATGATCGTCTATGCATAATTCCTGGCCCCGGACTGCATCGTCGAGCGGGACGGACACGTCGTACTGGTTCGCGAAGTACGCTCGGCCGCCGCCACACACACACACACATAACAGCCGTACGATCGTTATCTAGGGGACTCTTCGACGCCGTCGCGGGCATCAAGTACGCGCTGAAGGACCCGATCAAACTCGGAGCCGGCATCAGCGCGGGGAGCGACGACGTGGTCTGGGTCGACGGCCTCGCCGAACCGTTCGCCGTCAGCTACTGGGCCGAAGGCGTCGAAGGGTTCTCCGCGGGCGTCAGCAACTTCCGGCCCGAAGTGGGACTGGAACTGTTCGACGCCCTCTCATCGGGCGACTGGGAACGGGCCAGAACGCTCCGCAACATCTGTCTCCCCTACCAGAACTTCCGGGACCGGACGGGACAGAACAACGCCATCGCGGGCGCGATCAGCGTCCCCGCTGTGAAGAAGGGGCTCGAACTCGCCGGCCTGCACGGCGGGAGCGTCCGCGAACCGATTCGGCCGCTCGCGTCCGAAGAAGAAACGCGGGCCGAAGAGATATACGGACAGCTCGACGACGACATCAGCCGTCTCATCGATTGAGGCGCTGGCTGACTGCGCGGCGGCGACGGGCGGTCACACGGTGAGTTGGGACACCGAGCCACCGCTTCTCGTCGAACCATGCTTTTGTTTTTTTCCGGTCGCACGTCGTCGGTCGGGAGTTACTCGACCCCTCCCGGAACCACCGTCCAGCGACCGACACCCACCGTTCGCATACAACTCTGACCTACCACGGAATTCTAACGTGGGCTACGATGGAACTGCTGAATGACGATACTCCCCCGACTATGTCTGTTAATATGGAGGCGCCGGTTCGAAATTGGTCAATAAAGCTCGCCGAAGAATGCACTCCGGGATTTAATGCAAAGGTGGCTGTATATGAAGTCGTATCTGAAATATGTAGTTTCAAAGTGGGAGAATACAAATTCAAATTTGGCATAACTCTCCAAAGATACTACTAGAACGCCACAGACGCCGCCCGCACACTCACAGCACGTCGACCAGTCGAGCGTAGAGGTCGTCGGGGTTCCAGTCGAGCAGGAACGTCGAGAACGCGCCCTGGAGTTCGACGAGCGTCGGCGTTCGGGGCGACCCCCTACAGAGTCGTGGGGGTGCGAACGGTCTGAATCGTAACGAGTGTACTGGTGTTATTCTGTGGAGTGAGTCCGCGATTCTACAGCGTCCCGGTCAGATATCGTGGAGAGTATTCACGGGCTCACCGGTTACTCGGATATCGCTTCGCTCCACCTGAATCCGAACGTTTGACTCCTCGAGAGACCTGTCCGAGGTGATTAACCAATCGTAAAGGAATCGGACCAGTACGGTTTTTGAGCCTGATCGGTCGAGCAGATTCGTGTCCACGTCAGTACGGGATTCCGAACCGGATTCCGCGGACTCAGTTCGATTCTGGGGTCCACCGGGTAACTGTCTCCGTATTTTGACTGCGATACCGGCACAGGGTAGGACTGAATGGGAGGCACCACCCACTGTCCCGTTCGGTCGGCGTCGGTCTCGAGAACAGTGAGCGCACATCACGTCCACCGGCGGGCGACGACCTTGATTAACTTATCGTAAATTATACTGACGAGACGGGGACACTGAGATTCGGATGCAATCCAGATAGCGTCCTGAATCGGTGTCTGCGCCCGTCCTGGCCGGACGTCGCGAGAGTCGTCTCTCGGCTGGTCGGCTTTACCTATTACAAAGAGTTTCATAGGTGGGGGCCGATAGGTAGCGTATGAAGCCGAATCGAGACGACAGCAGGATTCTCGTCGAGGGAACGAAGACGGCGTTCGAAATACTGGTCGTGCTCGATGAACTCCAGGAAGCCACTCTAACGGAGGTTACTGAACACGTTCCGCTGTCGAGGCCGGGCGTGTACAAGCACCTCACGACACTGGACGAGCTAGGGTACGTGGTCAAGGAAGACGGTATCTACTCACTCAGCCCCAGGTTCCTTCGGTTCGGTAATACGCGGTTGAACAGCACGCCACTCTATCGTGTCGCCAAACCGAAAATCGACGAACTGTCCGACACGACTTCGGGTCTCGCCAGCCTCGTCGTCGAGGACCACAGCCAGGGCGTTTACGCGTACCGCACCGGGAAAGACGAATACCTGTTCGAGCGACCGGCAGGCGAAGTCGTGCCGCTCCACGCGTCCGCCGCTGGGAAAGCACTTCTCGCGTTTCGTGACGATTCGAGCGTGGAGTCGCTGGTCGAGGGAGACTCGTTTTCGAAAGAGACGCCGGACACGATCACCGATCCAGCGACGCTCCGATCTGAACTGAAAGATATCCGCGAGGGCGGTATCGCGTCGGACAGCGGCGAGTGCGTCGAAGGCTGGCACAGCGTGGCGTACCCGATAATGCACGAGGAGACGATCCCTGTCGGCGCGGTCTCCGTGTCGGGCCCGACTGACGAGATACCCGTCTGGACCCTTCAAGAAGAAATTGCGGGACAGATCGTAAGCACTGCCAAGTCGATCGAAGTGGACCTGTTCAAAGACTGATAGGGCCACTGAATACCGTTTCGAAAGAACGAGGCACCCACTTGAGGGAGGGGTGCCGGGATATCACGGGCAATAGTTTTATTACATATGAAGATGACGGATAGCGTGGAGCAAAACAATAGACGCTCCGCTGGCTGTACGACTCGGACACTTACCGTCAGGCCGTGGACCTCTGCCTCCACGACGTACAGCCACGCTTCCCAATAGCGATGCCTCGTCTCCTTCTCGGTGGAACGCCCGTGTAGCGGCAAGTAACGATACCTGGAATCACCAATCGGCGATCGTCCCGTCGTCGTTTCGTCGAACCGGGACATTCCACTTCACGTTCACAGCCGACTGCTCGCGGACGGTCTCGACGTCGATGTCGACGCCGAGACCGGGTTTCGTCGTGGGTTCGAAGTAGCCGTCGACACATCGCAACGCCGACCGATTCCGGACGTAGCTGCTTTCGGACTCCTCGTCAAAATTGCGCTCGAGGCTCTGCTGTTGCAGGAGAACGTTCCAGCACGCGAAATCCACTTGCAGTCCGGCGGCGTGCGAGATTGGTCCGTACGGGGAATCGATCGTCGCCGGAACACCGAAACCGTAGGCCATATCGATGACCCGTTTCGTCTCCGTGATTCCGCCGAGCTGTGAGATGTTTGGCTGAACGATGTCGACGCTTCCGTTGGCTAACAGCGGACGGAAGTCCGACTGTGAATACAGTCGCTCACCGGTGGCGATGGGAACGCTCGTACTCTTCGCCAGGTCAGAAAGCGCATGCCCGTGCTCGGGCAGGACAGGCTCCTCGACGAACATCGGGGAGTAGGGTTCGATCGCTTCGATGAGCCGCTCCGCCATCGCAGGCGTGGCCCGGCCGCGGAGGTCGACCCCGATATCGACGTTCGTTCCGACGGTGTCTCGGACGAGAGCCACTTTGTCGACGAGGGTATCGACCTTCGCCGGCGTGTCGACGTGCCTGAGCGTCGGGCTGCCGGCAATCTTCACGGACGAGAACCCCGCGTCGAGGCTCTCCTCGGCCGCGGTCTTCAGATCCGAGCCCAAACTTTCCAGACCGCTCTGGAGGTCTCCGCCGATCCACTGGTAGGCTCGAACGCGGTCTCGGACGAGTCCGCCGAGCAGTTCGTACACCGGCTTTCCACACTCCTTTCCCTTGATGTCCCACAGCGCCTGGTCGATTCCCGAGATGGCACTCATGTGATGGGGGCCACCCCGGTAGAATCCGCTTCGATACATGGCCTGCCAGTGGTCCTGGATTCGACTCGCCTCGTTGCCGATGATGTAGTTCGTCATCAGGTCGTGGACGACTGCCGCCACCACGTTCCCGTGCCCCACCAACGTCGGTTCACCCCAGCCGACGATACCATCGCTCGTCTCCAACCGCAGGAACAGCCACCGAGGCGGGACTTCGAACACCTCGTAATCGACTATCGTAGCCATAGCGGGACAACGTACCGAATCCACATTACTTTACTCATTGTGAACACGGAACGCTGAGACAGTCGTCGGCGAGTCTTCCCCGCGGACGAGAACTGCGGACGAGCGGCGATACAAAATCTTATATCCCCATGTGTGATACTGTCATATGAACCGCTGAATACACAGTCAGCGTAGGATTACCATGAGAGCAGCACGCTTCCACGGACGCGAAGACATCCGCGTAGAGGACATCGAACAGGCTCCCGTCGGCGACACCGACGTTCGAATAGCGGTCGAGGCATGCGGTATCTGTGGCTCCGACCTCCACGAGTACAGCCACGGGCCGAAATTCACCCCGGAGGACTCGCATCCGGTGACGGGCGAGTCCCTTCCGCTTCCGACCGGGCACGAACTCAGCGGACGGGTGACAGAGATCGGAACAGCCGTCGACCGCATTGACGTGGGCGACGCCGTCGTCGTCGAACCGAACATCCCCTGTCACGACTGTCTGTACTGCGAGGACGGGAAGGCACACCTGTGTACCAACACCACAGCCGTGGGCTGGAACACCGGATCGGGCGGCTTCGCCGAGAGCGCCGTCGTGCCCGAACAGCAAGTCCACGTCCTCCCGGAGAGCGTTTCCGTCGAAGACGGAGCGCTCGTCGAACCGCTGGCCGTCGGGCTCCACGCGGTTCGGCAGTCCGAGATGCGGGCTGGCGATACCGTCGCCGTCTTCGGCTGTGGCCCCATCGGACTGACCGTGATCCGCGCCGCGAACGCCGCCGGGGCGAAGCGTATCTTCGCCTCGGAACCCAACGAGACTCGCCGGGAAGTCGCGCTCGAACTCGGCGCAGACGTCGGTATCGACCCGATGGAGACGGACGCCGTCGCCGAGATCAAATCGCAGACGCCGGACGGTTCGGACGTCGCCTTCGAGTTCGCCGGAATCGGCCCCACGTTCAGTGCCGCGGTCAACGCGACCAAGCGCGACGGGACCGTCACCGTCGGGAGCATCAGCGAGGGAGAGATTCCAGCCGACTTGAACGACATCGTGATGACCGAGCGAACGGTGACCGGGACGAACTGTTACGGGTTTCCACCCCAGTCGTTCCGCACGGAGTTCGACGCGGTCATCCAGTCGCTCGCCGACGGCGACATCGACACGGAGCCGTTCGTCACCGGCCGTATCGACCTCGACGACATCACCGAGTCGGGATTCGAGGCGCTGCGTGATCCCGAAACGGACCACGTGAAGATACTCGTCAAGCCGTAGGACACTCAGACACATGCCAGGACGCTCACTCACAGCCACGAAGAGGTCTCGACCCCCAGTCCCGATATGATAGAACCAGACATCTCCCTGGAGATGGTGTACGAGGACGAACCGTTTCTCGACCGCATCGACCACGTGGCAAGCGAGGGGTTCGACACGGTCGAGTTCGCGACGTGGTTCGACAAGGACCTCGACGCGCTCGAAGCCCGGTTAGCCGAGCACGACGTGTCCGTCGCCGCGATGGCGGCTATCCAGGAGACGGGGCTGCCACAGGACTTCGAGCGAGCGATGACGGACCCAGAGAAGCGGGCGACCGTCGTCGAGGACATCGAGGACTCGATCGAAGTCGCCCAGCGCTTCGACTGCCCAAACCTCATCGTCCTCGTCGGGCCGGAGATCGAGGGACTGAGCCGGGAGGAGATGTTCAACAGCGTCGTCTCCGTGCTCGAAGCGGTGGCGCCGACCGCCGAGGAAGCGGGGGTAACGCTCGTTCTCGAACCGCTGAACCACGCCGTCGATCACCCGGGATTCTTCCTCGAGGAATCTGGGACCGGGTACGATCTCGTCGAGACCGTCGACAGCCCGGCCGTCGAGTTGTTGTTCGACATCTACCACCAGCAATGCACAGAGGGGAACATCCTTGCGAACGTGACGAGCCACCTCGACGACATCGGCCACATCCACGTCGCGGACGTCCCCGGCCGACACGAACCGGGAACCGGTGAGCTTCACTACCCGAACATCCTCGCTGCTATCGAGGACGCGGGGTACGAGGGCCACGTCGGCTTCGAGTTCGCGCCAGAGGACGACGAGCGATCGGCGTTTGCCGCGATTCGGGACCTGTTGTCGGACTGACGGGGACGGTCGTGCCTTCCGTCTCGACGGTGCCGTATTCGTGACCCGGCCGCCGCGTACCACGCGCGGTGGGTGCCGTGTCGACGCCGCTTGAGCGTCCGCGCTGTCGTCGTCACTCTCCGCGGATACTACAGTTTTATTACCGAAGCGCGTCCTGGATGTTCCCATGGTGGCCGTTACCATCTGGAACGAGTATCGACACGAACGCGAGAACGAGGACGCGAGAGCGGTGTACCCCGACGGCATCCACACCAAACTCGCCGACGTCCTCTCGGAGTACGGACACGACGTTCACACGGCGACGCTCGACGAACCCGAACACGGGCTGACCGAGGACGTCCTGGCGGAGACGGAGGTGCTGCTGTGGTGGGGGCACCTCGCACACGACGAGGTCGACGATGCGGTCGTCGAGCGGGCCAAGCGCCACGTACTCGACGGGATGGGGTACGTCCCGCTCCATTCGAGCCACGAGTCGAAGTTATTCCAGGCGCTCATGGGAACCGAGGGAACGCTCCGGTGGCGCGAGTCTGGTGAGAGGGAACGCGTCTGGGTCGTCGAACCCGGACATCAGATCGCCGACGGCCTCGGCGAGTACTTCGAGATTCCGGAGGTCGAGATGTACGGCGAACGCTTCGACGTGCCCGCCCCAGACACCCTCGTGACGATCAGTTGGTTCGAGGGCGGGGAGGTGTTCCGAAGCGGGTGTTGCTACCACCGCGGGAACGGCAAGATATTCTACTTCCGCCCGGGCCACGAGACGTTCCCGGTGTACCACCAGCCCGAGGTCCAGCAGGTCATCCACAACGCCGTCGAGTGGGCCGCGCCAGTCGACACTCCCGAGAGTCGACGGGAGACGGAGCACGTCACGGACCCGCTCGAACCGCTCGAATAGCTCGATTGCGCGAGCAACGGTCGGCACCACCGGAAAATTTATTCGCCTCGGTCGAGGCTACTAACCTATGCCCCATCGAATGGCAGTCCTGGGTACCGGTGGCCTCGGCATCATGATTGGAACGCAAGTCCGGCGACAACCGGAGTCAGCCCTCGTCGCCCTCGCGGACATCAGCGAGGCGAGTCGGGCCACGGCGGGCGATGAACTCGGCGTCCCGCCGGACGCGAGATACGAGACGTTGGAGACGATGACCGAGAGCGAAGCGCTCGACGCGCTCTGTATCGCCACACCGCACTCGTTGCACTACGATCAGGTGACCGCCGCGCTCGACGCGGGACTCGACGTGCTCTGTGAGAAACCGCTGGTGACGGACCTCGACGACGCCAAGGCCCTGCACCGTCGGGCCGAAGAGAGCGAGAACGTTCTGATGGTCGGGTATCAGCGCCACCTCCAGCCGGAGTACCGACTGGGTCGGGAACGTTGGGCCGAAGGCGACGGCGACCCGACGTTCATCAGCGCGGAGATAACCGAAGACTGGATCGACGGCAACGTCGGAACCTGGCGGGTCGACCCGTCGCTTAGCGGCGGCGGCTTTCTCGCCGACACCGGCGACCACGTCCTCGACGCCGTCCTGTGGATGACCGGCCTGACGCCGGCGACCGTCGAGGCGGACATGGACTTCGAGATGGAGGACATCGACGTCCGGGCGAACGTGACCGTCGAGTTCGAGGAGGGCGCGAGCGCACACCTCTCGTTCTACGCCGACGCGCCGCGGGTCACCGAGCGGATACAGGCGTGGGACGACGACGGTGGCATCCGAATCGAGGGTCGCGAGTGGGGCGACCGCTCGGTGACCGTCGTCGACGACGACGGCTCCGAGGCAGACCCGTACCTGTCCGAACGGGACTCTGCGTACGTGAATCCCCGGTCGAAGCTCGACGGCTTCGTCGATGCCATCGAGGGAGAGGCTTCGGTTCCCGCGACGACCAGAGACGCCGTGCGCGCGACGGCCGTCTCCGAGGCGGCGTACGAATCAGCCAAGGCGGGTGAACCGGTCACCGTCGATCTCTCGTGAGTTCGCGGTCGGGAGAGCCGTTACACCGAATTTTTATCAGGAGTGCCGCCGAACGTGCACACGATGACTCAGACAAGTGCCGACAGCGCACCCACCTCCCCGAGCGGAGCGTGGACCGAATCGAACGCGGAATCGAGCGGGCGGCCCCGGAGTGGGGCCCGCCCGACCTGTCGAAGGCACCCACGCACGGGGGGTGACCGGTGATGGCCTTGGACGTCGCCTTCCTCGGCTACGGATTCATGGGGAAGGCCCACGCGAACGCCCTCGCGCGCCTCCCGATGTTCTTCCCCGACGCGCCGGCGACGAACCGCGACGTGCTCATCGGGCGGAACGAGGAGGCCGCGACCGAAGCGGCGGAACGACTCGGCTTCGACCGGGTCGCGACGGACTGGCGAGACGTCGTGGAGGACGTGGACGTCTTCTACAACCTCGGGCCGAACCAGATTCACGCCGAACCCACCATCACAGCGCTCGAATCGGACGTCCACGTCATGTGTGAGAAACCCCTCGCACCCGACCTGGGGACGGCGCGGGAGATGCGCGACGTGGCGCGCGAGAGTGACGCCATCGCCGGGACGGCGTTCAATTACCGCTTCGTCCCGGCCGTCCAGCTGGCGAAGCGCCTCGTCGACGAGGGCGAACTGGGCGAAATCTATCGGTTCAAGGGGCGGTACCTCCAGGACTGGCTGGCCGACGCGGACGCGCCGTGGAACTGGCGGTGTGATGCGGACATCGCTGGATTCGGCGTCGTCGGCGACGTCGGGTCACACACGCTCGACCTCGCCAGGTGGATCGTCGGCGACGTCGCTCGTGTCAGCGGGTCGCTCTCGACGCACGTCTCCGAACGGCCTGATCCCGACGGTGAGGGAACGCGTCCGGTCACCACCGACGACGAGTACTCGGCGCTCATCGAGTTCGAGAACGGCGCCGACGGGGTCGTCGAAGGGTCGCGCGTCGCGACCGGGCGGAAGGCGGACAACTCGATCGAGATATACGGCTCGAAGGGTGCACTGGAGTTCTCGCTCCGGCGATTGAACGAACTGCGGTTCAAGGGAGCCGACGACCGGGAGTACGAGGAACTGCTCGTTACCGAACCCGAGGATCCCTACATGGACGCCTGGTGGCCCGCGGGTCACATCATCGGCTGGGAGCACGCCATCGTCCACGAACATTACGAGTTCCTGAGGGCCATCGACGGCGACAGTCGATACCGCCCCGACTTCGACGACGGCTTCGCCGTCGAACGGGTCGTCGAAGCCGTACAGGAGAGCGACGAGCGCGGCGAGTGGGTCGAGCCCTGAGTTCGGGCGAGAAACAACGTGGCGACGGTCATCGCTGCTGTCGTAACGAAGGCCTCCCGTCTCGGTAAGCGTTCTCCGCCGAAACCTATCGTCGCCGTTCCGGACGGTGTTCGACAGACGTCGCCGAATCTCTGACGCAGTGTCGGCCGGTTTCAGTCCCGCATCATGATGGTCACCGGAACCGCCGACTCCAACAAGAGCGCCTGCGTCGTGTCACCGAAGATCGCCTTGCCGGTCGGCGAGCGGCGGCGGCCGAGGACGAAGACGTGGTCGCAGTCGAACTCGTCGACGGTCGCCTCGATGCGACCGACCGGTTCGCCCATGGCGGCGGTCGAATGGTAGGGAACCGCGTTGCCGACGAACTGCTCGCCCACGTCGGCGGCGAACGACTCCGCTCCGTCGAGCCCGGGCCGGTACGACGAGTCACTACCAGTGAGCGCGCGCATCTCGTCGCGGTCGTCCGCATCGCTGCCCTCCTCTGTGATGTGGAGCAAGACCAGTTCGCCGCTGCTCCCGTTGGCGAACGTGATCGCCGTGTCGATGAGGTCTTCGAGCTTCTCGTCCGGTTCGAGTACCACGAGTCCACGTGACATACTCCACTCGTTTCCACCCATCCATTGTAAAGGAACCGGTCGTCAGCAATTCGATGGAGGGAGCACCTCTATCGCCCGTGGAGTGGATAATCGGGTTCTGACAGGGGAGCAAAAAATACCAGCCCAGCGATAGAAACTATCTTGTTCAGGCTTGCCATCTACCAGCATGGTGGCGCGAATGGCGATCACCGAGTCGCGGGATTTCCCGTTCGGCCAGCGACAGAGCCTATGATACGACCATCAATCTGCCTCGAAATGATCTACGAGGAGGAACCGTTCGTCGAGCGCATCGACCGAGTCGCCGATATCGGCTTCGACACCGTCGAGTTCTGGACGTGGCCGGACAAGGACCTAGAAGCCGTCGAAGCTCGGCTGGACGACCGCGACCTCTCGCTCGCGGGCATGGCCGCGAACACTGAACAGCGGCGACCTGAAGAACTCGAACGGGCGCTGACTGACCCGACACGGCGAGACAGCGTCGTCGCGGACATCGAGGAGTCGATCGAAGTGGCTGGTCGTCTCGACTGTCCCAACCTCATCGTCCTCGTCGGCCCTCGCATCGAGGACCGGACGGACGAAGAGATGTACGAGAGCGTCGTCGAGTGCCTGCGAGAAGTAGCGCCGACGGCCGAGTCAGCGGGGGTGACGCTGCTCGTGGAACCGCTCAATCCGATGGTCGACCACGAGAACTACTTCCTCACGGAGTCGGCGCGAGCCGCCGACCTTGCGAGAGACGTAGACAGCCCGGCCGTAGGAATCCTCTTCGACATCTACCACCAGCAGGTCACCGAGGGGAACATCATTTCGAACATCCGGGAGCACCTCGACGTGATCGGTCACCTCCACGTCGCGGACGTCCCCGGCCGACACGAGCCTGGGACGGGTGAACTCCACTACGCGAACGTCCTCTCGGCGGTCGAGGAGGCGGGCTACGACGGGTACACGGGCTTCGAGTTCACTCCGGAGCATCGCTCGGACGCGGCACTCGAATCTATCGCTGACCGCACGATGTAGCCGTCAGTCGCTCGGCCCGACGGATTCCAGTCACCGTCGTGGTAGCAGCACAGTAAGTTTTATATATTATGGTACAGAACGTTTCGGACGACGTTAGCCATGATAGATAACCCAGATTCTGCTAGCCGGAGTACGGCTAGCCGGCGAACGTGGCTGAAAGGCATTGCTATCGGTGCGGCGACCGGTCTCGCGGGCTGTTCCGGCGGCGGCGGAGGCGGCGGGAACGGCGAGTCCTCCGGCGACGGGGGAGGCGGCACCGACGGTGGGGCGACAACGGGCACCAGCGGCGGCGGTTCGGGATCACAGACCCTCGGGATTTCGGTGAAGGCGCTGTTCGACCCCTTCATGCAGACGCTGATGCGGACGGCGCAGTGGTACGCCGAGGACAACGGATTCGAGGTGATGACGGCCAACGCCGAGTCCGACGCCGCACAGCAGAACCAGCAGGTCCGGAACATGCTCAACTCGGGTATCGACGCCCTGCTCATCAGCCCGCACTCCTCTGACGCAGCGGTCGCGGCAGTCGAGCAGGCGACCGAGCAGGACGTGCCGGTGTTCACGTTCAATTCCACGGCGAACAGTTCCGACGTGAAGCTGTTCACGTCCTTCGGCAACGAGGCGGCCGCCTATCAGGCGGGTCAGGAGATCGGGACGATGCTCCAGGAATCCGGCGGCGGGAGCGTCTTCGAGGTGCAGGGCGATCCCGCGGACCAGGCGGGTGTCCTCCGGAGTCGCGGATTCCACCGGGCCATCGAGGAGTTCGACGACGTCGAAATCGCGTCCTCGGCGCAGACGGACTGGACCCGACAGCAGTCGACGGAGGTCACGCGGAGCTACCTCCAGAAGAACAAGGACATCGACGCCATCTACGGGGCTGGCGGTCCGCAGATCCTCGGTCCACTCCAGGCGCTCGAACAGGAGGGCATGAAAACGAAGACCGGCGAGGAGGGCCACGTAATCCTCGGCGGTATCGACGGTTTCCCGGAGGTGCTGACCCAGATTCAGAACGGTTACGTCGATCTGGCCATCGACCAGCCGAACCAGTTCTACGGGGCGCTCTCCATCGAGTACATGATGAAGTACCTAGAGAGTGGGGACGAGAGCGTGCTCCCGGAACCCGGATCGGAAGTCACCGGCGACGACGTGACGTTTAACGGGAACCAGCACGCCGGCGTCAACCCCTGGGAGCAACCGCCGAGCAGTTACTGGGCACCCGCCGACGTCCTGACCTACTCCTTCGAGGAAAACGACCTCCACCCACAGATCAAAACGCAGGCGCTCACCGTCACGCAAGAGAACGTCGGAAAGGGGTTCCTCTGGGGCAAACTCGCGGAGCAGATCCTGTCGTAGCGACGCCACACAGCCGTCACTCACAGACACCAGCAAATTACAACATACACCACACATGAGTTCCGAAACACCGATGCCGAGCGTATTAGAGAAGTTCCAGCAAGACCGCACCCAGGCGATGCTCTGGCTGCTCGACAACATGATCTGGCCGATCTTGCTGCTTGCGCTCGTCGTCTTCGCGCTGCTGCTTCCCGAGGTGTTCTCGACGCAGGAGAACCTGACCTTCCTCCTGTATACGAGTGCGGCCGCGGGATCGCTCGCGCTCGCCGAATCGCTGTGCCTACTGAGCGGGAATTTCGACCTCTCGGTCGGGTCGATCGCCGGCTTCTCGGCGATGTTCACCGCGCTGTTCATGACGGAGTGGTTCCCGGCGACGCCCGGCGTCGTCGGCATCGCGATCATCCTCGCGGTCGGCGGCCTCATCGGACTCGTGAACGGCTTCTCCATCGCCTACCTCGGCGTGAACCCGTTCCTCCAGACGCTCGCGTTCCTCATCATCTTTCGCGGGGGCGTAAAACTGCTCTCGACGCTCTCGATTAGCGGCCTCCCGGACAGCTACACCGTGGTCGGTGGCGGGAACGTCGGCCCGGTCCCCATCGCGGTCGTACTCATTCTGGCCCTGTTCGCGGTGTCCTGGTTCGTGCTCAACTACACGCGGTTCGGGTTAGCCATCTACGCGGTCGGCGGCGACGAGGACGCCTCTGCCGAGTCGGGCATCAACACGAAGCACATCGTCCTCGCCGTGTTTACGATTTCGGGCGTTCTGAGCGGACTCGCGGGACTGCTGTTTACGGGCTTTCTCGGCGTCGCGACCCCGACTCTCGCCGAGAACGCGGTCTTCCCCGCCTTCGCCGCGTCGGTCATCGGCGGAATCAGCCTGTTCGGCGGCCGCGGGAACATCATCGGTGCGTACGGCGGCGTCTTGCTGTTGACCTCGCTGGAAGTCGCCCTCGTCCAGCTCCAGGTCGACCCGAACGCGATTCAGACGGTCAACGGCGTCGTCCTCCTGGCGGCAATCCTGTTGTACACCTTCGAGGCGCGCGCACGCAAGCGCATCCTCTCGGCCTGAATGCTTCTCGACCGACATTGTGAAATAACACGACACTGTCACATCAATGACGAACGACACGAACGATACGATCGTCGAAATGCGCGGTATCAAGAAGCGGTTCGGACGCGTCGTCGCGCTCGACGGCGTCGACCTCGAAGTCGAGGAGGGAGAAGTCCACGGCCTCCTCGGGGACAACGGATCCGGGAAGTCGACGCTCGTCAAGACGCTCGTCGGGGTTCACCAGCCCGACGAGGGCGAGGTCTCCGTGAAAGGAAAAAAGCGGAACATCACCTCACCGAAGGACGCGCGAAGCCTCGGTATCGCCACGGTGTATCAGGATCTCGCGCTCGTGGACGAGATGACCGTCGCCGCCAACATGTTCCTCGCGAGGTTCCCAATGCGGCGGCTGGCCGGCATCATCCCCGTCGTCGACTGGGCGGAGATGAACGAGCGCGCGGAAGAGATCCTCCGGGAGCGCCTGAACCTGAACATCGACCCGACGGCCCGCGTGGAGTTTCTCTCCGGCGGCGAACGACAGGCCATCGCCATCGCACGCGCGCTTGTCACCGACCCGGACATCGTAGTCATGGACGAACCGACCTCTGCACTGTCCGCCGAGTCAACCCGCCGGGTCCAGGAACTGGTCAAGACGCTTCAGGACGAAGGGATCTCGGTCATCATCATCAGCCACAACCTGGACGAGGTGTTCGCGCTGACCAACCGCGTGACGGTCCTCCTGAGCGGGACGCTCGTCGGAACCGTCAATTCCGCGGACGTAACGAAAAACGACATCGTGACGATGATGGTCGACGGGAGCATGCCGACCGAATCGGCGGTGGAGTCGTCGGCGACGTCGTAGTGCCACCGAGCGCGTCGCTGATTCTCCGGCGTTTCGAGACGAGTCCGTCGTCATTGGTCTGACTCCAGCGCTCCCACGCTCCGGTTCGACGATTGGCTGCGTTTCGAAGCGGACCCGCTCGCGAGTGTTCTTCCGTTCGGTTCTTGAAATCACCTCGGCCTCCGGGCCACATGCACGACTCGACGCGGACCGTCGGAGAGATCACCTTGCAGAGCGCGTTCCAGCCGCCATCTGTTCACGTGTCGCGAACGAAACAACTCGACGAATATCACATGTACGGTCGTTATTTCTGTTGCGGGGTGACCCGTGTCGGATGTGGACGAATCGCTATTTTCTGGTGACAGGGATGATTCTCCGGGAATTCTCGATTTTCTCGCAGTGTACCGCTATTCTGTGAGTCCGAACCAGATCGTTCGGTGCATGCGAACGAAATCATCGTCGCCAGTTCGAGTCTGGCTGCCGATTGTCTGAACCGACTCGACAGCGAAGACTCGATACCGGTACGTTCCTGGCTGAGATGCCACAGTATAACCCCATATGCTCTTATTAGGGAATGTGACGCCTCACTTTTAGTGTAGAAAACATCTCTCTGACATCATACCACTCTATTTGTGTCTATATCCACTTAATACGGCCTTCTTATCTCGATATAGGACCTCAGACGCCGCCCGCACACTCACAGCACGTCGACCAGTCGAGCGTAGAGGTCGTCGGGGTCCCAGTCGAGTAGGAACGTCGAGAACGCGCCCTGGAGTTCGACGAGCGTCGCGGGACCGATCGCCTGTCCGTGGGACATCGACTGGACCGGCTCGGTCTCGTCTGCGGTGAACGCCGCCATCTGCGCTCGCAGGAACGGCGGGAACTGGTCGACGGGCACGTCGGTCCGCGGCGGAATCGACCCCTTCTCGCGGTTGAACCGCCGCTGGCCGTCGATGGAGCCGGCGTATTTGAGGAACGCGCGGGCCGCTTCGGGGTTCGCGGCGTCGGCCGCGGGGACGATGGCGTCCATGTTCAGGACGTACTGGCCGTCGGTGCCGGGGAAGGGGACGTGGTCCCAGTCGGTCCCGAACTCGAAGTCGGGGGCGTCGTGGAACACGCTCGCGGACCAGTCGCCCTGCGGGAAGAACGCGCCCTCGCCGTCGACGAAGCGGCGTTCGGCCTCCTCCCAGGAGAGGTAGACGGCGTCGTCGGGCGCGTAGTCGGCGATGTCGCGGACGAGGCCGATGGCGTCCCTGATCGCGTTGCGGTGGGCTTCGGGGTCCGACCGACAGATCGAGCGGTGGGTGTCGACGCCGGACTGCCCGAGCAGGACCTGCTCCCACAACTGGAGGACGTAGGAGGTCCACTGGTTCTTGAAGGGAAAGAGGACGCCGACCGCGCCGGTCGCGTTCTCGACGGTCTCCAGGGCGTCGAGCAGTTCTCGCGGGGTGTCGATCTCCGCCGGGCGGACCCCGGCACGGTCGAGCACGTCGACGTTGTAGAAGAGGTTGTTGAGCCGGTGGATGTTGATGGGAACCGCGTAGTAGCGCCCGTCGAGGCGGGACGCGGTCGTCGCGCCCTCGTGGTACTTCGCGTGCATGTCCGAGGCCTCCCACAGCTCCGTCACGTCGCTGATGACGCCGGCGCGCTGGTAGGGGCGAAGCGTGTTGCCGGGCCAGTCCACCCAGAGGTCGGGCGGGCGCTCGCGCAACAACCGGCGCTTGACCTCCAGACTGACTTTCGGCGTCGTGGTCTCCGTGACGGACACGCCCCGTTCGCGCTCGAACCCGTCGACGAGCGCGTCGACGGCAATCTGGTCCGGGCCGCTGAACTGGTGTAACAGCTCCACGTCGGTCCGGGTGGTCGTGCGTTCGGCGGGCGTCGGCCGCTGGGGGACCATGTGCTGTCTCTATCTCCCCCGCGGTGCGGTATCAAGCTTGTCGGTCCAGGTCCCGGAGACGAACTATTATGAGCACTGCACGTCGGGTGTGTGGTATGCGAAATCGTGGCCGCTCCCGGTCCGTCCTCCGTGCGGGACTGCTCGGAGAGTTCCTGCTCGTGACGGCGCTGGCGGCGCTCTCGTGGGGTGGGTTGGCGTCCGGACCCGTGGCGGTGGCGGGCCTGATCGCCGGCCTCGTCGTCCTGCTGGCGACGATGGGAATTGACCGACACCGACAGACGAGCGCGCCGCCGGTCGCCACTGACGGCGGCGGCGCGGGACCCGACGTTCACTACGCGCGGTCGTACTGCCGGACCCTCGGCGAGTGCGCCGAAGGCGACCTGACCCGCCGTCTCGAAACCGACGTCGACGCCGTGGCGCTTCGCGACGTGGCGCGTTCGATCAACGACGTGCTCGAGAACTACGAGACCACGCTCGGCACGGCCGAGGCGTACGCCGAGGAGGTGTCCGGGTCGACGGCGCAACTGACCACCGCGACGAAGACGACGAAAGAGACCTGCGAGGGGGTCGGCGAGATCGTCCAGGACATCGTGGCTGCCTTCCACGAGCAACACGAGCAGGTCGAGGAGGTCTCGGCCGAGATCCACGAGATATACGACGCCATCGAGCGCACCTCGCGCATCCAGGCGGGGCTCTCGAGGAAGGCCGAGCGGATGGAGCGTGCGAGCGACGAGGGGACGGCGTCGACCCGCGCGGCCCACGCCGCCATGTCGGACGTGCAGTCCCAGTCCGCGGAACTGAGCGAGATGATCGAGGCCCTCGACCGGAAGACCAACGAGATCGAACGGGTCGTCGAACTCATCAACACCATCGCGGACAAGACGACCTCGCTCGCGCTCGACGCCTCGCTCGAAGTGGTTCGGGACGACGCGACGAGCGAGGACCTCGGGGACGTGGCCAACGAGATCACGTCGCTCGCCGACGACACGAAGGAGGCGACAAGCGACATCGAAGCCCACCTCGAAGACATCCAGGCCCAGACCGACCGCGTCGTCGGCGAGATGGCGGCGATGGAAGCCACCGCCGACGACGGCATGGCGACGGCCGAGGACGCCCTCGACGCCCTCTCGCGCATCTCGGAGAACGTCTCGGAGACGGTCGACGGGATCGACGAGATCAGCCACGAGACCGACGAACTCACCGCGTCGGCGGAGGAAATCGCCCACAGCGCCGACCGGATGGCGCGGGTGAGCGACGAGACCATCGGCCGCGCCGAGCGGGTCGAGTACATCGTCGAGGAAGTGACGCTCGCGCTCGGCGAGATCTACGTCAACACGAAGAACCTCGAGATCGAGACCTCCCACCTCGTCGGGGTCCTCGACTGGTTCAGCACGGACGCCGACCCCAGTTGAGACCTGCCGCGCCTCAGAACTACCCGAGTGTTTCTATTCCTCTAAATCTGATATAATGTGCCGACCGAGATATGAGCAGTCGGTCCGACAGAACTAACAATGTGCCGATACAGGGCTACGAAGCGCCAGTAGTCGCGACGTTCGCTGAGTCGAATAGACCGTAGACAGAACGGCATGCAAATCGCAAATTCGACGGATTCAGAGGCGAAAGCGTCTGAATGTGGTGATATCGAAGTCTATCGAAACCGATTGCAGAAACAATACTATCTATCGATAGCTCCTCTATTCTTTCACTTATCTATTATTTTTGGTCGCTGTGGGACGGAGGCGAGTGCGCACCCTGGCCCTCGATTTTATTACGGCGCGTGCCGAGCGTTCTGTCATGGATAACAGTGCCAACCGTGTCAGTACCACGGGGAAGACCTTCGAGATCCTCGAGGCGCTCAAGGGGCGCGAGGCGGGGCGGATCACCGACCTCGCCGCGGACCTGGATCTGAACAAGAGCGTCGTGTACAACCACCTCATGACGCTCCGCGACGCGGGGTACGTCGTCAAGGACGGCGACACCTACCGGCTCGGGCTGAAGTTCCTCGACTTCGGGTCGAACGCGCGCGGCGTCCTCGACGTGTACGACGTGGGCAAGCCGAAGGTGAACCAGCTGGCCGACGAGATTGGCGTCGTCAGCAGCCTGATGGTCGAAGAGCGCGGCGAGGGCGTCTACCTCTACCGGACGCGGGGCGGCCAGACCATCGAACACCAGGCCCACGCCGGCTATCGAACGCCGCTGCACACGACGGCGTCCGGGAAGGTCCTCCTCGCGTACATGGACGACGAGCGAGTCGAGTCGATAATCGACGAGCGCGGCCTGCCCGCGGCGACGCCGGAGACGGTCACCGACCGCGACGAACTGCTGGCGGAACTCGAAACCGTCCGCGACCGCGGCTACGCGCTGGCCGAGGGCGAGAACGTGGCCGGCCTGCGCGCCGTCGCCGCGCCGATCCAGTCACAGCGCGGGGATATCCTGGGCGCGATCAGCGTCTCGGCGCAGGCGAACCAGATCTCCGACGACCACTTCGAGAACGAGATTCCGAACGTCATCCGCAACGCGACGAACGCCATCGAACTCGACCTCAAGAGCTGGTGAGGCTGGGAGCGACTCGCTGTCCTCGGACCGCGCGCTCGCGCCGCGTCACTGCGTCGGGCTGACCGACTCCCGGGTCTTGGCCAGCAGTTCCTGGACGCGGACCGGCTCGTCCGTCCGACTGCTCCGCATGGCCGCCTCGATGAGCGCCATCGACTGGAGGTTGTCGGCGACGTTGGTCTCCATCTCCGCGCCGCCGTCGAGCCACGCGAGGAACTGGCCGACCAGCCAGGTGTTCCCCCACGCCTCGCGCTCGTCGAGCGGGACGCGCTCGCCGACGCCGTCGTCGAGGCCGCCCATGACGCCCTCCGCGCTCGCCTCGTAAGGGTAGCGGGTGAGTTCCCGGTCGTCGAGGACGAGCGTCTCGTCGCGACACTCCGCGCGCAGGTAGTCGCCCTTCCAGCCGTTGAGCGTGACCGCGTTCGACTTCGCGCCCTCCCACGTGGCGCGGACGCCGTTCTCGAACCGGAGCTGGACGAGCGCCTGCACGTCGCCCTCGTACTCCGCCCACTCCGGTTTCCACGTGTCGGCGTAGATCGTCTCACAGCGGCTCCCGGCCATGTCGGCGATGAAGTCGAGCTGGTGGACCGCGCCTTCTATCATGAGCACGTCCTCCATCTCGTGGCGGAACGCGCCCCAGGTCCCGTAGGACCGCGCGTTACAGGTGAAGCGCCCGACGAGGTAATCGAGCGGGCCGGACTCGTCGGCCCGGAGCCGGCGGCGCAACGTCGTCTTGTCCCGGTCGTATCGGTGGCTCATCGTCACGCCCATCTTCAGGCCCGCGCGTTCGATCTTGTCCGCGATCCTGACGGAGGCTTCGAGGGTGTCGGCGATCGGCTTCTCGCTCAGGACGTGGAGGTCGTGTTCGATGGCGGCGTCGATCACGTCCTCGTGGACCCACGGCGGCACGACGACGGTACAGAAGTCCGCGTCGACCTCGGCGAAGGCGGTCTCGAACTCGGTGTAACACCGGGCGGGGTCGACGCCGAGGTGTTCGACGGCGTTCTCGTGTTGGCCCTCGTCGACGTCCACGGCGGCGACCACCTCGACCGTCCCGTCCTCGACGTACGGCGCGAGGAACTCCGCACACCAGTTTTCGCCCTGTCCGCCGGTTCCGACCTGTATCGCTCTGTATGACATAACGGTGGCTACCTAGTAGCTAGCTCCCAGTAGTATATGTCTTTCCCACGAGAACGATACGAGAATAATATTCGTAGCTACGAGAGCGGAGACGGGGCGGCGCTCACTCCTTCAGCGCGCCCTGAGTCAGGCCGCTGACGATGCGATCCTGGGCGAGCATGACCAGGAGCGCCATCGGCAGGACGCCGATGATGCTCGCGGCGGCCATGAGGTTGTACGCGACCGACTGGGTCCCCTGGAACTGCAGGATACCGTGGAGCACCGGGGCCCAGCTGTCGGCCGTTCCGGTCACCATCAGGTACGAGAAGAAGAACTCGTTGTAGACGATGATGAACGTGAGGATGCCGGCCGTCGCGACGCCGGGCGCGGACAGCGGGACGATCACGCGGAACAGCGCGCCGATGCGGGTCGACCCTTCGATTCGCGCGGCGTCTTCGAGCCCGTCGGGGATCTGGCTGTAGAACGTCGACAGCAGGAAGATGATGAGCGGCATGACGAGCGCGCTCAGGGGCATCACGACGCCCCACGGCGTGTTGTACAGCTGGGGGTACGGGAGCCCGAAGAGCGAGACGTTCCCGGTGAACAGCCGGAACAGCGGGATGAGAAACGCCACCGGTGGGAAGTACGAGATGACGAGCACGACGACCATCAGCGGGGTCCGTCCCCTGAAGTCGTAGCGGCCGAACACGTAGCCCGCGATGGAGCCGACGAACAGGACGATGACGGTCGTCGACGCCGCGATGAGGACGCTGTTGAACATGTACCGCAGGAACGGGATGGTCTGGAAGACCTCGAGGAACACCCCCGGATTGAAGCCGTTCGGGAGCAGTCCGAGCCCTGAGATGGACCGGTTCGGCGTCAGCGCGACGACCGTGAGCCAGTAGAACGGGAACAGCGACGCGGTCAGGAAGAAGCCGATACCGATGTAGGTCAGCCAGCGGTACACGACGTCGGGTTCGTGGACCGCGCGGTGGGCGGTGCGTTCGAGGACGTTCTTCTCGTCGCCGGTGTGTGCGCGTGCCATGTCAGATTCCTCCGTGTTCCTGCTTGCGGAACTGCTGCAGGTAAAACAGCAGCAAGAGTGCGATGATCGTCGCGATGACGAACGCGATGGCGGCCGCGGAGCCGTAGCGGTTCGCGTTCCACGTCGAGATGACGAGACAGCTGAGCGTCGGGACGGTGTTGCAGCTCGAGACCGTCTCGACGAGCCCGTACACTTTCAGCGCCGCGATGGTCCGGAACAGCAGGGCCACGAGCAGCGTCGGGAGCACGAGCGGGAAGGTGATCGTCCGGAACTGCTGGAGCCTGGACGCGCCGGACATCTCGGCCACGTCGTAGAGGCTCCGGTCGATGCTCTGGAGGCCGGCGAGGATGAGCAGCGCCATGAACGCGGACTGCTTCCAGATGTCGCCGAGGATGACGATCAACAGCGAGTCCTGACTGTTCGCCAGCGGTGACCCCGACAGCAGCCCGAGGTTCTGGAGCGGTCCGACCAGGAACCCGAGCGACGGCTGGAACAGCAGGTAGAAGATCATCCCCTGGATGACGATGGGGACCGTCCAGGGCAGGATCATGCCGACGCGGACCCAGCGCCGGCCCCGGAACTCCTGGTCGAGGATGAGCGCCATCGCGAAGCCGAGGAGCGTCTCCGCGACGACCGCCACCGCCGTGAACATGAGCGTCACCGGGAGCGCGCTGGTGAACGGTGTGTTCAGGTCGAGGAACGGCCGCCGGAGGTTTGCCTCGCCCGTCAGGATGCGGACGTAGTTCTCCAGACCGACGAACGCCCCGACGGGGTCGGCCGACGCGATGTTGTCGGCGTGCAGCGAGATGTTGGCCGTGTACAGCAGCGGCCAGATGGCCATCGTCCCCAGCAGCGCGAACACGGGCAGCAACATCACGTAGACGAACTGCGTCTCGCTCAGCCGCTCGATGCGGTTCAGCAGTTTCAGATCCAGTCGGTAGGCCCGGGCGGACCCCGCCGACTGCGACTTTTTCGTGCTCATCCGCTGTAGGACTCTTCGAAGCTCTTCAGCCGGGACTGGAGCGAACTCATCGCCTCGCCCACTGGCTTTTTGGCCATGATCGCGGCGTGGGCCTCCTGTGCGACCGCCTCGCCCTGCTGGGGCCAGACCGGTGTCGCCGGGCGCGCCATCGTGTGCTCGCCGGCGTAGGTGAGCGGTTCGAGGTAGCGGCTCATGATTGGCACGTCGGACGCCTGCTTCAGGGTGCTCGGGACCGGCGGGATGTGGCCGACCGTCTTGAAGTTCGCGAGCTGGAACGACTCTGTCGAAATCGCCTGCAGGAACTCGACCGCGGCGTCGACCTGCTGGCTGTTCGGATTGACGGCGAAGTTCCAGCCGCCCAGCGCGCCGACGGAGCCGCCGGTTCCCGGGTACTGGCCCTCGCCTTCGGGGACGCCGTACGGGATGGGCATCACGCCCATGTCCTCACCGAGGGCGTCCTCCGCACCGTTGATGTTGATGGAGTACGGCCAGTTCCGGAGCGCGACGGCGTTGCCGTTCGTGAACGGCCGCATCGACGGGGAGAGGCCCCACTGGCCCGCCTCCGTCGAGGTGATGCCGCCGGCGAAGCCGTCGAGCGTCCCGTCGGCGTCGGCGCCGTGGACGAACGACCGCGCCATCCGCAGGGAGTCTTTGACGGGCTGTTCGTTCACCGTGACCGGGCGGTCACCGACGGGGCCGTAGAGGTTCTCCTCGGGATTCCCGAAGAACGCGCCGCCCCAGGAGCTGAGGAACTCGTTGAACACACAACAGGACAGCTGGATCTCCGAGGCCGCCTGCCAGTTGAAGCCGTAGTCCGCGTCGGACTGCTCGTAGACGTCCTGCAGTTCGCTCGCGAACTGCTTCCAGGACATCGCCTCGGTCCGGTACTGCTCCCAGTCGTAGCCCGCGTCCTGAACGAGGTCCTTGCGGTACTGGATGGTCGGGAAGTCGGGATACAGCGGGACGCCGAAGAGGTCGCCGTCCGGGCCGGTCGCCGAGCCGACGCTCTGCTGGAAGTAGTCGTTGTGGACGGTGTCGAGCAGGTCCGACGGGAGCGCGTCTTCGAGGTTGAGGAGTTGGCCCCGGACGATGAACGGGATCGTCCACCCGCTGTCGAATATCATGAGGTCCGGGCGGGCCTGCTCGGCCGAGAGCCACTGAGAGTACTGGTTCTGCATCTCGTCCGTCGTCGAGCCCGCGCTGATGAACTCCAGCTGGATGTCTTCGGAGAGCCCGGCGTCGTACAGCGCTTGTTTGATCGCCTCGCTGTTCTTTCGCCACTCGGAGTGGGTCGTCAGCTGGAGCTTCGACGCGCCGCCCGCGCCGCCGCCCTCACCCCCTTCACCCGTGGTGGACCCGCTCGACGACCCGCCGCCGGAACAGCCCGCGAGGCCGACGGTCACGCCGGTCGCGCCGACGGCCTGGACGAACCGCCGCCGGTTGATCGAGTCGCTGTGCGAACTGGTGGCTGCACCGCTATTGTCACGGCTCTGTGGCATACAGCGAGGAGTCACGACCAATATACATAAACGTTTTCATGGATTTCCCGTCGCGGCGACGAAACGGCGAAAAACGCACGCGAGCGGCGCTGAGACGAGTCTGGTTCAGCGGCCGCTCGGGCGGACCGACCAACCCGACGAGTGGCCTCGCCAGCGGTCAGGGCGTGGGCGCGGACTCCGTCTCGATGCCGTGGACGAGCGCGTCGCCGGAGGCGGCGTCGAACAGGTGGATGTTCGACCGGTCGAAGGTGACGTCGACGACCTGTCCTTCTTCGATGTCTGCGTCGGGGTCGATACTCATCAGGAGGTGGTCCTGGCCGTCCGCCTCGCCGTCGGCGATCGCGTCCATCTCCGCTCGCGCCTCGGGGACGAGGTAGACGAACATCTTCTCGCCGATCGGTTCGATCACGTCGACGGCGGCGGCGATGCCGCCGACCATCTCCGGCGCTGGGTCGTCGGACTCCAGGTAGATGTCCTCAGGCCGGATGCCCAGCGTCACCGGCCCGTCGTCCAGGTCGAGGCGGGCCGTGTCGATCGCGACTCCCTCGGCATCGAAGCGGTCTCCGTCGATGTGCCCCTCGATGAAGTTCATCGACGGCGAGCCGATGAAGCCTGCGACGAACTGGTTGTTCGGCTCGCTGTAGCACGTCAGCGGCGGGTCGATCTGCTGGAGCACGCCGTCGTTGATGATGGCGACGCGGTCGGACATCGTCATGGCCTCCTCC
>Ga0207772_100073_pt1 | contig 113901 bp, 107 predicted proteins | sample A23M3SouthBayCA_2_FD_187750 | JGI IMG/M metagenome (GOLD analysis project Ga0207772, IMG submission 187750) | Aerobic enrichment media microbial communities from Eden Landing Ponds, California, USA - A23 M3 (2) (SPAdes) | ecosystem: Environmental > Aquatic > Marine > Unclassified | place...
TGATGACGGCCATCCAGGAGGGCGAGTTCTCCATCACGGGCCAGTCCGAGCGCTCCTCGGGCGCGATGGTCCAGACCGAGCCCGTCCCCTGTGACTTCATCATGATCGCGGCGGGGAACCTCGACGCGATGGAGAACATGCACCCCGCGCTCCGCAGCCGTATCAAGGGCTACGGGTACGAGGTGTACATGGACGACACCATCGAGGACGACCCCGAGATGCGACGCAAGTACGCGCGCTTCGTCGCCCAGGAGGTCGAGAACGACGGGCGGCTCCCGCACTTCACCGAGGAGGCCGTCGAGGAAGTCATCCTCGAAGCCCGCCGCCGCGCGGGCCGCAAGGGCCACCTCAGCCTGAAGTTCCGCGACCTCGGCGGACTGGTCCGCGTCGCCGGCGACATCGCCCGCGCCGAAGACCGCGACCGCACCGAGCGCGCGGACGTGCTCCAGGCCAAGCGCCGCTCCCGGTCCATCGAGCAGCAGCTCGCGGACAACTACATCGAGCGCCGCAAGGACTACGAGCTGACGGTCAACACCGGCGACGTGGTCGGCCGCGTCAACGGCCTCGCCGTCATGGGCGAGGACAGCGGTATCGTCCTCCCCGTCATGGCCGAGGTCACGCCCTCGCAGGGCCCCGGCCAGGTCATCGCCACGGGTCAGCTCCAAGAGATGGCCGAGGAGGCCGTCCAGAACGTCTCGGCCATCATCAAGAAGTTCTCCGACGAGGACATCTCCGAGAAGGACGTCCACATCCAGTTCGTCCAGGCCGGTGAGGGTGGCGTCGACGGCGACTCCGCCTCCATCACGGTCGCCACGGCCGTCATCTCCGCGCTGGAGAACGTCCCCGTCGAGCAGAACATCGCCATGACCGGCTCGCTGTCGGTCCGGGGCGACGTGCTGCCGGTCGGCGGCGTCACGCACAAGATCGAAGCGGCCGCGAAGGCCGGCCTCGACACGGTCATCATCCCCGAGGCGAACACCCAGGACGTGATGATTGAGGACGAGTACGAGGACATGATCGAGATCATCCCGGTCTCGCACATCTCCGAGGTGCTGGAGGTCGCACTCGCCGGCGAACCCGAGAAGGACTCGCTGGTCGACCGCCTGAAGTCCATCACGGGCAAGGCCCTCGAGCACGAGGTCGGGCGACAGGGCAGCGGCAGTCCCAGCCCGCAGTAACGGATGCCCGAGTGGGCCGCCTTCGTCGGCCTGACGGGCTTTCTTCTGACCGCGCTACTCGGTCTCGCACGGCTCTCGCAAGGAGCTGTGCGGACCGACGGCGGTCGCATGCAGTCGGTCGCCGGCCGGTCTCGCGCGGACCGCGACCCGACGATTCCACGATTCGAGACGCGACAGGCGGCGGCCGAGCGCGCGCGACTGACCGAACGCCTCGCGCCGGAGGACCTGTCGACCGGCGCGCTGCTGGCCAACGTCGCGGTCACGCAAGGCCTGTTCGGCGTCTTGCTGGTCGCCGGCGCGTTCTACTTCGAGATTCCAGCGCGCGCGTTCGGCGTCGCCCCCGCACCGCTCTCGACCGGCCTGCCGGCGCTGGCGGTCGGCGTCGGCGCGGGCGTGGGCTTCTGGGTCGGCAACGAGGCCGCCGCGGCGGTCGCCGACGGCTTCGGCGTCGCCTTCGACGAGTCGCTGCGGGAACTGCTCGCGCCGGACTCGGCCGGCGGCTGGGTCGTCCTGCTCGGCGTCGTCCTCCCCGTCATCGCCGTCGTCGAGGAACTGCTCTTCCGGGCGGCGGCCGTCGGCGTCCCCGTGGCGGGGCTGGGCGCGCCGGCGTGGGCGATGGCCCTCGTCGCCTCCGTCGCGTTCGCGCTCGGCCACGGCGCACAGGGGAAGGCCGGCATCGTCGTCACCGGCGGCCTGGGGCTCGCGCTCGCGGGCCTGTTCGTCCTCACGAACAGCCTGCTCGCCGTCGTCGTCGCGCACTACCTCGTGAACGCGCTCGAACTGGTCGTCCACGAGGGGCTGGGCGTCGACCGGCTCTGGGCCTGACCTCGTCCTTGGCTGACAGGTCATAGCAATACTGAAAGCGGTCGGTGACGAGATGAGAGCAGTGACCGAACGCGACCCCCTTTCGGACGAGGCGGCGGCTATCGTCGCCGACGCGCCGGTGGGAATCACCGTCTTCGACACCGAACCGGTCCTGGTTTCGGTCAACGACCGGTTTCTGTCGCTGACCGGACACGACCGCGCGGCCGTGCTGGGTCGCGGGTATCGGGCGATTCTGGGCCCCGAGATATCGGCCGACGCCGTCGACCGGCTCGACCGGGCCGTTGCCGACCGCGTCTCCGCCACGGTCGAACTGGAGATACAGCGCCGCGACGGGTCGACGTTCTGGGACCGCCTCCGGCTCACGCCGCTCGCTGACGACGACGGGACCGTGACCGGGTTCAGTATGTTCCACGAGGACGTCACCGACCTGCGGACACAGCGGCACTCGCTGGCGGCGCTCAATCGGTTCGCAAGCCGGGTCCAGAGCGAGGAGAGCGTCGACGCGATCTGTGACCGCACCGTCGAGGCCGCCGCCGACATCCTCGACTTCGATATGTGTACCGTGATGCTCCGCGACGGCGAGTGGCTCGTCCCGCGCGCCACGTCGAGGGACGCGCCGCCCGGCGGGAGCAGGCGGATGCGCCTCGACCAGGGCCTCGCCGGCCTGACCTATCGGACCGGGGCGTCGCAGGTGGCGACCGACATCGACCGCGACGAGAACGCCGACCCGGCGAAGCCGACGTACAAGTCGGGACTCAGCGTGCCGGTCGGTGACCTCGGCGTGTTCCAGGCGGTGATGTCCGAGGTGGACGGCTTCGAGACGCAGGACGTCGAACTGGCCGAACTGCTGGCCAGACACACCACCACGGCCATCGAGCGCGTCGAGCGCGAGCAACACCTCCGCCGGCAGAACGAGCGTCTCGACGAGTTCGCCGACGTGGTGAGCCACGACCTCCGAAACCCGATCTCGGTGCTCGAAGGCTCGCTCGAACTCGCGCAGCGAACGGGCGATGAGGCGCACTTCGAGCGCTCGAAGCGGGCCGTCGACCGGATGACCGAACTCGTCGACAGCCTCCTGGCGCTCGCGCGCCGCGGTGACGACGCCGGCGACCTGCGCCCGGTCGCGCTGTCCGACGTGGCCGAGTCCGCCTGGGCGCACGTCCAGACCGGCGACGCCGAGCTCTCCGTCGAGACGGACCTCGTCGTCGAGGCGAACGAGGCACGGCTCACGCAACTGTTCGAGAATCTCTTTCGAAATGCTGTCGAACACGGTTCGACAAACCCTCGCTCGCAAACTCGCGAGGACGCTGTGGAGCATGGCTCCACGAGCAGTCAGAACGCGTCGCGTTCTGACGACGCTGTCGAGCACGGCTCGACAAGCCTTCCTTCGCAGGCCCAGGAAGACGCCGTGGAGCATGGCTCCACTGACAGTCGGAACGCGATGGGTTCAGACGACGCGGGTGGTCCGCTCCACGTTCGGGTCGCCGCCCTCGGTCTCGGGTCCGGCTTCGCCATCAGTGACGACGGCGTCGGTATCCCCCCGGAAGACAGGGAGGCCGTGCTTCGGACGGGCTATTCCACCGCCGCCGACGGCACCGGGCAGGGACTCGCCATCAGCAAGCGCATCGCCGAGGGACACGGGTGGACGTTCACCGTCGGCGAGAGCCGCGAGGGCGGCGCGCGCTTCGAGATTTCCGGCGTCGAGGCGCTCGATGCCCCGTAGTCACAGCCCCTCGACGGCGCGGAGCTTCTGCTCGACGGGCGGCGGCGCGGCGCTCGGTCCGTCGCGCACGCGGTGGTCGGGAATCAGAAGCGGCACGGGGTTGGCGGCCAGCGCCTCGCGGACCGCCGTCAGGTCTTCCTGGTCCTCGTCGTCGAGGTCCGGCGTCATCCGCGCGAGCTGTGCGACCGAGGCGTCCTCGCCGTAGGGAATCTCGCGGACGGCCTCCAGCACGCGCCGCTGGGCGGTCGGGACGGTCAGTCCCACGGTCACGTCCGTAAAGTCGTCCTCGGCTCCCTGCAGGTACTCCTCGATGCGGTCCAGCAGCGGGTGCTCGGTTCCCGCCCCTTCTTCTGGGGCCGAGGGGAACGACAGCGAGATGACTCGGTCGCCGGCCTCGCCGAACTGCACGAACCGATCGAGGTACGACGATTCCCGGGCGTAGATTCCGGCGTCGCCGGTCGGTGTCTCCATATCCCCGTCCTCGGGCGGTCGCCCCTTGAACATTCGGCCGCGCCGTCGCCCGCCGGGACAGCAAGTCTTATGTACACTTCTGTACGTTAGTGTTCAGTAATGGACGACAGTGAGGAGATAGCGCCAGCAGTTCGGTCGATTCTCGACGCGGCGCGCGAGCGCGGCGGCGGTGGCGACCGGGTATCGGTGCGTCCGCGCTCCCTGCCGGCGGCGTTCGAGGCGGCCGCGGCCGACGGTCGGACCCCGCTCGTCGCGGAGGTCAAGCCGACGAGCCCGACGGCCGACGGCGAGCGGACCGACGACCCGGTTGAACTGGCGGAGGCGATGGTCGAGGGCGGCGCGGCGGCTTTGTCCGTGCTGACCGAGCCCGAGCACTTCGGCGGGTCGGCGGAGACGCTCGAAGCGGTGCGGGACGCCGTCGACGTGCCCGTGTTGCGCAAGGACTTCGTCCTCCACGAGGAGCAACTCGACGTGGTCGAGGCGGACGTAATCTTGCTCATCGTCCGCTTTCTCGAAGCCGAGGGCACCGACGACCTCGACGACCTGCTCGCGGCCGCACAGGACCGGGGCTTTCAGGTTCTCGTGGAGACCCACACCGCCGCGGAGGTCGAGGCGGCGCTTTCGGCGGGCGCGGAGATCATCGGCGTCAACAACCGCGACCTCGCCGAGCTCGAGGTGGACCTCGGGACCTTCGAGGCGGTCGCGCCCGAGGTGCCCGAGAGCGTCACCCTCATTGCGGAAAGCGGCATACAGACACCGGACGACGTCGCACGCATGCGCGCGGCCGGCGCGGACGCCCTGCTGGTCGGCTCGGCCATCATGGACCACGGCGCGGAGACGGACGTGACAGCGAACACGCGGCGGCTGACGAACGCGGCGACGGACACTGCGGACACGACGACATCAGACACATGAGCACAGACGACGCACACGACCCCAAATTCGGCGAGTACGGCGGACAGTACGTACCCGAGGCGCTGATGCCGGCCATGGAGGAGCTGGAGGACGCCTACGAGCGGTACGTGCTCGAGAACGAGGACGGCTTCATGGACGAGTTCCGGGAGCGGCTGGCGGACTTCGGCGGCCGGCCGACCCCGCTGCAGTACGCGGACCAGCTGTCGGAGCGCTACGACACCGACGTGTACCTCAAGCGCGAGGACCTGCTCCACGGCGGCGCGCACAAGCTCAACAACGCGCTCGGCCAGGTGTTGCTGGCGAAGTACATGGGCAAGGAGCGCATCATCGCCGAGACCGGCGCGGGCCAGCACGGCACCGCGACGGCGATGGCGGCGGCCCACCTCGACATGCCCTGCGAGATTTACATGGGCGAGACCGACATCGCGCGCCAGCGCCCTAACGTCTTCCGGATGCGCATCAACGGGGCCGAGGTGAACCCGGTGACCGTCGGCCGCGGCACGCTGAAGGAGGCCATCACCGAGACGTTCCGCGACTGGGCGACGACCGTCGAGCGGACCCACTACGTCGTGGGAAGCGTCGTCGGCCCGCACCCGTTCCCGAAGATGGTCCGCGACTTCCAGGCCGTCATCTCCGAGGAGGCCCGCGAGCAGGCCCGCGAGAAAATCGGCGGCCTCCCAGACGCCGTCGTCGCCTGCGCCGGCGGGGGCTCGAACACGATGGGCGCGTTCGCGGAGTTCGTCGACGACGAGTCCGTCGAACTCCACGCCGTCGAGGCCGGCGGCTCCTCGCTGGAGGTCGACGAGGAGACGGGCGTCGCGCCGAACTCCGCGACGCTCTCGACCGGCGACGAGGGCGTCCTCCACGGCGCGCGCACGAAGCTCCTGCAGGACTCCGACGGGCAGATCATGGAGTCACACTCCGTCTCGGCCGGGCTGGACTACGCCGGCGTCGGCCCCGAACTCGCCCACCTCGTCGACGAGGGCCGCGTGACGCCCGCGAACGTCGACGACGACGCGGCGCTCGAGGCCTTCCACCGCCTCTCGCAGGACGAGGGCGTCATCCCCGCCCTGGAGACGGCGCACGCGTTCGCGTATCTCGAAGAACGCCGCGACGACCTCGGCGACGCCGTCGTCGTCAACGTCTCCGGCCGCGGCGACAAGGACCTGGAGACGGTCATCGAGGAGACGAGCGAGCGGGACCTCGACATCGCGCCGGACCTCTCGGTCTTCGAGCGCGTCGGAGGTGGGCTCTGATGGGCCTCGAACGCGCCTTCGCCGACGAACCGGCGTTCGTCCCGTACCTCGCTGCGGGCGACCCGTCCTACGAGGCCTCCCTCGAGTACGTCGAGGCGCTGGCCCGCGGCGGCGCGGACGCCATCGAACTCGGCCTGCCGTTCTCCGAGCCGATGGCCGAGGGCCGGACCATCCAGAACGCCATCGTCCGCTCGCTGGACGCCGGCATGACCGTCGACCGCTACTTCGAGTTCGTCGCGGACCTCGACGTGGACGTGCCGGTGGTGTGCATGACCTACTACAATCTCATCTACCAGTACGGGGGCAGCGAGGCGCAGAGCGCCTCGGACGCGAGCGGTGCAACCGCGAGCATGGGCCCTCGGCCCTTCGTCGAGAAGGCCGCCGAGGTCGGCATCGAGGGGTTCGTCGTCCCGGACCTGCCCGCCGAGGAGGCCGGCCCGCTCCGTGCGGCCTGCGACGAGTTCGGCCTCGACCTGGTGTTCATCGTCGCGCCGACGACGACCGGCGAACGGCTCGACCGGATGCGCGAGCAGGTGTCGGGCTACGTCTACGTGCAGGCGCGCCTGGGCGTCACCGGCGCGCGCGAGGACGTGGACGACGCCACCGAGGAGTCGCTGGCGCGCCTCGCCGACTGGGACGTGCCGAAGGCCGTCGGCTTCGGCATCAAGACGGGCGACCACGCCGAGCGCATCGTCGCAGCCGGCGCGGACGGAATCATCGTCGGCTCGGCGCTCATCGACGTCGTCGCCGAGGGCCACGAGAACGGCGACCCCACCGAGGAGGTCGCGGACCGCCTCGAAGCGAAGGCCCGCGAACTCAAAGAGGGGGCGCTGCGCGGCGAGTCAGAACGGCCGCAACCGGAACGCACATAATCGTACTTGCCACACAGTCTCATAACATGACCGCAGGAAAGCGCGCACGACTCGAACGTATCGGGACAGACGACACGTACGTCATCGTCCCGATGGACCACGGTATCACAATGGGGGCCGTAACGGGCCTCAAAGACATCGAATCGACCATCGACGCGGTCACCACCGGCGGCGCGGACGCCGTCCTCACCCAGCGGGGTATCGCCGGCCGCGTCCACCCGAACAAGAACGACGCGGGCTACATCGTCCACCTCAACGGCTCGACCACCATCGGGCCGGACGAGGAGGACAAGCGGGTGACCGGGACAGTCGAGGACGCCATCCGCGCGGGGGCTGACGCCGTCTCCTTCCACATCAACGTCGGCAGTCAGCACGAACCCGGCCAGATCGAGGACCTCTCGCAACTGACGACCGAGGCCAGCCGCTACGGTCTCCCGGTGCTGGCGATGGCCTACGCCCGCGGCCCGGACATCGACCCCGAGAACGAAGACTACAATCAGTCGGTCGGCCACGCCGTCCGGCTCGCCGAGGAACTCGGCGCTGACATCGTCAAGACGGGCTACACCGGCTCGGCCGAGACGTTCCAGCACGTCGTCGAGTCCACGTCGCTCCCGGTCGTCATCGCCGGCGGCGCGAAGGGCACCGACGAGGAGACCGTCCGGATGGTCCGGGGCACCATGGACGCCGGGGCCGCCGGCGTCTCGATGGGGCGCTCCATCTTCCAGCACGACGAGCCCGAGAAGATCGCCCGCGCCGTCTCCGCCGTCGTTCACGACGACGCCACGACTGAGGACGCGCTTCGAGCAGCCGAACTGCCCGTCGAGGCCTAGAGACCGAACAGCGAGCGAACTTTCGTTCCGAGGCCCGCCGACGTCTCCTCGTTTTCCGTCGCCGCTCCCTCCTCAGCGGCGGCCGCGTCAGTCGCCGACGCCGCGTCGGTCGCTGACGCCGCATCGGTCGCTGCCGCCGCATCGGTCTCGTCGTCGGACCGCCGGGGCGTCGCGTCGGACGGCGACTCACCGTCGTCCTCGGCCGCCGTCGGAGTCTCGTTCGTCTCGGTCGCGCCGTCGTGGTCGGCGTCGGTCGCGGTCCCGCGCTTGCCGGCCGTCGCGACTGCGCGGTCGGCGTCGGTCACCGCGACGGACCCGTCGTCACCCACGGTTTCCGTCGCTCCCTGCGACGACCCAGCGTCCGCGGTCGAGTGCTCGACCGCGCTCGGCTCGGAGTCGCCGGCGGCCTCGTCTGTCGAGCCCCCGGTCGGCTCCGCCGAGGGGTCTGCGGTCGACTGGTCCGTGGCCGCGGCCGTGCTCTCCGCCGGAGACGGCCCGAGCAGGTCGCTGTCGTCGTCGAACTCGCGGGGCTGGACGCGCCCGCCGTCGGTCGCGCTGTCGGCGGCCGGCTCGGTGCGCCGGCTCGGCTCCGTCCCGCTCGATTCGGACGAGCCGCCGTCCGCCTCGCCGCTGGTCGTCGCGTCGCCGCTCGACGCTTTCCCCGTCTCGACGAGCTGTCTGGCGATCTTCCGGTAGGCGACGGCCGCGCCGCTCTTCGGCGCGTCCAGCACGACGGGCACGCCGCCGTCCTGCGCGTGCGGGACCGCGTCGTCCTCGGGCACGTGGCCGAGCAGTTCGACGCCGAGGAAGTCGGCGATCTGGTCCGCGCCGGGCGAGGCCCCGGTCCCGGATTTCGTCAGCACGAGTCCCCGGACCGGCGAGTCGACTCGGTCGGCGAGTTCCTGCGTGTTGCCGACGTTCCGGATGGACGAGACCCGCGGCGTGGAGACGAGCAACACGCCGTCGGCCAGTTGCAGCGGCCGGACCGTCTCCTCGCTCAGCCCCGCGGGCGTGTCGAGGAGGACCACGTCGTGGTGCCAGCGAAGGTCCTCGACGATGTCCGGCAGCCGGTCGAGGTCCGTCGCCGCGTAGCCGTCGAGCGTCGTCCCGCTCGGAACGACCGACAGTCCGACCTCGGTCTCGTACATCGCGTCCGCGATCGGCGCGTCGCCGGCGAGCACGTCGTGAAACGTCGTCGCCTCGTCAGTGTCCAGGTCCATGTCGAGGAAGTCGACGACGTTCGCCATCGCCAGGTCCATCTCGACGACGACCGTCGAGTAGCCCGCCTCCGCCAGCATCGTCCCGAGATTGATACTCGTCGTGGTCTTCCCGACGCCCCCTTTCGCTCCTGCGACCGTGTATACGTGGTTAGTAACCATACTTATCTGGACCTTACAAGTCAAGTTATCTGTTAGTATTATCTGGTGATAAGTCTACTGGCTAACATCTGTTTTCATCTAAATCAGTACACTAATACAATTGAATATCCGTGAGAAGATACTATTCGGTCAAAATATACAGAAATAATAGCAACTTTTCGAAAACGGGCCGGTCACCGACTCGTCGACGGGACCGCGTCCGTGAGGCGAACTGCGGAGACGCGCGACCGCGGCCGGGTCCGCCACGTTCAAGCCCCACCGTCGCACACGTGGGGGTATGACACGAAGCGTGTGGCTCAAAGCCGACAGCGAGGTCGGCGACTGGGAGACACGAAAGCGACGAATCACCGCCGGCATTGAGGCCGGCGTGGACTGGGTCCTCGTCGACGAGGGCGACGTGGAGCGCGTCTCCGAACTCGGTGCGATCAACATCGCCGCGTTCACCAACGGCGACGTCCACGTCATGGAGGCCGAGGCCGAGGAGTCCAACGCCGACGCGACCATCGTCGGGAAGGACGGCGAGGGCGACGGCACGGTCGATCTCCCATCTGATTTCTCGGGTTCCGCGGACCTCTCCTCGCTCCGGCAGAACGGCGCGTCCCCCGACGGCGGCTACGTCCGCATCTTCGACGAGGACTACGAGGCCTTCGCCGAGGCGGTCGCCGCCGAGGCCGACTTCACCATCGTCATCGGCGAGGACTGGCAGATCATCCCGCTCGAGAACCTCATCGCCCGCGTTGGCGACGAGACGGACCTCATCACCGGCGTCAAGACCGCCGAAGACGCCCGCACGGCCTACGAGACGCTGGAACACGGTGCCGACGGCGTCCTGCTCGACACGGACGACCTCGACGAGATCAGGCGGACCGTCGAGGTCCGCGACGAGATGGGCCGCGAGTCCCTCGACCTGCAGTACGCCGAGGTGACCGCCATCGAACAGACCGGTTCGGCCGACCGCGTCTGCATCGACACGGGCAACCTCATGGAGCACGACGAGGGGATGCTCGTCGGGTCGATGGCCCGCGGTCTGTTCTTCGTCCACGCCGAGACGGCGGAGTCGCCCTACGTCGCCTCCCGGCCGTTCCGGGTCAACGCCGGCGCGGTCCACGCCTACGTCCGCACCCCCGACGGCGGGACGAAGTACCTCTCGGAGCTGCAGTCCGGCGACGAAGTCCAGATCGTCGACGCGAACGGGCGCACCCGCGAGGCCATCGTCGGCCGGGCGAAGATCGAGAAGCGCCCGATGTTCCGGGTGCAGGCCGAGACCGAGGACGGCGACCGCATCGAGACGCTGCTGCAGAACGCGGAGACCATCAAGGTCCACACCCGCGACGGCCGGACGGCCGTCACCGACCTCGAACCCGGCGACGAGATTCTCGTCTACCACGAGGACACGGCGACGCACTTCGGCGAGAAGATCGAAGAGAGCATCATCGAGAAGTAGGTCCGTCGAGCGGCGGTCAACCGCGACCGCTACTGCCCGTCGGCGTCGACCGGTTCCAGTCGCGTCGTACACCAGTGACAGAAGTCGATGTCCTGGTCCAGTTCCCGCCCGCAGTTGGGGCACTTCCTGCCCGACTCGATCTCCTGAGACCGGTTCTCTCTGATCGCCACCCAGTAGGCGTCGGCGACGTTGAGCGTCGAGATCACGACCGAGGCGATGGTCGCCTCCTGCGGTCGCGCTCGATACGCCGCCAGCACGGCCTCCGTGGTGAACTCGTCGACCATCTCGACGGTCCCGGTGACGACGAGGAGCGTGGACACCGCGAGCGTGAGCCCGATCCACACCAGCCCCCGCCCCCACTTGCGGAGGTAGAAGTGTCCCAGCCCGGGAAAGACGAACGCAAGCACGACCGCCAGCAGCGGCCGCTTGCGCCCTGAATCAGTCATACTCGCCGGGTCCGGTTCGCACGCCCCTATATCTTCCGACCCGCCGATTTCGACCGGCGTCGGCGCGGCGGGCCGGTCCGCGAGGGCTTTCGCGCCGTCCGGCGGCTCACTCGACCGGTTCGTGGACGACGCGAAAACCCTCGTCGGTCGCCTCGACCGAGTCGACGGCGTAGAAGCGGACGCGCCGCTCCTGTTTCGTGTTCACGGCGAAGTCGTAGTGTTCGGCCTCGTAGCCCGGTTCCTTGCCGTCGGCGCGGCGGCGTTCGACCCACTCGCGGTGGGCCTCGAGACGGTCTCGTGCCAGCGAGCGGGAGCGCTCGGGGGCGTCGGCGACCCGGCGGTCGAGCGCCGCCAGCAGGTCCGGGTCGCGGTCGACGCCGACGGAGTTCCGGCCGGCGACCATCGCCGCGAGCGTCGTCGTCCCGGTGCCGAGGAACGGGTCGAGAACGGTGTCGCCGTACACCGAGAACATCGAGACGAGCCGATAGGGGACCGTCAGCGGGAAGGCGCCGGAGCGGTCCCGGAGGCCGTCGTCGATGGCCTGGGTCTCCCCGGGCAGTTCCCAGAGGTCCGAGAACCACTCGTTGCGCTCCTCCCAGAAGTACGCGCTCTCGTAGCGCCGGTCCGCCCCCGGTTCGAGGCGGCGGCGCTCGCCGTTGCGAAAGACGAGGACGTGTTCGTGTTCGAGCGTCGGATAGGCGTTCGGCGGGACCATGCCCGACCCCATGAACTTCGCGCCGCTGTTGGTCGGCTTCCGCCAGAGGATGTCCGGCAGCGCGCGCAGTCCGTGGTCGGTCAGTCGGTTCGTGATCTCCGCGTGGTTCGGGTACGACCGGAAGCCGTCGTCGAGCGAGCGCGTCGCGTCGCCGACGTTGATACAGGCGATACCGCCGGGCGCGAGCACGCGCGCCAGTTCGGCCCAGGCCGAGTCGAGCACGTCGTGCATCAGCGCGAAGGCGCGGTCGCCGTCGCCGTCTGCCAGCGCGTCCCCGACGGCGGGATCGAGGCTCGCGAAGATGTCGTCCCACATCTCGATCATCGGGTACGGTGGCGACGTGACGACGAGTTCGACGCTGTCGTCCGGGAGCGGCAGGTCGCGGGCGTCACCGGTGTGGACCCGGTGTGTCGTCTCCATACCGGTCCCTGCGGAGCGACCGACTCTAGTCTTGCGGTTACCGCTCGTCGAGTTCGCGCTGGACCTCGTTGATCTTGGCCGTCTGCTGCTCGTTCGCGGCGGCGATCTGCTCGATCTCGTCCGCCACCCGCTCGGCGCTGTCGGCCGTCTCGTCGATCATGCTGGCGACCTCCTCGGTCGAGGCGGCCTGCTCGTCGGTCGCGGAGGCGACCTCCTCGGCGCTCCGCGCGGCCTCCTTGACCGCGTCGTCGATGTCGCGCAGGATCTCGACGGCCCGGCGCACCTGGTCGATGCCCTCCTCGACCTCGTCGTTCGCGTTGCCGATGCTGGAGACGGTGTCCTCGGTGTCTGCCTTGATGTTCGCGACGAGCTGTTCGATCTCGGTCGCGTTCTGCTGGGACTCCTCGGCGAGGCTCTTGACCTCGTTCGCCACGACGGCGAACCCGCTGCCGGCCTCGCCGGCGCGGGCGGCCTCGATGGAGGCGTTCAGCGCCAGCATGTTGGTCTGGTCCGCGATGTCGTTGATGACCTCGACGATGTCGTCGATCTCGTCGATGCGGTCGCGGAGTTGCTCCACGTCCTCGGCCACGTCGGTGTTGGCCTCGTCGACGGACTCCATCGCGTCGATGGCGTCGTCGGCCACCTCCCGGCCCTCGTCGGCGAGGTCGCGGGCTCGCTCGCTGACCTGTCGGACCTGGCTCGCGCTGGAGGCGACCTCCTCGACGGTCGCCGAGAGGTTCGAGACCTCGCTCGCGACCTCGCGCATCGTGTCGGACTGGTCGTGTGCGAGCTCGCTGATCTCCTGGGAACTCTGTGAGACGTCCTCGGACGTGTGCAGCAGTTCGTCGATCGCCGTTCCGATGTCGGAGACGGCTACGTCACTCTCGCCGGCCGGCTGCTGGCCGGTCTCGTCCGGATGTAAAGCCATTTCCCGGAAAAAACGACGCCACCGCAGTAAACGTACCTCCGCAGTTATCACCCCTGATTCTACGTGGGGGGCGCTGTCACGCGACGGGGAGGTCCTGCTCGGCTTCCAGCAGTTCGTGGTAGCGGTTGCGGATGGTGACCTCGGAGATGTCGGCGACCTCGGAGACGGCGGCCTGCGTGGTCTTCTCGTTGGTCAGGAGCGCGGCGGCGTAGACGGCGGCGGCAGCGAGGCCGACCGGCGATTTCCCGGAGTGGACGCCCTGCTCCTTGGCATTCTGGAGCAGCTGGCGGGCGCGGTGCTCGGCCTCGTCGGAGAGTTCGAGCGAGGAGGCAAAGCGCGGCACGTAGCTCTCGGGGTCGGCGGGACGGACTTCGAGGCCGAGTTCGCGGACGACGTAGCGGTAGGTGCGCGCGATCTCGCTCTTCTCGACGCGGGAGACCTCCGTGATCTCGTCGAGCGAGCGCGGGACGCCCGCCTGTCGCGCGGCGGCGTACACCGACGCGGTCGAGACGCCCTCGATGGAGCGACCGGGCAGGAGGTCCTCGTCGAGCGCGCGGCGGTAGATGACGCTCGCGGTCTCGCGGACGTTCTCGGGGAGACCGAGCGCGCTCGCCATACGGTCGATTTCGCCGAGCGCCTGCTTGAGGTTGCGCTCCTTGGAGTCGCGGGTCCGGAACCGCTCGTTCCACTTGCGGAGGCGCTGCATCTTCTGGCGCTGCTTGCCCGACAGGGAGTTGCCGTAGGCGTCCTTGTCGCGCCAGTCGATGTTGGTCGAGAGGCCCTTGTCGTGCATCATGTTCGTCGTCGGCGCGCCGACGCGGGACTTCTCGTCTTTCTCGCTGGAGTCGAACGCGCGCCACTCGGGGCCGCGGTCGATCTCGTCGGACTCGACGACGAGGCCGCAGTCCTCGCAGACGGTCTCGCCGTGCTCGTCGTCGATGACGAGCGAGCCGCTACATTCGGGGCAGGCCTCGTCGGTCTGCTCCTCGGTCGATTCGTCTTCCTGTACGTCTGTTCGCTGGGTTCTGAGTCGAGAGTCGCTCATTGCTGGGGGCGTGTCGGTCCGGAGAGAACGCGTCGAGAATCCCGGACTCGTTCGGTGGTGAGACAACTATCCGGAGATACTTTTATAAATCTTTTGCTACCGGGTGGGCGATATCACTGAAACGGCCCGCAGACGGGATTTCGGGCGGTGTGTGAACGTATTCCACACGTTGCCATCTCGCATTTATATACCCGTATTCGGCGAGAACGAAACGGGCAAGCGGGCGGCGGATCAGGGTCGTGGTATGTCACGGATCGCCGTCGGGAGCGAGAACCCGGTAAAGGTCGCCGCGACGGAACGAGTCGCGGGCGAACTGTTCGACGGCGGGGTCGAAACGGTGGCCGTCGCCGTCGATTCGGGCGTTCCCGAACAGCCGCGGGGCCGTGCCGAGACGGTGACCGGCGCGGAGAACCGCGCGGCGCGGGCGCTCGAGACCGACCCGGCCGCCGACTACGGCGTCGGGATCGAGGGCGGCGTCGCGGGGCTGGACGAGCGACCCGGGCTGTACGTGATCATGTGGGCCGCCGTGTCGGACGGCGACGGGCTCGAACGGGGCGCTGGTCCCGCGCTCCGACTCCCCGACCGTATCGCCGAGCGAGTGCGTGCGGGCGAGGAGCTGGGGCCGGTGCTCGACGACGTACTGGGGACCGAGAACCTCAAGGAGCGCGCGGGCGCGGCGGGCGTGCTCACCGGTGGTGCCATCGACCGCGAATCGGCGCTCGTGCACGCGGTGGCGGGGGCGTTCGGGCCGTTCGCGACGGGGTTGTACTGATCCCGCGGAGGACGACCGATCCAGCGGCGTCGACTATCGGGGGTCAGGTCTCCCCGGTGACGACGTTCGCGAGGCGCTGGCGGTCGAACAGTCGGTCCTCGGAGAACTCATCGGCGAAGATCCGCTGCGCGGCCAGTTCGGTCTGGAAGAGGTTGATGATCGGTCCCTGATCGAGGTAGCCGCCCTGATAGACCGCACGGTCCCGGACGGCGGTCAGTTCGCTCCCGACGGGGTGGTCAGCCAGCGGCTCGACGACGTGTTCCTCGAAGGCCGCGCGGTCGCGCTCCTCCTGGCCGCGGATCAACAGCACGTCCGGGTCGATGTCCAGCAGCGTCTCGAAGTCGACCTCCAGGCTCGTATCGCCCGAGTAGTGGCCCACGTCGGTCCCCTCGAAGGCGTCGCGCAGCCGCAGATCGCGCCACTGCTTCTTGCCGACGCCGCCGTCGTAGAGCTGATACGGATAGAACGTCTCCGGCGGTTCGTCGGCCGGGTACAGGAGCGCCGCCTCGGGGGTCTCCTCGGGCAGTCGCTCCTGTACGTCGGCGAGGAACTCGTCGTGGAACGACCTGAACTGTCGGTAGCGCTCCTCGCGGTCGAACACCTTCGCGATCTTCCGGAAGGCGCCGTACAGCGAGTAGTAGGGATAGTCGTGCCACGCGTCGCTGCGTCGCCGGATGAAGTTCCCGAAGAACGGGCCGACGTTGCTCGCGATCTCCTCGACGTCCCCCTCGTCCCAGCCGTACCAGTGGATCAGCTGGTTGGGTTCCATGAAGTGGACGTCGGCGTCGAGTTCGTAGATCCGCTCCTTGTCGACCCCGTCCTGATACAGTGTCGTCACCGCGTCGGGGTCGTACTCGACGCCCGGGAGCTCCTCGTAGAAGTGGCTGGCGTACCGGTAGGGTAACTGGATCCCGAGCGTCTGCCCGGCGTCCAGCGCGATCCCCATGTCGGCGTAACTCGGCAGCAGCGCCACCCAGTCCTCCGGCGGCCCGTCGAAGGTCACCGGTCCCATCGGTTCCATCGAGACGGTGTAGCCGCCCTCCGCCCGGGCCGCCGACTCGTCACCGTCGCCCTCGACGGCGTCGGTCCCGCCGGTGGTCTCCGTGTTCGTCGCCGCCGGTTCGGACCCGTCTCCGGTCTCGGTCGACGCCTCACCGCCGTCACCGGTGCAGCCGGCGAGGAGTCCAATCGTCGTTCCCGTACCGCTCGCGATGAACGTTCTCCGTCGCATCAGTTTTTAGGCCGACCTAAAAACATAAAAATCTATTGAAACGACGACCGTCGCGCTCAGTCCGCGCCGGGCGTCGGTTCGCACGCAGGGCGGCCGCCGTCGAACGAGGCGGCGACCGCGACCGTTCCGACGACGACGGCGGCGGTCGCGTAGAAGACGGCGTGGACGCTCACGGCGTCGTGGAGGGCGCCGGCGAGGACGGGCGCGACGATCGAACCCGGCTTCCAGAGGAGACTCCGGAGCGACAGCGAGGTGACGGCCCTCGAGGCGGTCTCGGCCTCGGTGAACAGTGCGACGCTCGCGGGGACGCGGCAGGCGTCCGAGAGCCCGAACAGGAATGCGCAGGCGGTCAGGGTTTCCAGCGACCCCGCGAGCGGGACGGCCGCCGCCGCGGCGACGTAGCCGACCGCGGCCGCACCCAGGAGGGGGCGTCGACCGACGCGGTCGGCCAGTGCGCCGGCGTACCCCTGACAGACGGTTCGGGCGACCCGCGGAGCGGTGAGGACGACGCCGACGGCCGCCGGCGACAGCGACACCGCGAGGTACGCGTAGATGGGCAGGTACACTCTGACCGCCGTCTTGGCGAAGGCGAACCCCACGCGGAACGCGGCGATCCCGTGGACCGCGGGACGGCCGACCAGCCGACGGTAGGCGCGGACTCCGCCGGCGGCCCCGAAGTCGTCGACGCCCAGGTCGGTCCGCGCCAGCGCCCAGACGCTAACCAGGCTCATTGCCACGAGCAGGAGGTAGCCGGGTGCGAACCCCGCCGTCTGGTAGATCACGCCGGCGCTGGCGGTCCCGAGACCGCCGGCCAGCGCGCCGACCTGGTTGAACAGACCAACCTGCCGCCCGCGGTCGTCCGCCGACGCGCGGCCGGAGACGGCGGCCGTCCCGAGCACGAACAGCACGCTCACTGTGACTCCCTGAGCGACCCGCGCCGCGACCAGCGTCAGTTCGTCGACGACGAACACGAACCCGACGTAGGTCGCCGCGCTGGCGAGCGCGGCACCGGCCAGCAGTCGCTGGATTCGCTCGCCGTCGGCCCACGCCCCCAGCGCCGCCGTCGTCACGGTCTGTGCGACTGCGAACGCGGTCGTGAACGCCCCGATCCAGAGCCCGGGCGCGTCGAACGCCGCCGCGTAGAACGACAGGTACGTCGCCGTGAGGGCGTAGCCGTAGGCGCGGACCACCGACGTGGACGACAGCGCCGCGAACGCGGCACCGGGCCGCCGGACGAGCGGTGTCATACCCCCGCTGGTTTCGCCCCTCACTTATGTTTTTGGTCTACCTAAACTAGGAAAGAGTTATTTTTAGGCTCCCCTAAACACGAGAGCGATGACACGATCGTTGACAGGATCGGCGGTCGCCGACCGGCCGGTGGTGGCACACGGGGAACTGACCGAGCGCGAGCGAGCGGGGCTGGCTGCGGCGTTCCGGTACGCCCAGCGCCACGACCTCGCCTCGCCTGCCGACGAGGCGTACCGACGCGAACTCTCGGCGGCGAGGTGGGGAGTGCTCGCCCGGCTACTCGGGGGACTCGCTCGCGACCTGCCGGACGCGCTTCCGGAGCCGCTGGTCGTCGACGCGACGGACCCCGACCTCTCGGAGGCGACCGCCCAACCGCTGGTCTCGCTCGACGGGGACGCCCTCGCCGCCCGACTCCCCGAACCCGACGGGACCGAGGACGTGCTCCTGCTCCGGTTTCCCGCCTCCGAGGCGGTCGTCGCCGCGTCCGTCGCCGACCGGCGAGCGTTCGGGCGGTTCGCGTTCGTCTCGCCCGCGGTCAACTGCCGGGTCGAGGCGACGGAACCGGTCGGGTCCCCGGAGTCGCTGGTCCCGCTCCTCGACCGCGAGCGCGCCTTCGACGAGCCGGAGGCGCCCGAGCGGTTCCGCGCCGAGCTCGGAGAGAGCGTCGCGAACCTCGCGCTCGCACGGCTGGCACGCCGAGTGCGGTGGGCCGACAGCGAATCGACGCCGACGCCGACCGGTCCGGCCGACCAGTCGAGGGTCGACGCCTCGGCCGCGTTCGACGGACTGGTTACGGGCGGCCACCCCTTCCACCCCGGCGCGAAGATCAGGCGCGGCATGTCGCCGACCGAGTCGCTGTCGTTCGCGCCGGAGTTCGCCGACTCGCTACCGTTGCGGTTCGCCGCGATCCACCGCGACCGAGCGCTGGTGGCCAGTGTCGACGACCGGTCGCTCACCGAGCGGCTCTACGCGACGTTCCCGAACCTCCGGATGGCGGTCGGGACGGCGCTCCCGTCGGGACGGCCGGTCTCGGAGTACGCCGTCGTCCCCGTTCATCCGTGGCAGTTCCGTCACGTCCTCCCGGACCGCTACGCGGAGGCGCGGGAGGCCGGGGTCGTCGTCCCCGTCCCGTCGTACACCGCCCCGGCGACGCCGCTGCTCTCGCTCCGAACGGTCGTCCCCGTACCCGGATCGACTGCGGCGGACCGGCCGCCACACCTGAAGCTCGCTATCGGCGTCCAGACGACCAACGCCGTCCGGACGCTCTCGCCCAACGCCGTCACGAACGGGCCGCAGCTGAGCGGCGCGCTGACGGCGGCCTGCGACGCGCTTTCCGTCTCGGGGTTCGGCGTCCTCTCCGAGCCGGCGGCGACCTGTTACGACCCACCGGGCGGTCCCCACACCGACGGCCCCGCCTACGACGACGCTCGCCACCTCTCGGCGCTCGCTCGACGCCACCCCGCGACGCACCCCGCCGTCGAGGACGACCGACGTGCGGTGACGGCCGCCGGCCTGCTGGCGCGGGCGCCCCCGGGCCGCAGGTCGGTTCTCACCGCCACGCTCGACTCCTTCGCCGACGGCCTGTCCGGGTCTGACCGCTCGGCGGCCGTCGAGTCGTTCCTCGCGGCGTACCTCGACGCGGTGGTGCCGGGACCGCTGCGCCTGCTCGTCGCCCGCGGCGTCGCGCTCGAAGCCCACCTCCAGAACACGTACGTGGTGTTCGATGACGGGCGACCGACGGGCGCACTCGTCGGCGACTTCGGCGGTGTCCGCGTCCACGACGGACGGTTCGACGGCGCCGAGGTCTCGCCCCATCCCGACTCCGAGGTGTTCACCGACGACGCGGCGGCGGCACGCGAGAAGCTCTGGTACTCGCTGTTCCAGAACCACATCGGGGAACTGGTCGGGCGGCTCTGCGCGACCGAACCGGTGGCGGCCGCCGACTGCTGGCGACTGGTCCGGCGCCGGTGCGAGGAGACGTTCGACGCCCTCGCGGCCGACGACGCGGTGCCGGACCGGCGCGTCTCAGCCGACCGCGCGTCGCTGTTCGACGACCGCGTGGTCCACAAGGCGCTGACCGCGATGCGGCTCCGCGACGCCACCCACGACTACGGCCGGACGACCGTCGCGAACCCGCTCGCGAGACACGCCCGACCGCGGGCGAGGGGGCGGTGACGATGGCTGTCCTCGACCCCGCCGAGGGCGGCGACGTCGACCTCTCGGAGGCCGAGCGCCGCCTCGCGGACGCCGTCGCGCTGCTCCCGCGGGGCGACGGCGGCTGCCTCTACGACCGCTACCGCGCGGCGGTCCCCCCGGCACGGCGCGCGATCATCCACCGCCTGCTCGCCGGCGTCGTCCGGGAGAACGTCGGCGGCCTGGGCGAGGACGCCCGGACCGTTCCGCTGTCGAACGCCGACCGCTCGATGTCGGTCCCGCCGGGACAGCCGCTGGCGACCGTTGTCGACCGGCTCCGGCCGCTCCCGCCCGCCGCCGAGCGCGCGCTCGTGGTACCGCTCCCGTCGATAGACGCCGCACTCGTGGCCCCCGTCGCGGGGATGCGCGCGTTCAGACGCCCCGACCCGGTCGGCGACGCCGTCCGCTGTGACGCGGACGCGACCCGCCGGCTCACCCGACCCGAGCGGGTCCTGCGGACGCTCTGGTCGGCCGGTCGACTCGGCGGCGTGACCCACGACGAACGCGAGCGCGTGGCCGCAGAACTGGCCGACAGCGCGGCTAACCTCGCGCTGGCGTACACCCGCCGCGACCGCAGGGAAGCGTCGGTCCGCGAGCGGGCCACCGACGCCGACTGGGGCGACGACCGGGCGTATCTCCGGACGGCCGCGGACCCGCTGTTGCGCTCCGAGCGACTGGTCGTCGAGGGCCACCCGCTGCACCCGGGAACGAAGCTCCGGCGGGGATTCGGCCCGTCGGAGGTCGTCTCGTACGGCTCGGAGTACGACGCCGTTCCCGAGGTCAGATTCGTCGCGGTCGCCGACGAGTATGCCAGCGGCGACGCCGTCGCCGGCGGACCGTCGCTCTCCGAGCGGCTCTACGACCTGGTGCCCGGACTCCGCGAGGGGGTCGCCGAGGCCGTGTCGACCGCGGGCCGCGACCCCGACGCGGTGACCGTCCTCCCGGTCCACCCCTGGCAGTACCGCCACGAACTGCCGGAGCGGTACGCCCGCGAGATCGACCGCGGCGTCGTCGTCCCCGTCCCGGACTGCGCCCTGCCAGCGGCCGCGACCGTCTCGCTCCGCACGCTCGTCCCGCGGACCGGTGACCCGACGCCGCCCCACCTGAAGGTCTCGCTGGGGATCCAAACGACTTCCTCGGTCCGAACGATCACGCCCCAGACGGTCCACAACGGTCCCCGGGTCACCGACGCCGTCGACGCGGTGTTCGACGACGGCGCCTTCCGGTCGCTCCGGGGCGTCCCCGAGACCGCCGGCGCCTGTTTCCACGACCCCGACGGGCCACACACCGACGGTCCCGGCCACGTCCGGGCGAAACACCTCTCGGCGCTCGTCCGGCAGAACCCGCTCGAACTCGTCGGCGACGGGGCGCTCCCGCTGACCGCCGCGGCGCTGCTCGCCCGCGGCCCGGTCGAGGGACGCCCGCTGGTCGACGCGCTGGCCCCCGACGGCGGTACGGACGCGACGGCGGCGTTCCTCCGGTCGTACGCCGAGACGGTCGTCCCCGACGCGCTCCGACTGCTGATCGCGTACGGCATCGGGCTGGAGGCACACCTCCAGAACTGCGTCGTCGTCTTCGACGACGGCGACCCGACGGGCGCGCTCGTTCGCGACTACGGCGGACTACGGATCTGTCGGGAGCGCCTCGCCGCGAGCGGTCACGCCGTCGAGCCGTATCCCGGGTCGGTGACCGTCGCCGACGGGATGGGGCCGGCGTACGACAAATGCACCTACGCGCTGGTCCAGAACCACCTCGCGGAGCTGGTTCGGGTGCTCGTCCGCCACCGGACCGTATCGGAGTCGCGCTGCTGGGCCGTCCTCTCGGCGGTCGTCGCGGAGGCGCTCGCGGACCTCCGTCGAGAGGGCGTCCCCGAGGCGTGGGTCGACGACGCGGCCGACGTCCTGTTCGCGCCGACGTGGGAGTACAAGTGTCTGACCCGGATGCGGCTGACCGACCGGTCGCACAGTTACGTCTTCGAGTCGGTGCCGAACCCGCTGTCGCGGCCGGAGTGAGCGGTCAGTCCTCGGTCGCGGCGGCCTCGACGTCGCTGGCCTCGCGGCTCTCCTCGACCGCCGTCGTCAGCGAGACGTTGAGCCAGGCCATCGAGCCCAGCCCCCCGGCGATGGTGACGCCGTTCTTGACCGCGTGGTCGACGATGGCGACGCCGAGCGCGGCGGCGACGCCGACCGGCGTCAGCGACGCGACGATGACGGTGAACGCGCCCTCGTAGAGGCCGATGCCGCCCGGCGTCAGCGGCAACACCTTCGCGAGGTTCCCGACGCTGACGGCGAAGAAGCCGACGGCGACGAGCGAGGCCGTCAGCCCGTAGCCGAAGGCCTCGAAGACGATCAGCGCCGTGACCACGTCGAGCGTCCAGATGAGCAGGCTGCCCGCGCCGACGCGGGCGAAGGCCGGCCCGTCGGCGGCGACGGTCTGGACGTCGCCGGCGAAGCGCTCGACGACGCCCGCGACGTAGTCGGCGTAGGAGTCGTCGCTCAGGCGTCCGACGACCGCACGAACGAAGTTCCGGTCCGTGCGGGCGCTTCCGACGATGACGGCGACGGCCGCGACGGCGGCGACGCCGACCGCGCCCGCCACGGCCACGGCCGTCCGACCGCTGCTCGCCGCGTCCCCGCCGACCGACCCGCCCGACAGCGCCGACAGCAGTTCGCCGGCAGAGCCTGTCGCGGCCAGTCCGAGCATGACGACGCCGGCGAGCAGCGTGATGGTCAGCAGGTCGAAGACGCGCTCGACGGCCAGCGACGCGAAGCCGCTGGGGTAGGGGATGGAGCGGCGGGCCTTCACGACGTAGGCCCGGACCGCGTCGCCCGCCCGCGCGGGGAACACGAGGTTCCCGGTCTGACTGATGAATATCGCGCCGGTGAGGAACTGCCAGCGCTCGCGATACCCCATCGAGACGAGGATGTCGCGGTAGCGAAAGCCCCGAAGCGGCCAGGAGGCGGCGTAGACGACAGCCGAGAGCGCCACCACTTCGGGGGCCGCGCCGGCCATCTCCGCCAGCACCCGCTCGGGGTTCAGGTACTGCGTCATCAGGAGCAAGGCGAGGACGACGAGCATCGTCCCCGCGCCCAGCGACACCTCGCGCGTGATGCGCGGGCTGACAGACAGCTCCCAGAACGTCCGGAGTATCTGACTGCCCATGCCGAAGACGTCCCTGACGATGTCGACCTTCGAGTCGCCCTTGGGCGTCCAGTCGACCGGGAACTCCTTGACCCGGTAGCCGTCGCGCTGGGCCTTGACGAGCAGTTCCGTGTCCCAGAACCAGTGTTCGTCCTGCACGCGGGGCAACAGCGACTCCAGCGCCGTCCGGTCGAAGGCCTTGAAGCCGCACTGGTGGTCTCGCAGGTCGGACCGGAGCACCGTCCGGACGAGCGTGTTGTAGCCGAAGCTCGGGATGCCGCGCTTGGCCGGCCGGTCGGCGCGGTTCTCGGGGAGCCAGCGCGACCCCGTCGCCACGTCGTACCCCTCGACCCGAATCGCGTCCACGAGCTCCTGCAGGTGGCTCATGTCCGTCGCCAGGTCCGTGTCGAAGTACACCAGCGTCTCGCCGTCGGCCCGCTCGAAGGCGTACTCGAGCGCGCCGCCGCGACCGAGGCGCTGGTCGCTGTGGATGTGACGCACGCGGTCGTCCTCGCGTGCGAGCCGCGTCGCAATCTCCGGCGTCCGGTCGGAGCAGCCGTCCTCCGCGACGAGGACCTCGTACGCGCCCTCGGGGAGGAAGTCGTCGAGCGTCTCCAGGGTTATCGAGACCGTCTGCTCGATGGTGTCCGCCTCGTTGTAGGCGGGGAGGACGACGCTCACCTCGACGCCGGAACTCATTGTGCTATGGTTGCGAGACCGACACAAAAGTACCTTCTGTTCGGCGGCAGAGAGCGATTCCGGCCGGAGGCGGCCCAGCGCAGTCAGTCAGCGCCCTCGGGCGACCGCGCCGTCGCGAACTTCGCGAGGTCGTCGCCGACCTCGCCGACGGTCTGGTAGGGGCGGCCGACGAGGATGTCGCCGGCGCGGCTCTTGCCGACCCCCGGGAGCGTCGCCAGTTCCGCCATCGACGCGCTGTTGAGGTCCAGCGGGTACGGAACGCCGGTCACCGAGCGGTAGCCGTGGTCGGTGACGGCCACGTCGATGGTCCGACCGAGGTCGCGCTCGCCGGGGATGCCGACCAGCAGCGGGTAGGTCCCCAGTTGCCGGCCGAACGTCTTGCCGTCCTGGTGGTACTCCAGGTGCACGTCGGGCAGGACGGTCCCCGGCGGCGCGACCCGCTGGAGCATCGGGTTGTCGATCTCCTCGCGGACCTCGCGCTTGTACTGCTTGAACAGCTTCTTGTGGTCGCGGGCGATCTCTGCGCCGGTTTCGGCCATGTCCGTCCCCTCGAAGGCCATCACCTGCCGGATGTTCACGCGCCGGAGCATCAGGCCCTCGTCGTAGACGCGCTGGAGGAACCGCTTGTTGTGCTCGAAGGTCTCTTTGGTCTCGCCTTTCAGCCCGTGGACGAGGTTGATGCCGGGCAGCAACTTCGGGAGCCGGCGGGCGGCGTCGTCGCCGAAGTTCGGAGCGGTGTCCCTCGCTCGCGGCGACGCCGCTCGCGTTTCCGACCCGCGTAGCGGGTCGCCATCGCCTCCCGGCCGCCAGCCCGCGACCTCGTTGACGATTTTCACCGCCTCGAAGCACTGATCAGCGGTGACGTTGAGGTTGTTGTCGCTCATCACGTTCGGGTCGGCCGACTCCAGCCCGAAGGCGGCGGTGTCGCCGGGCGTGTTGTGCTCAGCGATGATTCGGATCCCCTCGCGGGCCTTCTCTGGCCACTTCACGACGGTGATGGGATTCATGTTGTCGAGGTGGAGCGTCTCCAGGTCCGGGGCCACCTCGCGGATGCCGCCGTACAGTCGCCGGAGCGCGTCGGGGTTCGGGGCCTCACCGTCGCCGCCGTAGGCGAGGATGTCGGCCTGCCGACCCAGCCGGAAGTGCCTGACGCCGCGGTCAGAGAGGGCGTCCACCTCGTCGACGACGCTATCGGGCGGGCGGAAGTCCGGGTCGCCGTACATCGGCTCCGTGCAGAACGAACACCGGTACGGACAGCCCCGGGAGGTCTCCAGTTCGCAGATGAGGTAGTCGGGGTGATTCGGGTGCTGTTCGACGACGAACGCGCCGGCGCGGGCCCAGCGGGTCTCCTCCTCGACCGAGCGGTAGCGGTCGTTGAACCCTTCCAGCCCGGAGTCGACGAGGTCGAACACCGCGGCCTCAACGTCGGCCATCGCCAGGAAGTCGAAGTCCAGGTCGTCGCGCGCCGTCTCGCTCGCGCCCTCGTTGGCCTCGCCGACGCCGAAGCGAACGGGGCCGCCCATCAGCGAGGTGCCGTTCGCCGTCCAGGCGAGCTTTCGCACCTCGTCGGGCTCGGCCGGCGTCCCGCCGACGTACTTGCCGGGCACGGTCATCCCGCCGACGTACACGAGCAGGTCCGCGTCCTCCACGTCGCGCCAGTACCGGTTCTCCTCGCGGAGTTCGTCGATGGTGTGGTACGTAATCTGCTCGCGGTGGACGCCGGCGTCGACCAGCGCGCCGGCGGCGTACCGCGGGTACGTCGAGACGTACGGCGGGACCCCGAAGTGCGCGGGCTCGTCGACGTAGCCGTCGACGATGGTCACGTCGAGCGTCTCGGGGTCAGTCATACCCGTCGCTTGACGCTCGACACTCAAAACCGTGTCTGGTCGGCCTCAGTCGTCGGCGTCGAGCGCCGCGGCCAGCAGGTCGGCGTTCCGGACGTTGGCCTTCCAGTACGCGTCGAAGAAGTCGCCGACGAAGGGGACGCTCCCGAGCAGCGTGTCCAGCGCGACGTTGAACAGCATCCGGACCAGCGTCCGCTTGCGGATGCCGAGCCGGGCGGCCTCGGCGACGATGTACAGCGAGCAGAGCGCGGCAAGCACGTCGCCGACGAACGGGACCAGGCCCAGCAGCGGGTCGAGACCGACGCGGAAGCCGGTCCCGGGGACGCGGACGCTCTCGTCGAGCAGGTGTGCGACCGTTCGGACGCGGCCGAGCGCCGGCGGTTCGGGTGTCATGTGGACACTCACGGGGGCCGCTGTCAAGGAAGTGTCGGGAGAGCAGACATTCGCTACAATCGAAGCGGTCAGACGTAGATGTGGCCCTCGCTCTCGGGGCCGGACAGCGGCGGGGCGGGCCCGTCGGTGAGACGGCCCGCGGAGACGGCGGCGGCCAGCGAGTCCAGCGCGTCGTGGCTGTCGAGGTACGCCTCGCGGTGCTCGTCGAGCGCGACGCTACAGGCCTCGACTGCCGCGACGGTGGCCTCCCGGCGCGGGCGTGCCCCGTCGGCGTTCTTGTATCCCTCGCGGTAGCAGCCCAGCCAGCCGAAGGTCGCGGCGGGATACACCTCCGCGACGACCGTCTCGGCGTCCCGGTCCTGCATCGGAATCACGGCCGTCGACGGGTCGTCTCGAAGCTTCCCGAGCACGTCGCGGACGCCGTAGAAGGTCATGCTCCGGGTGCGGTTGGTGTACGGACACAGCGCGCCCCGCCGGAAGTCGGTCTCTCGCCGCAGGTCGCGGCTCCCGACGGTCATCTCGGCGGTGTGTCGGCAGACCTCCGAGAGCGACTCGGGGTCGGTCGGGCCGCCGGCGCTCGCCACCCAGTCGACGAACCCCGACCACGTCCCGCCGCACTGGGCGTCGAGGAGGGGCTGTGGGAGGCTGAACGGGAAGTCGAGGCCGACGGTACCGACCTCGTCGTCGGCGATGCGGTCGACCAGTCCGGCGTGGGCCGCCTCGCGGTCCCGTCCCCACCGGTCGGTCCCGCGGTAGCAGTCCTCGACGCGCAGTCCGTCGGCCGTCGGCGTCGCCTCGGTGACCCAGAGCGCGTCGCCGGCGGCCGCCGCGCCGCTGAAGTCGACACCGAGGACCAGTGAACACATACCTCCCAGTTCGATGGAATCGACATCAATGTTGGGTCCCGGCGGTTCGACGCTTTCCAGCGTTCACCGACGCCGGGCGCGCCGCGAGCCACGACCGAGGTTCGCTCGTCCGTAAGGGGTTTGTCCGCGACGGACCAACTGAACACTATGCCAGCCACGATGGAGGTCGTCTGCACGGACGACGACTGCGAACTCGACATGTTCGAGATGCACTACACGTACGACATGCCGGACGATGTCGAACTCGCGGCGTTCTCGTGTCCGTACTGCGGCGGGACCGAGTGCCTGGACGAAATCGAGCTATGATCCGAGACATCGGGGCGTCCATCGGCAACGCCATCTTCGAGAACCTGGGGCGGGCCGCCGGCCGGGTCCAGGAGAACAAATCGCTCCCGTCGGACCTGCTGGAGTCCGACGACGCCTACCTCGTCGTCTTCGACACCCCGGGCGCGACGGCCTCGGACATCCAGGTGCGTTACGTCGACGACCGCGTCGAGGTCCGCGTCGACCGATTCCGGGAGTTCTACGAGGGCTTCGACATGCGCTACCCCGGCCGCGGCCTCTCGCTCGACGGGAGGGTCACCCTCCCCGGCGACGCCGACGTCGACCCGGAGACGGCGCGGGCGACGCTCAAGAGCAACGGGACGCTCCACGTCCGCGTCCCGAAAGTCGCCGAGTCGGCCGGGGACGACGAAGACGAATCCGTCGAATCGAGCGACGAGACCGACGTGGCCGTGGACACCGACGATGCCGACGACGCGGACGAGGCGACCGACGAGACCGAGGACTGAGCGGCCGTCTACGTTTTCACACGCTGTCTCTCCTCACCAGTCGCGGGTGGGGTCGGCAAGCGCGTCGAACGCCTCCGACCCGTCGAACCGGGCGGGGTCGACGCGGGTCGGCAGATACTCCGATACCGGATTCGGTCGGTCGAGCACGTCGGCCGCGAGGTACGCGCCCATCGCCGGAGCGCGCATGAGCCCGTGGCCCTGCCACCCGGTCGCCACCCAGAGGCCGTCGGCGACCCGGCCGACGAGTGGGTCGCCGTCCGGCGTCGCCGTGCAGAGGCCGGCCCACGCGCGGTCGGTTGACGGGTCGAGCGTCGTCGACCGGGCGACCCGGTCGAGGCTCCGCTCGACGAACGCCGGGTCCGCGTCGCGGTTCCAGTCTTCGGGGTCGACCTCGTGTGCGCCGTTCCCGACGAGCAGGCCGTCGCCCTTCGGTCGCCAGTAGAACTCGGCCGTCGCGTCGTAAAAGGACGGCAGGGCGGCGTCCACCGGCGCTGTGACGAGCGCCTGCGCCCGGTAGGGCTTGACCGCGAGCGAGACGTCGAGGGACGCGACCAGCGGCGCGGTCGCGTGGCCGGCCGCGACGACGACGGCGTCGAAGTCACGCGCCTCGCCGCCCGCCTCGACCGTCGTCGCCGACGCGAGCGACGCTGGTGTTTCGGTCTCGATGCCAGCGCCGGCCTCGCGGGCGCGGTCGGCGAGCGTCGAGACGACGCGCTCGGGGTCGAGGAGGCCGGCGTCGCGAGCGAGTCCCGCGACCTCGACGTCGTCGGTCGCGAGCGCGGGGTAGCGCTCCCCGAGTTCGGCCGGCGTCAGCGTCTCGACCGCGACGCCGTTCGCTCGCATCTGTCCGACCTGCTCGCGGACCGCTCGCGCGTCGCTCTCGTCGCGGGCGACCCAGACGTAGGGCCGGGGTTCGAACAGGTCCAGGTCGCGGTAGCGGTCGAGCGCGGCCCGTGCGACGCCGGCGTCCACGTCGTCGGCGAACGCGTCGTAGCAGAGGCCCGCCGCGCGCCCGGTCGCGCCGCTGCCCAGTTCGTCGCGTTCGTAGACGGTCACCGACGCGCCGCGGCGCGCGAGCGCACCGGCGGTCGCCAGGCCGACGGCCCCGCCGCCGACGACGGCGACGGCGGTCATCTACGGGAGGAAGGGGTCCAGCCCGCGCGCCGGGTAGCCGACGACGGCGTCGACGCCGAGGTCGTGCAGGCGCTCGGTCCGCTCGGCCACCGTCTCGGCCGACCCGACGAGCGCGTAGTCGCGGACGGCCTGGGCCAGTACGTCGCGGGCGCGTCCCGTCGCGCGGCTGTCGGTCGGCGCGCCCTCGGGCAGCGCCTTCCGGACCGGCGCACGACGGGCGGCGTAGTCGCCGACGGCGTCGAGCACTGCGTCCTCGCTGGTCGAGAGGACCAGCGGCGCGTACACCGCGATGTCTCCCTCGAAGCCGGCCGTTCGGAGCGTCCGCACGTCGCGGGCCGTGGTCCGCGAGAGGAGTTCGTACTGCGTCCCGCCGACGGCGAGCGCGAGCCGTTCGATGCCCTCCGTGCCGACCCACGGGTCGTCTGTCTCGTCGGCCGCGGCCCGCAGTCGCGGCGCGACTGCGCGGTTCGCTTCGTCCGCTGAGAGGTAGGCGCTGTGGCCGGCGACGAGGACGCGCTTCGCGCTCTCCGGGAGCGCGCCGACCGCGCTCGCGTCGTCGAGCGGGTCGTAGCCGTCGGCCCGGACCGGCGTGGTGACGCGCACCTCGGCGTGGTTGGCCAGTCGCTCGACGGTCTCCGGGGCCGGCACGTGGTCGGCCCCCTCGTAGTCGATGGCGAGCGTGTCCACGTCGAGGTCGACCGCGCGGGACACGTCGACCTCGGTCGGTTTCAGCGCGACCGCGTCGATGCCGGCCGCGGCGAGTCGCGGCCCAGTGAGCGAAGTCATTCAGTTAGCCTATCACGTACCCGGGGTCGCAAAATCCTGTCGTTCTCGTCCGCCGCTGGTGGTCACTGCACCTCGTCGCGGACGCTCGGTGGCAGGTCGTCGTCGGGGCCCGCGTAGCGGTCCGGCTCCCGGGGCATCTCCCAGTCGGTCGCGAGTTCGAGCAACTGGACGAGCATCCGCGCCGTCGCCCCCCAGACGGTGTAGCCGTCGACGTAGAAGAAGTGGAGCCGGATCTCGCCGTAGTGGGGGTGGTCGCGCTGTTCGGACTCGTAGTTCTCCAGGTCGGTCAGCTCCGAGACCGGGAGCGTCACGACCTCGGCCACTTCGTCGTCGGACGGCCGGTACTCGCGGTCGGGGATGCGGGCGACGAACGGCCGGACGGAGTACCGCGTGATCGTCCGGATGTCGTCGAGGCGGCCGACGACGTTGACCGCCATCGGGTCGAGCCCGATCTCCTCGTTTGCCTCCCGCAGCGCCGTCTGGAGCAGGTCGTCGTCCTCGGGCTCGTAGCCGCCGCCGGGGAACGACATCTGCCCGGGGTGGTCCGGCAGGTGGTCGGCGCGCTTCGTGAACAGGATCGCCTCGCCGTCGGCGCAGCTGACGACCGGAACGACGACGGCCGCCTCCCGCGGCTCGTCCTCCACGGTGACCGGCTCGTGGGCCGCCACCCGGTCGAACTCCATACCACGTCGTAGGCAACGGGCGGCCTTAATTCGCGTGGGTCGCAAGCGCCCGGACGGTCGCCCCCATCGTCCGGGTCACACGTCGTCGAGTCGGTCGCGGAGCCCGTCCATGTCGACATCCTCCCAGGCCTCGATGTCGTAGCTCACGTCGAGCAGCGTCGCGATGCGGTCGTCGTCGCCGGCCTTGACGGCCACCACGGCGTCGTCGCGGAAGCGCGACTTGACGGCCTCGACGACCGCCGCTCGGGAGAGGTCCCGCGACGGCACGTCCATGATGTGTGGCAGGTCCGCCGCTCCCTCCGGCAGGTCGGGGAACGCGACTGGGCCGACCACCAGCAGGGGCTCCTCGGCGTCCGCATCGTGGTCTGCGACGGCGACGAGGTGATACGAGGCGACGGCGTCGTCGACCGCCGTCTCGAAGCCGTCCGGGTCGGCCTCGACGCCCCGCTTGAACGCGAGTTCGTCCCGGGCCGTCCGGAGTTCCGCCCGCGTGAGCGACCCGAAGAGGTCGACCACGCCGGCGAGTTCGTCCGGCGTCAGGTCCATACCGGACACGCGGCGTCGAGGGGCTTCAGCCTTTAGGCTTCGGCCGCCCGCGGGAGCCGGCCGTCGAGGTGGAGCGCGACGAGGGCGAGCAGGACCGCCAGCAGCGCGAAGCCCAGCCAGCGGAAGATGGTCGGGAACGCGACGCCGCGGTCGAGCAGGGTCCCGATGAGCGCGCTCCCGGGGGCCTGACACAGCATCATCCCCGCGCCGTAGGTCGCGTAGGCGCTCCCGCGGTGGCGGTCCGGGAGCGAGCCCAGCAGGTACGTGTCGATTGCGGGAAAGAGGCTGTGGATGACGTAGCCGACGACGACGCTGAACGCGGCCAGCGACCAGAACCCGGTCAGCGACGGCAGCACCAGCACGCAGCCGGTGAACGCCGTCAGGATGACGAGGAGGTACGGCACCGACGGGAGGCGGTCCGCCAGCCGGCCGCTGACGTAGAACGCGGGGATGCCGGCCCCGAACGCCACGGTCAGGAGCGTCCGGCCCTGGCCCGCGCTCAGCCCGACGCTCGTGGCGTAGGTGACGTAGAAGTTGAACAGGCCGTTCCAGGTCATCCCCGCGACGCCGATGGTGGCGACGCTCGTGGCGATGATGTGCCACTGGGCGCGGGCCGCCCCGAGCAGGTCGCGGTCCTCGGTGCCCGCCTCGGGCAGGTCGACGCGGCGCGCGACGAGCGTGAACGCGACGGTCATCGCCGCGGCGGCCACCGCCATCCACTGGAGCGCCGTCCGCCAGGTCCCGACGACGAGCACGAACGAGACGAGCGCGGGCGCGCCCACCGCGGCGAACTGGGCGGCGACGCCGTGCCCGCCGAGGGCGCGGCCAGGCCGACGCGGGAACAGTTCGCTCACCAGCGTGTTCGCCGCGGTGAGGTACACGCCGCTCGCCAGGCCCATGACGAACGCGCCGATCAACAGGTGTTGTGGGTCGACCACCAGCGCCGCGACCGTCGTCCCGACGGTCAGGACGACGCCCGACCCGAAGATGGCCTTCGCCCGCGAGACGCGGGTCAGCAGGATCCCGGTCGGGAGGCGGGGGAGCGCGCTGCCGGCCCAGGCCATCGTCGCGAGCAGTCCGAGCGTCGCGTCGGTCGCGCCCGTCGTCGCCCGGATGGGCTCGATGAGCGGCGCGAAGACGACCCTGGCGAGGTTGATGACGAACACCATCCCCAGCAACGATCCGAAGACGCGACGGCGAGACACGGGCAGTCGTACTCCCGAACCCGTGAACAACGTTCCGAAACTGCCCCACGGGGTTTTTACTCGCGGGTGGCACAGAGTCAGGTATGGACTCAGTGCGAAAGGCCCTGCGGGCCGGCGACGTCGAGAAGGACAACTACGGCCGGCTCTCCTGTACCGCCTGCGACGAGCCGCTCGCGACGGACAACGACCCCGACGAGGTCGGCAAGGTCCGGGTCTGCCCCGAGTGCGGCAGCGAGTGGAAAGAACTCGGGTAGCTATTGGAAGACGGCGTCGAACGCGTCCGCGCCGAGCGGTTCGTACCGGCCCGCGTCGACGTTTTCTCGCGCGTGCTCGACCGAGCCGGTGCCGACCAGCGAGCAGGTCACGCCCGGCGCGCTCCGCGCGAAGTTGATCGCGCGTTGTGCGCTCGTCTCGCCCGAGAGCCGCGCCGCCACCTCGTCGGGAATCTCGGCGGCCAACTGCCCCTGCATGATGGACGCGCTCGTGAACACGTCCAGCCCGGCCTCGTGGGCGAACCACAGCGCCGACTGCGGTCCCTCGGCTCCGTCGTGGGCCGCGACGGTGAACGCGTCGGCCATCGCGACGTTGAACGGGAGCTGAACCGCCCGGAGGTGCGTCGCCGCGTTGCCGACGGTCGACGCCGCCGTGCGGGCGCGCTCGACGACCTCGGGCAGCGAGAGGTAGCTGTCGTGGTCCGGCGGGACGCGGAACGCCTCCCACGTCGCGACGCCGTAGTAGCGGAGGTCGCCCGCGGCCGCCCGCTCCTCTAAGCGCTCGAAGGTCGCTTCGAGCTGGTCGTACACCGCGTCGCGGGACTTCGACTGGAGTTGCGTCTCGGGGTTGTGGACGTAGTAGAGGTCGACGGCGTCGAGCCCGAGGTTGTCGAGTGACCGGTCGAGCTGGTCGTCGATGAAAGCCGGCGCGATGCAGTGCTGGCCCGCGACGAGGTCCTCGCGGTCGACGAGGCCGGTGTCGAGGTACTCCGACCGGACGAACGCGCCGGGGTCGTCCGGGCGGTCACCGTCGAAGGGGACGAAGCCGCCCTTGGTCGCGACGGCGACGGCCTCGCGGTCCACGTCGGCGTCCGCGACGGCGTCGCCGACGACGCGCTCGGAACGCTGGTGGCGGTAGTTGATCGCCGTGTCGACGACGTTGACGCCCGATTCCAGTGCCGTTACGATGGCGTCGCGATAGCTCGCGTCGCGTTCGTCGGTCGGGTCGCCGAGGTACGTGCCGACGCCGATGCTGGAGACGACGCCGTCGCCGAATCGGCGGTAGAAGGTGCGTGCGAACTCGTCGTGGTCGTCCCGGTACGCCCAGGTCGCCTCCCGTGTGGCCATGGCCGGCGGTTGGCGGGCGAGCGACAAAAGGACCGAGATTTCCTTACAGTTCGCCGGCCATCGCCGCGAACACGCGCTCTTTGAACTCCTCGCGGGAGACCCCGTCGCTCGGCCCGAGCCCGGCCATGTGCTCGACGGGGACCTTCCCGCCGCCCATCCGGGCGTGGCCGCCGCCCTCGGCCATCGGGATGTCGTCGACGACGGCCTCGATGGCCCGGCCGATGTGGACGCGGTCGTCCCTGGAGCGGCCGGCGACGCGGATGCTCCCCTCGCTCTCGCCGACGACGACCACTGCCGAGACGCCTTCGAGCGTCTCCAGTTCGTCGGCCGCCTGCGGGATGGCGTCCGTGTTCGACACCTCGCCAACGTCGCTGAACGCGTAGGGCGCGCGCACCTCGCGGTTCGTGATGGCTCTCGATTTCACGTCGAGCACTTCGGCGTCGACCTGGGGGTTGGCGATGCGGTTGAGCAGGTCGCCGTCCATCCCGTCGTAGAGGAAGGCGGCGGCCGCGAAGTCCGAGGAGGTACAGCCGTTGGTCAGCGAGCGGGTGTCCGACTGGATGCCGTACATCATCCCCGTCGCGAGCGCAGTGGGAATGGTCTCTGCCGGGGCTGTCTCGATGTCGATCTCTCCGTTGGTCTGTGATTCGGTGAACTCGAACTCGAGTTCGTTGAAGTAGCTCGCGAGGATGGTCGAACAGGCGCCGTAGTCCGTCCGGACGTCGGTGAAGCGGTCGCCCTCGCCGTCGCCGGGGTGGTGGTCGACGACGGCGACGGGGTTGATCTGCTCTGCGCCCGGGAAGCCCCGCGCGCGGTTGTGGTCGACGAGGACGACGGCCTCCGCGTCCACGTCGTCGACGCTCTCGATTCGGTCGAAATCGAGGTCGAGGACGGTCTGAAACGCCCGGTTCTCCGGGCGGCGTATCTCGCCGGAGTACAGCAGCGACACCGCCGTGTCCGTGCCCGCGACGAGCTGGCTGACGGCGAGCGCCGAGGCCATCGCGTCCGGGTCGGGGTTGGGGTGCATCAACACCGCGAGCCGCTCGTAGTCCGCAAGCGCGCGCCGGAGCCGCTCTCCCGGCGCTCGACCGAGATACCGGTAGAGCCAGACGGCGGCACCGACGAGCAGAACCAGCGCGACGACAACGCCGGCGACCAACAGGGGATTCTCGATGGCGTACGCCGCGGCGGCGTCGACCTGTAACCCGCCGGCGGCAACGCGTCTCATACCACGCTCATGGCCAGCCTGTTGTTATCAAAGTTCCCCAAGAGTGGGCTATTCTTGCCGGTAATTCCGGATCGCGGCCCGGTATCCCTCCCGGAACGTCGGGTACGCGAACTCGTATCCCAGCGACCGGAGTCGGTCGTTCGAACAGCGCTTGCTCGTCTGGATGCGCCGCTTTGCCGTCTCCGAGAGGTCGGGGTCGTCCAGCCGCTCCTCGGTCGTCTGTTTCGGCGGGAACGGCACGTCGCACTGCTCGGCGAGCCAGTCGGCGAAGGCCCACTTCTCGACGGGTTCGTCGTCGACGACCAGCACGACCTCCTCGCGGCGGTCCTCGGTCAGCAGGAAGCGGACCGCGCCGGCCGCGTCGTCCCGGTGGACCATGTTGAGGTAGCCGGCCGTCACCGGCCCCTCAAGATAGCGCTTCAGTCGGTAGCGGTCCGGACCGTACAGCCCGGCGAAGCGGGCGACGGTGCCGTGGCCGCCGTACTCCGTCGGCCGCTCGCGAGCGACGCGCTCGGCCTCGGCCAGCACCTCGGTCTTCTCGGTCTGCGGGTCCAGCGGCGTCTCCTCGTCGACCCACGCGCCGTCGTGGTCGCCGTAGACGCCGGTGCTCGACGTGTACACCAGCCGCTCTGGAGCGTCCTCGCGCGACCAGAAGTGGTCGACGGTCGTCTCCAGTCCGTCGACGTACACCTCGCGCGCGGCGTCGGCCCCCCTGCCGCCGGAACTCGCGGCGAAGACGAGCCAGTCGGCGTCGGGGACGGCGGACAGCGAGTCCGGGTCGGTCACGTCGGCGCGAACCCCGTCGAAGCCGGCGTCTTCGATTCGTGCGACCCCCTCGTCGGACCGTCGAACGCCGACGACATCGTGGTCGTCTCGCAGTTGCCTGCCGAGTTCGAGGCCGACGTAGCCACAGCCCAGTATCGCGACGCGCGCCGTCACCGGGTCTCCCCCTCGATGTGGCTGTGGAGCGTGGCGTACTCCTCGAGCGTGATGGGGTACCGCCCCTCGATCTTCTGCTGGATCTCCTTGGGCTCCAGTTGGTCGTCGAGGCCCGACGCCAGCGACTCCACGTCCATCACGGCCGTCGTCATCCCCATCAGGAGGATGTCCTGGGCCTCCGCCTGCAGGGCGTCGGCGTCGGGCCGCTCGGGGTCCGTCGCCAGCACGGCCACCGCCTCCTCCAGCGTCCGCTCGGCGACGTCGCCGTCGGCGAACGCTTCCACGACGTCCCGGTCGAGCCCCGAAGCCTCGACGACCCCGTCGACGCCGACCGACTCGACCGTGTCGCTCAGGACCGCCGCGTAGGCCGCGAGCAACGCCTCTGGTGACTGCTCCCCCGCCTCCGGAAACTCGCCTCTAAGCATGGGCGTCGGTATGGCCCCGGGGTATTTTACTTCGGGTATCTCGGGTCAGTCGCCCGCAGTCGGCCAGCCGCCGGACTCCTCGACCGCGTTCCCGTCCTTGTCACCGACCCCGCGGGGCTTCGGCGGGACCACCACGACGACGCCGGTGTCGGCCCTGAACGAGATGCGGTCGGCGGTCCCCAGCGTCTCCCCCGTTCCGTCGCCGTCGACGTCGAGCGTGACGGTGCTCCCGTCGCGAGCGTAGGTGGTCTGTGCGCCCGGTTCCGTGGGCAGCCCGTGGCTCGCGGTGACCGCGAATCGGGCGTACTCCCCGCGGACGGTCACCCACCAGACGTTGACCGTCGCGAACCGGGCCGTCCACGGCGGGCCGAGCGGCAAGCCGGCCGGGAGTCCGTCCGCGTCGACGCGCCGCTCGACCTTCGACCGCCCGGCGTCGGCCAGCGCTCGCGTGGCTTGCTCGCGGGCCACGTCGCGCACGGCGGTCCCCGTCCGGTTCGTGGCACCCGCGGTCGGGACCGTCTCCGGGGCGGCGACGGCCGCGCGCAACTGCAGTCGGAGCCAGTCTCGCTCGGTTCCGGTGAGGTTCCGCCGCTGTCCGGCCAGGCGAGCGACGCGGTCGGGGGCCGACCCGTTGGTGAGCGCCATCGCCCGCGCCGCGGGACTGTCCCACGGGGCCAGCGCGTCGACGACGATATCGCCGTCGCCGGCGGTGCCGGTCTCGGTCTCGACCGTCCGCCGCATCGCGGTGACGAGTTGGACGTTCGACCGGCGCACCTGCGCTCTGAGCCGGTCGCGCTTCGCCGCGAGCGTGGCGTTGGACTCGTTGCGCAGCGTCGCGTTCGCGGCGGCGAGCGTTCTCGCGGCCGACGAGAGCCTGACCCGGCGGCTGGGGCCCGGAACCGATCCGATCACGGCCTCGGCCGCGTCGCCGTAGGGCACGGTGAACACGTTCACGTTCCGCGCGACGAGCGGGCGTTCGCTCCCGTTCAGCGCCCGGTATCGGCGCTCGTCCAGTTCCGCGAGCGGCAGGTACGGCGTGCGGGCGTCGACCCGCGTCCGAACCGGGCCGGCCGGACCGACCGGGACCGGACGCGAGCGCGGGACACGCGTCTCGCGAGCCGTCAGCCCGCGCCGAAGGTCGCGAAGCGACCCCTCGGTCTCGGCGGCGAGTCGGTCTCTGACCTTCCGTTCGCTCTCCGCTCGCCCGGCGGCCTGCCGGGACAGGTCCGCGTCGACGGCGTTCAGGTACGTGATTCGTGCCGCGACGCGCGCTTTCTGGGCGGCGCTGTCGTAGGTGGCCGGCACGTCGGCGAGGCCGTCGCGGCGCGCTCGGAGTCGGTCCCGGAGACGCTTCGGCGGGTTCGCCTCGAACGTCCCGACTCTCCCTCGTTCGGCGCTGACGCTGACGTTCCGGACCCGCTCGCGCAGGGCCATCAGGTCCCGGTACACCCACGCGTCCAGGCCCGGCGGTCGGTCGGCCGTCACGGTCGCGTTAGGCTGTCCGAGGTCGCCGCTGACGACGCGCTCGGCGACGCGGTCCCGGCCGCCGGCACCGCCGACGAGTCGCGTCTCGGCCGTCCCCGCGACGTCGGCGAGGTTGGCCCCGCCGAGCGGGCTCGCGCTCGCGTCGTGAGCCGTCGCTATCGAGCGGTTCGGTGCGGGGGACCGACCGTGGTGGCGGCCGACGACGGCCACGGTCACGCGGTAGCGTGCGGCGCTCGTCGCCGCGGTCCGCCGGCGAAGCCCGCCGTTCTGCCACACGGCCGTCCGCCGGTACCGCCGCTCGACGACGCGGCCGAACGAGTCGAGCGCGTGCCACCCGTCGGGCGCGGCGACCGACCCGTCGGCGGGTCCGACCGCGTTCACCGAACCGGTGGTCCGCTGGCTCACGAGCGTCCAGTTCGCGCCCGGCGACGGCGGTTTCGCCGGTCGGCCGCCGTCGAGCCACTCCCGCTCGGTCTCCAGCGCGACGTCGACGGTGTACGCGTCGGCGAGCGTCTCGTTGAGCGCCCTCGGTGCGGCGACGGTCCGGAACGCCGCGTCGGCGGTGTCGTTGACGCCGACGGTCATCGTATCGCCCGCTCCGGGCCGCCCCGGCGAGCGCTGGCGGACGGGCGTCTCGCTGACGGGCCTGTACTCGGCGTGGTTCAGCACCTCGCTGGCGAGCGCAGAGCCGTTGCTCCCGCGGACGAGGTCCTCGATACCGGTCATCGCCGTGGCCTCGGTCAGCGCGCGGCGGCCGTCCGGGTCGCTCCGCCCGAAGGTCGATCGCTGGACCCCGAGGAGCGCGCCGTTCGTCGCCAGCGAGACGTGGCGGTTCGCGACGACGTTCTCGACGCCCGCGCCGCCGTACTGCGCGTACCCCCTGGCGTACGCGATGGGATAGAGTCGTGCGGTCAGCCGCTGGCTCAGTCCCGGGTGCGCGAGCGAGGCGTCGAGTTTCGTCTGGTAGGTCGAGACCTGGTCGTGGAGCATGAGCGCCGGCGTCGGGACGACGACCGTCGGCGAAACGCGTCGCTCGGCGACGACGCGCCCGTGCCGCCGGACCGTCAACAGCACGTCGTCGACCGTCGCTCGCATCGCCGTCTCGTTCTCGCCCGCGCGGGCGACAGACACGCGGCGCTTTGCCGTCCGAAGGTCGCTCGCGTTCGAGACCGGTGGGAGGCTGGCCGATACGGTCACGTCGCCGCTTCGGTACGAGACGCCGTCCAGGCGGTCTCTGACCCGCAGGTAGACGCGAATCCTGAGCGCGTCGCGGAACGGTTCGGACTCGTTTAGCACCCGGCCCGCGGGCGTGTCGGCCGGCGTGACGACCGGGTTCGCCGCCGCTCGCCGACCGGCCGTCGCGACGCCGCTACGGACGGCGCTCTGCGTCTCGGCCGTCGCCCGGTCCAGCGCTCGCTCCACCGCCGTATCTGTCGGTACGGTGTCGCCCGCGAACGTCGGGGCCAAGGTGAGACTGCTCACGAGCAGGAGGACGCCGAGCAGCGCGAACGGGACCCGGGCGCGCGTGTCGCCCATCACGGCGAGCTCCCGTCTACCGCGCGTCACGGCGACCACACTCTGACCGTCACGCGAATCTCGCTCGTCCGGACGGCGCGGGCGGCGGCCGCTGGCGAGTCGAACCGGGACCGCATGTCGGCGCGCAACTCTCGTGCCAGCGCCGCGGTCACCTCCCGGTTCATCGCCGTCGCCGACTGCCGGTCGACGGCCACGGTGGCTCCGGTGAGCCTGGCCGCGCGCTCGTAGCGGGCCCGCATCAGCACGTCGGCGGGGTAGTCGCCCCGGAGCGCGTACCGCGTCCGATCCGGCGGGAACAGGCCGTCGACGACGCTGCGGGCGACGACCGTCGAAACCCCGTCGTACCCGCGCGAGGCCGCCGCCGAGCGCGCCGCCGCGGAGACGTTCTCCACCCCGCTCGGAACCGTCGCGGTGGCCGCCCGTACGTCCGCGTCGGCGGGCGGCCGGTCGCCGACGCGGTACTCGCCCCTGACCGGTGCGCCGGGATACGGTTCCCACGTGACGCGGACCGACGTTTGCTGCCCGGAACTGCCCAGCCGGTCACGCGCGGTCGACCGCATCGCGGACTCGAAGCCCCTGCCGGCGGTCGAGACCCGCGTTCCCTCGATGGTCGCGTTGCTCATCGCCGCCTCGCCGAGGAGTTGCGCGACGGTCCCGTGAGCGGTTCGTCGGTGTCGTTCGGTGTACTCGGCCGGCAGACGGGCGTCCGTGTCTGGGACGCTCAGGTTGTACGAGACGTGGGCCGTGCTCGTCGCCAGCATCGACGCCTGTTCGCCGGCCGGGTTCGACGTGACCGGGCGGTCGACGGTTGCGCCGCCCGCAACGGCCGCGGCGGCCGCTCCGACGAACAGGAGGAACACCGTCACGTCGACGACGGCGCTCGTGGCTCGCGTCATCGCCACACCCGAACGCGAAGCCGTCCGCGGCGGACCGTTCCCGGAGCGACCCGGACGCTCACGGTCCGTGTGTCGGTGTCGACCCCTGCGGGCGCTGTCGGTCCGGCGTTCCACCGGCCGCCGTCGCTGACGGTGACCGTGACGCTCCCGTGATACCCCGCCGGAATTGCGTCGAGAGCGACGTCGATTCGCGCCGGGTCGACGACCCCGGCCGACGAGAGGCGCTGTTCGACGGTGTCCGCGGTCGGCGCGGCGACGTTTCGGTCCCGGTTCAGCGTGTCGAACGCGTCGTCGAGGACGCCCGCGTACAGCGCCAGTCCCACGCCGACGGCGAAGACGGCGACGAGCGCCGCCAGCGGCTCCGTCGTCGCCCTATCCGACGAGCGTGACATCGACCCCTCCCCAGGCGACGTGCCTGACCGTCAGCCGCTCGGGCGTCGGCCACCACGTCCCGTTCTCGGCTCGAACGCGGTCGAGGGCCGTGCGGAAGGCGGCGGGCGAGTCGTACACGCTCGCCGGTTCGGTCCCGTCGAGTACGGCCCGCAGTCCGTCGGTGTCCGCAGGAACCGCGTCCTGCGTGAGTCTGGCCTGTGCCGTTCCGCCGCCGTTTCGAAGCCGAAGCGCCCCGGAGTCGAGCGTCCACTCGTCGGCGATCAACCGCCGCCGTTCGACCGACCCCGGCGGACTCGTCGCCACTTCGTCGATGGTGGCCGCCGCCGCTGTCGCGTCCGGCGGTGCGGTCGCCGGCAGCGCGGCGACGACGCCGAGAACGGTGACGCTGACCGCGCTCAGACCAACCCAGAGGTACAGGGCGTCGATCTGTGTCTCGTACATGGACCGTCCTGGTCCCGTATTCGGACTTAAACGTCCGGTCAGACCAGCAGGCCCGTCGCGACGACGGCGGCGAGGAAGGTCGCTGTCGCGGACAGGAGCGCGAGACCAGCGCGGTAGCCGACGAGCGCCCGGTCCAGGCCGCGGTGGAGCCCGGTCGACAGCGCGGTCAGGAGCGCGGCCAGCACGAGGACGTACCAGCCGACGACGGGCCCCAGCGTCGCGCTCGGGACGGCGCTGAACTGCCCGCCGCCGCTCATCGACCCGGCGAGCGCGACGGTCGCCCCGCCGACCAGCGGGCCGAACAGCGCGGCCGTGTTCGAGAGCGTCTCGGTGATCTGCGAGAGGTCGCGGCGCGTCTCGCGCTCGACGGCCCGTAGCTCGTCGAGGTGTTCGCCCATCGCCGTCAGCGACTCGCCCGCCGGCGGACCGACGGCAGCCGCGGTCCCGAGCAGCGTCGCCGTTCGCCGGGCACGGCGGCTCGGGAGGGTCGAGAGCGCGCCGTCGGGGCCCAGAAACGCGCCCTCGACGCTCGTTCCCAGACGCTCCTGACGGGCGACTGCGCTCTCGACGATCTCGTCGGTAGGCGAAGGCGCGTCCGAGACGGCCTCGCTCAGCGCCGATTCCACCGATTGGCCGCCGTCGAGGCGGCGACCGACGGACGAGAGCAGGTCCGGGAGGCCCGCCTCGACGGCGTCGACGCGGTCGCGGACGCGCTTTGCGGGCCGGTAGTGGACGACGAGCGCGGCCCCCGTCCCAGTTCCGAGCGCACCGACGGATGTTGCCCACGACGCCACGAGCGCGTTCGCGAGGCCGCCGCCGGCGACCGCGCCAGCGACGCCGGCGACCACCGCCGGTAGGGCGGTGTCCGGTACGTCCGGGTGTGCACGAGAGACCGGTGTCGGCGGGAACGCGACCGGTCGCCGACCCAGCAGCCAGGCGGAGGCGACCAGCAGCACCGCGGGCAACGCGACGCCGTAGAGGCCCGCCAGCGCCGGTCCGGTGACGGGGATTCCGGCAGCGGCCGCGGCGGGCAGCAGCGACACCATCGCCAGCGGGAGCAGGACGCCGAACGCGTACAGCCCGGTGGCCGGACCGCGGAGCGAGGCCGCGAACGCCGCCATCTCGTCGCGCGTCCCGTCGAGAATCTGCCGGCGGGCGCTGTCGAGAATCGTCGGTCGCTCGCTCGCCCGAGCGGTCGTGGCACGCTCGACGCGTCCGACAGCGCGTTCGAGCGCCGGGAACGCGTCGCCCCACGCGGTCGCGAACGCACCCAGGCCGCTCCGCGGCGTCCCGGTCGCACGCCGACGGTGGGCGTCGAGTCGCGCCGCGAGCGGTGTGTCGCTCGCCCGGACGGCGAACGCGGCCGCCCGTTCCGCACTGGGCCACAGCGTCGCGCCGAGCACCAGCACGGAGACGAGCGCGGGGGCCGCTCCGAGCGTCCGGACCCGCTTCGCGTCGGCCGCGAGCGGAACGCCGTAGCGGGTGAGTGCGACGATGCCGAGCGCCCCGGCGAGCAGGGCCAGCGAGATAGTCGTCGCCAGCGGGCCGCCGACGGCGACCGCGAGAAGCGAGAGCGCGATGCCACAGCCCGCGGCTCCGTCCCCGGCTGTCAGTATCGTCTCTGCAGGTGGCGAGAGCGACAGCGAGCGACACGCGCGGCGGTAGCCGTCGGGAACCGAGGCGGTGTAGGGGGCGGCCGCGGCGACTGCTTCCGTCATCGCTACGACTGCGGCGGGGAGCGAGCGCGGCGTGCCACCGTTCGAGGGCGAAGCGCCGGTCGCTTCGCTCGCTCCGCTCATCCCCTGCCACCGTCCGGTATCGCGTCGGTCGCGCCGGAACCCGTCTCACCGCCGGTCGCGCTCTCGGGCGAGCGACGGAACGCCGCCGTCCGACTCTCTATCTCCGCGAGCACGTCGGCGTAGCGCTCACCCGGCGCGGAGAGGGACTCGACCAGCCGGCTGTTGCCCCGTTCGAGGCGTCCGGTGGCGGTCGCCGTCGCCCCGTCGCGTTCGTAGAGCGACTCGAAGGCGACGCCGTCGCCGCGGCCGACGACCTCCGCGACAGACGCGACGCCGCGGCCGTGCTCCGCCGTCGGCGGCGCGAGCGTGACCACGAGGTCCGTCGCGGCGAACGACCGGACGGGGACGCCGAGGTCCGACACCAGTCGCTCGCGGATCGCGTCGGGACCGTCGCCGTGAATCGTGCCGAGGACGGCTCCGTCGCCGCCGCCGACGCGCATGGCTTCGTAGAGGGCGCCGGCCTCCTCGCCGCGGACTTCGCCGACGACCAGCGCCCCCTCACCGAGGCGGAGCGCCGTCCGCAGGGCTTCCGCCGCGGTTATCGAGGGTCCCTCGCCCCTGGCAGTGCGTAGCGGCTGCACGTCCCGGCCGTCGGCCTGAAGCGCCGACACCGGTAGCTCCGGCGTGTCCTCGATGAGGACGGTCCTGACCTCGCGGGGGAGTTCCCAGAGCAGCGCGCCGAGCGTCGTCGTCTTGCCGGCCCCCCGAGGACCGGCGACGAGGCAGGCCCCGCCTCGTTCGGCGACGACCGACAGCAGTCCGGCCACCTCGGCGGACATGGTCTCGCCGGCGACGAAGTCGCCCAGCCGCCACGCGTCCGCGTCGTGGGCGCGGAACGCGAACGCCAGCCCGTCGCTGACCGGCTCGGTCACGCCGGCGACCCGGATTTGCCTGCCAGCGACCGTCGCCGTCGCGTCCAGCGTCGGGTTCGCCCGCGAGAACGCGCGGCCGCTGGTGCGCCTGAACGTCGACGCGAGGGCGCTGGCCCCGGCCTCGGTCAGTCTGACGTTCGTCCGCATCGTCTCGCCGTCGACGCGGACTCGGAGTTCCGTCTCGCCGACGGGGGCCGTGGCGAACACGTCCGAGACGCGCTCGTCGGCGAAGAGGTCGTTGAGTATCCCGAGACCGGTCGTGTGCTTTTCCACGACCGAGCCGACGGCGGCCGCAGTCGCGGCGTCGTCGACTGCGTCACCGGCGGCGGCGTACGGGTCACAGCCCCCGTCGACCGCCGCGCTCGCGAGTCGCTCGTGTACGGTCGCCAGTGCCCGCGTCGTCGCCGCGTCGAAGCGCTGCTCTCGGGGCTCGACGTGGTAGACGGCCAATCGCCCGGAGGGCGTGTCGTACCGCCGAACGACCGCGTCGGTCGAGAGCGTGCGCCGGTCCCGGAGCGACGACGACGGCGGGGGCGACGCCGCGACGCGAGCGTCGCTGATCGTCGGTCCGCTGTACGCCGTCAGCGCCACCGCACTGCTGTCGAACCCGTCCGTGGCGATTGCGAGTCCGGTCTCCGCCGCCAGGTCCGCGATCGGTCCCGCACGCCCCGTCGCTTCTCGGGCGGCCGCGACCGGGTCGCGTCGGGCCCGCATCGCGAGTCGCTCGTCGACGGCCTGTGCACGCGTGGCGAACCGACCGGCGGCGACCAGCACCGCGGCCGCCCGGTCGACGTAGGCTCGCGTTCGCCCGCCGCAGGTCGTCGTCACGGCGTCGACGCCCGCGCTGTCGAGCGCGCCGATCACCGTCGCACGACAGTCGCCGGACTCGGCGAGGTCGCCCTTCCCGGGGCAGTCGTCCGCGGCCACAGCGAGGCAATCGCCCTCGAAGGTCGGAACGCACCGACAGCTCTGAGCCGCCGTCTCGCCGCCGAACCACTCACGCACGGCCGACCCTCCCACGGACGCGTTGCTCCCTGGACTGTGTCGACAGTCGAGAGACCGTCAGGAACCGCCGCCCGTCCGCGCGAGTCAGCGCGAAGACGAGCCGGTGGCTACCCGGCTCACGAAGCCGGCGTGCGCCCGGCGATGGTCGGATCGGGATCGGTGCGACTCGCCGGGAGACGGTCCTGTTTTCGACCCGCCAGGTCGCGACGCCCACGCCGGCCCGGCGGTGGAAGCGAAGCCAGTCGACGCCGGCCCGTACGTAGCTCCGAGCGGGGACCCGCAGCACGACCGAGCGCCGTGCGTCCCCCGTCGGCATCGGATCGTCGGTGGCGACCAGCGCGTCCAGCCGCGTCGCGAGCTCGTCCAGTTGCCGCTCCATCGAAGCGGTCGCCGAATCGGCCCTGACCGCCGAGAGCGCCGGCGCTGTGGTAGCGACGAGGGCCGTCAGCACCGCCGCCGAGAGGACGACGCGCAGTATCACAGTCGCTCGCGGATCCGTTCCAGGACCCCGGGACTCGGCTCGTCGTCCGTCTCGCCGTTTCCGCCGTCGGTTATCGCCGCGAAGTCGCTGTGGTCGCCGGCCCCGGTGGACACGGGACCGGATACGGGGGGCGGCCCCGTCGCCTCGCGGGCTGTTTCGACTGGTCGGCCGGCAGCGTCTCGGCTCTCCGTCGGCGTGTCGCCCGTCGGTCGATCGGAGGCCGCGAGCTCGTCCAGGCGCGCTTCGAGCCTGTCGGTCGCCGCCAGCGCCGCGTTGGCGCGCGACTCCACGTCGTCGTTGACCGCGCGGACGTTCCCGACGTACCCGCGCAACGCCTGGGCGGCCGCTTCCAGTTCGGCTGTCCGTTCCTCTAGGTCGTCGACTCGCGTTTCGAGGTCGTCGACCCGTGACTCGAACTCGCCGCGGTCGGTGACCTCGGGAAAGGTCGTTTCCCCGTCAGTGACCGCTCGCTCGACCGTCTGAAGGCGCTCGGCCAGCGTTTCGACGTCTGTCATAGCCGGGCCTGGTCCCGTACTGGTATTTGAACGCTCGGGAGCGCGGCGGCGAACGTTTATCAGCGAGTCCGCGGCCAGCGGGGGTATGGTCGACAGCGAGGAGGTGCGGGCGGCGCTCGCGGCGCTGGCGAGCGGCGAGGCCGACAGCACAGACGAGTTCGGCAGAGCCGACCTGGCGAAGTCGGCGGACGACGACGGACTGGACCGCGTGGGAACCGACCCGGTTGACGACGGCTACCGTGCGGTCATCGAACGGGCCAGCGCGGCGACGGCCGACCTCGACGACGCGGCGGCGTTCGCCGAGGACATCGGCGTGGCGGCGCTCGAGGCGGCCGTTCGAGAGGCCGAACGCGAGGTGAGTACGTTGGCTGACGACGGTCGAGCGGCGCTCCGCGCGTTCCGCCGGTATCGCCACGCGGCACGGCGTGGCGACGGCGAATGAGCGGGCCGGAAGGGCATGCCGAGTCCGGTCCCGTCGCGCCGCTGTCGACCACTTTCACCGCGGTTACGATACCCCTTTAGGCGGGGCTGGCATACGAACGGGCAAATGACACGGGTGATACACACCGGCGACACCCACGTCGGGTACCAGCAGTACAACGTGCCCGACCGCCGGACGGACTTCCTCGACGCCTTCCGGCAGGTGGTCGCCGACGCGGTCGAAGACGACGTGGACGCCGTCGTCCACGCCGGCGACCTCTTTCACGACCGCCGACCGACGCTGGTGGACATCATGGGCACGCTCGACGTGCTCGAAACGCTATCCGACGCCGACATCCCGTTTCTCGCCGTCGTGGGCAACCACGAGGCCAAGCGCGACGCGCAGTGGCTCGACCTCTACGAGTCGCTCGGGCTGGCGACCCGCCTCGGGGACGAGCCGACCGTCGTCGGCGACACCGCCTTCTACGGCCTCGATTTCGTCCCCCGGTCCCAGCGCGACGACCTCGACTACGACTTCGCCCCCCACGACGCCGACGCCGCGGCGCTCGTCACCCACGGCCTGTTCCAGCCCTTCGACTACGGCGACTGGGATGCCGAAGAGATTCTGGCCGAGGCGTCGGTCGACTTCGACGCGATGCTTCTGGGCGACAACCACGACCCCGGGAAACAGCGGGTCGAGGACGCGTGGGTCACCTACTGCGGGTCGACCGAGCGCGCGAGCGCCAGCGAGCGCGAGGACCGGGGCTACAACATCGTGACCTTCGACGACGAGGTTCGCATCACCCGCCGCGGCCTCGACACCCGCGAGTTCGTCTTCGTCGACGTGGACCTCGGCCCCGAAGAGGGCGTCGAGCGCGTGCGGAGCCGCGTCGGCCAGCACGACCTCGACGACGCCGTGGTCGTCGTCTCCATCGACGGCGACGGCGAGCCGGTCACCCCCGCCAGCGTCGAGTCGTTCGCGCTGGAGCGCGGCGCGCTCGTGGCCCGGGTCACCGACCACCGGGAGATCGCCGTCGACGAGGGCGAGACGGAGGTCAGCTTCGCCGATCCCGACGACGCCGTCACCGAACGGGTCCGCGACCTCGGACTGAGCGAGGCCGCGCGGGACATCGACGAGACGATCCGGGCCTCGAAAGTAGCCGACGCCAACGTCAAGGACGAGGTCGAGCGACGCGTGCGCGAACTCGTCGACGAAGGGGCAGACGCGTTCGGGACCGCTTCGGAGTCGTCCGACGACGAGAGCGGCGGAGCGACCGAGACGCCCCGCACGTCGGCGACCGACGGCGAGGACGGGGAGACACAGTCGGACGGCCAGGCGAGCGTGGAGGAGTACCTGTGATGGGGGGACACCGATGAGGTTCGAACGCGTCAGGCTGGAGCACTTCAAGTGCTACGACGACGCCGACCTGCGACTCGACCGGGGCGTGACCGTCATCCACGGCCTCAACGGCAGCGGGAAGTCCTCGCTGCTCGAGGCCTGCTTCTTCGCGCTGTACGGCTCGAAAGCGCTGGAGGAGACCCTCGATGACGTGGTCACCATCGGAGCCGACGACTGCACCGTCGAGCTGTGGTTCTCCCACGCCGGCGGCGACTACCACATCACCCGCCGGATTCGCGCGACGGGCGAGCGGGCCCAGACGGCCAAGTGCGTGCTGGAGACGCCCGACGGGAGCTACGAGGGGGCCCGCGACGTGCGACGGCGCGTCACGGAGCTCCTGCGGATGGACAGCGAGGCGTTCGTCAACTGCGCGTACGTCCGCCAGGGCGAGGTGAACAAGCTCATCAACGCCTCGCCGGGCGACCGCCAGGACATGCTCGACGACCTGCTCCAGTTGGGCAAGCTGGAGGCCTACCGCGAGCGGGCCAGCGACGCCCGCGTCGGCGTGGGTCGCGTGCGCGACGACAAGCAGGGCGCGCTCTCGCAGCTCGACGAGCAGATCGACGAGAAGGAGGCCAAGGACCTCCACGAGCGGCTGAACGGGCTGGAGACGAAAGACAACGAGCTCAAGGAGGAGATCGCTCACATCGAGGACCAGAAGGCCGCCGCCGAGGAGACGCTCTCGCAGGCGCAGTCAGTCCTCGACGAGTACGAAGAGAAGCGCGAGGAGCTGTCCGACCTCGAGTCCGACATCGAGGACCTCCGGGAGACGATCACCGAGGCGGAGACCGAGCGAAACCGGCTCACGGAGCGGATCGGCGACCTGACCGACCGCCGCGAGTCGCTACAGGCGACGCTCGACGAGACGGTCGCGGAGACGGACCTCGACGCCGCCGACCCCGAGGCGGTCGAGCGCCGCCTCGACGAACTGCAGTCTCGCGACGACGAACTCCAGGCCCGCATCGAGGACCAGCGCGTGGACGCCAAAGAGCACAGCAGCACGGCCGAAGCGCTCGCGGAGAACGCGGCGGACCTCGAATCGCGGGCCGAGCGCAAGCGCGAGGAGGCGAGCGACCTGGCGGCGGACATCGAGGCGGCCCGCGAGACCATCGCCGCGAAGCGCGACCGACTCGACGACATCGACGAGCAGCTCTCCGAACTCGAATCGCGGTTCGAAGACGCGCCGGCTGACCGCGACGGCGTCGCGGAGTACGAGCAATCGGTCGCCGACGACCTCGCCGACGCCCGCCAGCGGGTCACCGAACTGGAGACGAAACTGGAGAGCGCCCGCGAGTCCCTCGCGGAGGCGGAGGACCTCCTCGACGCCGGCAAGTGCCCCGAGTGCGGCCAGGACGTGAGCGAGTCACCGCACGTCGACTCCATCGAGGACGACCGCGAGCGCGTCGCGGACCTCGAAGCGACGCTCGCGGAGGCCCGCGAGCGGGTCGAGGAACTGGAAGCGAAACGCGAACGCGCTCGGGACCTCGCCGAGGCGGCTGACGAACTGGACACGCTGGCGACCAACCGCGCGAACGTCGCTCAGCTCGTCGAGGAGAAGGAGGCCGGGCTTGCCGACGACGAGGCGCGCGTCGAGCGACTCCGCGAGGAGGCCGCGGAGCACGAGGACGAGGCGGCGGCGAAACGCGAGGAGGCGGCCGAAGCACGGGAGCGAGCGGACGACTGCCGGTCGGTCGTCGCCGAGTGCAACCAGGAGCGCCAGCGCGTCAAGGAGGCGATTCAGCGGCTGGAGCGCGTCGCGGACCTGCTGGACGACGTCGAGGACTGCGAGAGCGAGGTCGAGCGCCTGCGCGAGAAGCGCAGCCAGCAGGCCGAACTGAACGACCAGCGCCGCGACCGCCTCGCGGAGAAGCGCGAGCGCAGGCAGGACCTCTCGGAGTCCTTCGACGAGGACCGAATCGAGGAGGCCCGTAGCGAGAAGCAACGCGCCGAACAGTACATCGAGCAGGCCACCGACGCGCTCGCGACGAAGCGCGAGAAACGCGACGAGCTCCAGAACGCCATCGGGGCCGTCAGGAACGAAATCGAGGAGCTGGAGGGGCTCCGCGAGCGCCGCGAGGAACTGGAAGCGACGCTGGACCGACTCGAAACGCTGTACGAGGAGACCGAACAGCTCCAGGAGATGTACGGCTCGCTCCGGGCGGAGCTCCGTCAGCGCAACGTCGAGACGCTCGAACGGATGCTCAACGAGACGTTCGACCTGGTGTACCAGAACGACTCGTACGCCCACATCGAACTGGACGGCGAGTACCGACTGACGGTGTACCAGAAGGACGGCGAGCCCCTGGAGCCCGAACAGCTCTCCGGCGGCGAGCGGGCGCTGTTCAACCTCAGCCTCCGGTGTGCCATCTACCGCCTGCTCGCGGAGGGCATCGAGGGCGCGGCGCCGATGCCGCCGCTCATCCTCGACGAGCCGACGGTGTTCCTCGATTCGGGCCACGTCACGCAGTTGCTCGACGTGATCGAGTACATGCGCGACGAGGTCGGCGTCGAGCAGATTCTCGTGGTCAGCCACGACGAGGAACTGGTCGGGGCGGCCGACGACCTCGTGCGCGTCGAGAAGGACGCGACCACCAACCGCTCGCGCGTCGAGCGCGTCGAGACGACCGTCGCGGAACTGGCCTGACCGCTCTCAGTCGGCGCGGCCGGCGTCGGTCGCCCGGAGGACGGCCAGCGCCTCGCTCGCTTTCTCGGTCGCGTCGTAGCCCCGCCGGCCGTGCACCGTCGCCTCGGTCAGCAGACCCGCGGCGCGGAACTCGCCGAGTAGCCCGTGGAGGTCGCTCTCGCAGAGGTCGTAGGCGTCGAGGAGTTCCTCGACCGCGAGCGGTCCCCTGTCGTCGAGTTCGACCAGCAGGCCGAGCGCCCGGTCGCCGTGGGCCGCGGTGACGACGGTCCGGACGGCGTCGGGAACGGCCGTCGCGGCCGTCGCGAGTGGAGACGTCCCGTCGACCGACTCGAGGTCGGCGTTCGGGACGTGGCGCTCCGCGCCGGTCTCCGGGTCGCGGACGAGACTCGACTCGGCGGACTCCTTGACGAGCAGATAGCGGCGGCCCGACTCGTCGCGGACGGTACGCATGACAGGCCCTATCCGACCGATTCGGTTAGCCGTTGCGGTCGCTCGGGTCCGCGTCGTCACCGCTCGTATCGTCGGCCTCGCCGTCCGATTCGTCGTCGTCTCTGGCCTTGCGCTCGCGTTCGAACTTGACGTACCGGTAGGTCCCGTATCCGAACAGGATGACGCCGGCGAGGAAGATTCGCAGCCCCAGGTCGACCTGGCCCTCGAAGTACGCCAGCATCGGGCCGAGCGAGAGCGCGAGCAGGGCGACGTTGAAGACGACGACCAGCCTGACGAACAGGCCGGCGGTGTCGCTCTGGTAGTCGCCCGACGTCGGCGTCGGCACGCCCGGGCCGAGGCTGTTCGGGTCGAACTCCTCCGGCTCGAACTCGCTCTTTTCGGAGAGGACGCTCCCGCCGCCCTCGTCGTCCTCGCCAGGGCCGTCTATCACGGGCTAGCTACGTCGCCCGGACGGTAAAAAGTGCGTAGTTGTCAGGCGATCTCCTGGAGAGTGACCGACGTGTCGGTCTGGAGCCACGCCAGCGGATTCTCGGCGTCGTAGAATACTGTCCCCTCCTCGGTCTCGTAGGTCTCGGTCGTCCGGATGGCCTCCGGAAGCGCGGGTTCCGACCGCAGTTCTTCGGACCGATCCGCCTCGCCGTGGGGGGATGCGTGGTGCGACATTGGGTCGTCACCAGGTGGTATGGTACTGCGTGGCATATACTTTCTGCCTGTGGCAAGACCCCGTCGACCGTCGGTGTTTTTATCGGGCATCTCGAAGCACCCTCAAGAATGAGCGACGGGACCCAGGGAACGCTGGGGGATTTCGGGCAGGACGCGGACGCAGACACGGACACAGGCGACCGACCTGTCGCCGACGAGGCGGCGGCCGTCGCCGGCAACGGCAACGGCGGCGCGAGCGTCGTCGATCTCGACGAGCGCCAGTTCCCGCCGGTCGAGGAGACCGTCGAGTTCGTCGTCACGCAGGTCGACTACACCATCGAGGGCCAGGGCGACGACGAGTTCCCGGTCGTCCACGTGTTCGGACGCACCGAGGACAACGACCCGGTCCACGCGTGCGTCTTCGAGTTCCAACCGTACTTCTACGCGCCGACGGACAGCGTCTCCGACGACCGCCTCCGTCAGTACGACCGCATCACCGACTGGGAGGAGGCCGACGCGGCCGGCGAGCCCTACGAGTCGATTCGCGGCGAGCGCCTGACCAAGATCTTCGGCCAGACGCCCCGCGACGTGGGGCAGATCCGCGACGACTTCGACCACTACGAGGCGGACATCCTGTTTCCAAATCGCCTGCTCATCGACAAGGACATCACCAGCGGCGTGCGCGTGCCCGCTCGGGAACTCGACGACGGGAGCCTGAAGGTCCACCACGAGGAGGTCACGCCGACCGAGGTCACCGCCGACCTGCGGGTGAACACCTTCGACATCGAGGTCGACGACCGGCACGGCTTCCCCGAGGACGGCGAGGAGACGATCATCTGTCTGACCTCCCACGACTCCTACCGCGACGAGTACGTCGTCTGGCTGTACGAGTCACCCGACGGTATCGACGGGCCAGCGGCGCTCTCGAAGTACGAGACAATCCGAGAGGACGCCGACTTCGAGGCCGACGTGCGCGTCTTCGAGGCGGAGGAGGCCATGCTGGAGGCGTTCGTCGACTACATCGACGAGACCGATCCCGACGTGCTCACCGGGTGGAACTTCGACGACTTCGACGCGCCGTACTTCCTCGACCGCCTCGAGGAACTCCAGAGCTTCGACCACGACTACGACCTGTCCGTCGACCGCCTCTCCCGCGTCGACGAGGTGTGGCGGTCGGGCTGGGGCGGCCCGGACATCAAGGGCCGGGTCGTCTTCGACCTCCTCTACGCCTACAAGCGCACGCAGTTCACCGAACTCGAGTCCTACCGGCTCGACGCCGTCGGCGAGCAGGAACTCGGCGTCGGCAAGGAGCGCTACACCGGCGACATCGGTGACCTCTGGGAGGACGACCCCGAGCGCCTGCTCGAGTACAACCTCCGCGACGTGGAGCTGTGCGTCGAACTCGACCGCGAGCAGGACATCGTCGATTTCTGGGACGAGGTCCGCACCTTCGTCGGCTGCAAGCTCGAAGACGCGACGACGCCCGGCGACGCCGTCGACATGTACGTCCTGCACAAGCTCCACGGCGAGTTCGCGCTCCCCTCGAAGGGCCAACAGGAGAGCGAGGATTACGAGGGCGGCGCGGTCTTCGACCCCATCACCGGCGTCCGCGAGAACGTCACCGTGCTGGACCTGAAGTCGCTGTATCCGATGTGCATGGTGACGACGAACGCCAGCCCGGAGACGAAGGTCGATCCCGATACCTACGACGGCGACACCTATCGCGCGCCCAACGGCACGCACTTCCGGAAGGAACCGGACGGCGTCATTCGGGAGATGGTCGACGAACTGCTGACCGAGCGCGAGGAGAAGAAGTCCCAGCGAAACAGCTTCGACCCCGACAACCCCGAGTACGAGCGCTTCGACCGCCAGCAAGCGGCGGTGAAGGTGATAATGAACTCGCTATACGGCGTTCTCGGGTGGGACCGGTTCCGCCTCTACGACAAGGAGATGGGCGCGGCGGTCACCGCCACCGGCCGGGAGGTCATCGACTACACCGACGAAGTCGTCGCGAACGAGGGGTACGAGGTCGTCTACGGGGACAGCGTAACAGGGGACCGGCCAATCGTGGTTCGGGACCCCGACGGGAGCGTTCGGATACAACCCATCGAAGCGTTGTTCGAGCGTGCGAGCGCGAACGCGGAGGAGCGGGTTCCACTCGCCAGCGACGGCGGTACGGCTACGGCCAGTGGGACAGACAAAGACCGGCTGCCGCTGTCGGGGTGGGACGCGCTCTCGGTCGACGAGGCGGGTGAGACGGAATGGCGGCCGATAACGCAGGTCATCCGGCACGAGACGCAAAAAGATGTCGTCACGCTCCAACACAAATTCGGCGAGTCGACGACGACACGCGACCACTCCTACGTGGTCGACGAGGGCGGTGAACTCGTAGAACGGCCACCGGATGAGGTTGCGGAGCCGCTCCGAGTCGATGGCCTGCCGGACGTGGACACCGTCGACACAGTGGACATCTACGACGTCCTGAACGGATACACGCGGACGTACGAGGACGGTCGAATGGTCGGGGCCGAGAACGCTGTCGAGAAAACGAAGCGCATTCACGCTGACGACGAGTGGGTCTGGTTCGGTCAGAGTCACCACGACGGCATCGAGAAAATTCCGATGGTCAAGCGCGAAATCGACCTCACCGGCGAGGACGGTCGCGCGCTGGTCCGTCTCCTGGCGGCGTACGTCAGCGAAGGCAGCGCATCCACGACAGAGACGACGGACAGTCGATATGGGGCGAGTATCTCCGAGTCACGGCGTCCGTGGCTCGAACAGCTCCAGTCCGACTATCACCGGCTATTCGAGGATACGACCGCGAGTATCATCGATAGCGATACAACAGACCAGCGAACGGTCGAATACGAGACGGCTGACGGCGTCTCGTCTACGGTGTACGACGACGCGACGAAGAAACTGCAGATGATGAACGAACTGGCGGCCGTCTTTTTCCGCCAATTCGCGGGCCAGACCTCCCGAGGGAAACGCATCCCGTCGTTCGTGTTCCACTTGCCCGATACTTTGCAGTCGCTGTTCCTCGACATCCTAATAGACGGAGACGGCTCGCGTGAGTTCCCACGGTACTCCGAGTCATACGCAGAGCGGAACTTCGACTTCGAGACGACCAGTCGGGAACTGGCTGGTGGGCTCTCGATGCTTCTCACCCAGCGAGGCAAGAAACACTCGCTGAAGTATCGCGACGAGAAAGACAGCTACACCATCAGGACGTGTGACTACTATCGGTCTGGGCGTGACCCGGTCGTGACCGACACGGCACACGACGGCTACGTCTACGACCTGAGTGTCGAAGAAAACGAGAATTTCGTCGACGCCGTCGGCGGGATCGTGCTCCACAACACCGACTCGGTCATGCTTCAGTTGGGCGACATCGGTCCGGCGGACGTCGACGGAGACGTGACCGTGACCGACGAGATGCGCGAGAAACACCCGGAGATGAGCGACGCCGAACTCGAACTCATCGCCGCGACCATCCAGAAAGGGTTCGAGCTGGAGGAGACGATCAACGACTCGTACGACGAGTTCGCGATGGAGGAACTGAACGCGCAATTCCACAGGTTCGAAATCGAGTTCGAGAAGCTCTACCGGCGGTTCTTCCAGGCGGGCAAGAAGAAGCGCTACGCCGGCCACATCGTCTGGAAGGAGGGCAAGCACGTCGACGACATCGACATCACGGGCTTCGAGTACCAGCGCTCGGACATCGCGCCCATCACAAAGCGCGTCCAGAAGGAGGTCATCGACCGCATCGTCCACGGGGAGGACGCGGACTCCATCAAGCAGTACGTCGGCGACGTGATCGAGGACTTCCAGGACGGCAACGTCGACTACGACGACGTGGGCATCCCCGGCGGCATCGGGAAGAAGCTCGACAACTACGACACCGACACCGCGCAGGTCCGCGGCGCGAAGTACGCGAACATGCTGCTCGGGACCAACTTCCAGAGCGGGTCGAAGCCGAAGCGGCTGTACCTCGACCGGGTCCACTCGGACTTCTTCCAGCGCGTCGAGGCGGAGCGAGACCTCGACCCCCAGCGGGACCCGCTGTACGGCGAGTTCCGGCGCGATCCCGACGTGATCTGCTTCGAGTACGCGGACCAGGTCCCCGAGGAGTTCGAGGTCGACTGGGACAAGATGCTCGACAAGACGCTGAAAGGCCCCATCGCTCGCATTCTCGAGGCGCTCGACATCTCGTGGGAGGAGGTCAAGTCGGGACAGGAGCAGACGGGCCTCGGCAGTTTCATGTAACCCGGAGCCGTCGGCGGTTTTTCTCTCGGAGAAATATTATTTCTATATACTGAACTGGATTTCACGTCAATGCGAAAGCTTCATGGGTGAAACGTACCTCCTTTCGGTTGACCTAAGAGATACCTATGGCAACACTCGAAATCAACAATCTCCACGCTGAAGTCGCGGAAGAGGACGGTGAGACGATCCTTCGCGGTGTCGACCTCGAAGTCGAGTCGGGCGAGATCCACGCGCTGATGGGTCCCAACGGCTCTGGCAAGTCGACCACGGCGAAGATCATCGCCGGCCACCCCGCCTACGAGGTGACCGACGGCGAAGTGCTCATCCACCTCGACGAGGACGAGTTCGGCGACGAGGAGATCCCCGAGGACCTCCGCACCTGGAACCTGCTCGACCTCGAACCGAACGAGCGGGCCGCGCTCGGCGTCTTCCTCGGCTTCCAGTACCCGGCCGAGATCGAGGGCGTCACGATGGTGAACTTCCTGCGCACCGCGCTCAACGCAAAGCTCGAAGAGCGCGAGGAACTGTTCGAGGAGGACGACGAGGACGAGGACGATGCCGAGGCCACCAACGAGGACGCCGCCGGCTACGACACCTCGCCGATGGAAGGGAACGTCGAAGAGGGCGAAATCGGCGTCGCCGAGTTCCAGGAGATCCTCCAGGAGAAGATGGAGCAACTCGACATGGACGAGAAGTTCGCCTCGCGGTATCTCAACGCCGGTTTCTCCGGCGGCGAGAAGAAACAGAACGAGGTCCTCCAGGCCGCGATTCTCGAGCCCTCTATCGCCGTGCTCGACGAGATCGACTCCGGGCTGGACATCGACCGACTGCAGGACGTCTCGAACGGCATCAACGCGCTCCGCGACGAGCAGGGCGCGGGCATCCTCCAGATCACCCACTACCAGCGCATCCTCGACTACGTCGAACCCGACCACGTCCACGTGATGCTCGACGGCCAGATCGCCCAGAGCGGCGGTCCGGAACTCGCCGAGAAGCTCGAAGACGAGGGCTACGACTGGGTCCGCGAGGAAGCCTACGAGGCCGCGTAACGCCCATCAACCCAGACACACAACATCAAACTATGAGCTCAGATCAAGACCACCTCAAAGAAACCGACACCGAAGCCCGCTTCGAGTTCAAGAAGGAGGAGAAGGCCGCCTTCGAGACCGAGAAGGGCCTCACCGAGGAGACCGTTCGGGTCATCTCCGAGGACAAGGACGAGCCCGAGTGGATGCTCGAGCGCCGCCTGCGCGCGCTGGAGCAGTTCCAGGAGATGCCCATGCCGGAGGGCTGGCCGGGCGCTCCCGACCTCTCCGAGGTCGACGTAGGCGACATCGTTCCCTACATCCGCCCGGACATCGAGACACGCGGCGGCGCTGACTCCTGGGAGGACCTCCCGGAAGAGATCCAGGACACCTTCGACAAACTGGGCATCCCCGAGGCCGAGAAGAACGCCCTCTCCGGCGTCGGCGCGCAGTACGAGTCCGAGATCGTCTACCAGAACATGCAGGAGCGCTGGGAGGAGAAGGGCGTCATCTTCTGTGACATGGACAAGGCCGTCCAGGAGCACGAAGACCTCGTCAAAGAGCACTTCATGACGAAGTGCGTTCCCCCGAGCGACAACAAGTTCGCCGCGCTCCACGGCGCAGTCTGGTCCGGCGGGTCGTTCGTCTACGTCCCCGAGGACACCACCGTCGAGATGCCCGTGCAGGCGTACTTCCGCATGAACAGCGAGGGGATGGGCCAGTTCGAGCACACGCTCATCATCGCCGAGGACAACTCCGAGGTCCACTACATCGAGGGCTGTTCCGCCCCGAAGTACTCGGCGTTCAACCTCCACTCCGGCGGCGTCGAAGTGTTCGTCGGCGAGAACGCTCACGTCCAGTACTCCACGGTCCAGAACTGGTCGAAGAACACCTACAACCTCAACACCAAGCGCGCCATCGTCGAGGCCGACGGCACGATGGAGTGGGTCTCCGGGTCGATGGGCTCGAAGGCCACGATGCTCTACCCCGCGACCATCCTCAAGGGCCCCGGCGCGACGGACAACCACATCACCATCGCCTTCGCGGGCGAGGGCCAGGACATCGACACCGGCGCGAAGGTCTACCACAACGCGCCCGACACGAAGTCCACCATCGAGTCCAAGTCCATCAGCAAGGACGGCGGCCGCACGAACTACCGCGGTCTCGTCCACATCAGCGACGGAGCCGAGGACTCCTCGACCTCCGTCGAGTGTGACGCGCTGATGTTCGACAACGAGTCCACGTCGGACACGATGCCGTACATGGAGATTCAGGAGTCCAAGGTCGACGTGGCCCACGAGGCGACCGTCGGCAAGATCGGCGACGAGGACGTGTTCTACCTCCAGAGCCGCGGCCTCGACGACGACGACGCGAAGCAGATGATCGTCGCCGGCTTCATCGAGCCGATCACGGAGGAACTGCCCATCGAGTACGCGGTCGAACTGAACCGCCTCATCGAACTGGAGATGGAGGGGTCGCTCGGATAACAATGAGCACGCAGGTACACGCCAATCTCACAGCGAGCCAGGTCGAACAGATTTCCGAGGATCTCGGCGAGCCCGAGTGGCTGCTGGAGACGCGCACGGAGGCCCTCGAGGCGCTCGACGACCTCGACATGCCCGACGTCATCCGGACGCCGGGACGCACGTGGACGAACCTCGACGCGCTCGACTACGAGTCGCTCGTCGACCCGCTCGACTACGCACAGGACAAGGACCGCGTCGACGCCGAGGGCGTCGAGGTCCTCTCCTGGAGCGAGGCGCTCGACGAACACGAAGACCTCGTGAAAGAGCACTTCGGGACCGTCGTCGACCCACAGCGGGACTACCTCACCGCGCTGTCGACGGCCCTGTTCTCGGCCGGCACGGTCGTCTACGTCCCCGAGGGCGTCGACGCCGAGGACGTGAAGATTCGGACGACGATGAACAGCCAGTCGCTGTTCAACTACACGCTCGTCGTCGCCGAGGAGTCCTCGTCGGTCACCATCCTCGAACGCCAGCAGACGGGCGAGGACGTCGAGGGCGAGCGGTACTACTCCGGCGTCGTCGAGGCCGTCGCCGGCGAGAACGCCTACGTCCAGTACGGCGCGCTTCAGAACCTCTCGGAGGAGACGTACAACTTCTCCGCCAAGCGCGGCCACGCCGACACCTACGCCACGGTCAACTGGATCGAGGGCAACATCGGCTCCCGGCTGACCAAGACCAGCGTCGAGACGCGACTGCTCGGCGACTCCTCGGAGTCCCAGATCCTCGGGGCCTTCTTCGGCCACGAGGACCAGCACTTCGACATCGCCAGCCGCGTCTGGCACGAGGCCGAGCACACCGTCGCCGACCTCGTCACCCGCGGCGTCCTCGACGACGAGGCCCGCTCGGTGTACGAGGGCGTCCAGGACGTCGGCCGAGAGGCCTGGGACACCTCGTCGTACCAGCGCGAGAACACGCTGATGCTCTCCGACGAGTCCGAGGCCGACGCGTCGCCGAAGCTCATCATCAACAACCACGACACCGAGGCCTCCCACTCCGCGACGGTGGGACAGGTCGACGCCGAGGACATGTTCTACATGACCTCCCGCGGCGTCAACCCCGAAGCGGCGAAGAACATGCTCGTCGAGGGCTTCTTCGTCCCGGTCCTCGAAGAGGTCCAGGTCGACGAACTCCGCGAGGACCTCGATCAGCTGATTTACGAGCGTCTTCGGGAGTAATCAGCTGATTACTCTGGTAGGCTCGTCGGAGTTTGCCTCCGACGGCGTCTTCGAGAGTAATTCACACGAATTACGACCGAAGGCTCGAGAGAACTCGTTCTTTCGGCGTCTTCGGGAGTAATCAGCTGAACACCCTCGTTTTGGCCGCGTTGCTGTCCAGTGTGTGACCGTCAGCCGTGCCCAGCCCATCGCGGGACGCCGACAGGGAACCGCTTAAGTCCGCCCCTCCCCGAATTACGCCCATGACTGTATCACAGCGCCGCGTGGGGGTGCTGTCGTGAGCCTCACGCAGCCGGTGGGGTCGGACCACCAACTCGCCCGGTTGCTGCAGATCGGGATCGTCCTCGAAGAGGTCGTCGAGGCCCGATCCGCGAAACACGCCGAGGAGACGGGCGACGAACTGGATCCCGACGTGATCGAACTCCTCGAACACGCCTCGACGGAGTCGGCAGACCACCGCCGTCGACTGGAGGACCTGGTCGACGACCTGGAGGCAGACACTGTCGCCTTCGAGGAGATCGAGATGCTGGTCGAGGCCCAGTACGAGGCCGACGAGGACTTCGACGGCGTCCTCTACGACCAGCTCTGTAACGAGGAGACGGCGTACAAGTTCTACGACGACCTCATCGAGGCCATCGAGGCGTCGGACGTGTCGTTCAGCGTCGACCGAGCGCGGCTGCTCGACGTGCTCTCGGACATCCGGGCGGACGAGGCCGAGGGCGTCGAGGAAGTGACCGATATGATGGAGGCTCAGCAATGAACTCACAGGCCCAGTATCTGAAGGCGATCTACCTCACACAACAGCAGAAAGACGGTCCCGCATCGACCGGCGACGTGGCCGACATGCTCGACGTCAGCCCGGCCAGCGCCAACGAGATGATCGGGAAGCTCGAGGACCGCGGACTGCTCAACCACGAGAAGTACAAGGGCGTCGACCTGACCGACGACGGCATCACTCAGGCCCGCGAGGCTCTCCAGAACTACTGCATCATCGAGCGGTTCCTCGTCGAAGTGCTCGAAGTCGAAGAGTTCCGCACCGAGGCCAAACAGCTCGAGGGCGTCATCGACGAAACCGTCGCCGAGCGACTGGATACGATCATCGACCGCGACCCCAAGTGCCCGGACTGTTTCGACGCCGAGGACGACGTCTGTGGCCTCCTCGAAGTCGAGGTCGAGGCCACGAGCGACTGACTCTCGAAGCGTTCAAGTGCGTTCCGTCGGTTACTCAGGGTACGGCCCGCGACCGCCAGCGAGCGAGTGGCGGGACGAGCGAAGTCCCGTGGTGTAGTGGCCAATCATAAGGGCCTTTGGAGCCCTTGACGGCGGTTCGAATCCGCCCGGGACTACTTTGTCGCGAACGAACTCGTGAGCGGCAAGTCTCCTCACGAATTCGAAGCAGAAGGCGCGAGGATTCGTACCTTCACGGTTCGAATCCGTCTGGGACAATCCTGCGACGAACGCACGACGGACCCCTCTGCTCACTGGTCAGGTTGGTCCCCTCCAAGGTGCGTACCGGCGCGTTTCGCAAACGACAACTGAGCCGGGCCTGAGCACCAAGGCCGTGCACGGGGTCCCCGATACGCAGACGTATGTGACAATTCGAGAGACATAACTGTAGATTTATAACGTGGCGTGCCAACTAGTGTCATATGCGAATTCGAGAAGCGGAGCCGGCCGACCGGCCGGCGATCCGGGACGTGGCGCGACGGTCGCTAGAGGCATCGTACTCGCTGGGGCCGACGGCCATCACCAGCGCTATCGAGGAGTGGTACGACGAGGACCGAATCGAGGAGATACTCGAGGGAGACGACCGGCTCCTCCTCGTCGCCGACCGGGACGGACAGGTCGTGGGGGTCTCGGAGAGCGTCTTTTCGGGCGACCACGTCGGGACGATTCTGTGGCTGCACGTCGACCCGTCCTATCGGGGCGAGGGCATCGGGTCGGCGCTGTTCGACGAGACCGACCGGGTGCTTCGCGACCGCGGGGCCGAGACGATTCACGGGCGGGTGCTCGCGGACAACGTCGAGGGCAACGAGTTCTACGAGGACCGCGGCTTCGAGCGGGTCGGTACCGGCGAGGTCGACATCGGCGAGCGGACCTACGTCGAGAACCTCTACACCGACGCCGACGAGATCGGGCGCGATCCGATCACGGACGAGTCGGGGCAGACCGTCTACGTCGACCACGACACCCACGAGAAGGGGTCGATAGAACCGTTCCACGTGGTGTACACGACCGAGGACGGGGACGACCGCTACGGGTACTTCTGTAGCAACTGCGAGTCACTCGCGAACGCGATGAACTCGATGGGACGGATCGAGTGCAACAACTGCGGAAACGTGCGAAAGCCGCTCCGCTGGGACGCCGCTTACCTCTAGTTCCCCGTATTTCCCGGCGGCGGACTCCGCTGTGAGGTCTTGCGCTCGCTGGCCGGGACGAGTATCAGCCTGTAGTAGAGGCCGAACAGGCACAGCGCGATGAACACGCCGACAAGGATGTCCGAGACGACGTGTTCGTTGATCACGTGACCGATGCTTCCGCCGGCGTCACTGGAGACGTGAAGCAGGGCGTGGTACATATGTACTCATTATCCAACCAGAACTAAAAATCCGGGACCGGGTTCCCGGTCGCTGAGAACCGGGCCGGAGTAGTCACCGTGGCGTGCGGCGTCCGGTACCGTACCGATCGAACCGATTCACACGCCGATCTCACTGCCGTCGGGCGATCGGGTTGGCAGTGACGCACGGTGGCTACTATCCGCGGGTCGCCGCGATCGACCCTCTGGCAGGAAGACAGATCGTCGGTCGAACGCACACTGGCCGCACTCGTTCGGGGGTCGATACGGCGGCCGTGCCAGTCGTTCTCCCTGTCGTAACGCTAAAGAGTCGAACGTACCTCTATATGTGTAAGATGAATATCGGAATACGTCGCCGGAGGTGGTGCTGTGGGCGTCGAGATTAGGGAGTCACCTGTCTCGGCGGACGCGTTCGAGGACATGAAGGAGTTCGTCCACGACTACCTCGCCGCGAGCGTCGAAAACGAGGAGGAGGGCGGTCGCATGCGGTGGTATCCGTGGCACTCCGCGGAGTACCGCTTCAACCACATCCTCAACGTCGTCGACATCGCGACGAAGATCGCCCGCAGAGAGGGGGCGAACGTCGACGTGACGCGCGTGGCAGCGCTCTTTCACGACATCGCGAAGCTGGAAGCCGAGCAGGACGTGCACGCCGAAGCGGGCGCGCGGATCGCCCGCGAGTACCTCACGACCCACGGTGACTACCCCGAGTCGTTCGTCGAACAGGTGTGTTCGGCAGTCGAGGCCCACTCCTATCAGGGACCGCTCACCGACCTGCCGCTCGAGGTCCAGTGTCTCATCGAGGCGGACATCCTCGACAAGGTCGGCGCGAACGGGACCGCGCTCATGTTGCTGCGGATGGGCTACGAGTCCCGGACGCACATGGACGCCGCCGAGATGGTCGACCGGGTCATCGAACGCGGTGAGGACGCCCGCGACCGCGTCGAGAGCGACACCGCCGAGTCCATCATCCACCAGCGACTCAAGCGGACCCGCTGGTTCCAGGAGTGGCTGACGATGGAGGTCGCCGAGATGGCCGTCGAAGACGAACTCGACGACGTGGCGACCGGGATGGGCGACTCATAGCGCCCGAAAGACGAAGAGGACGCCGGTGCCGGCCAGCACGGCGGCGCTGCCCCACGCGACCAGCGGTGCGAGCCGCTCGACGCGGTTCCTCGCGGCGACGATCGCCGCCGGAAACCCCGTGATCCAGAGCACGATGCCGCCGAAGAAGCCGGCCATCAGCACCGGGTGGCCGGTCTGGACCACCAGCGCGTCGGTCGCACCGGCCGAGAGCGCCGGGACGTACGACGCCACGTCGACCGTTCCGGGTTCGAGCAGACCGACGCCGACGGTGAGCCAGAAGGCGACCTGATACGGGTTCGTCAGCGCCAGCACGAGCGCTTTCCGGAAGCCGCGGCTCTCGTCGCCGTCGACCGCGTGGTCCGCGGTCGCCACCGCGTGCGCCTCACGAACTGCGCCGTAGGCGAACCAGAGCATCAGGAGACCGCCCGCACCGATCATCACGCGTCGCAGGCCCGGCGTCTCCGTCACGACGGCCGCGACCCCGAGCACCGCGAGCACGAAGAAGCAGGCATCGGCCGTCATCGCACCGAGTCCGGCGAAGAAGCCGGCCCGCCAGCCGCGGACCGCGCTCTCCTCGGCGATGACCGCGTTCATCGGCCCGGGCGGGGCGGCGAGCGCGAGCCCGAAGAGCACGCCGCCAAGTGCCGTCGGCACTATCGCCAGTCCGCCGACGGCGGCGCTCAGCGACGCGAGCGGGCCGAACGACGGCGAGACGAGTGTGAGATACATCTATGGAGTGGAGAAAACAGAGAGAGAATCGGGCGCGCTTACAGCTTGCCAGCTTTCTGCAGCTTCATCAGGTCCTCGGTGTCGAGGGTCTCGCCTTCCTTGAACTTCTGGTAGATCTCCTCGGCCTCCTCGCGGGCGGCCTCCTGCTTCTCCTCGCGCTGGGAGCGCTCCTGCTCCTCTTCCTTCTTGTCGAGTTCGCGCAGGCGCTTCTGGACGCGGACGAAGTCCTCATGGTGCTGGTCGGCCGCTTCCTGGGCCTCGACGAACTCCTCGTGCTTCTCGTCGGCCTCGTCACGGATCTCGTCGGCCTCGCGGTAGGCCTCGATCATCTCGTTGTGGTGCTTCTGGGCCTCGTCGGCCAGTTCCGTGACCTTCTGGTGGTGCTTCGAGGCCTCTGATCGGACCTCTTCGGCCTCCTCTTTGAGCTCTTCGAGGTCGCCGCCCTGGTCGAGCTTCTCCTGTTTCTCCTGGAGTTTCTCGCGCTTGGTCTCGATCTTCTCGATGAGCTCCTTCTCGTCTTCCGAGGAGAGGACCTCCGTCTGCTGCTTGAACTCGAGGTCTTCGATCTCCTCTTTGAGCTGGTCGACGGACGTTCCCTCGTCGAGTTCGAGGTCGTTCTTGAGCTTGTCGACCTTGTCGAAGAGCTCGTTGGCCTCGGCGTTGAGCTCGTTTCGCTTGTCCTTGTGCTCCTGGACCTGCTCGTTGAGCTCGTCGCGCTTCTCGCGGTGTTCCTGGGCCTCGTCGACCTTCTCGCGCGTCTTCGCGTTCAGGTCGTCGCGGGCGGACGCGCGCTCGGACGCCATCTGGTTCAGCTCGTTACGGCGGTCGCGGAGCTGGCCGGCGAGCTTGATGAGCTCGCCCTTCGATTTGTTTTCGAGATCCTCTTCGGTTACTGTAACGTTCTTTGATTCGTCTATCGAGTCTGCCATTGTTGAAACCTCTATGCCATCACCGCTTCAGCACAGGCAGTCGGGCCGCTACTGAGGGGCTGGCACCAATAACAAGGGTTCCCTCTCATGTTGGGCTGAAAGCGATACTGCCTGAACGCGGAAGCGTTCTGGTGACTACAGATAGAGGTGGATATTGTTTAAATATTCCGGTGCACCGAATACCGCGTCAACCCCTCACACGCCCTATATTCGGGGGTGAGGCACTCACACGATTATGAAAGCGCCTTATATATCACGGAAATATATTACTCCGAAATAGTGTACTCGTTCGTGGCAACACGCTGGCCGTCTGTCACGGCGAGTGTCACGTCGTCGCCGGCCGAGAGGGTGAGGGTCTCGACGGTGACGCGGGCGAACGGGCCGACGGTGTGTTCGACCTGCTCGCGGTCGCCGTTGCGGTCCCACTCGACAGTGAGGTCCGCGCGGGTCGGACGGTCGTGGAGGATCACGACCTCGCGCTCGCCGGGGCGCGAGTCCGAGAGGACGATCTGTGTCGGCTCGTAGCCGTTCGCCAGCGCGTCGTACGCGGGTTTCTCGTCGCCGTCGACGGTCACCAGTCCCATCCCGGCGTCGCCCGCGTCTCGCAGGCTGTCCGCGACGAGCACCGACGCCTCGCGCTGGCGGAGTCGCTCGGTGACCCGTCGGACGACGCTCGCCTGATACGCCTGCGAGGCGTCGACGCCGCCATCGACGTGGCGGTCGTGACACGAGCGGTCGAATCCGGGGGCCGACTCCGGGTCCGCTCGCCCGAGCGACCCCGCGCCGAAACCGCCGACCACGTCGCCGACGCCGAAGCGCTCGCAGAGCCACTCCAGGTCGTCCACCGAGCCGTAGCGCCACCCCGGGTAGAGCGTGACCGCGTCCGGGTCGATACCTGGCGGCCCGACGACCGGGACGGTCGGGACGGACTCGACCGCCTCGGCGACGGCCTCCGCGTCGCTCGCGTCATAGCTGGCTCGCCACGCCCGATAGCGAAAGCGCAGGCGGTCGAGAACGCCCGACCCCAGCCCGTCGGCGTACGGCGACACCGGGTCGTCGTGGACGCCGACGGCAGAGAAACTCGGGTGCTGGCCGTAGGTCGCATCGAGTCGGCGGGCGAGATCCGCCCCGCGCTCGGGGTCGAACGCCCCGGGACCCGACAGCGGGAGGTCCTGCCAGAGGAGGACGCCGTGTTCGTCGCAGGCCGCGGCCACGTCTGGCGGTGCCCCCTGCGCTCGAACGCGGATCAGATTCGCGTTGGCCCGGACGGCCCGCTCGACGTCCGCCACCGTCGGGTCGACGAGCGTCACGCCCCGGGCCCGGACGGCTTCGCCGTTGACCGTCAGGCCGTCGTCGTACTCGACGCTCGCCAGGCCGGTCGTCGCGGTGTGCTCGTCGTCGCCGAGCTTCGCCCGGACGACGTAACGAGACTGCTCGCCGCGGTCGTGGGGCCACCACAGCGAGGGGTCGCGCACGTCCATCGTGTAGGTCACCGTCTCCGTCCCGGCGTCGGTCGAGACGCGCGCGCGGTCCATCATCCCGCCGCCGCGCACGTCTCCCTCTGGCCGCAGTGAGAGCGTGAGCCGGTCGTCGAGCGGCTCGTCGGTCGCGACGGTGGCCGTCACCTCGACGGCCGCGCCGTCGTCGTGGAGCCGCGGTCGCGCCGACAGGTCGCGCACGCAGGGGTCAGGTCGGACGATTATCTCTGCCCCCCACCAGATGCCCGGAACGCAGCGTTCGGCGGGCAACTGGTCGGTCGCGTGCAGGCCGCCGAAGCGGTCCTCGGGCGCGCGACACTCCACCACCACCCGGTGTTCCTCGGCGTCGGGCAACGCGACCCGAAGCGGCTCGAAGTACGCGTCGTGGCTGGCGAGCAGGTCGCCGTCACACCACACGCGCGTGTGCGCGAACGCCCCGTCGAGAACGAGAAACGCGTGCTCGTCGCTCGCCGAACGCGGGTCCGAAACAGTCGTCTCGTAAGCGACGGCGTCCGCGCCGGCGAACTGCTCCGGCCGCCCGGGGACCGTCACCGGTTCCCACTCCTCCGGGGTCGGCATCTCGTCGTCCGGCGCAACCGCCGCGCCGCGCCACTCCAGCGACATACCTTGTGGCGCGTTCTCCGCGGCCATATCCTTTGCCCCGTGCTTCACTTTCACTTTCACTCCGGGGATGGCTCGCCTTGAGGTAGGTGGCCCCTCTACGACCGGGTATGTTCACCGAACTGCACGAGGCGGCGACGCCGACCTGTGACGCGCCGGACTGCGAGCGACCGCTCGGCGAACCGGCGCTGGTCTTCGAGACAGCGGCCGGTCGACGCGAGGCCCACGAGTGCCCCTGCGGTGCGGTGACAGTGACCGTCGCCCGCCCGGAGTCGTCTCGCTGAAGTAGCCCTGCGCCCGACCGGGAGGTATGCCACGCGAAGAGGTAGTCCGCGCGAGCGGCCACGAGAATGTCACGGGCGAACACGCGAGCACGCTCGAAGTCACCAGTGACGACTTCCTGACGCCGGCCGGCGACTGCATCCTCGCCGTCGACGCCGACCGCGTCCCGGCGGACTTCGACGACGCCTTCGTCTCGGCCTGCCAGGACGCCGATGCGACCATTACGGCAACCGTCGCGGCCGGCGACCACAGCGTCACCGTGACCGGCACCGGCCACCCCGAACTGACCTTCGAGAACGAGCGCAGCCACGTCCTTCGGACCAGCGACTACGTCGACGACCGGACCGTGATGGTGAACGCGGACGCTGCCGCCGGCGACGTGGACCGCGACCTCATCGACGCGCTCGCCGACGGGCACGACGCGACGCTGACGCTCACCGTCGACGCTGAGAACTGAACTCCAGTCACGCGATTCTCCGTGTCGAGCGGGCCGGCGTGAGGCTGTCGCTCGCGATTCGATTCGCCGAAAGAAATCGGGTGTCGAGAGGCGACGCGGTCGCGAGACGACCTCGCTTAACTCGACTCGAACTCTCGCCGAGTCAGGGCCTCGCGCTGAAACGCTCGGCTGTCTAACTCGACGAGATGACGTCGTCGATGCGGACGATCATCGTCGCGGCCTCGGTCGCGGAGTCGATGGCCTCGCGCTTGACCGCGGCGGGGTCGAGGATGCCGTACTCGACGGGGTCACCGACGACGCCGGTCTGGCCTTCGCTGATGACGCCCGCGATTCCCTCGCTCTCGTGTTCCGCGCGGAGGTCGACGAGCGCGTCGATGGCGTCGAGACCGGTGTTCTCCGCGAGGGTGCGGGGCAGCACGTCGACGGCGTCGGCGAACGCCTCGACGGCGAGCTGCTTGCGGCCCTCGATGGAGGCGGCCTCGGAGCGGATGTGGTCCGCGATGGCGATCTCGGTCGCGCCGGCACCGGGGACGACGCCGCCCGCGTCGAGCGCGGCGACGACGGTGTCGAGCGCGTCGTTGAGCGCGCGCTCGATCTCGTCGACGACGTGCTGGGTGGAACCGCGGGCCATGATCGTGACGGACTCGGCGGTCGCGCCGCCGGTGATGACCGTCGCCTCGTCGTCGCCGTGCTTCTCGACCTCGACGGTGTCGGCGTGGCCGAGCGCGTCCTCGTCGAGCGCGTCGAGCGAGCCGACCCGCTTCGCGCCGGTCGCCTCGACGATGTCCTTGGCCGTCGAGGAGCTGACGCTCTCGACGGCGAAGACGCCCGCCTTGGCGAGCTGGGAGGCGACGCGGTCCGCCACGTCTTCCGTGACGAAGACCACGTCAGCGCCGCTGTCGACGATGGCCTCGGCGTAGCCGCTGAGCTCCTGCTCCTCGGCGTCGAGGGCGGCGTTGAGCTGGTCGACGCTGGAGACGTTGTACTCGGCGTCGATGTTGCTCTCGCGCACGTCGAGTTCGGCGTCGACGACGGCGATGGACGCGTCCTCGACGGAGCGGGGCATGTTGTCGTGGACGGCCGTCTCGTCGACGATGACGCCCTCGACGAGTTCCGTCGCGGAGGAGGCCGCGCCCGTCTGGGCGTGGACCTCGATGTTGTCTCGGATGACGCCGTCGTCGCTCTTGGCGTGGCGCACGGCGTCGACGACGACTTCGGCGAGGCGCTCGGCCTCGACGTCGCCGGTGCCCTTGCCGGTCATCGAGGACTCGGCGACCTCGACCAGCGTCTCGTCGTCGAGGTCGACGTCGAGGACGGACTCTTCGATGGCCTCCTGAGCCAGTTTCGAAGCCGCGGAGTACCCCTCGACGATGGTCGTCGGGTGCACGTCGTCGTCGAGCAGGTCCTCGCCCTTCGCCAGCAGTTCGCCGGCCAGGACGGACGCCGTCGTCGTGCCGTCGCCCACCTCGTCCTCCTGGGTCTGGGCGACCTCGACGATCATCTGCGCGGCGGGGTGTTCGATGTCCATCTCCGAGAGGATGGTCGCCCCGTCGTTGGTGATGACGACGTCGCCGTCGTCGGAGACGAGCATCTTGTCCATGCCGCGGGGACCGAGCGTCGTCCGTACGGACTCGCTTACGGCCTTGCCGGCGGAGATGTTCGACGACTGTGCGTCCTTCCCGTGTGTGCGCTGGGCGTCCTCATCGAGGATGAAAAGAGGCTGGCCGCCCATGCGTCGCTGGCCAGATGACATGTGTATTGAACCTCACCTAAGACAAGGCAAGCGGTTCTATATAAATCTTTCTAACGGGACGGGCCGCGACATCCGGTGACAGCGCCGCCCCGGCCCGGGATTCGGGTGCGCCGACGCATGTTTTAATACAGGGGTATACACACCGTACTGTAGATGCTCGAGTTGGAGCACGGGTTCCGCGTCGTCGACACGCACGCGCGACTCGAACCCGACGAGCAGCGCCGTCCCCGCGACGGCATGGGCGACCCGGAGCAACTGGAGCGGGAGATGCACCAGGCCGGCGTCGTCCGCGCCGTGGTCTTTCCCGGCGAGCGCGAGGGGTCGTATCTGAAAGCCAACAACGCCGTCGCCCGGATGACCGTCGAGCGACCGATGGTGGCCCTCGCAAGGGTCAACGGTGCTCGGGACCCCGGCAGCGGTCCCGGCTCGACCCTGCGGAACCTCGCGAGCAGTCGGACCGACGCCCACACCTCGCCCGACGACGTCGAGCAGTACGCCTACGACGACCGGTTCTGCGGCTTCAAGCTCCACCCGCCGGTCGACGGCCTGCCCGACGAGGAGGTCCTCTCGCAACTGGATGCCGTCTCGCTGCCGGTCATCGTCCACGGCGGCGAGGCGTTCCCGCCCGAGACCGTCGCCGAGACGCTGTTGCAGTACGACTTCCCGGTCGTCCTCTCGCACTTCGGGGCCCACCCGCTCCGCCGGGACCTGATGGACGCGGCCATCGACCTGCTCGACGCCCACGACCAGCTGTATCTGGACACCAGCGCCGTCCGCTACCGCCGGCCGATGGAGCGCGCCATCCTCGAACACCCCGACCGCGTCCTCTTCGGCAGCGGCGTCCCGAGCGTCCACCCGAACGTCGCCGTCATGGAGATTCTCACGCTCGACGTGCCGGAGGACGCGATGCGGAAGGTCTTCTCGAACAACCCGAGTCGCGTCGTCGAAGAACTGGCCCCGTGAGCGGTCCCCGCGCGGGCCGCACGCCGGTCGGCAGGGCGGCTACCGCCAGTCGTACACCGTCACCGCCCGGTCCGCGCGCGCGGAGCGACCGTTGGGGTTTCGACGGGGGCTACGGTCGCTGACGCGGGCGCGGACACCGTCCGCGACGCCCGAGCCGACGCCCGAGAGCACGTCCTGCCCGGTTCCGAGCCACTGCGACGGCGTCGCGTCGCCGCGGACCACGTCCAGCAGCGCGTCTTTCGCGTCGACCGCCGCGTGGCCGGCGATGCGCCGGACGACGGTCGGCCTGAGGTTGTAATTCTTCACCAGCCGGTAGGTCAGCGAGCGGTACTTCGGGGTCCAGTCCGTCTCGCGGATGCCGCCGTCGGCCTCGAACTCGCGACTCACGCACATCTCCGAACTCCACGAGAGGTCGTGCTCGTTCGCCGCCATCCGGTGGGCGAAATCCCGCGCGCTCCCGACCGAGAGGTACTCGTCGAACCCGTCGAGGCTCTCCAGTACGTCCGCGTCGAACGCCACGTTGCCGGGGTTGAAGTACGTCACCTCGCGGCCGGCGATGGTCCGCGCCTCCTTCGACTCGGTGGTCATCCCGGCTCTGAGCCGCTCGTGCGTGGGCCCGGTGACCGCCTCGGCGGCCCCGGACAGCCCCTCGCGGACCGCGTCGGCCCAGCCGTCTTCGACGGACAGCCCCTGGTTCACGAACGCGACGATGTCCCCGGTGGCGCGGTCGAGACCGGCGTTGCGGGCGACGGTGACGGCGCGGTCGGCGATTTCGACGAGAACCGACACGTCGTCGCGGTCCCGGACCATCCCCGTCGTGCCGTCGGCGGACGGCCCGTTGACGACGATGGTCTCGGCGTCGGGGACCTGCTCGGCGAGTGCGTCCAGACAGCCGGCCAGTTCCTCCCGGCCGTTCAGCGTCGGGACCACTACCGAAATAGTCATGTCTCAGGGTACGTCGGCGAAGGCGCATAAAAGTCGCGGGCCGAACGTCCGCGTGTGTCACACAGAGTTGGGCTTCGTCCCGGGAACCGACCACGTCCCGCGTTAGACGTGGGTGTTCCAGTACGACACCGAGGCTAACTTCTCGCCCAGCGGCGTGCCGCCCAGCGCCGTGTCGATGGAGCGAAACGAGGCGGCCAGTTCGTTCGGGATCTTGCGGTAGAAGCCGTAGGGAAGCAGCCAGTCGTGGTCCGAATCTGTCAGTTCGAGTCCGGCCCCGTCGAGCAGTCGGTCGATCTCCCACCGGGAGTACAGTCGCGACCCCATCGGGAGCGCCCAGTTGTATATCGACCGGGTCGAGAACCGATTGAAGGTGTCGAAGAAGACCTGTTCCTTCGAGACGCGGCGCATCTCCGCGAGGAACGCCGCCGGCGTATCGGCGAGGTGGAAAAACCGCATCGCGAACACCGTATCGAAGTGGTCGTCGGGGAACGGCAGGCGGGCCGCGTCGCCGCGCATGAACTCGACGTGGTCGTCGACGCCCGTCGCCTGTGCCTTCTCGCGGCCCTGCTGGAGCATCGGTCCGGAGATGTCGAGCCCCGTGATGTTCGCGCCGCGCTCGGCGAGCATCACCGTGAACCGGCCGGTCCCGCAGGCGACTTCGAGCACGTTCTTGTCGGCCACGGGTCCGATGGCGTCGAGCACCGCCTGCTTCTCGCGGCGGTCGATCAACCGACCCCCGCGGGAGAATCGCTTGGCCTCGTACTCTTCGGCCACGGTGTCGGCCTGATACCACTCCTGCCCTTTCACGCTCTATTGCTCACCCCGCGGGGGATAAAACGATACTGGAATCCCGCCTCGGGCGGCGGGGCTGGTCGCCCCTTAACCGCCCGCCGGTACGAGCCCGCCCCGAATCGCCCCGACGACGACCCGGACGAAACCACACGATGTCGGCCGTGTATAAGGGAGCATTATACACTTCATAGAATCTGTATTGTTTGGTCATACATATAGCCAAGTTTTACCACCAGGACTTGAATATCACAGAGTATGAGCGCACTTACTGAAAACGCCGCACCAGCCCCCTTCACCGACGAGGAGTTCCGCGAGACGCTCCGGGAACTCCCGCCGAGCGCCAAGCTCGTGGCGAAGGTGCTGGAAGACGACGCGCCGCTGTCGCAGGGCCAACTGGCTGAAGACTCGCTGCTCCCCGACCGGACCGTCCGGTACGCCCTGAACCGCCTCGAGGAGTCCGGCCTGGTGGACTCCCGGTACAGCTTCACGGACGCGCGCAAACAGGTTTATTTCCTCACGGTCTGACCCGCCGGCATGGACTGGCAGCGGGCCGACGCGTCCGTTCCGACGCGCGCCCCGACCGGCGAGACGGCGGCGTATCGCCTCGGCGACGACGACGCGCTTCTCGTCGACCCCGCCGACGCGACCGACGCGCTGGACGCCCTTCTCAGCGACCGCACCGTCTCCCACATCGCCGTCACGCACCACCATCCCGACCACGTCGGCGGCGTCGCCCACTACGCGAGCGAGACTGACGCGACCGTCTGGGCGCGCCGTGGCCGCGTCGCGGACTTCGAGGCCGCGACCGGCGTCCGGCCGGACCGCGTCTTCGGCGAGGGGGCGACCATCCCGACCGACGCCGGGCCGGTGACCGTCGTCGAGACGCCCGGCCACGCGCCGGAACACGTCGCCTTCGCGGCCGGCGGAAGCGTCGTCTCCGGCGACCTGGCCGTCGCCGAGGGGAGCGTCGTCGTGGGCGCGCCCGAGGGCGACGTTCGCGCGTACCTGACCTCGCTGCGCCGGCTTCACGCCCGCAATCCCGACCGACTGCTTCCGAGTCACGGCCCCGCTATCGAGGCCCCGCGAGCGACCTGCGAGCGACTGATCGCCCATCGACTCGCCCGCGAGCGGCGGGTGCGCGAGGCGATTCGCTCGGGCGCGCGGTCGCTCGACGACATCGTCGAGGCCGCCTACGCGAAGGACCTCTCCGGCGTCCGAGACCTCGCACGGGCGACGGTCCGCGCACACGTGGAGAAACTCGCCGTCGAAGGAGACGTCGCGTGGGACGGCGAGCGGGCCCGCTCTGTCGGGGTCGCCGAGTCCAATTCGTCCGCGGGGTGACGCCTTTTTGTCCGTCCGGGCGCTACTGCGGGTGTGAAATCCCTCGAATCCGAACTCGAACGCGCCCGCGACCTCGACGAGGCGGCGCTCGCCGACGCCATCGAGACCATCGGGTTCGAGTGCACGCGCTGCGGGGCCTGCTGTAAGGCGGAGACGGGCGACTGTGGCGAGGATACCGACGACCAGAGCGAGCGCGACCCCCACACTGCGACGGTGTTCCCCGACGAAATCCGACAGTTGCAGGCCGCGGGGGACTACGACTTCCGCGACGTGGCCCGGCCGATGCCGTACGGCCTGGAGGACGGCCCGGACGGCCCCGAGGGCGAGACGTTCGAGTGGGCGCTCCAGACCGACGACTGCGGGGACTGTTCGTTCTACGCCGAGGCCGACGACGGGTCGGGGGCCTGTACGGTCCACGAGGACCGCCCGCTCATCTGTCGCACCTACCCGTTCAGCGTCGCCCTCGGCGGGACGAGCCAGCCGATGGGCGAGGCAGTCGACGAGCAGGGACTGGTCAGGGCCCACGAGTGCGAGGGGCTCGGCCGCGACATCTCGCGAGGCGAGGCAGAAGCACTGGCCGCGGCGCTCAAAACGCGTGCGGTACGGGAACTGGAGGAAGCCATCGGCGTTCGCGACGGCTACCGGCCGGCGGACCCGGCCTCAGGAGAGGTCGTCGTCCACGACTCCGAGGGGGCGAAACGGCCCGACGGGACGCCCTACGAGCGGTGAGTTCAGACGGTTCGATGTCGCCGCGTCCCGGGACTCGTCAGGACGTGTCGGTGCGTCCGGGACACACGACAGCGGGCCGTCTCACACCTCGTCGATAATCTCGCCGACGGCGAAGTTCGACTTGACCTCTGTGACCTCGATCTTGACGCGCTCGTCGATCTCGGCGCCCGGAACGATGATGACGTAGCCGCGTTCGACCCGCGCGATGCCGTCGCCCTGTTTGCCGATGTCCTCGATCTCGACGTAGCGCGTCTCGCCGGGTTCGACCGGGGGCTGGGGCTGGTCCGGCGGCGTCTCCGTCTTCGTGGCGGACTCCTCGCTCGGTGCCGATCCGTCGTCAGCCGAGATGAGCGCGACGCGGTACGTCCCGTTCGGGTCGACGCTGCCCGTCTCGATTTCGCGTCGCGGTACCTCGACGACGTAGCGGTCCCCCTCTTCGCGGACGTCCGCACTGAACAGACACAGCAGTTGATCCGAGATTTCCAATGTGATAGACCTCCGTTCGCCCACAAAACGGGCCATTACTAAAGAACTGCCGGAGGGAACGACCGGCGTCGTACCCATCTTCGCGCCGGTCGGAGGGGTGTTTCCCACCTGTACCAACGACCCGACGCGCGGTCGGACTGGCGGGGCTATCGCCCGCCGATATTCTGAGAAACCGCAGGACGGCGAGCCGTTAACCGACTGTACCAAACCCCCTAAGGGAGTCTCGGTCCTGCATCTAAACAGAGCAATGAGCGCCACCGCACAGACCACCGACAGTCCCCTCTCGGACAAGCAGCGACGTATCCTCGAGTACCTGCGGGACAACGCCGACGAGCAGACGTACTTCAAGTCGCGGCTCATCGGCGACGAACTCGGGCTCTCGGCCAAGGAAGTCGGGACGAACATGACCGCCATCGCCAACGGCGATCACGACCTGGCCGTCGAGAAGTGGGGCTACTCCTCCTCGACGACGTGGATGGTCGACGCCTGAGCCGCGCTCGCTGAGCGTCTCTCGGGGTAGCTCTCCACCGCACGCCATCACATTCGTGTGTAATTTGTTCTATATTCTCGTTGATTATTACGCGAACTGGTCTCTCGGTGTCCGAGAACCGTGAACTGGATTTATTAGATTCGGTGACGTTTGTGTCGGTATGTCGTCACAGGAGGTCACGCTCACCAGCACGGTCGCGGGGTTCACTGCAGAGGGCAAGCTCCACACGCTGAGCGTGTGGTTCATTCTCGCGCTGCGGTTGATGATGGGGATCGCGTTCTTCCAGAGCGGGATCGACAAGGTACTGTCGGGTAGTTTCGGCGCCGCGGGCTACCTCCAGAACGCCCCGGCGGCCAACGGGAGCCCCGTCGCCGGCGTCTTCGCGGCCATGGGGAACTCGCCGATGTTCGTCGACTTCGTGAACGTCGCCGTCCCGTGGGGCGAGGTGCTCATCGGACTGGGGCTCCTCGTCGGCGCGCTCACCCGCCTCGCGGCGTTCTGGGGCGCGTTCATGATGCTCCTGTTCTACTTCGGGAACTGGGACATCGCCCACGGCTACATCAACGGCGACTTCGCGTACATGCTCGTGTTCCTCGCGGTCGCCGCGTTCGGGGCCGGTCGAATCCTCGGACTCGACCCCTACATCGAGCAGTACGAGGTCGGCGGCAGGCCGCTCATCGAGCGCTACCCGTGGATGCGGTACCTGCTCGGATAAGACGCGCCTCGGCTATCAGGGGTCGTACCGTAACAGCGAGTCGGCTTCGCCGGCCAGCGCGGCGGCGTCGTCGCCGAAGGAGTCGGCGTACCTGATGACGAGCGTCAGCACCGTCTCGGGCTCGGTGACGGCGTAGCCGTCTTCGCGTGACAGCAGACCGGCGGCCTCGAGGTCGGCGGCGTAGTTGCTCACCGTGGGGCGCGACACGTCGAGGTCGCTCGCAAGCTCCGAGGCGGTCGCGTCCGGGCGTCGAAGCAGCGTGACGAGCATCCCCCGCGCGGTCGAGCGCCGGAGGTAGCCGAGCGTCACCTGCTCGAACGTGGAGAACTGCCCGGCGGGGAAGTAGCGGCGGTAGTCGCCGTCCTTGCGCGAGGCGACGATGCCCTCGTTCTCCAGGCGGTGGAGGTGGTGCTGGGCCTCGCCGGTCCCGAGTTTGAGGTCGTCCCGGAGCTTCGAGAAGTGGGTTCCGGGGCGGGCCGAGACGTAGCCCGCGATGGCGTCTGGCGCGTCGCTGTCGCTCCCGTCGTCGGTGAAGCGAGCGAGCGGACTCGCCGCGCCGAGGGCGGCGAAGCGGCGGAGCGTGGCCCGCTTGTCCTCGTCGACCTCGCCCTCGCGGCTCATTGGTACCGAAAAGGCGGGTCGATGGTAAAACGTCTTCGCCTGCTATCAGGACTGACTATCTTTGTCGACTTCGGAGGGCTGGGCCGTGTCGTCGGGGCCGCCGGCCACGTCCGTCTGTGACCCGCTCTCGAACTCGGCGTCCATTTCCTCGATGACGTCGTCCGCGTTGTCGACGCCGGAGTCCTCGCCGTGCTTGATCTTCTGGGCCTCTTCCTCCATCGCCTCGACGTCGACCTGCGCCTCCTCGTCGATCTGGCCGAGGATCTCCTCGATGTCGTCGAGGCCGAGCATCTCGCGGGTCTCGTCGTCGAAGTCGAGCGCGTCGAGCGTGTGGCCGTTCTCCTTCACGTCAGAGCCCTGGAGGTGCTTGCCGTAGCGGCCGACGAGCGACGTGAGTTCCTGCGGGAGGACGAACTTCGTCGACTCGCCCTGGCCGATCTCGGCGAGCGTCTCCATCCCCTTGTCGATGACGGCGCGCTCGCCCATCGACTCGGCGGACTTCGCACGCAGGACGGTCGAGATGGCGTCACCCTGGGCTTCGAGGATCTGGCTCTGTTTCTCACCCTGTGCGCGGATGATGTTGGACTGCTTGTCACCCTCGGCCGTCTCGATGGCGGAGCGCCGCTCACCCTGGGCTTCCAGGATCATGGCGCGGCGTTTCCGCTCGGCGGAGGTCTGTTGCTCCATGGCCTGCTGGACGTCCTTCGAGGGGTTGACCTCGCGGACCTCGACGCTCTCGACGCGGACGCCCCACTCGTCGGTCGGTTCGTCCAGTTCCTTGCGGATGCGGGCGTTGATCTCACCGCGCTTGTTGAGCGTGTCGTCCAGTTCCATGTCGCCCAGCACGGCGCGGAGGGTGGTCTGGGCGAGATTGGAGACGGCGCGCTCGTAGTTGTCGACTTCGAGGAACGCCTTCTTCGGGTCCATCACCTTGATGTAGACGACGGCGTCGGCGGTCACCGGCGAGTTGTCGCGGGTGATGGCCTCCTGACGCGGCACGTCGAGCGTCTGGGTACGCATGTCGAAGCGCGTCACGTCCGAGACGAAGGGGTAGATGAAGTGAATCCCCTGGTCGAGGACGCCGCGATAGGTCCCCAGCACGGTGTAGGCACCTTTCTGGTACGGGCGGATGATCACGACGCTCGAGTAGACGAGCGCGATAGCGAGCAGGAGGAAGATTACCGTGACGAAGCCGATAATCCCTCCGAGCGCTGACTGCAGCGGTACTGTCGCGGGGAACATGACAGTCAGAACTCCGGAGCGCGGAAGGAAAAGACTTCGGTGTCTGTGTCACATACTACCGAGGAACACGATCCCTACGCCCGCTCGGACTCGCGCTCCGGTTCGGCGTCGGAGTCCGCGTCGCTTCGGTTCCGCTCCCGCGCCAGTTCGCGGTCGATGCTGTCGGTTCCGGACTCGACGCGCTCGACGGTGAGGACGTTCCCGCCGCCGGGGTCGATGACCATCACCTCGGCCCCCTCCTCGATGGGGTCGCCGTCGCTGCGGGCCTGATAGTAGGGGTTGAAGCCGCCGTCCTCCAGTTTGACCTCGCCGTCGCTCCGGGTCACGCGCTCCGTCACGGTGCCGAACTGGCCGCGTAGCGTATCGGAACTGAGCGTCTGGCCGCGGCCCTGGCCGGCGAAGTCGAGCTTGCGGTAACCCCACAGCGTCGCGGCCGTCGTCGCCAGCACCACGACGGTGAGGATGAGCGGCGCGAAGATGCCGAGGCTCGCCGGGATGAACAGCCCGACCAGCCCCGCCGTCAGCAGCGCCACGCCGAGGACGAAAAAGTGCGTCCCGGGCGCGAGCGCCTCCCCGACGATGAGTCCCGCGCCGGCCAGAAACAGCAGGATGGAGAGCGACATGCTCAGCAGCGGTTCGGCCTGCAGGGGGGCGAGCGCCGCCAGCGGGTTCACCATGCCTCGCTGTTGGGTCGGCGCGGGATTAAGTGTCGGGGTCGGTCGGCCGAAGTTACGCGTCGCTCGTCCGAACGAACAGGCCGTAGAGGGCCGCGGTTCCGACGAGCACCGCGAGAATCACGCCGGCGAGGGTCGTCGGGGCGTACATCTGCTGGCCGAGGAACATCCGTCCGAGCGCGATGATCGCGACGATGACGCCGAGCGCGACGAACGCGACGTTCTCCGCCTTCGGCGTGCCCGGCGTCACCTCCAGGTCGGGCGCGAACGAGCCCGCGACCGCGCCCTCCGTCTCGTCGGCGTCCTCCTCGACCTCGATAACGTCGGCTTCGGTGGCCAGTTCGTACTCCTCGGTGAACCCGCCGTCACGAGCGGCCGTCTCGTCCCGGCCGGCGTCGTCGTCCATACCTCGAATACGGCCCGCGGCTACAAAAGCGCTGGCGACCGCGGTTACTTGACGCGGGTCCCCAGCGGAGCGTCCTCGTGGGTGGTCAGCAGGTCGGCCTCGTCGCCGGCCGCGAGCACCATCCCGTCGGACTCGACGCCGAACAACTCGGCCTTCTCCATGTTCGCCAGCAGGATGACCCGCGTTCCGGGCAGGTCCTCGGCGTCGTGCAACTGTCGGAGGCCGGCGACGACCTGCCGGACCTCGTGGCCGATGTCGACCTCCAGACGGAGTAGCTTGTCCGCGCCCTCGACGGGCTCGGCGGTCAGAATCTCGCCGACGCGCATGTCGACGCCCTCGAAGTCCTCGAAGCCGATGCGCTCCTCGACCAGCGGTTCGAGGTCCACGTCGTCGCTTTCATCACTCTCGCCGGCGGCTTCGTCGCCTCCGTTCGAGGCGTCGGTCGACGCCTCGCTCTCGACGCGCTCCCGAAGCTCCTCGTTCAGCGCCTCGATGTGGTCGTCCTCGACCTGCTCGAACAGCTCCGCCGGCTCGTCGAACTCGGCGGGCGGCGCGTCCAGCGCCGCGTCGAGGGTCACGTCGGCGGCCGACCCCTGCTCGCCCAACTGGCCCCACAGGCGCTCGGCCTTGCCCGGCAAGACGGGCTGCATGAGCACCGCGACGGCCTTCGTCAGCTGGACGCAGTCGCGGATGACCTGCTCGGCGCGCTCGGGGTCGTCGTCGACGAGGTTCCAGGGCTCGTTGCGCTGGATGTACTCGTTGCCGTAGTTCGAGAGCTCGATGGCGATCTCCGCGAGTTCGCGCACGTCGTACTCGCGGACGGCGGCCTCGAAGTCCGCGATGGCGTCCTCGATGCGCTCGCGCACGTCGTCGCTGACGGGCGCGTCGGGCGTGCCGTCGTAGTTGCGCTCGGCGAACAGCAGCGAGCGGTAGATGAAGTTGCCGACGTTGCCGACGAGCTCGCCGTTGACGCGCTCCTGAAAGCGGTCCCACGAGAAGTCCACGTCCGTGTCGAGCTCCGCGCCGGTCGCGATGTAGTACCGGAACAGGTCGGGGTGGAAGCCCGCATCGAGGTACTCGTCGGCCCAGACCGCGCGGTTGCGCGAGGTCGAGAGGGCCTTGCCGTCGATGCCGACGAAGCCGGTCGCCAGGATGGACCGGGGCTCGTTGTACCCCGCGCCGCGGAGCATCGCCGGCCAGAAGACGGCGTGATGCTGGATGATATCGCGGCCGATGACGTGGATGATCTCGCCGGCCTCGTCGGTCCAGTCGTCGTCCCACTGCGGGCCGTGGCGCTCCTCGCCGCCGACCTTCCAGACCTCCTCCCAGTCGTACTCGTCGGCGCCGACCCGCTCGGAGTACTGCCTGGTCGAGGCGACGTACTCGATGGGCGCGTCGACCCAGACGTACAGCACGAGGTCTTCCCCGCCGTCTGCCTCGTCGGGGTAGTCCACGCCCCAGTCCATGTCCCGCGTGATACAGAGGTCCTGCAGTTCCCCTTCGATCCACTCGCGGGGCTGGTTCTGCGCGTTGTCGGTCCCCTCGAGGCGGTCGAGGAAGCCCTGGAGGTACTCCTGGAAATCGGAGAGTCGGAGGAACTTGTGCTCGCGGGCGCGGTACTCGGCGGGGTTGCCCGTCAGCGTCGAGACGGGGTCCTCTATCTCGCCGGGTTCGAGGTGGCGCTGACAGCCCTCGTCGCACTCGTCGCCGCGGGCGTGCTCGCCGCAGTAGGGGCAGGTCCCCTCGACGTAGCGGTCGGGGAGGGGCTGGTCCTCCTCGGTGTCCCAGGCGACCTGAATCTCCTTCTCGTGGACGTGGTCGTTCGCGACCCACGAGCGGACGAACTCCTGGGTGAGTTCGACGTTGGTCGCGTCGTCGGTGTGGCCGTAGTTGTCGAACTCGACGTTGAACTGCGGGAACGTCTCGGCGTAGGTCTCGTGGAAGTCGAGCGCGAACTCGCGGGGCTCGACGCCCGCCTCGGCGGCGTTGACCGCCACGGGCGTGCCGTGCATGTCCGACCCGGAGACGAACGCCGTCTGCTGGCCGATGCGTCGCAGCGCGCGCGAGAGCGCGTCGCCGTCGACGTACGTCCGGAGGTGTCCGACGTGCAGGTCGCCGTTCGCGTAGGGCAACCCGCAGGTCACGACCGCCGGGCGCTCCGTCGGGAACTCGTCGTGGCTCATACCTGTTCGTGTGCCGCCGACGGGTCAAAAGGGGGTTGGTTTCGCCGTCGTGGGCGCGGTCGGCGGTCCGTCGCGGCGTGACCGCCGTCCGTCAGTCCAGCAGCTCCAGGCCGCCGAACGCGAGGAACCCGGTGACGACGAGGTCCACGTCCTCGTGTCCGTCGTCGGAACGGGGGCGCGAGTCCTCCGCCGCGCCGAACAGCGGCAGCACGTCGATTCGGACGTTCCACTCCCGCGGGACCCGTATCTCCGTCCCGCCGAAGATAGTGGTCGTGCTGACGTGCGCCGGCGGGTCGGCGACACCCGCGTCCCGGAGGTCGAGTTCGATGCCGCCGAACAGCGCGGTCAGGTCGGCGCTCCGGAACGCGTCGGCCGTGACGCGTCGCTCCGCACCGCCGAAGAACGCGAACAGCAGGACGTGGTCGCTCCGCTCGGACCGCGCCCGCGCCCGGTACTGCCCGAGGAGGAGCGAGAGTCCGAACAGGACGACCAACAGCGGCCAGAACTGCACCACGTCGCGGGCCGCGAGCACGCCCAGCGCGACCAACTGCCACGCGCCGGCGACGAGGACGACCAGCAGCGGCCCAACGAGGTTTCGTAGCCCGCCGGTCACCAGCGCGTAGAGGCCGACGAGGACGAACAGCGACGGGACGTAGACGAACAGCGAGCCGAGGTCGAACAGCCCGGTCGACCGTCCGAGCAGCGCGAGGCCGATTAGCACGACGATTCCGCCGATGAGAGTCTGGGCCGTCAGGCGGCTCCGGGCCATGCCCAGTCTACTCAAACTGATTACATAAATCTGTGCGCCGGCAACTCACAGGAGCGCGAGCGTGCCGCCGGCGAGGCCGAGCGTGACGAGCAGTCGCCCCGCGCTCCCCGCGAACGTCGCCGCCCCGAAGCGGAGGTAGTCCTCCTCGAGGACGGTGAACGCGTAGATGGAGAGCGTGTCGGGGAAGAACGGGACACACAGCGCCAGCGCGAGGCCGACGTAGCCGTACTTCTTCGCCAGTTGGATGGTGGTCTTCTCGGACCACTCGATGATGTCGAACCGCGATTCCTTGATTCGCCGGACGAGCGGGCCGTACTCCTTCGCTTCCTGTCCGATGTGGAACGCGACGAGGCTCCCGAAGGCCTTCCCGAGGGCGCTGACGACGATGATGGCCGCCAGGTTTCCGGTCGTCGAGAGGCCGAGGCGGAGCGTCTCGGCCGGGACGAGTACGACTTCGCTCGGGAGCGGCAGGATGAACGCGATGAGAAACGAGTAGACCGCGATGATTCCGAGGCCGGTCGGGCCCGTGGCCGTACAGACGGCGTCTTCGAGCGGGGTCAGCGCCGAACCGGTCGTCGTACAGTCGCCGACGAACGCGACGAACAACGGTGTCGAGACTACCAGGTCCACAGCAGTCTCTAGCAAACAATGGGTCCTAAATGTTCGTATGTTTACTCCGGAGTGTTCAATAGTGAGTCAAACGCTCGGCTTCGACGCCGCACCGCCACGGGCGACTCAGTACCAGTCGGAGAACACCCCTCGCTCCGCTCGCGGCGACATCTTTCACTCTCACCGCCACGGCGGACTCAGTACCAGTCCAGGTCAGCCACGAACGACCGCAGCATCGACCGCGTCACGTGAGGCATACACACCACGCGCATCTCGCCCGCGCCGGTCTTCGAGACCCGCCAGCCGCGCTCGCGGAGTTCGTCGGTCATCGGCATCGAGAGGTCGGCGGCCACCAGCGGGAGCTCCGGGCCGACGACGTCGTGGCCCCGCGCCGACAGCTGTTCGGCCAGCCAGTCCGCGTTCGCCATCGAGGTCTCGTACTGCTGGCGGTAGCCCGAGGGCCACAGCGCCTCCATCGCCGCGACGGCCGAGGCGACGCCCGCGCCCGACCGGGTGCCGGTCAGGGTCAGCTGGTCCGTCGATTCGAGGTAGGGCGTCTCGACGGCGAGTTCGTCCAGCAGCGTCCGGTCGCGCGCCAGCAGGCCGCCGGCGGGGACCGCGGCCTGGCCGACTTTGTGGGGGTCGATTGTCATCGTGTCCACGTCGGCGTGGCCGAAGTGCCAGTCGTGGTCGGTGAACGGGAGGTAGAAACCGCCCCAGGCCGCGTCGACGTGACAGAGCGCGTCGACGGTCTCCGCGAGGTCGGCGATGGCCGGAATCGGGTCGACGTAGCCGTACTCGGTCGAGCCGGCGACGCCGACCACGCAGACCGTGTCCTCGTCGACGAGTTCGGCCATCGCGTCGAGATTGACGCGGTGACCTCGCGCGGGTGCGGTCCGCAGTTCGACGCCGAGCACGTCCGCGGCCTTGGTGAAGGAGAAGTGCGCGTGGACGGGCGCGACGACGTTCGGGTCGTCGGTGTCGGCGCGGTTCCGGGCGACGCGAATCGCCTGAATGTTGGCCTCGGTCCCGCCCGAGGACACGTAGCCCGCGGGGTCCGACAGCCCGGTCACCTCGCCGAGATATCCCACGGCCTCGCGCTCCAGGTCCGCGACGGTCTCGTAGGTCCCCGGGTCGCCCGGGTTCGTCGCGAGGAACCGCTCGGCGGCCTCGCGCGCCGCGGGGTGGGGGACGGTACACATCGACGAGAGAACGCGGTCGAAATCCTGTGGCTCGGCCCGCTGAAGCATCTAACCTGCATATGGTGGGTCGTCGTTTTATGCGTTGTGCTCGGCCTACCAGTTCGAGGGTGAACGGCAGGAAAAACCTTGTCTGCGACCGCCGGGACTATCGGATCGACTCCAGCAGGAGGCGCTGCTCGACGCGCTTGACCTCGTGCTGGACGTCGCGCACGGCGTCGATGTTCGGCGAGATGGAAGTGACGCCCTCGTCGACGAGGAAGTTCACCATCTGTGGCTTCGAGGCCGCCTGCCCGCAGATGCTCGTCGACACGTCGTGCTCGCGGCAGGTCCCGATGACCTGGCTCATGAGTTCGAGGACGGCCGGGTGCAGTTCGTCGAAGCGGTCGGCGACGTTGCCGTTATTGCGGTCGACGGCGAGCGTGTACTGCGTGAGGTCGTTCGTCCCGAAGGAGACGAAGTCGACGCCGGCCTCGCAGATCTCCTCGATGGAGAGGGCGCTCGCCGGCGTCTCGACCATGACGCCCCAGTCGCGCTTCTCGGGGTCGATGCCGACCTCCTGCATGAGCGCCTTCGCCCGCAGGATGTCCTCGGCGTCGGTGACCAGCGGGAGCATCAGCTCGACGTTGTCGTAGCCGAGGTCGTACAGCCGCTCGAAGGCGCGGAGTTCGAGCTTGAACTCTCCGGGCCGGTCGAGCGAGCGGCGGATACCGCGGTAGCCGAGCATCGGGTTGTGCTCGCTGGGCTCGTCCTCGCCGCCCTCCAGCTGGCGGAACTCGTCGGATGGTGCGTCGAGCGTGCGGACGCGGACGGGCCGCGGGTAGAACGCCTCGGCGACCGAGCGGACGCCGTCGACGATCTCGTCGATGTAGGCCCGCTCGCCGTGGTCTTCGACGTATCGCGAGGGCGTCTTGTCCGTCGAGAGGATCATGTGCTCGGTGCGCAGCAGGCCGACGCCGTCGGCCCCCGTCGCGGCGGCGCGCTCGGCGGCCTCCGGGATGGAGACGTTGACCTTCACCTCGGTCCCGGTCATCGGCTTGACCGGCGAGTGCTGTTCGACGGGCTCTGCGGGCTCCTCCTCGGTCGTCTCGGGGACCTCGGCCCCCTTCTCGACCGTGCCCCGCTCGCCGTCGAGCGTGACGGTCTCGCCGTCGCGGAGCTTCTCGGTGGCGTCTTCGGCACCGACGACGGCCGGGACGCCGAGTTCGCGCGAGACGATGGCGGCGTGGCTCGTCATCCCGCCCTCGTCGGTGACGATGCCGTTGGCGCGTTTCATCGCCGGGACCATGTCCGGCGTCGTCATCTCGGCGACGATGATGTCGCCGTCCTCGACCTTGTCGAGGTTGTCGAGCTTGTCGACGATGCGGACGACGCCGGTGACGCGGCCGGGCGCGGAGCCGATGCCCGAAAGTCTGACTGGCTCGGACTGGCTCTGCATCGAGCCGCCGTCGGCGACGCCGGAGTCGGTGCCGTCGGGCTGGGTCTCCGCGTCGGCCGTCGCGCCGGCGCTCTCGCCGCTCTCGTCGATGGTGGTGATCGGCCGGGACTGGAGCAGGTACACCTCGTCCTCGTAGATCGCCCACTCGACGTCCTGGGGCGTGTCGTAGTGGTCCTCGACGCGCTCGCCGACCTCGATGAGGCGGTGAATCTCCTCGTCGGAGAGGACGCGCTCGTCGCGCTTGTCCTCGGGGACGGCGCGCTCGATGGTCTCGCCGTCGTCGCCGCGGACGCACATCACCTTCTTGTCGGCGACGGTGACCTCTTCGATTTCGCCGCTCTCGCGGTCGACGACGTAGTTGTCGGGCGAGACAGCACCGGAGACGACCGCTTCGCCGAGCCCCCACGCGGCCTCCAGAATCGCCGTCGGGCCGCCCGTCGAGGGGTGGCTGGTGAACATGACGCCGGACTTCTCCGCGTCGACCATCTGCTGGACGACGACGGCGATGTCGACGGCGTCGTGGGCGAAGCCGTTCTCGTTGCGGTAGTAGATGGCCCGCTGGGTGAACAGCGACGCCCAGCACTCCTTGACGCGCTGGAGGAGGTCGGCGCGCGAGACGTTGAGGTACGTCTCCTGTTGCCCGGCGAAGGAGGCGTCGGGGAGGTCCTCGGCCGTCGCCGAGGAGCGGACCGCCACGTCCTCGTCGCCCATCTCGTCGTAGGCGGCCAGCAGGTCCTCGCGGACCGACGGCGGGGTGTCGGTCTCGAGAATCAGCTCCTGCGCGTGTTCCGCCGCCTCCGCCAGCGCCTGCGAGTCGTCGCTGTCGATGTCGACGGTCTCGAAGAGCTCGTCGTCGATTCCAGTTTCTTCGATGAACGACCGATACGTGTCGGCGGTCACGACGAACGCCGAGGGAACGGGCAGGCCCGCTCCGGTCAGTTCTCCGAGAGACGCCGCCTTGCCGCCGACCCGCTCCAGGTCGTCGGCACCGATCTCGTCGAGCCACAGTGTTGGCATGGACTCACCTGTATCATCTCCAACGACAAGTAAGGACCTTCCGGTCTGACTCTCGCCGCCGCCCAATTCACTCGATACCGAGTGAACCAGGCGCTCTCGGCGGCGTCTCCGTTCGCCGCTCAGACCTCGATGATGTCGTCGTCGTTGGAGTCGGGCACCGACAGCGAGCCGTCCAGGGCCGTCGCGCCGCGACCGCCGATCCACACCTCGTCGCCGTCGGTGTCGACCGACACCGTCCCGGGCCGGTCGCGGAAGTGGCCTCCCTCGACGACGACCTGCTCGATGGTGGAATCGAGCGCGCCGCGCCGGCGGACGAACGCCGCGACCGCTCCCGCGGCGGACCCGACGATTGGCGCTTCGGTCCCGCCGGCCCCGGCCCGGAAGGCCCGCCCGTGCAGCGTCGACCGTCGCGTCGCGTCGCCGCCCACCGTGTCGAAGGTGAACGGGTACACGCCGTCGGCGTCGACGGCGTCGCACAGCTCGTCGACGGCGGCGGCGTCGACCGACAGCCCGCTCAGGTGCTCGAAGTAGTTGACCGGGACGGCGAGCCAGGACTCCCCGAGGGCGGCAGTCGCGAGCGGCAGGTCCGCCCCCACGTCCTGTAGGGTGGCCGGGTCGACGCCCAGGGCCGCCGCCACCTCGTCGTAGGCGAGGTCGACTTCGGTCACCTCGGCGCGGCCCAGGTCGACCCACACCGTCCCGCTCTCTTTCGTCTCCCCGTCGACCACGCCGTCGCCGGTGGCGACCGTCCACTCGCCCGCGTCCGCGATTCCGCGCTCGGACAGCGCCGCGTGGGCGGCGACCGTCGCCGCGGCCGACCGGTCGACCTCGCCGGTCGGCGTGAAAAACCGGAGTCGTCGGTCGGCCTCCTCGGCCGGCAGGACGAACGCCGTCGCCCGCGCCCCCAGTTCGCCGGCGACGGCCCGTAGCTGGTCGTCTGTCAGTCCCGCCGCGTCCGGCACGACGCCGGCCGGCGTCCCGACCGTCGGTTCGGCGGCGAACGCGTCGACGAGCAACGCCTGTCGGGTCTCCATGGCACGGACTTGTGTCGACCCCGGGATAACCTTTTCCGGACCACGGGTCGCGACCCCGACGGGCGACTTTTGTACGGGGGCGTCCCACCTGAAGACATGAGTGACGACGTGGAGGTCCCCGAGAGTCACCCCCGCTACGAATCGCTGCTGACCCGCCACCGCATCGAGGCCGGCGTCGACCGCGGCATCACGTCCCGCCAGGGGCTCATCGCCCAGGGCCGCGGCGAGGCCTTCGACTACCTGCTCGGCGAGCGGACCATCGAGAGCGCGGACCGCGCCGAGCGGGCCGCCGCCGCGTACCTCCTCTCCGCCGACCACGCGGTTATTTCCGTCAACGGTAACGCCGCCGCGCTGGTCCCCGGCGAACTGGTCGACCTGGCCGAGGCGACCGGCGCGGACCTCGAAGTCAATCTGTTCAACCGCACGGAGGAGCGCATCGAGGCCATCGCCGAGTACCTCCGCGAGCACGGCGCGAGCGACGTGAAGGGGCTGACCGCCGACGGGCGCATCCCCGGACTCGACCACGAGCGCGCGAAGGTCGACGCCGACGGCATCGGCGACGCCGACGTGGTGCTGGTCCCGCTGGAGGACGGCGACCGCGCCGAGGCGCTGGGCGAGATGGGCAAGACCGAACTCGTCGTCGACCTCAATCCGCGGAGCCGCTCGGCCGAGGTCGCGACCGTCCCCATCGTCGACAACATCATCCGGGCGGTGCCGAACGTGACCGAGCACGCCCGCGACCTCCGGAGCGACGACGAGGCCCAGCGGGCCGCCATCGAGGGCTTCGACGCCGACAGCGCTCGCGCCGACGCGGAGCGCACCATCCGAGAGGGCGACCTCGAATGAGCCTGCCGCCGTACGTCTACGCCGACCGCCGGCTCCCCGACGAGGACACCGTCAGGGCCGAACTGGCCGAGCGCACGCTGACTGAATTCGGGGAGCGCGAGGAACTCGAACGCCTCCACCGCGTGTTCTACCCGGTGTTCGCCGTCGAGTACGCCTACGAGACGGGGAAGGGCAAGCTGTTCGGGACGGAGGAAAAGCGGGCGACGGCGCTGCTCGACGGCCTCTGGGCCGACAACGACCGGGCAGTCGCCCAGTACGCCGACGGGGCCGAGGACGTGGTCCGGCGCGCCACCGCCGACTACGACTTCGGCCTCGGCCATCCGGCGCTCGGCCGGTCCGTCCTGCTCCAGTTCCAGGTGACCGACGACGAGGCGCGGTCGCTGCTGCCCCGGCGCGTCTCGGAGTACCGCGACCAGCGACGGACGGCCGCCTCGGGGACCGCGAACGTGTTCCTGCGGAAGCTCCGGGAGTCCTACGGCCTCCCCGGCGACTTCGACCCGGGCGGGTTCGACGCGGTGACGAGCGTGGACCGGCGCTACCTCCCGTTCTGGCTCGCCGAGTACCACACGCCGGACCGCGAGGAGGTCAAACTCGTCACGTTCCGGGACCCCGGGGCGTCCGTCGACGACCTGAAGCGCCACGCGTGGCTCTCGCAGTTCCTCAGCGCCGACCCGCGCCGGCTCGCCGAGTACGGCTACGACGTGAACCCCGACCGGCTCGAACGGAACATCCGCGAGCGCATCGAGGGCGCGACCGAGACAGACGGTGCGGACGGTCGGGGCGCCGGTGGGCGACGCGACGAGCCCGCGCCGGACCGCGGCGACGGCGCGCCGACCATCGACCGCGAACGCCCCTCGGACGAGGACAGCGTGGTCCAGCCGGACGGCGTCGACCTGCGGGCCGAGGGGCTGGTCGACCCGAACCCCTCGCGGAGCTTCGCCGACGTGGGCGGAATGTCCGACCTGCTGGAGACGCTCAACCACAAGGTCGTCCGGCCGCTGCAGGACCCCGAAGCGTTCGAGGAGTACGGCATCGGCGTCGTCAACGGCGTCCTCCTGCACGGCCCGCCGGGCTGTGGCAAGACCCACGTCGCAGGCGCGCTGGCGGGCGAGGTCGACCACGCCTTCATCGAAGTCAGCCCCGCGGACGTGACGAGCAAGTACATGGGCGAGCCCGCCCGGAAGGTCGAGGAGCTGTTCGAGATCGCCCGCGCGAACGCCCCGTGCGTACTGTTCATCGACGAGATCGACGGCGTCGCCGGCGCGCGCGACGGCGACAGCAACATGAACAGCAGCGAGCAGCAGCTCGTGAACCAGTTGCTCACCGAACTGGAGGGCATCGCCGAGGACGACGTGGTGGTCCTGGGTGCGACGAACCTCGTCGAGGACGTGGACGGCGCGATCCGACGCTCGGGCCGGTTCGACGAGCGCGTGGAGGTGCCGCCGCCGGACGCCGAGGCACGCCGGCAGATTCTCGACATCCACCTCGCCGGGCGACCGACGGAGCCCGACCTCGACCTCGGTCCCGTCGTCGAGGAGACGGCCGGCTTCGCGGCCAGCGACGTGGAACTCGTGGCTGACGACGCCGCGCGCCACGCGCTGCGCGAGGACGCCCCCATCGGGACGGCCCACCTCCTGCGGGCCGCCCGGGACGTCGACACCAGCATCGCGGACTGGGTCGACCCCGCGACGGTCGCCGGCGATGGCGTCGTCCAGCCCGACGGCGTCGACTTGCAGGCCGCCTCGCTCGTCGAGACCGACCCGGGCCGCGACTTCGACGACGTCGGCGGGATGGGCGACCTGAAAGCGCGGCTCCGCGAGTCGGTCGTCGACCCCATCGAGAACGCCGACGCCTACGACGAGTACGGCATCGACGTGCTCTCGGGCCTGCTGTTGTACGGCCCGCCGGGCTGCGGGAAGACCCACCTGGCGGGCGCGCTGGCCGGCGAACTCGGCCACAGCTTCGTCGAGATCAGCCCCGCGGACGTGACGAGCAAGTGGATGGGCGAACCGGCGCGCAACGTCGCCGAGGTGTTCGAGGTCGCCAGGGCGAACGCGCCGTGCGTGCTGTTCGTCGACGAGATCGACGGCATCGCGGGGTCACGGCGCGGCTCGATGAACGCGAGCGAACAGCAACTCGTGAACCAGTTGCTCACCGAACTGGAGGGCGCGGCCGACGACGACGTGGTCGCGGTCGCGGCGACGAACTTCGTCGAGGACATCGACGCGGCGCTGCGCCGCTCGGGCCGGTTCGACGAGCGCGTGGAGGTGCCGCCGCCGGACGCCGAGGCGCGGGCGGCGATCCTCGACATCCACCTCCGCGACCGCCCGGTGGCGGACGACGTCGACCGGGCGGCCGTCGCCGAACTGACCGCGGGCTACGCCGCCAGCGACCTCGAACTGCTGGTCGAGGACGCCGCCAGACACGCCTTCCGTGACGGCTCGGAGATCGCACAGACGCACCTCGAAACCGCCGCCCGGGAGACGCATTCGAGCATCGCCGACTGGGACGACCGCGAGCGCTACCAGCGGGCCGGCGACACGGCTGACCTCGGACTCGGCCGTTGAGCGGGCAGCGGGGCGGCCGTCGCGGGACAGGGCTCCGCCTCACTCCAGGTCGCCGTCGAGCGCCGTCCCCACGCGTCGCGCGAACGCCGCCGACCCGGCGAGGGCGGCCGCGCGCTCGATGTCCCGGTGGACCGGGCGGTCTTCGGTGAGCGGCGGGACGACCTCGCGGACGGCGTCGTAGGCCGCCGCTGACCCGATGCCCAGGGAGAGGTCGTCGTCGACGAACTCGGCCGCCTGCGCCCCGCAGCAGAGTTCGACGCCGAGCACCGATTCGACGTTCCTGACCGCGCGCCGGGCGAACAGGGCCGACTGCGCGCTCATGCTGACGTGGTCCTCCTGGTTGCCGCTGACGGGGGTGTTGTCCGTCGAGGGGCGGCCGAGCGACCGGCACTCGTTGATCAGCGCCGCGGCGGTGTACTGGGCGATCATGTAGCCCGACCGGACGCCGCTGTCGGCCGTGAGAAACGGCGGGAGGTGGGGTTCCTGCAGGTTCGGATTGAGCAGTCTGTCGACGCGGCGCTCCGAGACGGCGGCGAGTTCGGTGAGCGCGCTCACGAGGTAGTCGAGGCGGAGCGCGAGGGGCGCGCCGTGGAAGTTCCCGCCCGAGAGCACGGCCGCGCGCTCTGTCCCCGAGGCCCGGTCGCCGACCCGCTCGCGGGGGAACACCAGCGGATTGTCCGTGGCGCTGTTGAGTTCGATTTCGACGGCCTCGCGGAGGTGCGAGACGGCGTCACGGACCGCGCCGTGGACCTGCGGGAGACAGCGAACGGAGTAGGCGTCCTGCACGCGATCGCAGTTCCGGTGGGACTCGACCACGTCTGAGTCGGCGGTGAGGCGGCGGACGTTCCGCGCGCTCGCGGCCTGGCCCGCGTGGGGCCGCACGGCGCTGACGGCCTCGTGGGACGGGACCGTCGAGGCCAGGGTCACCTCCGTCGAGAGCGCGCCGGCCACGTCGGCGGCGCTCACCAGCCGCTCGGCGTCCGCCAGCGCGAGCGCGGCCAGGCCGACGGTCACCTGCGTCCCGTTGACGAGCGCCAGCCCCTCCTTGGCCCGCAGGGTCACCGGTTCCAGCCCGGCGGCCGCGAGCGCGTCCGCGCCGTCGAGTCGCTCGCCGTCGACGTGCGCCTCCCCCTCGCCGATGCATACCAGCGAGAGGTGCGCGAGCGGGGCGAGGTCGCCGCTCGCGCCGAGGCTCCCCCGCGAGGGAACGACCGGGGTGACGCCCGCGTTCAGCATCCCCACCAGCAGGTCCACCACCGCCTCGCGGACGCCGGAGTAGCCCTTCGCGAGCGTGTTCGCGCGGGCGACCATCGCCCCGCGGACCTCCTCGCGGGCGAGTTCGCGCCCGACGCCGGCGGCGTGGCTCCGCAGGAGGTTCGTCTGCAGGGCTTCGAGTTCGTCGGCCGGGATCCGCTCGTCCACGAGGTCGCCGAAGCCGGTGGTGACGCCGTACACCGCCTCGCCGCTCCCCAGGACGCTCTCGACGCGCTCGCGGGACGCCCGGATCTCCTCGCGCGCGTCGTCGGCGATGGCGACGGGCGCGTCGTCCCGCGCGACGGCGACCACGTCGGCGGGCGTGAGCGAGTCCCCGTCGAGGACGACCTCGGCCGTGGTGTCGTCTGGCATGCTACCCACTACGGCCCCGAGGACTGATACGTTGGGGTGGCGTCCTCGGCGACGACCGCGCCGCCCTTGAGCACGGTGTCGACGACGTTCGTCCCGTACTGATAGGGGACGTGGACGTGGGTCGGCGCGTCGAGCACGAGCGCGTCGCCCGGCGCGCCCGCGCGGAGCGTCCCCAGGCCGTCGCCGCGGTCGAGCGCGAGCGCGGCGTTGCGCGTCCCGGCGACGAGCGCCTCTGCCGGCGTCAGGCCCATCTCGACGCAGGACAGCGACAGCGCGAAGCCCACGCTGTGGCTGTGGCAGTTCGGATTGAAGTCCGTCGCGACGGCGACCGGCGCACCGGCGTCGAGGAACGCCTCGGCGTCGGCGTACTCGGCTCCGAGCCCGAACGCCGTCCCGGGCAGGAGGACCGGCGTCACGCCCGCCTCGACGAGCGCCGCGATGTCGTCGTCGGTCGCGTGCAGGAGGTGGTCGGCGCTCGCGGCCCCGAGTTCGGCCGCCAACTGCGTCCCGCCGACGTGCGCGAGTTCCTCGGCGTGGACCTTCGGCGTCAGCCCGGCGTCGCGGCCCGCTTCCAATACGCGGCGGGACTGCGCGACGGAGAAGACGCCCTCCTCGCAGAACACGTCGCAGAACTCGGCGATTCCCTGCGACTCGACGGCGGGAAGCTGTTCGTCGACGACCGCCTCGACGTACTCGTCGGCGTCGCGGCCCTCGGGCACGGCGTGTGCGCCCATGAACGTCGGAACCACGTCGACGGGGTGGGCGTCGTCCGCGCGGTCGATGACCCGCAGCATCCGAAGCTCCGTCTCCGCGTCGAGGCCGTACCCCGACTTCACCTCGACCGTCGTCGTGCCGTGGGCGAGCATCGTGTCGAGGTGGCCGAGGAGGTTCGCGAGGAGGGTCTCCTCGCCGGCGTCGCGGACGGCGCGGACCGTCCGGAGGATGCCCCCGCCCTCGGCGAGGATGTCCTGATAGGACTTCCCGCGGAGTTTCGCGGCGAACTCGTCGGAGCGGTCCCCGGCGAACAGCGCGTGGGTGTGCGGATCGACGAACCCCGGCAGGACGGCCCGGCCGCTCGCGTCGACGGCCCGCGCGGCGTTCTCCGGCGGGTACTCACGGACCACCTCGTCGGTCGGCCCGACGGCGGCCACCGTCCCGTCGACCACGGCGAGCGCGCCGCCTTCGACGGTCTCCAGGCCGCGACCGCCCTCGTCCGGGCCGACCACGAGTTCGTTCGCGCCGTGGACCACGGCGTCGATTTCGGTCATCGGCCCGCCTCCAGTCCGGAGAGGAAGTGCGCGACGGCGCGGGCACCGACGCGGGCCGTCCGGGTCCCGTCGTCGAGCGGCGGGGCGCACTCGACGACCTCGAAGCCCGCGACGCGGGGGTCGCTCGCCACGCGGCCGAGCATCCGGAACAGTTCCCGCGTCGAGAGGCCGCCCGGCGTCGGCGCGCTCACGCCCGGAGCGGCCGCGGCCTCCAGCACGTCGAGGTCGAGGCTGACGTAGACGGCGTCCACGTCGCCCAGCGCGGCGAGCGCTTCGTCGACCGCGCCGAGCGGATCACCGGCCACGTCGTCGGGCGGCAGGACGCGCCCGCCCTGCTCCGCGAGGTAGTCGTGGTACGCCGTCGAGGTCTCGAAGTGGCGCGCGCCGACGACGGCCAGCGCGTCGAGGCCGGCGCGGTGGAGCTGTCGGTACGGCGTCCCGCTGGTCGGGGCGTCCCGGACCGCCCGGCAGTCGAGGTGCGCGTCGAAGCTAATCGCGCCCAGGGTCGAGCGCGTCAACAGCGGCGCGGCGTTGGGGAACGTCAGGGAGTTGTCGCCGCCGAGAAACACGGGGACGGTGTTCGTCGCGTGAATCTCGGCGGTCACCGACCGGACGGCGTTCTGGACGCGCTCGACGCCGCCGGGCGGAATCTCCACGTCGCCGAGGTCGGCGACGGAATCGACCGCGCCGCGCTCGACGTGGTGGGTCTTCGTCCCCGCGAGTTCGCGGCGGACGGCTGCCGGCCCCTCCCGCGCGCCCGGTCGCCCGATGACGGCCCCGTCGTAGGGCTCGCCCACCAGCACGGCGTCGTACTCGCCGGCACCGTCCAGGTCGGTCGTCTCGACCACGTCGCCGAACTGCTCGTCGCTCGGGTCGCTCGACGGCCCGGTCCACGTATCGGGGTCGGTCAGTCCGGTCATCGCTCGCGCTCGCCCTCGCGGTCACGCATCGGAACCGCAACGTCGTGAGCGTCGGCCGCGTCCTCGGCCACCTCGTAGCCGGCGTCGGCGTGGCGAATCACGCCCATACCGGGGTCCGTGGTGAACACGCGCCGGGCCTTCTCCGCGGCGAGGTCGGAGCCGTCGAGGACGACGTGGTTGTTCGTGTGCAGGGCGTTGCCGATGCCCACGCCCCCGCCGTCGTGGACGCTGACGATGTCCGCGCCGGCAGCGCAGTTCAGCAGGGCGTTCAGGATGGGCCAGTCCGCGACGGCGTCGGATCCGTCTCTCATCGCCTCGGTCTCGCGGTTCGGCGAGGCGACGCTCCCGGCGTCGAGGTGGTCGCGCGTGACGACGACGGGCGCGGATATCTCGCCCGCGGCGACCAGGTCGTTGATGCGCAGGGCGAAGCGGGCGCGCTCGGTCAGACCGTCCTCGGTCGCGTAGCCGAGCCAGCACACGCGCGAGGGGAGGCCCTGGAACGACACCCGCTCCTGTGCCAGGTCGATCCAGCGGTGCAGGTCGCCCTTCTCGGGGAACAACTCCTTGACGGCCTCGTCGGTCCGGTGGATGTCCGCGGGGTCGCCCGACAGCGCCGCCCAGCGGAACGGCCCCTTGCCCTGGCAGAACAGCGGCCGGATGTACGCCGGGACGAAGCCGGGGAAGTCGAAGGCCGCCTCGAGGTCGCGGTGGTCCTCGACCTGCCCGCGGATGTTGTTGCCGTACTCGAAGGCGACGGCCCCACGCTCTTGCATCTGGAGGATGCCCTCGACGTGGCGCTCCATGGTGTCGAGGCTCTCCTCGACGTACGTCTCGGGGTCGCGCTCGCGGAGGGAATCGGCCTCCGCGACGGTGTAGCCCGATGGGTAGTAGCCCTCGAGTTCGTCGTGGGCGCTGGTCTGGTCCGTGACCACGTCGGGGACGAAGTCTCGGTCGAGCATCGCCTCCAGCATGTCGGCGGCGTTCACGTGGACGCCGACGCTGTAGGGCTCGCCGTTCGCGGCGGCTTTTCGCGCCCGCTCGATGGCCTCGTCTAAGTCGTCCGTCTTCTCCTGGCAGTAGCCCGTCTCGATGCGGCGGTCGATGCGCTCCTCGTCGACCTCCGCGGCGATGCAGACGCCGTGGTTCATCGTCACCGCGAGCGGTTGTGCGCCGCCCATCCCGCCGAGGCCGCCGGTGACGACGACCTTCCCGCGCAGGCCGTCGTTGCCCGGGTAGTGCTCGCGCGCGAGCGCGGCCAGCGTCTCGTAGGTCCCCTGGATGATGCCCTGCGTGCCGATGTAGGCCCACGACCCCGCGGTCATCTGGCCGTACATGATGAGCCCCTTCGCCTCGAGTTCGTGGAAGTGCTCCCAGTTGTCCCACTTCCCGACGAGGTTGGAGTTGGCGATGAGGACGCGGGGCGCTCGCTCGTGGGTCTCGAAGCGGCCGACCGGCTTGCCGCTCTGGACGAGCAGCGTTTCTGCGTCGCCGAGGTCCCGGAGTTCGTCCATGATCGCGTCGTAGGCGTCCCACGAGCGGGCCGCGCGGCCGGTGCCGCCGTAGACGACGAGGTCCTCGGGCCGCTCGCCCACCTCGGGGTCGAGGTTGTTGTTCAGCATCCGGAGGGCGGCCTCCTGTCGCCATCCCTCGCACTCGATGTCCGTTCCGGTGGGCGCGCCCCGGTACTCGCGCCACTGCTCGGAGGGGGAGCCGATGCCGTCCGCGTCGTCGGGCGCTGACTGCTGTGCCATACCACGACAAACGGCCGCGAGCGTGATAGCGACCCCGCACCGCTCGGAAGTGTTTTTAAATAGTCCTGTGAAACGCTAGCTATGTACGAGGCCGTGTTCCGGGTGTACGGCGACGGGGCCTACGAGGCGGCGACGGACGGGACCGGGACCATCATCGAACTGTGGTGCAACGACCACAGCGACCTGCTGCACGTCAGCGGCCGCGACGCCGACGACGTGCTCGCGGAGGTGCGCGAGACGGTCGGTATCGGCGAGCGCTTAGAGAAGGGCGACGAGCAGGTGCTCGTCACCGAGGACTGCCTGAAGTCCCACCTCGACGACAACGTCGAGCGCTTCCTGGCGAGCGAGGGGTGTCTGCTCGTCCCGCCGCTGAAGTACGCGGAGGGCGGGAAACTGGTCCGGGCGCTGGCGCTCAGCGCCGACTCGCTGTCCGGGGTGTACCGCGCGCTGGCCGCGGAGTTCGACGTGACGGTCGAGTCCAAGCGCGAGGTGCAGTCGGTGACGCCGGACGCGCCGCTCCTGACGGTGGACGCGGTGTTGCCGGACCTCTCGCCGCGCCAGCGCGAGGTGTTCCTGACGGCGTACGAGGACGGCTACTACGAACTGCCCCGCGAGACGACGACCGAGGCCGTCGCGGAGCGCGTGGGCGTGGAGCGCCGAACCGCGGAGGACCACCTGCGTCGGGCGGAGAAGAAGCTGGCCGAGGCGCTGGTGGAGTACCTATAGGAACCCCAGCGCGGCCAGCGCGTGGGTGATGCCGGCGATGAGCGGGACGAGGATAATCGTCCGCATGACGAACAGCGCGACGAGGTCGCGAAAGCGGATGGGCACGTCGCTGAACATGTCCATCATCATCGGGCCGACGCTGGAGAAGAAGATGAGCTGGGAGACGGCGAGCACGCCGACGAAGAACTTCGCCTTCGTCGCCGTCTCGGTCACGAGCAGGACGGGAACGTACATCTCGGTGACGCCGACGATGGTCGCGGGTGCGACCACCTCGGCGTTGGGGATGCCGAGCGCGGCGATGACGGGCGTCAGCGGGCGACCGAGGACGTCGAAGACCGGCGTGTGCGCCGACAGGAGCGTGGCCGCCAGCCCGACCGCGAGGATGGTCCCGAGGATGAGACTGGTGAGCTTCAGGCCGTCGACGAACCCCCGTTTGGCCGCCTGCGCGAACGTCTCGCCCTCCGCGGCCTTCCCGACGGCTTCGCTGGTGGCGAGCCTGACGTAGTCCGTCGGCGACCCGGAGAAGGCGACCTCGGGGTCCGGCTCGGCGATGTACTCCTCGGGCGTCGTCGAGATGGGCGGCAAGCGGACGAGGATGGCTCCGGTGACCACGACACAGAGGAAGTACGCACCGAAGATGAGCGGGAACTGGGGGAGCATCTCGAGCGTGGCCGCGACGACGCCGACGAAGCCGATGGACACCGTCGAGAAGCACGTCGCGATGGTGAACACGTCGCGCTTGTGGTAGCCGCCCTGCTCGAAGACGTTCCGCGTCACGTAGAGGCCGACGCTGTAGGAGCCGACCCACGAGGCGAGGCTGTCTAGCGCCGCCCGGCCCGGAACCTTGAACAGCGGGCGCATGACGGGGCGGGCGAGCGTCCCGACGAACTCCAGACCGCCGAGTTCGACGAAGATGGTGATGAACACCGCCCCGATGGGGATGATGACGCCGACGCTGTACACGAGCGTCCCCCACATCAGGCCGCCCGTGCCCGGCGTGTGGAGCCACTCGGGCCCCAGTTTGAGGAACATCACGGGCGCGAGCAGCAGGCCGGCGACCCGGAGCGCCCAGAAGACGCCCGAGGTCTCGAAGTACGACAGGTCGTAGCCGGCGACGTCCTCGTCGCCGACCATCGCCAGCGTCGTCAGTACCCCGCCCGCGACGATGATCGCGAGCGAGTAGACCCCGACGGCGGTCGGGAACGTCTCGGTAACGTTGCTGACGACGATGTCGAACGGCACCGTGACCTCGCCCTGGTAGGGTACGGGCAGGAGGAAGAACACGCCGCCGACGAGGAAGGCGACGAGGAACTTCACCACCGGCCGCGCGTCGTACTTGTGGAGATCGACGTCGTCGATGTCCCTGGCGCTCGGTTCCGTGTCGACCGTGTACGTCCCGCTCGTTTCGGTAGACATTACCACACACTACCCCTGTCCGACCGTTAGTCCTGAAACCACCGTGTGGGGATGGGTTTATAAGTAAAGGCGGTCGGCCGGACCGGGCAAGCGGCGCGCCGCATCAGAACGACTTTGTACCACCACAAAATATCACCAAGTGGTATGAGCGACTTCGACCAGTTCAGCGACGTTGGTGAGGCGGAAGTGACCCGCGCGATCGGCCAGGAGTGGACCGAGGAGTTCATGGACTTCTCCGACTCCGACGTCATCATCGTCGGCGGCGGCCCCTCGGGGCTGATGGCCGCGAAGGAACTCTCGGAACGCGGCGTCCAGACGATGGTCGTCGAGAAGAACAACTACCTCGGCGGCGGCTTCTGGCTCGGCGGCTTCCTGATGAACAAGGTCACCGTGCGGGACCCGGCCCAGCAGGTCCTCTCGGAACTCGACGTGGACTACAAGCAGTCCAAGGACAGCGACGGCCTCTACGTCGCCAACGGCCCGGAGGCCTGTTCCGGCCTCATCAAGGCCGCCTGTGACGCCGGCGCGAAGATGCAGAACATGACGGAGTTCACCGACATCGTCATCCGCGAGGACCACCGCGTCGGCGGCATCGTCATGAACTGGACGCCGGTCCACGCGCTCCCGCGCGAGATCACCTGCGTCGACCCCATCGCCGTCGAGGCGGACCTCGTCATCGACGCGACCGGCCACGACGCGATGGCCGTCAAGAAACTCGACGAGCGCGGCGTCCTGAACGCGCCGGGCATCGAGGACGCGAAGTCCAACTCCGGCATGGACCAGACGGGTGACGACACCTACGGCGCGCCCGGCCACGACTCGCCCGGTCACGACTCGATGTGGGTCGGCGAGAGCGAGGACGCCGTTGTCGAGCACACCGGTCTCGCCCACGACGGCCTCGTCGTCACGGGCATGGCCACGGCGACGACGTACGGCCTCCCGCGCATGGGGCCGACGTTCGGTGCGATGCTCGTCTCCGGCAAGCGCGCCGCGCAGGTCGCGCTCGACGAACTGGAGGTCGACGCCGACCCCGTCGACATCACGAGCCGCGACGCCGCGACGCCCGCGGACGACTGAGCCGATCGATCGTAGCCCGCTTCGGACCCGACCTTACTGTATCGCTCGCGTCGACTGCACCTCGACCCCGGTACAGTCGACGCGAGCGCCGCCGCTCTCGCCCTCCGTAATCGACAGGTCCCAGTCGTGTGTCTCGGCGATGGCGGCGACGATCGCGAGTCCGTAGCCGGTCCCGTCGTCGCCGGAGTACCCGTACTCGAACACCGTCTCTCTGTCCGCCGGCGGGATCCCGGGACCGTTGTCTTCGACGAAGAAGCCGTCGGATAGCAGTCCGACTCTGACGGTGTCGCCACCGTGGTCCGCGACGTTCCGGAAGAGGTTCTCGAGCAGTCGCTGGAGCCGCGAGCGGTCGGCGGCGGCTGTCGTCGAGTCGTCGACGTCGTTGGTCAGCGTCACGGCGTCGGTGTCGCTGGTCTCCCAGGCCGCGTCGACGACCGCCCTGAGGTCGACCGTCTCGATCTCCACCGCCGCGCTGTCCTCTTTCGCCAGCGTCAACAGGTCGCTGATGGTCTCGTCGATTCGATCGAGCGCCGAGAGCGCCGTCTCGAGGTGGTCCGAGTCTCCGTCCGCGGCCTCGAGTGCGACGTGACCGTGGGCGACAGACAGCGGATTCCGAAGGTCGTGACTGAGGACGCTCGCGAACTGCTCTAGCTGTTCGGTCTTCCGTTCGAGGTCTGCGGCGTACCGTTCCAGTTCGGTCACGTCGCGGAGCACGAGCACGTACCCGCGGGGCTCTCCCCCGCGCGCTATCTCCGAAGACTGCACCCGAAGCGTCCGCGTCCCGGACTCATCGGTCAGTTCGACCGTCGAGGCGAAGGGGCCGGTCTCCGCTTTTGCCGCGGTCTCCGCTGCCATCGGAAGGGCACCGGCTCCGTCGGTCGCACGGCGGTCGGTGTCGACGAGTGCAGGAACGACGTCGTCGAGCGGGTCGCCGAGATGTGTCTCGAGGTCGGGGGAGAGGTCCGCCGCCGCCTCGTTGAAATCGACGAGTCGCCGTTCGCCGTCCACGACGAGGATCGCGTCGTCGAGCGACGAGAACGCCGCGCCGCGTGCGAGCGGGACGACGCCGAACAGGTGGCGTTTGAACAGTCCGAAAGAGACGATTACGCCGAAGATACTGGCACCAAACACCCCGTACGGAAACCCCCGAATCGGCACGAAGTCGGTCACCGAGAGCAGCGCTGGCACGACGATGAAGAGTAATCCGACCAGGAGCGAACCGGTCTGCGACCAAGTGGTTCGTCGTGAGACTAAGTGCATGTGGAAGAGCAGTCCGAGACCGACGACGACCGGGAGGTTCGCCCCGATCGCGAGCACTTTCGCGAGCGCCGTCGTCTCGACGGCGAGGTGCGGGAACGGCTCGGCCGCGATGTGTGCGTTCAGGAACAGCAGCCCGTGTAGCGGTTCAGTCAGCGTAAGCGCTACGGCCCCACCGACGAAGGCGAGTAGTGTCCACCGGACCGGCCTGGTCAGCCAGGACTCCCGGCCGGTGAACGACACCGCGAACACCAACAGGATGGACGGCCCCATTAGAAAGAGGCTGAACCAGAGGCGACCGACCATCTGTTTCATCCCGAGCGTCGGTGCGAGCACCTGCGCCGCGACGAGCGTCGCAAAGATCGACTGGGTGACGAGCATCGCCGCCATCACTGTCGCGGACCTGTCGTCGGTCTGGCGTCGGACCCAGTACGCCGTGATGGCCGTGACCACCGCTGTCAGTAGCAGGCCGAGAAGGTGCGCGAGTAACAGGTCCATCCGACTGAATCTCTCGCGCTGACTGGTAAGAGTCCATTCGTGAAATAATCAGAATTGATACCAGGGTGCTGTCCGCTCCGATCGGCCTCGGACTGCCTCGAACGTGGGGCGTCTCGCGACCGGACAGATAACGTCTGGACTGCCCGTCGCCGAATCCGACGCGGGTACTCGTTTTGCGTTTGGACGTTTCGACGATATATCTTGACAACCACACAATATTATATTGAATATCGAAATTATATTCTAGGAATAGATGGAATTAGTAGTGTATAATCAGATAATATCGTTCTAGCGACAACAATTATGATGTAGCAGACAGCACATGTTAGTGATTGACAACCAATGTCCGAGAAGATGCAGCGGACGGACGACGATCCCTTCGACGACGTCGACGCGGGCACCGTCACGGTCCGGTTGTGGAGTCGTCGGCCGGTCTGCGGACCGCGAGCGACGGTCATCGATAGACTCACCGAGCTCAGAGCCGCGGGCGTCCTCGACGACGTGGAGATTCAGACCTGGCCCGAAGCGATTGCCGTGTCGGAGCACAGCGTGCACAGCGACGTTCTCGATACCGTCGAGCGGTACGAAACATGGGCGAGCGAGCGGGGGCTGAGCCTCCGCCCGCCGTTCGAGACGCGCACGTCGTCGCTGCTCGTCGGCGGGAGCAAGGAGGTGCTCCGCACGCCGATGCTGGTCGCCGCCGCCTACGAGGGAGACGAACTGGTCGGCGTCTACCCCTGCACGGACGGGACGTCGGACTGGTCGATAACGGACTTCCTCGACGCGCTCGAGGGCGGTCTCACCGAACTGCCTCACGAATCCCCCGCCTGACGCTACTGGCCCTCCGACGGCCGCCCGCGCGGTCGTCGCACACCTCTCTCCACCTCGCCGCCATCGGACGCCCCGGACGCGACACCGCCGGTCTCCGCCCGGCCGAAAACGCGGGAGCGAAAACGGTATCACTCAGCGATACCACCGACCGATACGATGGAGTCCGTCACGCTGTACCGCGCGCCGACGGCCGCGGTCGACGCCGAGGCGGTCGCCGCGTGGCTCGACGAGCGCGTCGACGCCGCCGTCACCGTTCGAGAGCGATTCCTCTCGCTGCACGGGGACGCGGACCTCGCCGAATCGTTCGCAGAGTCGCGCGTGCTCTCCCCGCACGAGCGGGAGACGGGGAACACGATGCTCGGAATCGTCCGCTACGAGGAGCGGGCGCTGGACTCGCCCGAGCGCGCTGGCGGCGTCATCTACGACGGGCTGGCGGTCCAGCGAGCCCTCCACGAGCGACTTCCGGCGGAGGAGCGCTCGCTCGACCACCTCCACGTTCCGCTGCTCGACCGCGTGGTCGGGACCTGGGGCGACCACGACGGCCGCTGGCACAAGCGCGTGACCGTCCTCGGCCAGCCCGCGCTGGTCTCCGTGCCGGGGCTGTACGAAGCGCCCGCCAAGCCCGAGGCGTACTACAAGGAACAGCAGAAACACGCCCTCCTCTCCGGCGACGCGCCGCCCCGCGAGGTGCTCGAACAGGAGGTCGAGGGCGACTTCCTCGTGGCCGACGACCCGCGCACGACCGACGCGCTGAAGGGCTACGTCCTGCAGGCGTACCACTACCTCGACACCGGCGAGGCCTTCTGCGAGAACGAGGGCTGTCGGCTCCACAACCCCCACCGCCAGCCCGGCGTCGTCGACGCCCAGTTGCGCGGCACCGACTTCTGTCCGCGCCACGCCGAGCGCTACCGACCGGAGTAATCACTCGACAGTCCCGCTGAGCAGGCCGACGAACCCGCCGGCCATCGTCTCGTAGCGCCGCTCGACCGTCCGCTCGGTGAGTCGCTCCCGGGCCGCGGCCACCCGGCGCTCGAACGCGCTGGCGTGCGACCGCCGGGACAGTCGGCTCCCCGGTGCCGAGAGCCTGACGAACCCCTCGAACGCGACGTTCAGCGGCGCGGCGAGCGCGCTCGGACTCCGCTGGAAGTTCAGCAGCGCGACCCGACCCCCCGGGCGGACGCTGTCGCACCACGCGTCGACGGCCGCCGCGGGGTCCTCGAAGATGCCGGCGACGAACGTCGCGAGGACGGCGTCCGCGTCCCTGACGGGCGGCCGCGCGGCGTCGGCACGGACGTAGTGGACGCGCTCGCCGGTCCGCGCCGGACGCTCGGCGGCCCGGTCCAGCATCTCGCGGGTCACGTCGACCCCGACTACTCGTCCCGTCGGCCCGACGCGGTCGCGGAGGACCGGCACGTTCGCCCCGGGCCCACAGCCCATCTCGACGACGGTGTCGCCGGGCGAGAGCGCGAGCGCGTCCGCGGTCCGCTCGCGCCAGGACGAGACCCCCGGCGCGCTCGCCAGTCGGTCGTAGACGGCGGCCCACCGGCCGTAGAAGGACTGCGCGTCGGTCACAGGATCTCGCGCGCCGTCTCGGCGACCGACGCGGCGTCGTCGCCGAGCAGGTACACCACCGGCTCGATGCCCATCGCGCCGGTCTGATACAGCGCGTCCGCGCCGGGGTCGTCCGCCAGCGCGGCCGCGACGGCGGTCTCGACGCTCTCGGCGGCGTCGAACTCGACGGCCGTGTAGCCTGCGTCCTCCAGGGCGGCCACGACGGACTCGTCGTAGCGGACGTTCAGCACCGCGCGGGCGTCGTTGCCGGCGGCCCGCGCCGCGAGCAACAGCGTGGCGACGTGCTCGCTGACGCCGAACTCCGGCTCGGCCGGGATTGTCGCCCGCCCCTTCACGTCGAGAATCCGCCCCGGGACCGCCGCCACGTCCTCGATGCCGTCCGCGTCGGGGAGGCACTGGACGAGGTTCGACCCGACCGCGGGGATGAGCGTCGCGAAGCCGCTCGTGTTCTCCAGGACCGAGAGCCCGCGGCGGACCGACGCGAGCGTCTGCTCGGCCGTCCGGAGCGTCGAGTCGGGGTCGTGGACGGCGAAGTCGTCGTACGCCGACAGCTCCGGCACGGCGTCCTCGTGGAGTTGCGCCAGCAAACCGCCCTGCTCCAGTTCGCGGATGAACACCTCGGTCTCGACGAGCGCCTGGACAGGGCTCATCTCGCCCGCCGCCAGCCCGTCGGCCAGTCGCTCGACGAGTTCGTTCAGGCCGCGGTGGTCGAGCAGGTCCGCCTGCCGCTCCACGTCCCCGTGGACGTACTTCGAGACGGCGCTCTGGCTGATTCCCAGCAGGTCGGCCACCTCGGACTGGGTCAGCCCGCGCTCCCTGAGCGCGTCGGCCAGCAGCGAGCGAAACGTCGGCAGGAAGTCGTCGACGACGATCTCCTCGACGAAGCGCATCTATCGCCGCCCTCCGGCCTGGGCCGTCCCGCTCATTGGTCGCCTCCGAACTCGACCGACTTTCTCACCGATACCGTGATGCCACGCCTAGCGGCCATCACTGATCGCCTCCGAACTCGCGATCTCCCTGTATCTTGCTCGCCTGCGGCCCGGTCTGGCCCTGATACTTCGAGCCGCGTTCGGCTCCGTACGGGCGGTCGGCGGGCGTCTTGAGTTCCGTGAAGGTGAGCTGCGAGATACGCATCCCGGGCGTGAGCGCGACCGGCGCGGTGCCGAGGTTCGAGAGTTCGAGCGTGATCTGCCCCTCGTACCCCGGATCGCATAATCCGGCCGTCGCGTGCACCACGATCGCCAGACGCCCGAGCGACGATCGGCCTTCGACGTGGGCGATGAGGTCGTCCGGGATGGCGACGCGCTCGTGGGTGGTCCCGAGCACGAAGTCGCCCGGGTGGAGGATGAACTCCCCGTCCTCGTCGACGACGGTCTCGTCGACGTAATCCGCGACCTCGTCCTCGGAATTCGGGTGGATGCAGGGGATGTTGGCGTGCTGGAACTCCAGGAACTCCCGGCCCAGTCGCAGGTCGACGCTGGCGGGCTGGATCTGGATGTCCGGGTCGTCGAGCGGTTCGACGACGAGGTCCCCCGCCTCGAGTCGCCGGAGAATATCCGCGTCTGAGAGTATCATGAGAGTGGCGTTTGCGGGCGCAAGCGTAAATGTTGACGATTGCGAGTGCAAACGCCGATTTCCGGGTCCCCGATGGAACCGTGCAGTCTGTGCACCGGCGGAGACGCGTTGGCCATCGCAGAGACGTTCGGACGTGCTCGGCCGTCTCTGCGAGGTGTTCGGCCACGGCGTATGTACTCTGTGGTATGTGCAACCGTGCGGGTACTCCGACGGGCGTTTAAGTCCGGGTGTCTATGACAGGGTATGAAGCAGGCTATCGTCGCGCGGGCCGACATCGGGATGGGCGAGGGCAAGCTCGCCGCGCAGGTCGCCCACGCCTCCCTGTCGGCGTACGAGGACGCCGGTCGGAAGCCCCGGAAGGCCTGGAAGGGCGAGGGGCAGAAGAAGGTCGTCCTGAAGGCCACCAGCGAGTCCGAGCTGTTCGAACTCGCGGACGTGGCCGAGCGCGAGGGCCTGCCGCATGCGGTCGTCCGCGACGCCGGCCACACACAGCTCGACCCCGGGACCGTCACGGCGCTGGCCGTCGGCCCCGCCGAGGACGAACTGGTGGACCGCGTCACCGGCGACCTGCCGCTGTACTGAGGGCAGTCGGCACGCGCGATAGGTCTATATAAGAGTAACCCTAACCTCAGGTGAACAACAGACATCACACATCATGCAAGGAAACGAACAACAGGCGTACGACCGCGGGATTACCATCTTCTCGCCGGACGGACGCCTCTACCAGGTCGAGTACGCACGGGAAGCCGTAAAGCGCGGGACCGCGAGCGTCGGCGTCCGCACCGCGGACGGCGTCGTCATCGCGGCCGACCGCCACGCCCGGTCGCCGCTCATCGAGCGCGACAGCATCGAGAAGATCCACGAGATCGACTCCCACGTCGGCGTCGCGAGCGCCGGTCACGTGGCCGACGCGCGCCAGCTCATCGACGTGGCGCGCCGGCAGGCCCAGGTCAACCGCCTGCGCTACGACGAGCCGGCGTCCGTCGAGTCGCTGACGAAGGAGATCACCGACTACATCCAGCAGTACACGCAGACGGGCGGCGCGCGCCCGTTCGGCGTCGCGCTGCTCGTGGCCGGCATCGAGGACGGCCAGCCCCGCCTGTTCGAGACGGACCCGTCGGGGACGCCCTACGAGTGGCAGGCCGTCGCCATCGGCGGCTCGCGGGAGGACATCCAGTCGTTCCTCGAAGACGAGTACGCCGACGGGATGGACCTCGAAGGCGGCATCGAGCTGGCGCTCCGGGCGCTCGCGTCGGTCAACGACGACGGCCTCGACGCCACCGGCGTCGACATCGCCACCATCGACGTAGAGACCGAGCAGTTCCGGAAGCTCTCTGAGGAGGACATCGCCGAACGCCTCGAGGAGTTCGACCTCGGAGGTGAGAACTGATGTACGACCCAGAGAACCGGCTCACCGACGCCTACGAGCCCGAAGTCGGGACCCTCCCCAACGAGGACGAGGGCCGCGACGAGGAGAACGTCGTCAAGACCGGGACCACGACCGTCGGCCTCTCGACCGAGGACGGCGTCATCATCGCCACGGACCGGCGCGCCTCGCTGGGCGGCCGCTTCGTCTCGAACAAGCAGGTCACGAAGGTCGAGCAGATTCACCCGACGGCCGCGATGACGCTGGTCGGCAGCGTCGGCGGCGCGCAGTCGTTCATCCGCTCGCTGCGAGCGGAGGCCGACCTCTACGAGGTCCGCCGGAACGAACCGCTCTCGATCCACGCACTGGCGACGCTCGCGGGTAACTTCGCCCGCGGCGGCCCGTACTTCGCCATCAACCCCATCGTCGGCGGGGTCGACGAAGAGGGCAGCCACGTCTACAGCGTCGACCCGGCCGGCGGCGTCCTCCAGGACGACTACACCGTCACCGGGTCCGGGACGATGGTCGCGACGGGGACCATCGAGGGTCAGTACGACCCCGAGATGAGCCTCGAAGAGGCGCGCTCGCTCGCCATCCGCGCGGTCGAGGCGGCCGCCGAGCGCGACACCGGCTCCGGCAACGGCGTCGTCATCGCCGAGATCACCGCCGAGGGCGTCGAGGTCGACGCCTTCGACGACTACGAGTCGGCGTCGTAGACCGCCCGTTTTTCTCCGCCCGCGCGACGAGCGCTCCGGGTCGGACTCACTCTCGCGGGACGACGCGCATCGGGTAGTCGGATTGCCGCATGATGTCCTGCGCGACGCTGCCGAAGAGCAGCCGGTCGGTCCGACTGCGCTTGCGGACGCCGATGACCAGTTCGTCGGCGTCGACCTCCGCCGCGATGTCGAAGATGTCGGTCGCCGGGCTGTTCCCCCGGATTATCTGGTAGGTCTCGACCGTCGCCAGGTCGCCGAGTCGGTCGGGAACGACCTCCAGGGCAGTCTTCCCGTCCGCGATGGCCTGCTCCGGCGTGTTGGCACCGCCGCGCTGGGAGTTGACCGCGTAGACGACGTCCTCGGCGTCGAGCACCGCCCCGAGGTACGAACACAGCGTTTCGCTGACTGACACCGCGTTCGTCGCGAGCACGAAGGTCGTCATGTCCCCGTCCCCGTCGGCCTGAACAATAAGTATGGTCTGCGTTACCACCCGACAGCTTCCGGGCGGGCGGCTACCGCTCGCCGAGCACGAGCCAGCAGACGGCCGCGAAGACGGCGAGGACGAGGCCGATCGAGCCCCACGCGAGCGCCGCGAAGGCCGTCGGGCCGAGCGCGGCCAGCGCGAGTGCGGTCATCGCTCGGACCCCCCGTCGGCGACCGGGTCATCGAGCGAGCGAACGTCGCGCCCGAGCGTCTCCAGGTCGGCGTCGGCGTCGCCAAGCGCCGTCGCGGCCGCGGTCAGGGCCGCGGAGACGAGCGTCGCGCCGGCGAAGGCGACGAGGAACGACGGCGTCGGCAGGGCGCTCCCGAGCCCCGGTATCGCGGCGACCAGGCCCCGGAGCGTCGGGAAGTACGCGAAGCCGACGGCGAGTCCCGCCAGTCCCGAGACGATTGCGCCCGGGCCGGTGAGCCGCTCGGTGTACAGCCCCGCGAGGAACGGGACGAACACGCCGGCGGCGAGCAGGTCGGCCGTCAGGAACAGTTGCAGGACGCTGTAGCCCTGCGCGCCGATGAAGATGGCGCCGAGTGCGACGGCGACCGTCAGGCCGCGCCCGCCGAGCCAGAGGGTCCGCTCGTCGGGGGCGTCCAGCACGCGGGCGAGGTCGGCGGTGACGACGCTGGCGATGGCGTTGAACATCGTGTCGGCGGAGCTCATCACGAGCAGGACCGCCAGCACGACGACGGCGAGCGTGACCCACGCGGGGAACGCCTCGGCCAGCACGAGGAAGAAGGCGATGCTCGCGGACCCGGACTCGGTGAGGCTCAGGCCCGCCGCGGCGATGCCGAACAGGCCGGAGAGCACGAGCATCGGGACGACGACCACCGCGGCGAGGCCCATCCCGCGGCGCAGCGAGCGCTCCCCGTCGGCGGCGTAGACGCGCTGCCAGACGCCCTGGTTCAGCATGTTCGCGCCGAGCAGGGCGAAGGCGACGTAGAGCCCGAACTCCAGGCCGGGGCCGAATGCCGGGTCGAGCAGGACCGGGTCGGCCGACACCGCGGCGGCGTGGAGGTCGCCCGCGCCGCCCAGCGAGAGCAGCGCGCCCGCGAAGCCGACCGCGAGCAGCGGGAGGATGACGAGCGTCTGGACGGTGTCGGTGACGATGCTCGCGAGCAGGCCGCCGTAGGTGGTGTACAGCAGGACGAACCCGCCGACGAGCAGCGAGGTCTGCCAGTGGGGCACGCCGGCGACGAACGCCAGCGCGCCGGCGATGCCGGTCATCTCCGCGGCGAGGAAGACGAACATGTAGAACACCGACACCGCGAGGACGAACACGTACATCCCGGTCCCGAAGCGGGCGTAGGCGAACTCCGTCAGCGAGTGGCCGGCGGGCATCACCTCGCGGATGCGAGCGCCGACCGGGACGAACAGCGCGAGCGGGATGGCGCTCCCGATAGCGTAGCCGAGCACGGCGGGCAGGCCGCCGAACGCGGCCCCCGACTCGGCCGGGCTGAACAGGATCCAGACGCCCATCATCGACGCGATGACCGTCGCCGCGAGCGTCCCGCTCCCCGCGGAGTCGCGCGCCGAGACGTACGTCTCCACGGAGTCGACGCGACCGCGCGAGGCCAGGAGGCCGACGCCGGTGAAGGCGAGGACCGTCGCCGCCGTCGCGGCGAGCGCGACCGTCGCGGAGACCATCTACGGGCGCACCTCGCGCTCGCCCGTCGCCTGGTACGCCGACTCGAAGAATTGCCGTTCGAGGTCGACGGTCCGGTCGAACAGCGCCGCGACGCGGGCCTCCCGCCGTGGCGAGAGCGTCGGGCCGACGGCGTCTAGCTGGCCCCGGAGCCAGTCGACGAACGCCCGGAAGGGGGCAACGGCGTGGAGGTCGACCCACTCAGCGAAGTAGAAGGGCAGGCCCATGCCGGCGCTCGGCGGCCCGTCGGCGTCCGCGTGGCGCTCGGCGGCCGCCGTCGCCCACGTCTCGTAGACCCACTCGGCGGGGACGAGCACGGCCAGCGTCTCGGCGTAGCCGCCCTCGCGAGCGGCGCGCCCGAGCAGGTCGAGGAACTGCGCCGTCACGGCCGAGGGTTCGGGGTCCCGCCAGCGCGAGTCGTCGACGCCCAGCGCGGCGAACGAGCGCTCGAAGTAATCGTCCTCCTCGTCGGTCACCGTGTCGAGGAACTCGACGAGGCGGCGCTTCGCGGCCATGTCGGGGGCCTGCCCGACGGCGTAACCGAACGTCCCCACGAGTTCGCCGACGAAGGCGTAGTCCTGCACCAGGTAGCGCGCGAAGGCGTCTTCCGAGAGGGTGCCGGCCCCGAGTTCGCGGACGAAGCGGTGGTCGGCGGCGGCGTCCCACGCGGCCCGGTCCCGGTCGCGGAGCCACTCGGTGAAGCGCGGGTCCTCGACGCCGGCGGCGTAGTCGGCGTACGTCTCGCCGCCGCTCATAGCTCCCAGCCCTCCAGCGTGTAGGCCATCTCCCAGAAGCGGTGTTCGAGCTTCGCGCTCGTCAGGAACGCCCGCTCCATCGCGTCGTGCTGGCCGGGGTAGCGGTCGCCGCAGCGGTCGACGTACGCGCGACACCACTCGGTCGCCTCGCGGAACTCCGCGCCCGTGTACATCTCGATGAACGGCGTGTAGCGGTGCTCTTCCTCGGCGAGGTCGGCCATGTGCTCGGCCACGTCGAGGTAGCCCTGCATGCACGGGTAGAGGGCGGCGGCGATCTCGGCCTCGTGGCCCTCGTAGGCCGTCCGAACGAGGAAGTTCGTGTAGGCGAGACACGTCGGCGCCTTCTCCGTCGTCTCCAGGTCGGTATCGGAGATGCCGTAGTCGGCGGCGAACTCCCGGTGGAGGTCCATCTCGGTGTCGAGCACCTGGTGGGCCACGCCGAGCAGGTGCGCCATCGTCTCCTCCTCGCGGGCCGTCGCGCCGGCCAGCGCGAACAACCGCGCGTAGTCCTGGAGGTATCGGTAGTCCTGTCTCACCCAGTGCCGGAACGCCGCCTCGTCGAGCGTACCGGCGGCCAGTTCCGTGACGAACGGGTGGGCCTTCTGCGCCGCCCAGATGTCCTCGCCCGCGTCGAGGAGTCGGTCGCTGAATGCCATCGTTGGGCGAGTCGACGCGCTCCTCTGTGTTATAGGCTTCTAATATAACTCGGTTGTAGACTGGCGAGCGGGCGGCGGCCGGCAGGCTACTTGTGGCCGGGGCGTCTCACGTCGGGTAATGACACTGCAGTTGCCGAGCGAGATCGTCGTCGAGCGGTTCCTGCCGACGGCTCGCGCGATGCTCGCGGCGGAACTCGACGCGGAGGGGTGGACCCAACAGGAGATCGCCGACCAGCTCGGCGTCACGCAGGCCGCGGTGAGCAAGTACAAGAGCGGCGAGGTCTCCGTCGAGGAGCGCTTCCGCGAGGACCGGCGGATGGTCCAGACCATCGAGCGCATCGCGGCGGGGCTGGCCGCCGACGAGATGGACGAGTACGCGGTGCTCGACGAACTGCTCGCGCTCGTCCGCGAGTTCGAGGACCGCGGCCCCATCTGTGCGGTTCACGAGGAGGAGATGCCGGCCCTGCAGGGGATGGGCTGTGACCTCTGCGTGCGGGGCACGGACGCCGCGGTGCTCGAAGAGCGGACCGTCCTCTCCTCGGTTCGGCGGGCGACGCGCCTGCTCTCGGACGCCGCCGTCGTGGTCGCCGCCATCCCGAACGTGGGGATGAACGTCGGGATGGCGCTGCCCGACGCCGACGACGCGCTCGACGTGGCGGCGGTCCCCGGCCGCATCCACGACCTCCGGGGCCGCGTGAACGTCCCGTCGAACCCGGAGTTCGGGGCCTCCGAGCACGTCGCGGGGACGATTCTGGCCGCGATGGCCGTCGACCCGACGCGCCGGGCCGCGCTCAACGTCGTGACCGACGAGGCGGTCCTCGACAGCGCCCGCGAGCGCGGCGTCGAGCCCCTGCAGTTCGACGCCGGCTACGAGGACCGGGGCGACCGCCTCGAAGCGGCGTTCCGCGAGCGCGGCTCAGTCCCGCGGGTCATCTACCACGAGGGCGCGTTCGGCGTCGAACCGATTACCTACGTCTTCGGCGAGACGGCCGTCGACGCGGCGGAGTTCGCCGTCGACCTGCTGGAAGACGCGTCCGCGTAGCCGGCGGTTCGGGCGGCCGTCGAATCGGTCTCCCGGCTCAGAACCAGCCCGTCTCGGGATCGACGGGATTGTTCGGCTCCTCGCCCCGGAGGACGCGGAGCACGTCCTCGGTCACCGTCTCGGTCAGTTCCGCGCGGGACTCCTCGGAGTACCACGCGACGTGGGGGCTACAGACGACGCTGTCGAGGTCGTGCAGGGGCGACTCGCCGGGCGGCTCCGACGCGCGAACGTCCAGGCCCGCGCCGGCGATGTCGCCGTTCGTCAGCGCGTCGTACAGCGCGTTCTCGTCGACGAGGCCGCCCCGGGCGGTGTTCACGAGCAGCGCGTCGTCGCGCAGCCGGTCGAAGGCGTCGGCGTCGAACAGCCCGCGCGTCTCGTCGGTCAGCGGCGCGTGGACCGAGACGATATCCGACTCGGAGAGCAGCGCCTCGAAGTCCACCTTCTCGACGCCGAGGTCGCCCATCCGGTAGGCCGGGACGTACGGGTCGTAGGCGATAACGTCCACGTCGAATCCCCGGAGCTTCGCGGCGAACCGGCTCGCAAGCTTGCCGAACGCGACGAGGCCCACGGTCTGGCCGGCGAGGCGGTGCATCGGCTGGCCGACTGCCCACTCCCACTCGCCGTCCTTGACCGAGCGGTCGAAGGTCGGAATCTTCCGCAGGCAGGCCATCATGAGCGCGAACGCGTGGGTCGACACCTCCTCGACGGAGTAGTCCGGGACGTTGAGGACCGTGACGCCGGCGTCGGTCGCGGCCGCCACGTCGATGTTGTCGACGCCGATGCCGGCCCGGCCGACGACCTCCAGCGAGCCCGCGGCGTCGACGACCTCGCCGGTGACCTGCGTCCCGGCGTCGACGATCAGCGCGTCCGCGTCGGCGACCGCCTCGGCCACGGCGGCCGGTTCCTTCGCGTCCGTCGTCTCGACCGTCGCGTCAACCGCGTCGAGCACGGCCTCTCGCGTCGCGTCGTCCATGACTTTCGTGTCCGAGACAACGACTCGATGTGTCATACCCGGGCGTTCCGGTCGGGTCGAAATAAACCCACCCCACGCGGTGGGGGCGCCGCTCCTCGCTCGCCGGTTTTCTCGGCTATAAGTCGCGGCCGCCGGTACCGCTAGCCGATGGCCACCGATACCGAGGAGGGCGTCGACCTGCTCGACTCCTTCCGGCAGTTCTTCGCGCTGGAGCGGGACGTGTTGGTCCTCTCGCTGTCGATGTTGGCCTTCAGCCTCGCCTTCCAGATGACCAGCCGGTACGTCCCGGAGTACATGCGCGTGCTGGGGGCCAGCGCGGGCGTCATCGGCCTCTACGGCAGCGTCGGGAACTTCATCAGCGCGGTGTACCCCTACCCCGGCGGCGCGGTCTCGGACCGCATCGGCTCGCGCCTGGCGCTCACCGCCTTCGCGACGCTGGCGACGCTCGGCTTCGGCGTCTGGTACCTCGCGAGCGTCGTCGGCGACGTGACCGTCGGCGCGTGGACGCTCCCGGCGTGGTGGCTGGTGTTCCTCGGTCTCTTTCTCGCGCAGGCGTGGAAGTCCTTCGGGCTGGGCGCGACCTTCGCTATCGTCAAGCAGAGCGTCCCGCCGGAGCGACTGGCGATGGGCTTCGCCAGTACCGAGGTGTTCCGGCGCATCGGCTTCCTCGTCGGGCCGCTGGCCGCCGCGGCGCTGCTCGCCACCACCGCGACGTTCGTCGGCGGCTTCCAGCGGGTCCTCCTGCTCGCCGTCGCCTGCGGCCTCGTCGCAACGGTCGCCCAGCACCTGCTGTACGACGCCAGCGAGGACACGCTCGGAAAGTCCTTCGAGGGGGTCGGTCAGGTCCTTCGGGACCTGCGGACGATGCCGGCGACCCTGCGGCCGCTGCTGGTCGCCGACACGCTCATTCGATTCGCAAACGGCATGGTGTACGTCTTCTTCGTCATCGTCGTCACCGACTTCCTCGCGGTCGGGTTCACCGGCTTCGGCGTCTCGCTGCGGCCGGACGCCTTCTTCGGCGTCCTGCTCGGCGTGGAGATGGTCGTCGCCGTCGTCTCGATGGCCCCCGTCTCGAAGTTCGCCGAGTGGGCCGGCCTCAAGCCCGCCGTCGCGCTCGGCTTTCTGGTGTACGCGACGTTCCCGCTCTTGCTCATCGTCGCCCCCGCAGACCAGTGGCTCGTCCTCTTGCTCTTTGCCTTCTCCGGCCTCCGCTTCGCCGGCCTGCCCGCGCACAAGGCGCTCATCGTCGGCCCGGCCGAGCGCAACGCCGGCGGCCGCGTCACGGGGACGTACTACCTCGTCAGAAACGTCGTCGTCGTCCCGAGCGCCGCGCTCGGCGGCTGGCTCTACGGGAGCGAGTGGGCCCTGACCGTCCGCGGGCTCACCCTCCGGGCCGGTCCCGAACTCGCCTTCGGCACGGCGACGGCCGTCGGGCTGGTCGGCGTCGCGTACTTCCTCGCCTTCGGCCGGGAGTTCGAGGCGTACGCCTGAACCGTCCTCACAGGGCCTCCCACTCCTCTTCCGGGGGGAGTTCCTCGCCGCAGCGCGGGCAGTACCGCATCGGCGCGCGCGACTCCTGCCCGTCCCTGTCGAACGTGATCCGTCGGCCGCAGTGCTCGCATGCTATCTTTGCCATCGTGGTGTTCACTGGTCGTCCGCCGGTAGACGACCTACTCGTCCCTGCGGCCCCCAGCGTGGTAAGTGTGCGCACGGACCGACTGATGGTGTTTACTTTGGCGAGGATTGGCGGATTCCACGTCGAGAACTCCAGAAAGCCCCACCCGTGTCGGCTGGCCACCCATCCAAGTGGGTGGGGTTGAAAGGGGCGACTGTCTCGACGACGGCGGGCGAAACAAGCACTGGACCGAGCAAAGCGAGGGA